>Ga0193743_1001610_pt1 | contig 16715 bp, 14 predicted proteins | sample L2c2metaG_FD_143038 | JGI IMG/M metagenome (GOLD analysis project Ga0193743, IMG submission 143038) | Soil microbial communities from a riparian zone of the East river system, Colorado, United States - L2c2 | ecosystem: Environmental > Terrestrial > Soil > Riparian zone | place: USA: East River...
CTTGCCGCCCGCGTCGTTGCTGTCGCTGCCGCTATCGCTTGAGCAGGCGGCGAGCGCCGCGGTCGCCACAACGGCGAGCGCGATCGCCGACGCGATTCGCTTTGCTTTCATCCGTTCCTCACTTGTGGGTGTGGTTGGGGGTGTGGTGGGTCCAAGGGTTGCCGGGCCTGACAAATCCACATCGGACGCTGACAGCGTCGCGACGGCCGGCGGGTGTTCAGTTCTGGTGTCTGCGCAGTGGTAGGGAGACCGTCCCGTGGGCCGGCACGTCGAGGGTGTGAAGTGCGTCGCCGACGGCGACGACGATCTGCTGTGGAGCGCCGCGGACGTCGTGGAACGCGGCGCTGTGGAGCGTGCCGCCGGCCCAGTCGAGGTCGACCTTCAGTCCGCCGCGGACGCGCAGGCCGGTCACCCGGCCACGCGGCCATTCGGCCGGCAGCGCCGGCAGCAGCCGGACCCGGCCGCCGTGGCTCTGCACGAGCATCTCCGCGATCGCCGCGCTGAGCCCGTAGTTGCCGTCGAGCTGGACCGGTGGGTGGGTGCTGAACAGGTTCGGCAGCAGCCCGCCCCAGTCGGATCCGTCGACCGGTGCGTGCTCACGGTGGTCGCGGTCGAACGGGGTGATCGCCTCCAGTAGGAGGGCCCGGGCCTGCGCGGCGTCGCCGAGGCGGGCGCGCAGCGCGATCTTCCAGGCCCACGACCAGCCCATCGCACCAGGCCCGCGTGCGTCGAGGAACCGGCGGGCCGCACCAGCGAGCGCAGGTGTCGTGTCGCGGTCGATCAGGTCCAGTGGGTGGAGGGCGACCAGCGGCGACATGTGGCGGTGCTGCGGATCCTCGTCGACCAGGTCCGTCGACCACTCGCGGAGTCGGCCGTCCGCGCCGGCGGTCAGGTCCGGGAGCCGGTCGAGGGCGGCGGCGAGCTCAGCGTCCAGCGGGTCATCCAGACCGAGTTCGGCGATCGCCGTGCGGGCGCGCAGGAACAGCGCCCGGATCAGCGCGATGTCCGCCGTGGTCGACACGCCGAGCGCTTCCGGTTGCCCGTCCGGTCCGATGTAGAGGTTCTCCGGCGAGGTCGACGGGATGGTCCGCAGCCGCCCGGTGGCGGGGTCGTCGACCAGCCAGTCGAGGCAGAACAGCGCGGCGCCGCGCAGCAGCGGCCATACATCGGCGAGCACGTCGCGGTCGCCGCTGAACTCGTAGCGGTCCCAGAGGTTGTGGCTGAGCCAGACGCCGCCCATCATCCAGATCGCCCAGCTCGCAGCGCCGTGCCCCATGCCGACCGGCAGGCTCCAGCCCCAGAGGTCGCTGTTGTGGTGTGCCACCCAGCCGCGCGCGCCGTAGAGACGGTCCGCCACGTCGGAGCCGGTGTGCGCCATCCGTCGCACCAGCGCGGTCAGCGGCTCGACCGGGTCGTCGAGCCCGAGCACCGGCGCCGGCCAGTAGTTCATCTGCGTGTTGATGTTGATCGTGTAGTTGGACGACCAGGCCGGCCGGGTCTCCTGGTTCCAGATGCCCTGGAGGTTGGCCGCCGGGTTTCCGGCGCGCGACGAGGCGCCAAGCAGATAGCGGCCGTACTCGGCGATGACCGTTGCCCGCAGTCCCTCGTCGGTGCCGTGCCGGATGTCGCCCTCCACGTCCCAGATGCCGGCGCGCCGGCCGCCGATCGCGAAACGCGCTCCCGAGACGTGGTCGCGAATGTCGGCCACGTGCTCGGCGAACCGCTCGTCCGCCGTCTGCCCGAGGGCAGCCTGTGCGGTCGAGCGCGCACGCTCCCGGATCTCCTCGCGGGAGGAGGTCCGCCAGCCGGCGCCGTCCGGGTCGCCCCACCACAGTGCGGCCCGGCTCGACGTCGACAGTGCGATCAGCAGCCGGCTCGCCCCACGGATCCGCAGGAAGTCGCCGTCCCGACCCTGGGTTCCGTCGCTGTGCGCCGCGAGCGTCGCGGTCGCGAAGTGGTCGAAGCCGTCCGATGCGTAGCGGTGCGCGGGCACCGTGTGCTCGTGCAGGGGCGCGCCGTCGACCGGCGCGAGCACGTCCAGGGTGATCTCCGCCGGCCCGGTGAGCCGGCCCGCCTCGCGCAGCGGGGTCGACAGGCGCAGGTCGACGTCGAGCACCGGGCCCTCGGCGGCGTACTCGACGAACAGGCAGCCGGCCGGCGCGGAGACGAAGGTGCGCCGGGTCGCGGCGGTGCCGTCGATGTCGAGCCGCTCGGTCAGGTGCGACTCGTCGAGGTCGAGGACCCGGGCCGGCCCGGCCCGCACGCCGCGGGTGCGCAACTCCAGGTCGACGAAGGGCAGGAACTCCTGCGAGTACGGACCCTCGAAGCTCATCAGCAGGGCCTCGGCACGCCGCAGGTCGCCGGCGTCGATGGCCGACCGGACCTCGGCGAGCAGCGGAGGGCCGGCGCCAGCCGCGACAAGGGCGTCGAGTGCGTCGGCTGGTCCGCCCGGGTGGCCCGACCAGACGGTCGAATCGTTGACCTGGATGCGGGCGTCGGCGCCGCCGAAGACCATCGCGCCGATGCGGCCGTTGCCGAGCGGGGTGGCCTCGACCCACTCGCGGGCGGGTCCGGCCCAGGAGAGTCGGAGCGTCATTTGATCCCCGAGAAGCCGATGGAGTTGACGATGCGCCGGCCGAACACCATGAAAAGCAGGAGCATCGGCATGGCCGCGACCAGCGTCGCCGCCATCAGGCCGGCCCAGTCGGGTTGCGCCTGCGGCGACGACTGCTTGAAGACGGCGAGCGCGAGCGTCAGCGGCTGCACCGACTCGTCGCTGGTGACCAGCAGCGGCCAGAAGTAGTCGTTCCACATCCCGATGAAGCCCAGGATCGACAGGGTGATGATCGGGCCGCTGGTCATCGGCAGGGTGATGCCGAACAGCACCCGCAGCCGGCCGGCGCCGTCGAGCAGCGCCGCCTCTTCGGTCTCGGTCGACAGGCCGAGCATGAACTGGCGGAGGAAGAAGATGTTGAAGGCCGAGAACAGCGCACCGGGCAGGATCATGCCGGCGAACGAGTTGAGCAGCCCGAGTTCCTTGATCAGCACGAAGTTGGGCAGCAGGGTCAGGATGCCCGGGACCATCAGCGCGGTCAGGAAGAGGCCGAACATGAAGTCACGGCCGCGCCAGTGCAAGCGCGCGAAGGCGTACGCCGCAAGCGTCGAGCAGAAGACGATCAGCACGAAGTTGGGCAGCAGGGTCAGGATGCCCGGGACCATCAGCGCGGTCAGGAAGAGGCCGAACATGAAGTCACGGCCGCGCCAGTGCAAGCGCGCGAAGGCGTACGCCGCGAGCGTCGAGCAGAAGACGATCAGCACGGTCGAGACGGTCGCGTACACAACGGAATTGAGCAGGTAGTGCCCGATCTCGATGGACGCGCCGGAGCCGCCCTCGGCGATCGACTGCTCGGTGGTCGCGAGGCCGAGCACGCGCTGGAAGGGTCCCCAGGTGAAGCCGGCCGGCAAAAGTGCGGCCGGGTGGGCGCTGAGCGCGTAGTTGTTGGACAGCGCGGTGCGCAGGATCCAGTAGAACGGGAAGATCGTCACGAAGAGCACACCGACGAGGTACGCCCAGGCGAGCCCGCGCCCGACGGTGAACTTTCGGGGTCGGCTGTGCTTCCGAGGAGGGGCGGCGACCAAGGAGGTCATTGGTTGGTGTCCGATTCGCTGGCCCGCAGCAGGCGCATCTGCAGGAAGGTGATGACGATGAGGACGGCGAAGAGGGACAGCGACATCGCCGCGGCGTACCCGAAGTCGAACTGCCCGAATGCCTTGCTGTAGATGTACATCTGCAGCACGTTGGAGGCGTTGGCCGGGCCGCCCTTGGTGGCCACCTGGACGATGTCGAACACCTGGAACGCGCCGATGATGTTGAGCACGATGACCAGCGCCAGAATCGGGCGCAGCAGCGGGAGGGTGAGCCGGCGGAACATCTTCAGCTCGCTGGCGCCGTCGACCCGGCCGGCCTCGTAGATCGTCGGCGGGATGGTCTGCAGCCCGGCGAAGATGATGATCGCGGTGTAGCCCATCTGCTTCCACACGCTGATCAGCGCGATCGACGGAATCGCCCAGCTGCGCGAGGTCAGGAACTGCACGCCGTCGCCACCGAGCGCCTTGATGACGATGTTGACGACGCCGAGTTGGGTGTCGAGCATCCACGACCACACCGTGCCGGCGACCACCGCGGAGATGAGGAACGGCAGGATGATCAGGCCACGAATGACCGTCGACGAGGTGAGCCGGTGCAGCACCGCGGCGGTCGCGACCGACACGACGAGGCTGATGCTCACCGACAGCACGACGAAATACACGGTGACACCGAGCGCCGACCAGAAGACCTCGTCGTGCGCGAGCTGCACGTAGTTGTCGAAGCCGATCCACTCCGGCGGGCTGAGCACCTTGAAGTCGGTGAAGCTCAAATAGATCCCGCGCAGCGTCGGGTAGGCCGCGAAGACGAGGAACCCGACCAGGGCGGGTGCGATGAGCACCCAGGCCAGCTTGCCGTCGCCGCGATGCGCGGGAGAGTTCGCGTTGAGCGACTGTCGGGCGTTGCGTCGCCGCCGCTTCGCCGGTCGTGCTGCCCGCTGTTCGCGAGCCGTTGACTCCAGGACCGCCATGCCTTCCACCCGTCCTCACCCGGCGTGCCGCTTCGCGACAATCCGCGTTGCGGCCATGCCTTCCACCCGTCCTCACCCGGCGTGCCGCTTCGCGACAATCCGCGTTGCGGCCATGCCTTCCACCCGTCCTCACCCGGCGTGCCGCTTCGCGAGAATCCGCGTTGCGGCCATGCCTTCCACCCGTCCTCACCCGGCGTGCCGCTTCGCGAGAATCCGCGTTGCGGCCATTAGTTCTGCCTGCTTCCGCACGTCTCCGACCTGTTGTGCCGCTTGCCGCGACAGACTAAACATGGTTAATTAACGGCGTCAAGTAACCCAGTCGTAACGTTCACGGAGGCTGTGACAGATGCTTTCCGGCGCCCAAGCCGTCTTCGCCCTGCGGGCCGGAGGCACCGCCTTCATCGTCGAGGTGGGCCATCCCGTCCCCCGGGTTCTGCATTGGGGCGCGGATCCGGGGACCGGCTGGGACGACGACCTTCGGCTCACCGCGGCACCCGCCGTCCTCAACAACTCACCCGACGTTCCCCGGGTACTGTCGGTCTGGCCCACCGAACGCGACGGCTGGTCGGGCACCGCCGCGCAGTCGGGCAACGCGGCCGGCTACGGCACGACGCCGCGGCCGGAGCTCGAGGCCCAGCGGATCGACCTGCCGGACGACGGTGTCGGCGGGCGGATGGAGTTCCGGTTCGTCGACCGGGTCACGGCTTTACGTTCCACGGTTAGCTATGAGCTCGACCGGTTCGGGGTGCTCGCGGTGACGATGAGCGTCGAACGGGACGCGGCCCTCAATCCCGGTCTTGCTCCGTACACTGTGGATGGTCTGCTGGCGCTGCTACCGGTGCCCGAGCGGGCGGTCGAGTTGCTCGACTTCACCGGGAAATGGTGCCGTGAGCGGGCTCCGCAGCGCGCGCCGTTCGGGTTCGGCACGCACCTGCGGGCGACCCGGCGCGGCAAGCCCGGGCACGACTCGCCCTACCTGCTGGTGGCCGGCACGGCGTCGTTCGGCTTCGGCCATGGCGAGGTCTGGGCCGCGCACCTGGCGTGGAGCGGCGAGCAGCGCTATCTGGCCGAACGCCTCCCGGAAGGGGCCGGCACGTTCTCCGCGGTCGTCGGCGCGGGCGAGTCACTGCGCTCGGGCGAGGTCATCCTGGCCGACGGCGAGCGTTACGAGGCGCCGCCGGTGCTGTTCGTCTGGTCGGATGCCGGCACCGACGGTGTCGCCGACCGGCTGCACCGCCGGCTGCGCGCGCGGCCGAGTCATCCGCGCACCCCCCGGCCCCTCGTGCTGAACACCTGGGAGGCGGTCTACTTCGACCACGACCTCGACCGGCTGACCCGGCTGGCCGAGCGGGCCGCCACGGTCGGTGTCGAGCGGATCGTGCTCGACGACGGCTGGTTCCACCGCCGCCGCGACGCCGACGCCGGGCTGGGCGACTGGTTCGTCGACTCCGACGTCTGGCCGGCCGGGCTCGACCCGTTCGTCAAGGTGGTGCGGGCGCACGGGATGCAGTTCGGGCTCTGGCTCGAGCCCGAGATGGTCAACCTCGACTCGGAACTGGCCCGGACGCACCCGGACTGGATCCTCGGACCGCGGGCGGGGCTCGGGCCGAGCGCGCGGCGGCAGTACGTGCTCGACATCGCCCGGCCGGCGGCTTACGACTATCTGCTGGCGCGGATCGACGAGCTGGTGCGGACCCACGAGATCGACTATCTCAAGTGGGACCACAACCGTGACCTGCTGGAGGCGGTCAGTCGCTCGGCGGGCGGCGAGCGGCCGAGTGTGCGCCGGCAGACGCTGGCGCTCTACCGGCTGCTCGACGAGCTTCGCGCCCGACACCCTTCGCTCGAGATCGAGACGTGCTCGGGCGGCGGCGGGCGGGTCGACCTGGGCATCCTCGACCGGACCGACCGGGTGTGGGCCTCCGACTGCAACGACCCCGTCGAGCGGGCGCAGATCGAGCGATGGACCCGGGTGCTCGTACCCCCGGAGTTGGTCGGGTCGCATCTCGGCGCGGACCGCGCCCACACCACCTCCCGGACCACCGACCTGTCGTTCCGGCTGGTCGCGTCGCTGACCGCGCACGCGGGCATCGAGCAGGACCTGACCCTGACCAGCGACGCCGACCTGGCGACGATCGCCGCGTGGTCCGCGCTCTACCGGGAGTTGCGGCCGTTGCTGCACACCGGCCGGGTGGTCAACGCGGACGTCGCCGACGACGCGACCGCCCTGTATGGCACGGTCGCCCAGGACGGGTCGCGAGCGTTGTTCACCTGGGTCCGGTTCCAGACCTCGGCGGCCGGCCAATCCGGGCGGGTCCGCTTCCCCGGCCTCGACCGCGCCAGCCGCTATCGGGTCACCGTCCGCGAGGAACTCGGCGCGGCGAGCCGGCACCAGGGGCAGGACCCGCAGTGGGTGGCCCGCGCGACCCGTGGCCCGGTAGAACTGTCGGGCGCGGTGCTGGCCGGGACCGGGGTTCCGCTCCCCACACTCAACCCCCAGCAGGCCATGCTGATCGACATCGAGAGGATCTCATGAACACCATCGTCTTCGCCGGCGACAGCATCACCGACTGCGACCGGCGCGAGGACCCGGCCGGGCTCGGCGACGGCTACGTCCTGCTGGTCGCCGACGCGCTGGGCGGCGCGGCCCGCGTGGTCAACCGCGGGATCAGCGGCAACAGCTGCCGCGACCTGCGCGACCGGTGGGAGGCCGACGTGCTGGCCGAGCGGCCGTCTCTGGTCAGCGTGCTGGTCGGAATCAACGACACCTGGCGGCGCTATGACAGCGGCACGGTGACGCCGGTCGCCGAGTTCGAGGCCAACTACCGCGCGTTGCTCGCACCGCTGGCGGGCGTCCGGCTTGTGCTCATCGAGCCGTTCCTGCTGCCGGTGCGGGAGGAGCAGGTCACCTGGCGCGAAGACCTCGACCCGAAGCTTTTGGTCGTGCGCAGCCTGGCGGTGGAGTACGACGCGGTGCTGGTGCCCGCGGACACCGCGCTGCGCGCCGCGGGCGAGGCGGTCGACGTCGCGCCGGACGGCATCCACCCGAGCACGTGGGGCCATGAGCTGCTCGCGAAGCTGTGGCTGGACCACGCGCAGGTCCAGCCTTAGGGCATTTGCCCGCCTGGTCAGGTTTCACCCGGCGATAATCGGTGCCGATGGGCAAAGACCGAATGTGGGTCGCCGCGCCCTGGGTGCCGGCCGGCATCTACGGGACGGTCATCTGCGCCGCGACCCTCGCCTCGTCGGGCGCGGAATCGGCCGGCCGGGTGGCCGCCACGGTGCTGGTCACGCTGTTGGTCTACTGGCTGGCCGAACGCTACGCGGAGGTGCTCGGCCTGGCTGCCCGCAGCGGCGACGGCCGACCGTCGGTGACCCGCGCGGAGGTGCTCGGCGTGCTGACGGCGGGCTGGGCGATGATCCAGGCCTCGATCACCCCGCTGCTCGTGCTGCTGCTGGCCCGGCTGGCCGGCGCGAGCAACGCGGCCGCGCTCGACGCCGCCGTCGCCTACACGGTGTTCCTGCTGGTGGTGCTCGGCTGGCTGGCGGCCCGCAGCGCCGGCCTCACCGGCGGGCAACGCTGGGCGGCGACGGCCTTCGCCGGTGTCCTCGGGCTCATCGTGGTCGCCCTCAAGGCGGCCCTGCACTGAGTGGTCGCCTGGTCGTGCCCGGCGCTCGCTTACGGTCAGTCGAGCAGGCCGGCGCGTTGAGCGACCGCGGCCGCCTGCGCGCGGTTGCTGACCTCGAGCTTGCGCAGGATGTTGGTGACGTGGACGCTCGCGGTCTTGTTGCTGATGAACAGCCGCCCACCGATCTCGGTGTTGGTGAGGCCCTCGGCGACCAGTCGCAGGACGGCGAATTCGCGGGGCGTGAGCGCAAACGGGGTGGAAGTCGCCTCGGGCTGGGGCTCGGCCAGGTCGAGGCGCGCGAGACGGGCGAGGCGGTGGATCGCGGCCAGCAGCGGTACGTGGGTGCTGGCGGCCGCCGCGGCTTCGCGGAGGCAATCGCGGGCCTCGCGGGCGCGCCCGCTGGCGAGGAGCGCTTCGCCTTGCCGCCATCGGGCGTGCGCGATGCGGTGCGGCCGCCCTAAATCCGTCCAGGCATCCGCGGCCGCTGACCACGCGAGCGGATCGGACTTTCCGTCCAACCTGGTCAGCTCCGCGGCCCAGGTGGCGCCGTCGGCGGCCCTGGTCACGTAGAACGGGTGTGCGGCGAACGGGTCGTACCGCATCGCCCGGTGAATTTCCAGAAGGTCGTCGGCGGACCGCCGGGCGGCCCGCTCCGCGGCGGCGTCGCGGTTGGCCCGGGCGGTCTCCGCCAGATCGGCGCAGGCCCACAGCGCGGTCGTGAGGATAGGCCCGGCGAAGAATCGGTACCGGGTGGAGTCGAGTCGGTGCGGCAGCTGTCGGATCCGGCGCAGGGCGACCTCGGGACGCCGCGACCAGATGTCGATGAGGCCGCGGCCCACGAGGTTCCCGCCGTAGTTGAGGTTGGCCGGATGGGTGATCGTCTCGATGGCCGGCCAGCGGCCGGTGGCGGCGTCGAGGTCACCTGCCAGCAGGTCCAGGTCTGCCCTGACCATGTGGTCGTAGGACGCGCCAGAGGTGGGCGGCGACTCGGTGGCAGCATTGATCATCTGCACGGCCTCAAGGTGCCGGCCACGCTCGGCGAGCGACTCGACCACATGGCTGCGGAGAAGTTGGGCGGCCGCGTGCTGCTCCAGCCCGGATCTCCGGGCGAGGTCGAGGCCGGACCGCGCTTCGGCCTCGGCATCCTGGAGGCGGCCGCGCAGGAGCATGACCTGGGCCCGTTCGGAGGCGGCGAACGTGGCAGCCGGGTGATCCGGTACCTGGTCGATGAGCGCCGAGACCCGGTCGACCAGGCGCATCCCGACGTCCACGTCGCCGCGGTCGAAGATGTTCCACGCGAGCAGGTAGAGCGCGGCGACCAGGTCGCTTCTCGGCAGGAAGGCGGGGCTGATCTCCATTGCCGGGGCGAGGTAGCGATGGGCCTCGTCCGCGCGATCCTGCGACCACAGCGCCTCGCCGTAGGTGAGGAGGAAGAGCACCTTCTCCTCGCCGTCCGGCAGATCGGCCACCAGTTCACGGGTCTCCTCGAGCAGCGAGAGGCCGGCACCGTGTGCGTCGTTCTCGCGAAGGTAGCCCGCGCGGGTGTGCAGAAGCACCAGGTTGCGCCGGTCCAGGATCGGTGCCAGGGTGCGCACGGCGTCGTCCGCCATCCGTGCGGCCCGCCTCGTGTCGCCACACCGTTCGAGGGCGTCCAGCGCCTTGAGGTAGGCGGTCGTCAGATCGGTGCCGTGGGCCTCGCCGGGCAGCAGCGGCCACAGCTTGATGACCCGTTCCCAATGGCGTGCGGCCTCGCGATATGCGAACACGCTCTCCGCCTGTCGGGCCGCCGCGATCCGGCACGGCATCTCCGCGCGGATCTCACCCGCCGCCGCCCAGTGCCCGGCCACCTCGCCAGGCGCGTCGGCAGCGGTCAACGCCAGCGCCATCCGCCGGTGCCGCTCCCGCCGATCACCCGGCAACATGTCGTCGACGATCGCCTCACCGACCAATGCGTGCCGGAGCCGGAAGCCGTCGTCGGGCCGGTCGATCAGCCACGCCTCGACCAGATCGTGGACCGCGTCACCGAGCCGGACCGAACTCAGCCCGGTCGCCGACGCGAGCACCGGCTCATCGAGCCCGCGACCCGCCACGGCCAACGCGGCCAACACATCGCGACTGTCCACGCTGGTCACAGCCGTGCGCGCGAGAAGCAACTGCGCCAAGCTGGCCGGCAGTCGCGCACCGCCCGCGGCGACGAGTTGCTCGGTGAAGAACGCGTTGCCGCCGGCACGGTCGAACACGTCGTCGACGTACGACTGGTGTGGGGTTCGGCCAAGCAGTCCGCCGACCTGATCGGCCACCTCGGACCGCGACAGCCGCCCCAGCAGGATCCGGGACACGGCGGGACCGCGCGCGAACTCGACCAACCACCGCCCGATCGGCCGGGACTGCTCCTCCCGGCAGGTCACCACGATCCGGACGGCGCCGGCGCGGTCGACCGCCGCCAGGTAGGACAGAAAGTCCAATGTGGTCGCGTCCGCCCAATGGACGTCTTCGATCACCAACGCGCAGCGCACCGCGGTGAGCAGATCGCGCAGCGCCGAGAAGAGCCGCCCGCGCTCCCAGCCCTCCAGCGAACCGGGCGGTGTGGCGGCGCTCCAGCCGGGCACGAGCCGCGCCAACTCCAACCGGACGTGCGGGGCGCACCTGTCGAGCGCCGCCGGCGCCGTGCCGAGATCGCGCAGCGACTCGGTCAGCGGAAGGAACGGCACGCTGTCGGTCAGCGGCAGGCAGCCGCCCATCAGGGCGGTCGCGCCCGCGGCACGGGCGGCGGCGACGGCCTCGGTGACCAGCCGGGTCTTGCCCACGCCGGCCTCGCCCACCAGCACCAGGGCGTGCGGCCCGGAGTCGGCGACCAGCGCCTCGATCACCAACGCGAGTTCGGACCGACGACCCACCAACGGCAGCGTTCCCGCCACGCCTATCAGCAGACCAAATACCCACACGGCGGCCAAACGGCTTTTCGGGTCATATCCGAATCCGTCCAGACCGTGTCAGCTAAGGCGTTGCGGCCGGAAATCTAAGGTGCGCGTAGGCGTGGTTGCCCGATCCGCCGGGCCGGCCCTTAGCCAGAACCTCGAAGTGACCAGCTGAGACCTTCGAGGAGACGCCAATGTCCACGCACACCCGCACCCGCATCGCCCTCGCCGCGACCGCCGCTATCGCGTGCCTGACGCTCGGCGCGCAGCCGGCCAATGCCGAACCAGCCCCCGAACCGCACGGTCAACCGGTGCAGGCCTGCCCGCGGGTCGACGACCTGGCCGACCAACATCGCGCCGCCGGCTTCGCCGACCCGGCGGCCAACACATTCGCGCAGCTCATCCGGCGGGATTGCCTCGCCGAACTCTGAGCTCACCCGTTGACGGCCGCGGCAGCGGCGAAGGTGTCCTCGTAGAGGTGCAGGCGCACGATCCGGCCGTCGTCGACGGTCAGGTGGAAGGCGACGGGCGTGCTGAACCGGCGTCCGTTCGCCGGTCGGCGTCGCCCTCGGCGAGCAGGCGGAAGAAGGTCCCGACCGTCTCGCGGGTCTCGTTGGTCTCACTCGACATATCTGTCCCCCTATCGATGAAGTGCTGTCGTAACACTATCTGTTACGACGATCGACCACCAACGGACGGCCCGGTGGCCGGCAGGCGGAGCGGCACCGTAGAGTCGGGCGGCGCCGCTTACCGACCTGGTGGCGCGGGGGATGATCGTGACTGTTGCCGTGGGGTTCGGCCTGCTGGCGGCGTTCCTGTTCGCCGGCGCGGCCTCGCTGCAGCAGCGGGCGGCACACCGCCACCCACCGGCCGTGGTGGACGCCGACGGTCCGCCGCGGCGGACCGCTGTCTTCGTGAGTCTGTGGCGGCTCATCCGGCGGCTCGTGCGCGAGCCGCTGTGGCTGATCGGCTGGTCCACCAACCTGGTCGGCTTCGGCGCCCAGGCGCTGGCGCTGCGGTTCGGTTCGGTCGCGCTGGTCCAGCCGCTGCTGGTCACCCAACTGCTCTTCGCCCTGCCGATGGCGGCCGCCTGGCGGCAGCGCCGGCCGAACGGGCGGGACTGGCTGTCGGCGGCGCTGATCTGCGGCGGGCTCGTGGCGTTCTTCGCCGTCCGCGGTGTGGCGCCGGTGGACGGCGCGGCCAACCGGCTGCACCTGCTGCTGGGTTGCATCGCCGCCGCGGCGGCGGTGCTGCTGATCCTGCCGTTCAGCGAGGGCATGCCGACCCTGGTGCGGGCCACCACGCTCGCGATCGCCGCCGGGATCTGCTTCGCCATCAGCGCCGCCATGATCAAGGTCACGACCGAAGACCTGCTGGTACGCGGGGTGCTGGCCACCGCCCGGGACTGGCCCGGCTATGTCCTGGCCGCCTCCACCCTGGGCGGCCTGCTCCTCGGGCAGGGCGCGTTCGCCGCCGGTTCGTTGGCCTCCGCCGTCGCCGCCATGTCGATCACCAACCCGGTCGCCAGCTACCTGCTGGGCGTCTACGCGTTCAAGGTCGCACCACCGGAAACACCCGGCGCGCTGGCCGGCTTGGCGGTGGCGGGCGCGCTGATCTCGCTCGGCGCGGTCGGGCTGGCCAACTCGCCACTGGTCAGGGCGGGCGAACCCGCGCTCAGTTGAACGCGTCGCATCTGATCCGCGTCATCGGGACTTGCAGCCGGCTCAGGCGTTGTAGCCGCCGTGCGCGTCGAGGACGGCGCCGGTGACGTACGACGCGGCCGGGCTCGCCAGGAACGCGATCGCGGCGGCGATCTCGTCGGGGTGGCCCATCCGCTGGATCGACAGCGCGCTGACGATGGCCTTGAGGGTCTCCGGGTCCGGCGGCTCCATGCCGCTCTCCATCAGCCCGGCCTCCACCACGTTGGCGGTGATGCCGCGGTGCCCGAGGTCGCGGGCGACGCCCATGGTGTAGCGCTCGATCCCCGACTTGGTCGCCGAATAGTCGGCCAGGCCGGGCACGCCGACCCGGCTGCCCAGCCCGGAGCTCACCGTGATGATCCGGCCGTTCGGCCGCAGCACCCGGGACGCGGCCCGGATGATGGCGATCACGCCGAGGTAGTTGGTGGCGTGCATCCGGTCCAGCGCGGCGGTGTCGACGTCCGGGTCGTCGACCGTGCGGCCCTGCTCCGGCGAGATCGCCGCGTTGTTGACCAGGATGTCCAGGCCGCCGAACTGCGCGACCACGGCGTCGATCAGCGCCGGCGCACCGCTCATGTCGGCCTGGTCGGACTGGAGGGCGACGGCCTTGGCGCCCAGCGCCGACACCTCGTCGACGACGGCCTGCGCCTTCGCCGCCGAACTGACGTAGGTGAACGCGACGTCGGCGCCGTGTGCGGCCAACAGCCGCACGGTCGAGGCCCCCAGTCCGCGCGATCCCCCGGTGACCAGGGCGACCTTGCCGGTAAGTGGCTGATTCATGTTCTTTCACCTCGATGATCGGTCCGACTCGATGTCGAAACAATATTGGTTACGACAGGTTGGCTGGAACGACTGTGTGCGTCGTAACATGGGGTGTTGCGATAGACGGGAGCACGATGAGCGCCAACAGCAGGTTGACCATCGCCGCCCATGCGCTGGCCTGGATCGGCCTCTACCAGCGCCAGGGCAACGAGGTCGCCACCTCCGAGCAGATCGCCACCAGCGCGCGGACCAATCCCGTGGTGATCAGGCGGCTGCTCGGCGAGCTGCGCCGGGCGGGGCTCGTGGAGTCCCGGAGGGGCCTGGGCGCCGGCTGGTCACTGACCCGCGACCTCGAGGCGACGACCCTGCTCGACGTCTACGTAGCGGTCGAACCCGGCCCGCTGTTCGCGATGCACCGCGCCACCCCCGACCAGGACTGCGTGATCGGCTACGGCATCCAGCCCGCGATGCGGGGCATCTACGACGGTCTCGAGCAGACCCTGCGGCGCGAACTGGCCGGCGTCTCGCTGGAAGACGTCCTCCGCGACGTCCTCGCCGCGCCTCGCTAGGACATCTGCGCGCCGAAGCCGGTCCGCCAGGTCGGATAGGACAGGTCCCATCCGCGCGAGCGGGCCAGGCCGTTGGACACTCCCCGGGCCCACTCCAGGTGCCCGGACGTGGGTGCGGGTGCGCGCACACCGAGCGCGGCGGCCAGGACCGGCACCCACTCGCGCGCCTCGGCCGGGTCGTCGTCGGCGATGTTGACCGCACCGCTCGGCCAGCCGAGGGCGTCCAGGGCGGCGCGGGCGGCGTCGGCGACGTGCAGGAAAGACGTCACCGACTCGTCCGCGACGACGCTGCCGATGAAGGGCGCGCTCGTGTCACCCGACATCACCGCTGCCGCGGCGCCGCCTGGTACATACCAGGTGCCGGGGCCGTAGAGGATGCCGAAGCGCAGCAGCACCGCAGTGTCCAATTCGGACGCCGCGGCCTCCATCGCCCGGACGCCGTCCACCAGAGCGCGGCGCGGCTGTTCCGCACCGACGTCGAGCACTTCGGTCTCGTCGGCCGGCTTCTCCCCCGGCGCATACCCGAAGCCGACCGACTGGATGACGATCCGGTTGGTGCCGGCGGCCTTGGCCGCGTCGACCAGATTCCGGGTTCCTTCGATGCGCAACCGGTTGGTCGCTTCACCGTCGGCGCCCGCCAGGTCGGTGAGCTGGTGGATGATCGCGTCCGGTGCGGCGGCCAGCACGGCCTCCCGCAGGCTGTCGCGGTCGAGCACGTCACCTTGGACGGCGGACGCGCCCTGGCGGCGGATCCGCTCGGCTCCACCCGGCGAGCGGGACATGCCGGTGACCTGGTGTCCCGACTCCAACAGCAGCGGGACCAGCAGCCGGCCAACCACACCGGTAGCGCCCGCGACAAGGATGCGCATGAGAATCAGTCCTTCCGCTTGTGTCCGGGCCGCGACCTGCCGGACGCGTACCCCTTCTCGTTCGTCATGACCGCGATCCGGCCGGTGCGTGCGTGAGTCCGGCGCAAGGGTGGTGCCGCGGCGGGGCCTGCCGGACGAGCCGGCGGTGGATCAGGGACCCGATGACCGCACCGAGCATCGGCGCGACCAGGTAGATCCACAGGTCGGTGGTCTGCCCGGCGAGCACGGCCGGACCGAGTTGGCGGGCCGGGTTGATCGAGCCGCCGCTGAGCGGGCCGAGCAGCGCGATCACCAGGCCAACGCCCAGTCCGATCACGTACGGCAGCAGGCCCGCCAGCCGGTGCCTGACCAGGAAGAACCCGACGATCAGCATGAACAGGCCCATGCTGCCGGCTTCGGCGAGAAAAACGGCTTCCGGTTGCCAACTGGCCGCGGGCCGGATCGCGCCGAAGGAGACCATCGGGTGCGAGACCGCACTCCCCCAGGCGAGCCGCGCGAGCCCGGCACCGGCCACGGAGCCCGCGAGTTGGGCGAGCACGTAGGACAGCACCCGGCGGCCCGGGAAGGCGTCCATCAGCCATAGGGTGACCGTCACGGCGGGGTTCATGTGTCCCCCGCTGCGCTTGCCGATCGGGCTGAGGATCAGCCCGGTGAGGACGGCACCGCTGACCACGCCGATCACGACGAGGGCGATGCCCAGGTCGGGGATGAACAGCGGGGATTCGGGATGCCGCAGCCACCGGATGACCGTGACGGCGATGAAGAGCAGGACCGTGCTGAGCGCGAACTCGTCGACGGCACGCCCCAGGTCGAGCCTGCGAAGCAGAGCAGCAGCGGTACGCACCATGACCTCCTCCTCAACCACGTGGCAAATGCGCGAGTTCAGATGTTTTGGTCCTCGTGACGCCGGCAACGCTACGCACCCGGTGGCACCGGAGTATGGTCCATTTCCATGGCGGAATCGTGGGCCACTTCGGGCGTCGACCTGCACCTGGACCTGGCCGGGCCGGGGTTGCGCGAAGGGCTGACGGACGCCCTGCGGGACGCGGTGCGCACCAAGCGGCTGCCGCCCGGCACCCGGCTGCCGTCGTCGCGGACCCTGGCCACCGATCTCGGCGTCGCCCGCAACACCGTGGCCAACGCCTACGCGGAGCTGATCGCCGAGGGCTGGTTGACCGCACAGCAGGGCTCCGGAACCCGGGTGGCCCGGCGGGTCGAGCCACGCCGGACGGCGCCCGCCGCGCTCCGGCCGAGGTTGGCCCGGCAGCGGCCGGCCTACAGCCTGTTGACCGGTTCGCCGAACCTGGCGCAGTTCCCGCGCAAACAGTGGCTCGCCGCGGCCCGCCGGGCGTTGACCGCGGCGCCGCACGAGGCCTTCGCCCTGGGCGAGGCGCACGGCCGGATCGAGCTGCGCACCGCGCTCGCTGACTATCTGGCCCGGTCCCGCGGCGTCTACGCCGACCCCGAGCGGATCGTCGTCTGCTCCGGGTTCCACCACGCGCTGGGGCTGATGGCGCAGGCACTCAAGGCGCGCCGGGTACGCGCGGTCGCCGTCGAGTCCTACGGCCTGGACATCTACCGCGAGCAACTGTCCAACGCCGGGCTGCGGATCCCGCCGCTCTACGTCGACGACCACGGTGCGCGCACCGAGG
>Ga0193743_1001611_pt1 | contig 16713 bp, 14 predicted proteins | sample L2c2metaG_FD_143038 | JGI IMG/M metagenome (GOLD analysis project Ga0193743, IMG submission 143038) | Soil microbial communities from a riparian zone of the East river system, Colorado, United States - L2c2 | ecosystem: Environmental > Terrestrial > Soil > Riparian zone | place: USA: East River...
GTGACCGTCGTGCCGCTGCACACCGTCCGGCTGACCTTCGACGTCATGGCCGATCGACTGCGGGACTTTCCCCGGGCGTACGGCTTCCTGCGTGCTGTTCCGCCGCCATCCGGGTGATCGCGGCCGCGAACGCCTCATCCTGTTCGCCCGCCGGGCGCCGGGCGGTGAAGATGATCCGGTAGCCGTCCGGGTCGGTGACGGTGACGTCGCGGGTGTTCCACGGTGTGTCCCGCGGCCCGTCCACTGTGGTGCGCGAGCTGGCCTTCGCGGCCAGTGCCGGGAGGTCCTCGGCGAGGGCGGCCATGCTGATGCTCCAGCCGGTGCCGGGCTGTGGTGCGCCGGGCACGACCAGGATGTCCTGGTAGCGCCAGCGGCGCAGGTGCACCAGCGCCGGTCTGCCGTCCGGGCCGGGCAGGCTGAACAGGCTGACGAAGTCGAGGCCGTTGACGAAGAAGTCGACGGTACGGTCCAGATTGGACGATTCGATGGTGACGAACGCCGGCATCGGGTAGATGTCGGTCGTGATACCGGTGTCGAGTGTCGGCTCGGTCATGTTCGGGGACGTTATGGCCTCCCGCTACGTAAGGGTCAAATCTGGGTGTAGCCCGAAGCACGCCGGACGAGATCCCGGCGCCCGCTGGTGCTGGGCGCCGGGATCTTCGGTGCTATTTGTCTTCCTCGTCGGGGAGCCGGTGCTCGAGGACCTCTTCCGCGCTGGCCTCGGGCTCTTCCTCCCGAATGTCCGATTCCAGCAGGATCGCTTCCGTCTGTTCCTGGAAGTCGTCGCTGCCCACCGCTTCCTCCTCGGGAAGCGGGTGCTCGGCACGGGACTGGGTGCGGTCGTCGGTCATGCGTCCCGACTACCCCGCTGTGCGGCACCGCTAACCGCTCCGACCAGGTCACGGTCGGAACGCTGGCGGTCGGTCGCGGTGGTGGTGGCGGGGGTCCAGGCGGTCATGTTCTTGATGGCCGCGGTGCTGGCGGTCTGGGACATGGCGGTCGCCGGCTTGGCGGCGCGGGCGGCGCGGAGGATGCCGAACGAGAGGACCATCAGGATGGCGATCTCGACACCGACCAGGCTGCGCTCGACGAGGCCCATCATCACCCGGCCGCCGGGGAAGGCGACATACCAGAGCAGGGCGACGCCCAACGCGCACCCGACGCAGAGCCGGCGGACCGCGGCGACCATCCGGCTCCCCATCCCAGGAAAGCGGCTGGCGATCACCGCGGCGGCGATCGGCAGGGCGACGAACGCGGCCACCGAGGTGTAGCGGTGGATCAGCGCGGCGGTCGACAGCGTGGTGATCTCCGGCGGGTCGGTCGGGATGATCGCGGCCAGGAGCAGACCCACGGACCAGATCGACAGGAGTACGGCCGGCAGCCCGCGGATCGCCACGCCGACCGCGCGGAGCCCGGCGAGCAGGGCCGGTGCCGCGAACGCCAGGGCGACCATGGCGATCTCGATCGTCACGCCCCGGTTGGACAGCGCGTAGTCGCTGATGGTGAGTTTCAGGGGGTCGTACCCCGGGCCGAGTCCGATGTGTCCGATGACCGTCGCCACGACGGCGGTGAGCAGTCCGAGGATGGAAACGGATGCGAAGGCGCGGGCGGCGGCGGTGTTCTTCATGCCTTCAAGGCTTCCGGCCAGGGCGTTTTCCCGATATCGGGAGACGCCCTGGGCGACCCCTCGAATCATCTCGGGGGTTTCAACTGGCCTACTACTCAGGGTCGGGGTAACCCCACCGCTCCAGGTGGTGGCTACGCCTCCGGAGCGATGCGGCCAGCAAGAACATCGGCCACATCGAAGCGAACCGGCTGGTCGAGCTGGTCATATCCGCAGGATTCCGGCTCGCGGTCGGGCCGCCACCGGACAAACTGGGCGGTGTGCCGGAAGCGGTGGCCCTCTAGGTGGTCGTATCTCACCTCGACCACCCGCTCGGGCCGCAACGGCACGAAGGAGAGGTCCTTCTCAGGGTTCCACCGACTAGCTTCCCGCCGGTTGTCGGCGACGTTCTGGAACGCGGCGGCCCAGTTCCACGGATGGTTGCCGAAGTCGGTGACCAGCGGCTGCAACTCGACGAACAGCTCCTTGCGACGGGCCATCGGAAACGCGCCGATCACCCCGACGGAGCTGAGGTTGGACCCGCCGCTGTATTCCCGGTAGGCCGCCGGAAGCATCGAATTGCCCGGATCGTCGTAGAGCCCGAGCAGCAACGACCCGATGGCTTCCGGCTCCGTCTTATGCGGCCGGTAACCCGCGACCACACAGTCGGCGGTCCGCTCATGCTTGATCTTCGCCATCACCCGCTTGTTGGGCTGGTAGGTCTCCGACCCACTCTTGGCGATCAGCCCATCGAGGCCCGCACCCTCGAAGAGGTCGAACCACCGCCGCGCCACCTGGCGGTCGGTGGTGATCGGCGTGAGATGCACCGGCGGCCGCGCGTCGCGAAGCGCCCGCTCCAGCGCCGCCCGCCGCTCCTGAAACGGCCGCCCGGTGTAGTCGTCGTCGCCCAGAGCCAGCAGATCAAAGGCGATGAAACTGGCCGGCGTGCGCTCCGCCAACAGATTGACCCGGCTGGCGGCCGGATGCAGCCGAAGCTGCAACGCCCCGAAGTCGAGCCCCTGCGTGTCGGTGCTGGCGATGACGATCTCCCCGTCGACCACGCACCGCTCGGGCAGGCTCTCCCGCACCGCCGCGACGATCTCCGGAAAGTAGCGAGTCATCGGCCGCTCATTGCGGCTGCCGATCTCGACCTCGTCACCGTCGCGGAACACGACCGACCGGAACCCATCCCACTTGGGCTCATAGAACCGATCATCAGGAATCTCAGCAACCGACTTGGCCAACATCGGCTGCACCGGCGGCATGACGGGCAACTGCACCCCTACATCCTCTCGCGCGGGACCGACAAGACAGTCCCGCTCGCCCAACACAGCCCGGCCGAGCCCGCCCTCCGTGGGGGCGGGTCGGCTCCTGCTGTTGGATGCGGCTCAGGCGCCGCCGAGGACCGGGGGTGGGACGTCGTCGGCGTCGCGCCAGACCAGGTCGTCTTCCGTGAGCCAGGTGCTGTGCTCGTCGGTCTCGTCTTCGTTTGGACCGTTGCCGCGGGCGCCGGCCGCTGCCTGTGAGCGTGCCGCCGACGAGGTCGTGTTGCTGCCGCCGCCGCGTGGGCCCTGCGCCGACTGGCCAGTCCCCGGGGCTGCCTTCACTGGGCTGGTGCCCTTGCCCGTCGCGGACGCCGTCTTGCTGCCGCCCGCGTTGGTCATGTTGCCGGTGCGCCCGGTCGCGTTGGTGGCGGCCGTCTTGGGCGCGGTGCCGCTGCCGCTGCCGGCCTGGCCGAGGACTCCGCCCGGCGGCAGGCTGCTGGAAGTCAGGCTGGTGCCGGTGATGCCGGTGGGGTTGGGCGTGCCGCCGATCTGGGTCAGCGCGCCGGCCGCACCGACCGCCATCGCCCCCGCCGCCAGGGCGCCGTCGCCGCTGCCGGAGAGCTGGGAGCCGACCTGGGTGCCGTTGGCGACGGTGCCGTTCCCGGTGGTCGCCGGGCCGCCGGTGATGCCGGGGTCGGCTGACACGTGCGCCGGGTTGTCGATCGTGCCGGTGCGGGCCGAACCGCCCGGGCCGGTGCCCGGGTCGACCGACGGCGAACCGACCCGCGGACCGCCCGACGGGTTGGAGTGCAGGTCGGGGTTGCCCTCGGGCAGGCCGGTCGGCGGCGGCGTGAACGGACGCCAGTCGCTGGTGTCGGCCATCTCGTAGTTGGACGCCACGCCGGCGACGAGCGCCGCCATCCGCTCCCGAGCCCGCTCTTTCTCTTCTTCGTCCTGGTTGTGCCCGAAGATGCCGCCGATCAGGGCGCCACCGACGGCGCCGGCCGGGCCGAGCAGCGCGCCCTTGGCCGCGCCGTCGAGGGCGCCGCCCAGCATCTTGTCGTTGTCGTCGTGCTCCTCGGGCGTCTCGGCCTTGGCCTGCGCGTCGGCCAGCGCCGCGCTCATCTGGCTCAGCCCGCTGTGCGTCGCGAGGAAGTTGCCGGACAGATCGCGCGAGTAGCCGGAGATCTTGCCGACCCGGTCGCGGAACTCGGCGCCCGCGGTGCCTTCCCAGCCGGCGATGACCCGGTCGAGGTCGCGGTCGACCGCGCCGGCCAGGGTGTCGGCCTGCCGCTCGGCCGACTTCCAGGCCGCGATCGTGTTTTCGACGTCGCTCGGCTTGCCGGCGAGCAACTGGTCGTAGAGCGCGCGGTGGCTCATCCCCGCGTAACGGCCCCCGTCAGCCATTGCTCGAACCCCCCAGTGCCTTCGTGACGCCGCCGAGGACGTTGGCGATGTCCGCCGAGTTGGCGGTGTTGCGCTCCTCGGTCGTCCGGTAGTTGCTGATGATCGTGTCGGTCGCCGACTGCGCCGCCCGGATCGCCTCGATCAGCCGCCGTACGCGGGTGGCCTGCTCGTCCTGCCGGGTGCCGTGCTGGTCGGTGATCCGGGTCGCGTCAGCGAACGCGCCGAGTGGTGGCCGCGCCGCGGCCGAGCCGGTCACCGTCCTGAGCAGCGACTCGGCCTCGGTCAAGCGGGCGTCGAGCGCTCGACGGAAGTCTTCCAGCGAGAGAATATCGACCTTGGTCTGTTCGTTCCCCATCGACAGATGTCCAGTCTTGTCTGGGTGGCCCCGAATGCCGGAGTCACCGGTTGCTTGCTCACTCCACGTCGTCCACTGTCGAGACTAGCGGTAGGGAGCGACACTTTTCGACCCGTCCCGGGTCGGAACTGCCACTCGGCTCGACCCGTCATTGGCAGGATCGGCCACTCAGCCGGTCGGCCGGACGAAATTCTGCGCGGCGGTGGGGTCGAGCAGCGGCCCGTTGGGCACCAGCGCGAGCAGGGTTGACGGCACCGGCAACGGCTCGACGCCGCTGTATCCGAGCGCCACGACCGCGTTGACCTGTCCCTCGTTGCGCAACGGGAACTTGTAGCCCTGGTCGGTGATCAGGTAGAGCGTCGTGTCGGACTGCACACCCGGGGCGGGCTCGGTCCGGACCAGCGCGCCCTTGCCGCTCGGCACGATCACGCGGTCGGCCGTACCCACACCGTCTGGTCCCGCACCACCCGCGGGGCTGCCGCCGGCCGGAAGCGCCCCCGGCCCGGCGGGGTAGCGGTGCACCTGCGCGGTGACGCCGCCCTCTTCACTGCCGTTGTGCACCGCGCACAGCATCGGGTCGGCGGCCTGCGTCGTCGGGATCTCCGGCAGGTCGCGCGGGAAGCCCTTCGGCTCGACCGTGGCACCGCGCACCAGCGCGGCGGCCGCGTCGGCCGCGGAAATCTCGATCTCCCGGGGATCGTCGGCGAGCAGCAGCTTGGCCGACACGGCTCCGATGGCCACCAGACCGTCGTTGGTCAGCACGTACCGCTGCTGCCCGTTTCGGTAGACCTGGCCGTTCTTGCCGTTGTCGCCGCCGATCTGCCGGTCGCTGGTCTGCCCCTTGTCCGGGATCGGTGGCTGTTTCAGCTCAGGGCCGCTGGAAATCCCGTTGAGCAACGCCTTCCCGACGGTCACCGGGGTGATCGCGGCAAGCTCCAGCGCGGTCAGCGCGGTCTCGTCGTCGACCTGGTAGCGATGGTCGCCGAAGACCACATAGGTCGCGCCCGGACCGCTCGCGTCCTGCGGCGTGGTGACCAGCAGTGCCGCGTCGGCGCCGATCGGCTGGCCGCCGGCCGGTTCGCGACCGACGAACACCATCGTCGTCGTCGCGCCGGCACCGTTGTTGGGCGGCGGCAGGCTGCAGACACTCCATGGCAGGCGGAGCAGGGAGGCGCGGTCGGGCGGCGGGTCGGGCGCGCCGGGGATGCCGATCGGCTCGCCCACCGAATAGGCCGACAGCGAGTCGCGCGACATCTGCCGGCTCGCGGGGGCGTCGGCGCCCGCGAACAGCAGCGCGGAAGTCCAGTTGAGCACCGGGTGCAGCGTGTTGTCGACGAGCACGTAGCGGGCGCCGGTCTCGCGCATGATGATGAGCTCGCCGGTTGCCGGCTTGCCGCCACCTGGGTTGATCAGACCGATCACACCGACGATCGCGAACACGATCGCGGCCACCATGATGCTGCCGAACAGGGCCAGGCCGAACCGGCGCATCGGCAGGTCGTTGGTCTCCGGCTCGCCGGTGAGCAGGCCGGAGATGATCCGCCGGGTGATGAAGCGGTGCGCCTGCACCTGCTCCTGACGGCTGCGCATGACGACCCTCCCCCGGCATCGTGCGGCCGCTTTCCGCGACGCGGCCACCCTACGATAGGTGACTCGTCGTACGCTGTCCCCGCCGTGCCCCTGGGGAGGAGGACGCGCATGCGAACGGCTGTGTGGCGACTGGTTGTCGCCGAGGTCGCGATTGTCGCCATCGCTCTGGCCGCGTTCAGCGGTTCGCCCATCGGGCTCGGCGCCGCCGCCGCGGCGACCGTCGTGGTGGGCGGGTTCGTCTACGCGCGTCGCGACGGTCGATGGTGGACAGACAACGCCCGGGCCCGCCGGCGCTGGCGGCGTCGCCGCCGAAGCGGGTCCGTGCTCCAGAACCATTCCGTCAACGGGTACGACGACCGCGGCACCAGCGTCGGCGTCGGCTGTGACGAGGGCGGTTGGTACGCCGCGGTCGCGGTCGCGCCCGCCCTCGGCGTCTCCGGCGTCCGGGGTGTGCCGGTCCCGCTCGCCCGGCTCGCCGAGCTGCTCGACGACGCCACGCTGCCGCTCAGCGGGCTGCAGGTGGTCAGTTGGGCCGCGCCATCGCCACATCACCTGCTGCCCAGCCAGGTGCCCAGCGTCGCGTCCTACCACCAGCTCGCCGCCGACCTGCTGCCACCGGGGCCGGCACCGATCGACCAGCGCGACTGGGTCGCGGTCCGCCTCGACGTGACCGACGCGGCCGTCGCGGCGCACCGGCGCGGCGGCGGTGTCGACGGCGTGCACCGCGCGGTCGCCGCGGCCGTCGGCCGGGTCAGCAAGGCGCTCAACAGCGCCGGCATCGTGACCGAGATCCTCGGGCCACAGCAGCTCGCGGCCGCCGTGCGGCTCTGTGCCGGCGTCGAGGCGCTGCCGCAGGAAGCCGGCGCGCCCGCCGAAGACTGGACCACCTTCTACGCCGGCGGCCTGCACCATCTGGCGTTCGAGGTGCAGGGCCTGCCACCGCGCGAGGCACCGCTGTCGTCGTTGCTGCGCTCGCCGGCCGCCCAGGTGGTGCTCTCTGTCGAGCTGCGCCCCACGATCGCCCGGCGCGACGACGCCCGGGTGTCCGCGCAGCCCAGCGGCGGTCCGGTCCTGGCCCGCACCGTGGTGCGGATGGCGGCGCCGGCGGCGCGGCTGCCCGAAGCGGCGCGCACCCTGGCCGGCCGTGCCGGCCAACTTGGCCTCAAGCTGCGCCGGCTCGACGGCTTGCAGGGTCCGGCGGCCTACGCCACCGCCCCGACCGGCGGTGGGCCATGGTGACGGCCACCGCACCGACCGGCGGTGGGCCGTGGTGACCCGGGCCGGGCAGCCACTCTCGCCGGCCATGGCCGGTGCGATCGGGATGAACGCCGAGCACACCGGCCTGCTGCTCGGCCGCGGCGCCGAGGGCGACGCCGTGCTGATGCGGCTGTTCCGCCCGCAGCCCACCCGCATCGCGCTGATCGGCGGCCTGTGGCTGGCCCGCATCACCGTCTTCCGCGCGTTGGCGCTCGGTGCGCAGGTCTTCGTCCGCACCTCCGACGAGCGGCGCTGGCACGGCCTCGGCGAGGTCGCGGTCGGCATCCCCGAACGCGTGCGGGTGGTCACCGGTGGCCGGCCCAACATCGCCGCGCGGGTCGGCGACCCGGTGCTGCACGTCCACGACGTCGAGGGGCAGCGGGTCTTCGACCTGCAGCCCGGCGACGCGTGGCAGACCACATTGTCCATCTCCGCGCAGCTCACCGACACCGCCGCCGACGCGCTCGCGGTGGCCGACGCGGCGCTGGTCCAGCGGATGTGGGCGCAGCAGGCGGTCTACGTCGCGGCCCGGCTCGGCGTCGACCCGGAGGCGGCCTCCGAGGTGGAGAACCTTCCCGACGACACGGTCGCGCTGCTCAGCGACGGCCAGGTCCGGCTGGCCTGGGTGTCGCCAACCGACATCGAGCAGCAGATGTTCGGCGTGCCCGGCCGGCTCTAGGTTCTAGCCCTCGCGGATCGCGCGGATCCAGCCGTAGAGGCCGCTCACCCACACCACCAGCGGCAGGATGCCGAGGATCAGCAGGATCTCCAGGATGTCGACGGTGCGGCCGAGCAGCGGCGAGCGGCGGCGGCCGGCACCGAGCCCGGCGCCGACACTGATCGCGGCCACCACCAGCAGGCCGGCCACGACCAGGGTGAGCCGGCCGAGCATGCTCGTGGTCACGAAGCCGCCGACGGCCAACGCCGCGAGCGCGACCACACCGGCGCCCAGCAACGGCAACCGTTGCGCGGTCGAGATGAACCAGCGCGCCCGCATGAACAGGAACAGCCCGAGTACGGCGCACAGCGTGTACCCGGCGGCTCCTCCGGTGCTGATCAGCGCGATGGCCGAACCGGCGGCGATGAGGCCCACCGCACCCAGCATGCCGGCGAGCAGGTCGTCGGCGCGCTCGGCGAGCCGCAGCACGCGGGCGCCGTCGACCGTCTCGGTGTCGGTGCGCAGGTCTTCGGTGCCGGACGGCACGGTCGGCACCGGCAGCCCGGCCATCCGGTAGGACATCATCGGCATCGCCGGCACCAGCACCAGGGCGAGTGCGAGCACGACCGAGGCCGCGCCGGCCGGCGTGCTGCCGAAGACCATGCAGATGGCGGCCGCGACGCCCAGCCCGAGGGCGCCGGCGCTGGCGGCGAGAAACACCTGGCCGTAGGCCGCGACCGCGACGCTGCCGGCGACCGCGGCGACGAACAGCACGGCGGCGGCACCGACGAGCAGGTCGGGAGCGGCGAGCTTGTGGAGACCGCGGTCGGGCGCGAAGAGGGTCAGCCCGCCGATCGCGGCGTACACCATGGACACGATCGCCAGCAGCAACCCGTTGCGGTGGTCGCCGAAGCCGCGGGCGGCGACCGCGGCGATCGCCAGTAGGAGCAAGGCGAGCACGAGGGCGATGTACGGCGCGGCGCCGCGCGGCGGGCCGGTCAGCGCGAGGGCGACGGCGCCGCCGACCAGGGCGGTCACGCCGAGCCCGAGCCCGAAGGCCTTGCTGGTCGCGGTGGACCAGCGGCCGGGACGCATCCGGGTCGCGGTGGCGATCGCGTCGACCACGTCGTCGAAGACCGGCTCGGGCTCCTCGGCGCCGCGCGGGCGCAGGTAGAGCAACTCGCCGTCGCGGATCTCGAGTTGGGCGGGCGACTGCGCGATGTCGAGTGCCGGACCGGCCAGCCGTGCCAGCGACCAGCCGTAGCGGCCGTCGGGCTCGTCGGCGAGCCGGTCACCGGCGAACCGCAGCAGCGTCGGCAGCACGTCGGCGAGCGGCACGTCGGACGGTAGGGCAAGGTCGACCCGGGTCTTGGGCGCGACGATTGTCACGCGGCTCGATCCCGCTGTCATCGTGCCCGCCACGATGTCCTCCTTATCCACAGGTCGCACCCGGGCGTATCGCGGGCGCCACCGCTTCCGGCAGAGTACATACGATGGCCACGGTCCGGTGTCCACCCGGTCCGTGCGCGCCGCCCCTGGGGAGGAATGGCGTTGAGTACCGTCTTGTTCCGTCGACCGCCGCGTCGGCCTGGCCCCGCCATGCCGCGTGGTGAGGTGCTGATCGAGTCACCGCCGGAGCTGCCTGAGCAGCTTCCACGGGGCATCGGTCAGCTGCTCATGGTGCTGCCGATGGTCTGCGGCGTCGGCGCGATGGCGTTCCTCTACGCCGGCCGCGGCGGCGGCGCGATCACCTGGATCGCCGGTGGTCTGTTCGGTGTCTCGATGCTCGGCATGGCCATCGGCACGATGGGCGGCGGCGGCAACAAGAAGGCCGAGCTCGACGCCGAGCGCCGCGACTACATGCGCTACCTGGCCCAGGTGCGCAAGCGGGTCAAGCGCGCGGCTGAGCAGCAGCGTTCCGCGGCGATGTGGGTGCACCCGGCGCCCGACGCCCTCTGGTCACTGGCGGCGTCGCGCCGCATGTGGGAGCGCCGCTCGACCGACGAAGACTTCGGCCAGATCCGCATCGCGGTCGGTCCACAGCAACTCGCGGTCGACGTCACACCACCGGAGACCAAGCCCGTCGAAGACCTCGAACCGATGTCGGCGATCGCGCTGCGCCGGTTCATGAACACCTTCCGGGCCGTGCCCGACCTGCCGATCGCCCTGTCGCTGCGGGCGTTCGGCCGGGTCTCACTGCGCGGCGACCGCGAGCGGGTGCTGGCCGTGACCCGCGCGGCGATCGCCCAGCTCGTGACGTTCCACTCACCGGAAGACGTGCGCATCGCGCTGGTCGCCGCACCCGAGCGGGTCGCCGACTGGGACTGGCTCAAGTGGCTGCCGCACGTCCAGGTCGACCGCAACGTCGACGGCGCCGGGTCGATCCGGCTGGTCTTCGAGTCGATGACCGAGCTCGAGGCGGCGCTCGATGACGAGCTGAGCAGTCGCGGCCGGTTCAACCCGTCGGCTAAAGCGTTGACCACCCAAACGCATCTCGTCGTGATCCTCGACGGTGGCGAGGCGCCGGCCGCCGCCCAGCTCACCGGGCCCGGCCTGCTGGGCACCACGGTCTTCGACCTGTCCGGCGCGGTGCCCCGCGAGGCCGGCCGCTGGTTGCTGGCGTTGACCGTCAACGGTGACCGGATCGAGATCAACCAGGGCAACCGCAGCACCTCGCTCGGCTGGGCCGACACGCTCGCGCCGGCCGCCGCCGAGGCGGTGGCCCGCCAGCTCGCGCCCTACCGCCTGTCCCACCAGACCACCAGCGAAGAGCCGCTGTCGCGCAGCCCCGAGCTGCCCGAGCTGGTCGGTGTCGGCGACGCGGCGGCGGTCGACCCACGCCGCAACTGGCGGCCGCGGCCGGTGCGCGAGACGTTGCGCATCCCGCTCGGCGTCGGGCCTGACGGCGCGGTCGTCGAGCTCGACCTCAAGGAGTCGGCGCTCGAGGGCCAGGGCCCGCACGGCCTGATCATCGGCGCCACCGGTTCCGGCAAGAGCGAGCTGCTCCGCACGATCGTGGCCGCGCTGGCGATCACCCACTCGTCCGAAGAGCTCAACTTCGTGCTCGTCGACTTCAAGGGTGGCGCGACCTTCGCGTCGCTCGACGCGCTGCCGCACACCAGCGCCGTCATCACCAACCTCGCCGACGAGCTGTCGCTGGTCGACCGCATGCAGGACGCCATCGCCGGTGAGCTGCAGCGCCGGCAGGAGCTGTTGCGCTCGGCCGGCAACTACGTCTCGCGACACGAATACGAGCGGGCCCGCGCCGGCGGCGAAAACCTGCAACCGCTGCCCAGCCTGCTGATCATCTGCGACGAGTTCAGCGAGCTGCTGGCGGCCAAGCCCGAGTTCATCGACCTGTTCCTCCAGATCGGCCGGTTGGGCCGGTCGCTCGGCATCCACCTGCTGCTGGCCAGCCAGCGGCTCGAAGAGGGCCGGCTGCGTGGCCTCGACACGCACCTGTCCTACCGGATCGGCCTGCGCACCTTCTCCGCCGTCGAGAGCCGGATCGTGCTCGGCGTGCCCGACGCCTACGAGCTGCCCAACGCCCCGGGTCACGGCTACCTCAAGATCGACACGTCGACCATGTTGCGGTTCCGCGGCGCCTACGTGTCCGGCCCCTACCGGCAGGCCAGCGCCGCGACGCCGGCCGCCAAGGCCCGGGTGCAGGGCCAGGTCGTGCCCTACACGATGGCGCGGGTGGCCTTGCCCAAGGTGTCCGACCTGCCGCCCGAGCCGGTCGAGGCCGCGTCCACCGCCGCCGAGCCGGCGCGCCAGGTCACCATGCTCGACGTGGTGACCGGCCGGCTGCGCGGTCAGGGCCCGCCGGCACACCAGGTCTGGCTGCCGCCGCTCGACCTGCCTACACCCCTCGACGCGCTGCTGCCGGAGCTCGCGCGCGACCCCGACCGAGGCCTGCAGGCGACCGGCTGGCCCGGCGTCGGCCGGCTGGCGGTGCCGGTCGGTGTCGTCGACCGGCCGTTCGACCAGCGGCGCGACCCGTTGGTGGTCGACCTGTCCGGCGCGGCCGGCAACACGGTCATCGCGGGCGGTCCGCGGTCCGGCAAGAGCACGCTCCTGCGCAGCCTGATCTCGTCGTTGGCGTTGACCCACACGCCGCGCGAGGTGGCCTTCATGTGCCTCGACTTCGGCGGCGGCACGCTGCGCGCCCTCGACGGGCTGCCGCACATGGCCGGCGTGGCCGGGCGGCGCGACATCGAGGCCGTCCGGCGTTCGGTCGGCGAGGCCACGGCGATGCTCGACGAGCGTGAGCAGCGGTTCTCCGAGCGGGGCATCGAGTCGATCGCGGCCTACCGCCGGATGCGTGCCACGGGCCGGTTCCCGGAGGATCCGTTCGGCGACCTGTTCCTGGTCGTCGACGGCTGGGGCACGCTGCGCGAAGACTTCGAGGAGCTGGAGACACGGATCACCCGGCTGGCGTCGCGCGGCCTGGGCTACGGCATCCACGTGATCATCACCGTCAACCGGTGGGCCGAGCTGCGGATGAACATGCGTGACCTGCTCGGCACGCGGTTGGAGCTGCGGCTCGGCGACCCGGCCGAGTCCGAGATCGACCGGCGGGCCGCGATCAACGTGCCCAACGGCGTCCCGGGCCGAGGCCTGACCCGGGATAAGTTGCACTATCTGAGCGCATTGCCCCGAGCCGACGGGATGGGCGACCCGGAGACGCTGGTCGACGGCACGGCCGGGATGGTCGCCGCGATCGCCGAGTCGTGGCCGCACGCGCCGGCGCCCAAGGTTCGCCTGCTGCCGCGCCGGCTGCCGGTCGACGAGCTGACCAAGCTCGCCGGCACCGACACACCGGGCATCCCGATGGGGCTCAACGAGTCTCATCTGGCGCCGGTGCGCCTCGACTTCTCCGTCGACCCGCACCTGCTGGTCTTCGGCGATGTCGAGTCCGGCAAGACCAACCTGATGAGACTGATCTCACGCTCGATTGTGGAGCGTTATACCCCACAGGAAGCGCGGGTGGTCATCATCGACTACCGGCGCGGCCTGCTCGACGCGATGTCCGGCGAGCACCTGCTGGGCTACGCGCCGTCGGCCACCGTCGTCGGGGAGATGGTCGGTTTCCTGCGCGACTCGCTCAAGCAGCGGTTGCCCGGGCCCGACATCACGCCTGACCAGCTCCGCAACCGCAGTTGGTGGCACGGCCCCGAGCTGTTCCTCATCGTCGACGACTACGACCTGGTCGCGACCGTCGGCAACAATCCACTGCTGCCGCTCGTCGAGCTGTTGCCGCAAGCCAGCGACATCGGCCTGCACATGATTTTGACCCGGCGCGTGGGTGGTGCGTCGCGCGCCCTTTACGAGCAGGTCATCCAGCGGATGCGCGAGCTTGATACACCTGTGTTCCTGATGTCCGGCAAGCCGGAAGAGGGTGCCCTGGTGGGCAGTCTCAAGCCCAGCCCACAGCCGGCCGGGCGAGGCACTCTCGTCCGCCGGCAAGACGGGCAGCAATTGGTCCAGACGGCCTGGATAGAGCCGTGACGATCCGGGGCTGCGCCAACGTGCCCCCGTCCGTTACGGTGAGTCCGGACGTGTCGCACGAATCGATCGAGGGGTGAGTGTTATGGGTCAGCCGTTCCTGGTTGATGCCGCAACGCTCCACAAAGCTGCGGGGGATGTGCGGTCGACGAGGTCTGATGTCGACGGTGATCTCAAGCGGCTTGGGGGCGTGTTGGACGATCTGGCTGTCGCATGGCAGGGCCAGGCTTCCGCGGGGTTCCAAAACCTGATGCAGCGCTGGACTGGCGATGTCGCCAAGTTGCTGACCGCGTTGGACAACATCGGCGATCTGCTCGACCAAGGTGGCACCACGCACCAGGTCAACGACGAGCAGCAGAACGAGATGATTAACAAGTTCAACTCGGCCCTGAACCCGTAGTGATCTGACCGAAGGATACGAAGATCATGTCGCAGCCGATCCAAGTCAGCTATGCCGCGCTGGAAAACGCGCAGTCGCAGATGCAGTCCATCTCCAAGGGCATCGAGGGTCGCTTGGACAGCCTCCGGTCTCAGCTGCAGCAGATGCAGTGGAACGGTTCGGACCGTGAGGCCTACCAGGGCTACCAGGGGCAATGGGATGCAGCCGTCGCCGACATCAACGCGATCCTGCGCGAGATCGGTGCCGCTGTCGGCACCGCCAACCAGAACTACCAGAGCACAGAGTCCAACAACGCCAAGGTCTGGGGCTGACCGGCCCGTCCCGAGCGTCACCCGCTGAGCGCGGCCTGGGCCAATGCCCAGGCCGCGCTGCGGTTTGTTAGGGGTTGCGGTTAGTGCCGATCGACCCCACGCCGCTGACGTGACCCTCCGGCCGCGACCTCGGCCAATCGAGCGCCACCCATTCGGAAAGCGCTGGGTAGCCAGCAGGCGTTCGCCGACTACCTGCGGGCCCCGGCCCGGCAGCCGACCCCCAGGCACGATGCGCCCACTGTGGACCGTCTCGACGTTGACCCCACGGATCGGTCTCGTGCACGCCGTCGGCCGCACTCGGGTGCAAGGTGAAGGAGTCGGCGCTCGCTCTGCGGTGTCAGCGGGGTGGGACCTGGGCTCGGCCGCTGAAGTTGGGTGGGGTGGCGCGGCTTCCCACCTGCTGGCTGGGCTGCCGTTGCGCCGGCTGGCCTTGTCCCGATGTCGAACCGGCCATGGCTCGGGCCGGCGCGCCGCCGCGGCCGCGCACCTTGGGCGCGGTGACCTGTGCGGTCGACGGCTGGCCGCCGCGGGCGTTGGCCGTCCGACCGGCAGGTAAGGCTGCAGCCGGGGCGTCGGCGGGAAGGCCGCGTCGGCGGGTGCGACGGAGCACCGCGGCGACAAGCGCGATCACCAGAGCCAGGCCGGCGAGCGTGGTGGCGGTCCAGGTCGCGATCACGCGGGTGTTGCCCATCGGGTCCTTCGGGAGGATGACCGAGGCCAGGGCCTGTGGGGCTGGCGACGGCTTGGTGGCGCCGGCGATCGCGGTCAGGGCGCGGTAGGGGTTGATGACGCCGTAGCCCACCTGGTTGTTGCGGCCCTCTGGTGGATGGTCAGCCGTCGTGGTGATCCGCTCGAGGACCTGGGCGGGGGTGAGCTTCGGATCCGCCGAGCGGATCAGCGCGGCCAGGCCCGACACGTAGGCGGCGGCGAAGCTGGTGCCGCCGTCCTTGAAGCGGGCGTAGCCCCCACCTTGCGGCATCGGGCCGTCGACTTCGGCGCCGGGAGCGGCGACGTCCACGTAGGCACCGGACGTCGACGTGGCGACATGGTGTCCCTCTTTGTCGATGCCGGCGACGGCGATCACGCCGTCGTAGGCCGCCGGGTAGGCGATCTGCTCAGTGCCGTTGCTGCCCCCGTCATTGCCGGCCGCGGCCACGACCACGACGCCGTGGTCGAGCGCGTCCTTGATCGCCCGCTCCAACGCCGGCGTCGGGTCGGTCGTCAGTGACAGGTTGATGACGTCGACGTCGTTGTCGGCGGCCCAGTCGATCGCCGAGACGATGTGCGCCCCGGCGGTGGCGCCGGGTTCCTTGCCCGTTTTCTCCAGCACCCGGATCGGCAGGATGGTCGCCTTCGGTGCGATGCCGGTGAACACCGAGCCTTCCGGCTTCCGACCGGCGATCACACCGGCGACCAAGGTGCCGTGGGCGGCCTCGTCACACTGGCCGCGGGTGGACGGGACCAGGAAGTCGCGTCCCTGAAGGACTTTGCCAGCCAACGCCGGGTGGGTGGTCGACACACCCGAGTCGATGACCGCGACCGTGATCCCGGCACCCTCGCTGATCGGCCACGCCAGATCGGGCCGCATCTGCTGCAGGGGCCACGGCGTCTCGGTCATCGGCCCGCCCTCGTTGGGGCCGCACGATGGCGCCCGGAACGCCACAGCCGCGGCATGACCGGCGGCAGCCGCCGCACCCTGCGGCGTAAGCCCAACCGCGACAACGGACGCCACCAACGCCACCACGGCAGCACCCGCCGCCGAGCGCGCGACGCGGCTCAGCCCGCCCGACGCCACCTGCGGCGGCACGGCGGCACCCGCCGCCGAAGGCGCCACGGGGCTCCGCCGACCGTTGTTCGTTGATCTCTCGGCACCGAAGCTGCCGGCTGCGGCGGTTGTCTCGCGACCGGTGGTCGGCGGCGTGCCCGGCGCCGCCGTGGCGGGCCGGGCACTCGGGCTTTGTTGTTGGTGGGCCATAGGGTGCGCTCGTTCGTTCAGTTCCCGAGAACCGGGGGCGGGGGGACGTCGGTGCCCTCGTTCCACACGTTGTCGTCTTCGTAAAGCCAGCTGTCGTATTCGTCTTCGTCGCCGTAAGCGTTGCCGCCCGCGCCTGGGCCGCCGGCGAAACCCGCGCCGCGGCCTGTGGCACCGCGGCCGGCCGCGCCGCCCTTGCCGGCGCCCGCTCCGCCGCCCATGCCAGCCATGCCGGCCATGCCGCCGCCGGCGCCACGCGCCGAACCGGTGCCTCGACCGCCGCCCGCGCCGCCGCCGATGCCGCCCATGCCGGCCATGCCGCCGCTGCCCAGCTTGCCGCCGCCGGCACCGCGACCGGCCAGGCCGCCGCCCATGCCAGCGCGGCAC
>Ga0193743_1001612_pt1 | contig 16712 bp, 16 predicted proteins | sample L2c2metaG_FD_143038 | JGI IMG/M metagenome (GOLD analysis project Ga0193743, IMG submission 143038) | Soil microbial communities from a riparian zone of the East river system, Colorado, United States - L2c2 | ecosystem: Environmental > Terrestrial > Soil > Riparian zone | place: USA: East River...
GGTAGATGATAAGAAATTGTGGCCCTAATCGGCTCTAATCTAATAGGCTTATTCAAACTCCGTTGATCCGCATCTTCAGGAAACATGCATGTGTTCTCACATGCCCAAAATTTGTCCCACACAGGGCATCCGAACTAGCTCTTAGGCGCGACTAAAAGCAGACTCCATACGAAGTGATCGACTTATCATCAACTGAGTATCGAAAGTCTGCCTACGGGAGACTAGGAGCAAACCGTACAGCAACACACGCGTTTGCAACATATCTGTCAGACAATGGAAAGATGAGCACTAGCCACATAAACATGATGTTTTCTCATCTTTCGGATCGCGTTGAATCTGATGAAACCCTCGATTCCTTGGTATCCGTGGAGATGCTTCGTTTTTGGGATGAAATAAAGAAGGCAAAAAGCATCGATCACTTCAACGCAGTATCCTCACGCTTCATGCGACGCTTGGAAAGGCGTCTGAAGGATGAGGAAATAGATTACCTCGTTTTTCCTACCCGTATGGATTTGGAGGAGCACTGGCTACCATTTAGTCTAGATTTTCGTTCTAATGAACTATCATATGGTAAGCGAGTTGTTTCCATAAACCAAAAAATGATTGATGCTCACTCACCTAGGTGATTCACTTTCTCATATGGGATTAAGGGCGCCGAAGGAGATTATCAAAAAGCTACAGTGGTGGTCAAAGAAGCGTTTAGGGATCCAATTAAAAGACCTCGGTGATGAACTTGAACATGGTCAACAAAAAGATCTTACTGATTGTGGAATTGTTGCTTACAACACTGCGGCACATGAAATCTTCGAAGATCCTCTTTGGACTGCAGAGAAAAAGGGAGATGAACGTGTTCAGTGGTTTGTAACGCTGACGAGGAAACACATCAATGAAGTAAGTTACTGTACCACCTTTGTAAGATAAAACTTGAAGTTGGCTTACCACTGGCATCGCAATTCAAGGTCGACGAAAACCCCGATCGAAAGTCATATACACCATCCATCGATGTCGTTCAAAAGAATCCACCCTGCTCCAAGTCTTCACTAGCTGCCCTTCTCAATCCAGTCGACTCTGTCAATACCCGAACTCATTCACTAGCCTCCCTGTTAAACCCGATTGAGGAGACCAGTACCGTTGCCAGTGGGATTGTTAATACGATAGTGCCATCGCCAGCAGACTCTATGACTGTAAAAAAGAGGAGCGATGTAAATATTGAAGAAGCAAAGGGAGAGACAAAGGGCAAGAAAGAGTTGTCAAATGAAAGCAAGAAGCGAAAGGCCCCAGCCGCCCCACTTAACACCAATGACCAAATCGGGAAGGTGGCCAAAGTCACTTCCACAGGAGATGCGCCATCGGGTCAGCGCTGTAGTAAACCTCATAGAAAGACTTCTATCTGGGAGAAACTACAAAACTTGAAATACAAAAATGGCGATATTTCTGGATCTACAAGCAGTTCAGCATGGTTTCAATCCCAAATCCTCAAACTCGACAAATATGCAGTTATCGTGGATGCTAAATCTGTTCGACACCTCAAATGTGGTAAAACACTGATCATGAAGTATCCTTACAATGCAAGAAACTTTGAAACGCATGTCAGAAATTGCCAGGGACCACCCAAATCGTCAAAGCTTCCAGGAGGTGGAATGATGCCTATCAATTCTTTCTTCAAAACGGCTGTGCGAAGCTCCTTAATGACAAAGGCCCAACCCAAGTTGCCTGAGCCCAAACAAGATCTGCCTTGCCCTGGACTATGCACCCAGAGATATTCGAAAATAGAAGGATATCTGGAGCGAACTGGCGCCTTTGGTGGTGCTGCACCATCTGTCACAAATATCGCTTTCGAATTATATGGAAAACCCTACAACCAGCTTTCAGAGACACGCAAGACCCAGGTCAAGACATGGCAGAGACACAAATGGACATGGCGTAATGAACATGATATGGATCGGGTATATAAACTAACTGCACTCAAAAAGCATTGCCTCCACGCCCCAACTTGAAGACACCTGACCTGTACCACTCAGGATCCGCCAGTGTACAGACAGAGAAATCCCCAACAACGAATGATCTTGAGCTGGAGCTGTGTCTTTCCTGCCAAACGGTGTTGACCAGCAAAGCCTTCCGAAACGCATGTGCAGTTCCTAGACCACCTGATGACAGATACAAGTACATCAATATTGAATACCAAAGTCATCGTCTGGCCTCGCTCATGGGCCGCTGCCTTGAACTACGCGAGATAATTGAAGATAAGGTGAGCCATTTCTTACCACATGTTGTAAAGTTGTGGCAATTGCTAGAACGTCGGCAATTAGGACTCCCCTCTCATGAAATATGTCCAGGGTGTTTTGTCAAATAAATATGCTGGGGATAAGTTATTTGTCTCGCTAATTGAGGCCTTGGCCTTGAAACACAAGAAGGAAGATCGCGGAATCAATATGCAGAAGATGAAATATGCACCTGACCTTGTGGAATTTTCTCATATTCTGTTTACACATAGTTCAAGAGCGTATGAACAGTTGAGAGAAGTCCTGCCACTTCCTGATGTACGAACTCTCAGGTAGGATTTTAGTAGTCTGCTTATAATTGGCTTATAATTGGAATCTTCTTTTGATTAATTGAAATTTTATATAGGGTGCAGCGAGCACGTCAACCTCAATTTCCTGTTGGAATTCAGCCACGCACTTTTGAGTTGGTTGACGATACACTCAAACAACTAAATTATACCGGCCCACTTGGTCTGAGTTGTGATGACACCAAGCTACTTGCTTCTTTTCGTCCTTATTATGATGAAGAAAAGAAGGGATATTTTGTTATGGGTCATGTCGGAGAGCCATTTCAAGTCATAGATCCCGCATCCTTTCAACATGCAGTTGACGAAAAGCAACTCAAAAAAGCGACCAAAGTAAAATTCCTTTCAATAGGTCGCATTTTAATTTGTTACTCACTGAACCTTCTAATTCAACAGCTTTGTTTGTTTTGCCTTCAGGTGCCAATTCCAAAGATAGCAACTATTATTGTCGCTGCCTTAGGGATTTTGGACAATCTTTCAGCGAACAAGCTCTTTAAATACCTTTGGGAGATTCTCACTGGATTACTGGATCGCAAAATACAGGTCTCTTCCTACGCTGCTGATGGCAGTACTGTTGAGCGCTCAGTCCAAGATCTACTTCAGCAGCGGGCTAGCCGCACCACAGAGCTTCGCATTACACATCCAGCAGATGATGGAATGACTCATGATGATATTATCATTCCAATTTTCTAGTTTCGATCGCAACCAATTGCAATTCTCCAGGACCCAAAACATCTCCTGAAAACCTGCCGGAATAACATCTTTTCAGGCGCTCAGCTCCTCACTCTTCCCAACTACCCAATTTTGTTCTCGGATGTCTGCAGCATGGCACTCTCCGACTCGCCAATCTATAGACGGGATGTCATTAAAGTTGACCGTCAAGATGATAATGCTGCTACTTGAACTTTTCAGCGGAGCGACACTGGAATGGCTTTCGACTTGCCGACCAGAACAAAGAGGACAAATTATTTTTTTATTTGTCTGTGGAGAGATGATTGATGCATACCAAAATCGCTCTTTATGGATCGAAGAACACATACAGATGATCCTTCGCGCTCATTTTTTTCTTGAGCTCTGGGAAAAGTTTCTCGAGGTCGGTGGCTATTCAAAGAAGAAACACTATGTCTCCTCGCAATACGCCAGCATTGTGAAGACTTTGATTCAAGGCTTCCTTCAGTTGGTGGTAATATATCGTGACCATGGAGGACAACAGCCACTTCTACCCTGGCTTTTGTGCATGGAGGCTGTAGAGCATGTTTTTGGATTGTGTCGCCAAATTGTTAAGGATTTCACAGAGCGTGACTTCCATCTCATGATTCCAAAGCTCTTTATCAAGTTGCAAGAAGCTTTCTTTTCTGGTCGGATATCCAATGGCAAGGCCAGGGCAAGTGGCTATTGCCATACTCATACGGATACCCATGGCATAAACCTTGCCGCACTTGCCACTTTTCCCACAGATGACGAGATCCAAGCTTCTTCTGTCTGTGCATATGGAGAGGCTCACTCTATATTCATGTATCTAGGCTTGACAGCTGAGCAGTTGTATGGCTCAGTAATCAGGCTTCCGACTATCCCTAGCTGGTATACAACTGCAGAAGATTCGGACAGCAATCATGATGGTTCTGAGTCCGAGTCTGTAAACGATGATGACTCTGAACCTGGCCTTGAAGATGATGACTCTGAACCTGGCCTTGAAGATGACTACGATTACCAAGCCAGTCTTGACAGACTTGAGAACGTAGAACTTGCTACTGAGCGTGAAAACCAGAGGTTAATGAACTACCGATATGCAATGACTGCTCTTACTGTTGATGAGGAAATGTCAATGCAAGTTGCTGATATCAGTCTTTCTCATTGTTAGAGTCTAATTGCCATCTTAATATTTTTAGCTGCAGCCTACCTGAGTTCGACCAAACCGCTATCACTGAAGCATATTCTGATGACGCTTCCCATATTAATTCGACCTTAACATCAGTTGGATCGTCATTGGCAAACTTGCTCCCTGCTGCCATCACCCAGGAGTGTTCCAATGCGTTTAACCCCAACAATTCTGCCGCCGTTGATCTTACTGAATTGGTACGCCTCCGTTTTCTCCATCAAACCAAGCAAGCAGAGACTGGAGTCCGCATGGTGGGCAAAGCAACTGATACCTTGGAGAATCCGGAGTCAATGTTTCAAAAGAAGCAACTACTGACTGAGCGTCAAAAAATTCTTCGGGAATTCAACAACATAATAAAGCGGCAGGAAGATCAAGGTGTAGGGACGGGCTTGGAACGGAAAGCACGGTGGCAAAACGGTACTACTCATGAGGATGTGTCTGCAGTGGCCCCGGGTTTAGCTCATGGAAATTCAGCTAATGCAGAAGCAGTAGCGAAGGCCACAGCATCAAAGGTATCTCAACTCAACGTTCTCTTGATGGCCTGAATACGAAATTAAAACCTTTCTTCTAACTTAGCTCCTTACAAAGTGAAAAAAGATTTTCAAGGATGCAAAACTCCCTGATGCGACTTGGGATGCACGAATCAATGCCATTAACCGCCTACACAGTGCAGAACTACATGCTGCTGGCTACGGATTTGCTATTTCGTCAACTAAAAACTTGGGCGTTGTTCTCTGTAAAGGTACGAAAGGTTGACAAGAAAAAAATTTCTCCCTTTTGACAAATTATAATCTTAGCTCTCACTGTCTTCTCGAAGGGAGGTGGAAATCATGGTAAGCATGGCTGGGTTTCCGATGTAACCACCATAACTGTGGCGTCGAACATTGCTGTGCAAGTTTATCAATATCAAGGCTTCAGGACCAACTTTTCCGACAAGCCTTTGATGTCACACCCCTTCCCTCAACTTTTCTGCTTCAATATTTTCCCTTTGTCTGCCTTTTTATGTGCTCTGAGCACTGCGCCTACCACAGTTGAAGGGGGACTGCAAATTTCTCAAGATGACCTCATTCTTTTCAAAAAACTGAAAGCTCAGTTGAAGAAAATAACCGATGCAATTAAGGCTTTGACGAAATGCAATAAATCGGGTGGAAACACTGGCACCCAACTGGATTCAGATATTGAAGAGTGTGATGACTAGTAGAAGCACCGTCGGGTAGATTTTAAAGGTCTATATTTTTGTCAGTACTACTGTAAATTGTGGTTCGTGAAATTGGCTATGCCTAGAGCAATAAACAATGCCGCGGCCTACTACTGCGCGAAAAAAAGGTCCTAAACCGATTTTTTTAACCCTAATCCGGAATGTTGGATAAAAATTGGGTATCGCGAAGGCATGGGTCAAAAATTGGATAAAAATCAGATAAAAATGCTTGGATAAAAATCGCAAATTTTGGGCAGTTTTGGATGAGGGATTTAGGGGAATATTCCGGGGTCCTGTTGTTACATTGTTTACCTGCCTACGTCTAGTCTCCCGTAGCCAGACTAAAAAGATTCACAAGTCTTTTTATTTGTATTGACGACGACTTACTCATCTGGAGTCTGATTTCACGCATGGTGGTCTAACCGTGCTGCACGATTTCAACGGGTACACAGTCTGCCCACAGTTCTTGACATATTCGCACGCCATATTTTGTAGTTAACAACCTATATATGCAAATAAAAAATAGTTAGTATCAAAAAGAAACTTGCTTTAGAGGGCCATCGCAAAGCGTGGCATGTATGAGTCTTATTTTTATTTTTATTCCTTCCACTAGCACTAGTGCTGCACTACCAGGATTTGGAACAACTAACTGTACTAACTGTTCCATGACATAACCAATTAATTAACCTCAACAAAGCATTTCCACCATCAATCCAAAGGATCTTGGACCGAGTATGGCAGATGAAGTCCAGAAGAACTGTGTAACAAGGTGAAGAGGCCAGTTAGTAGAGTCTGTGGAACTGTCGAACAGAATTTGACCTAGTTTTCAAACTTGTCTAGGCAATGTAGAGCATGATCAAGAGTCAATAAATTATGAGTGGAGATCCCGGCAATAACAAAAGTCGTAGGATGACAGGGCAGGCATGTGCCAGGTTCTCCACAGCAGCAGCTAACAGAGCAGCGGAAACTCAAAGCTGTTTGGATACAGCTGACAGAAAAATATCAACACTGGCACGGAATAGTATATGGCAAGGCAAGACAAATAAACTTACAAATTGGTATCTGCTCAGCTCTGTTGAGATTGCCTGCACTTCGGTGTTGCTCTTGATAGTGGAACCATTCGAAGAAGGCCGCTGGAATGCTAGGCTAGCATGGAGCATGCCTATTTCACGTCAAATAGCACCTGAAAACATCGGAAATCCTTCAAACAGGCGTTTGGGGCGTAAAATTGCATCAATTCTAACTGCAACCGCACGTAAGGATTGTAGATCCAATTGCTTGCTTGATAGGTAAAACAAGAGTTTGCAAATAAAAGAGTGATACTAAGCACATCAAGTTGGGAAGGGATGAGTAGTTTATTAGCCACTTTGGAATTGAGTTGTTCGACAATCATCATAAGCAAAGTGGGATATATCTCAAATGAATAATTTTCTTCGGATCCTGTATTTGAGGGGGCCCGGGTCAAAGTCTGAGCCAGTGAACGAACGTCTTCAAGATATCGGTAGGGTGTTTTGAGACAGTGGTGAACACAATCATCAAGGAAGACGATAACTACCTCGACTTCGTCCAACAAAGGTCCACCGTTCGAAGGTCACATCGTCGGAAGGGCTTTCAGCCAATGGTCGGATTCATGAGGATCTTCCTGAAACAGAACACTTTGTGGAAGGATGTGTCGAAGAAGAGAGAAAAGAGCCGTTCGAATTGCAGGTATGGCAGATGAAGGACCATGCGTCAACAATCCTGTAATGTGGCAGAAGTTGGAGTAAATTGAATGAAGACTTTGAATGTACCTATTTTGGTCATCGAGCAAGTCCATCACAATCGCCCAGTTCTCCCTCCGACACTGGTATCAGTTAACTTCTGCAGCACCGCTTATCAACCGAATGATTAAGGAAGAGAATTCACTGAATACCCACGGAGGAGTCTACTCACTCCAACGTTGGGGTAGGCTCATCGTCACAGGCAGTCATTAAACTGTATGCAACGACAGCGAAGGCAATCTATAAAACAGGTATCTAATGATGATAGGGCAGAATTGGAAAAAAAAAAAAAAACAAGAAACAAACTTTTTTTTTCATTCTCCTGCAGTTCATCTCCATTGTGTTAGTTGGTAAGTCCTCCTCAGTCAGCGGATGTGGGTGCGGGTGCGTTGGTTGTAGTTGTCGTGTCATTGTTATAATGTTGAACAATATTAATAAACTTGAATATCCTATCCTGAACACCTAACACCTAAACCCTAAACCCTAAACCCTAAACCCTAAACCCTAAATCCTAATCCCTAATCCCTAATCCCTAACCTACCTAACCTAACCTAACATTTGTATTTGAGGCCATAATTTGTCAAAATTGGATTCTAAATATGTAAACTGAGCCAAGCACAAGGTCATACTTCATAGTCAGGTGATAACTTTAGAGTCAGATGATAAGGCAGACATATATATATAATGCAAGGGCAGGCAAACATTATAATACAGAGGGCAGGCAGGATGCCGCAGGAATATGTACACAGGGGGTACAGACATTATAATATGTTGGAGTTGCCAGAAAACATAGTGGGACATTATGATACTGCTCATTGGATTTCCCAGGAGATATCATAATATGACTACATAGACTTTTGGCTAATACAAGTTGGAATAGAAGAATTTTGCCTATCTTTCTACTTTTACTTATTCCAATTGAGGTATAGCATATTAGCATTCACACTGGCAAGACTGGTGGCAAGCAATTACAAAAATATGGTACAAAAACATCCAGCAATAGTAACAAAAATACAGGACAGTCAGGAAAAACTGCCACCAATTGCCAGTCTGCCAATTGGTGGCAGAAACACTCAGTGAGTGTTTCTCTAGTGTGACAAAAGATGGCTCTCAGGCTGTGACAGATTAGGTGACAGAGCTGTGGTTTTGGCACACAGAGGAATATCAACAGACGGTTTAAACATAGTAAATACTAGTAATATTCACTATGGAAATCTAAAATACGACAAGGGTCTTTTATATCTAAACTATTGGTAATTTTCGGGATCCAGTGCATCGGGTCCAGGGGTAAGGTACTGAGGACTGCATACTATCGGGAAGACGCGTAGGTAAAAGGATAATGTCGGTTAGGAATGAGGGATAATAAGAATGTAGTGAGGGCTTCGCCGGTCAGAAGAAAGGAATGAAATAGAACAAAGAAAATAACAACGAAAACAAACAAGGATACCATATTCACTGGTTTGAGTGGGCCATTGCTTTCAGCATGGCAGATCTGAGTTCTGATGAAAAATGGCTGCCACCTGAGAAGGGATTACAAACAAAATGGTTGTCGTCGTCACTACTTCAAGTTGTGCTGGCCATGATTTTTCATCGGAACTCGGATCTGCTGTGCTAAAGCCTGAGCGCTGAGCAATGGCCCACTCAAACATATTTTTTTTGATTGTTTACTATCCAATTCAGCGTACTTGGTTTGTGGGCCGTTGCTTTGCACAGCAGTACGAGGCTTACCTTGTAACATTTTTTCTCGAAATAAAATGGAGCAGAAGGTTATAAGATAAGATAAGAAAAGATATATGGGCGAGATACAAAGATAAGATTATTTTGTTTTCGAAGAAAACAAGGGTCTTAAACCAGCAGTAGTGTTTGCAGGTCTGGTCCGGTCCAGTCTTTTGACCCTCAGGAACATGGACCGAGACCGAGACCGGTCCACAATTACCATAAAAGGCAAAAAGACCGGACTGAACCAGTCAAGACCGCATTTTTCGGTCTTAACCAGTCTTAACCGGTCCAAGACCGGTCTTATGGGCAAAATATGAATCGGTAGCTTTATTATCATTAACTTTATCTATCTATCTGCTTCATATTTGAATTATTAATTACCATACCCATACTACGTTCGAACCGCCATCTCAAACATCCTTAGTATAAGATGGAAACACATAAACAACGGTCAACAAGGCATGTCGGGCAGCAGTTTGTTTGTCTTTGTCTCTTTGAATCCATGATAGGAAAGAAACAAAGACAAACAAACCACTGCCAGACATTCTGTTTATGTGTTAGGCCTATTAATTTTCGAAAAGCTGCATTTAGCCCTTGTGAAGTTTTGATACTTTAGGGGGAATTTGGCTGGATATCCATTACAGGTGCAGATTTTTGCCCAGTCTTTTTTCTTTTTTTAAAAGTATGATCTATTAGGTCTATGAAATATTCCTGTGAATTTTCGAAAGGCTGCATCCAGCCATTGCAAAGTTATGACACTGGCACTGGCACTTTAAGTCTAGGGAAAAGCAAGGGTTACGCTAATCCACAAGGGTCACAGGTATGGGTGTCTCCAGGTCCGGGTCCGGGTCACAATAGCCCAACCCGTGAGCTTTCGAACAAGCCTAAAAACATATTTTTTGAAGCAAAACTGAAGGAGTTACAGTTAATTTTGCAAAATTCATCAAAATTTGGTGTATCTCCTTCGTTTCTGGGCCGTTTTGGATGTTTTTGGACTTGTTTTGATGGGTAAACCCGCTAGGTCACGGGTACGGGTGTCTCCAGGTTCGGGTGCGGGTCATCAAAAAATTACCCATGGATGACCCATGCTATTCCCTATTTAGGTCACAGTGGGAATTGGCTAGACAATAGATATCCATTACAAGTGCAGATTTTTACCCGATTTTTTTTCTTTCTTTTTAAATGTAATCTATTAGGTCTGCGAAATAGACCTGTAAATTTTTGAAAAGCTGCGTTTAGCCCTTAGCCCTTGTGAAGTTATGGCACTTTAGGGCCTGGGGGAGTCTGAATTTGGCTGGATATCCATTACAGGTGCAGATTTTTATCTGATTTTTTCTCTTTCTTTTTAAATATGATCTATTAAGTCTACAAAATAGGCCTACAAATTTTGCGTTTAGCCCTTGTGATGTTATGGCACTTTGGGGGGGGGGAATTGGTTGGATATCCTGGGCCCAGGCCATTCAGTTACAGGTGCGGATTTTTGCCCGATCTTTTTTCTTTCTTTTTAAATGTGATATATAAGGTCTACGAAATACTACTAGTAGGCCTGCGAATTTTCAATTCAGATGTTACAAAGTTGTGACACTTCATGGAATCATGGGCATTCAACTTAGATATCTAGTATCACGGATATTTTTACTTGATTTTTTTCCCTATCATTTTGAATGTGATCTATAAAATTGGTCTACAAATTTCATTTGGCTGTGTTCAGTCAGTCGTTCCAAAAATTATAACAGAAAAAATCGGGCATAAATCTGCTCCTAACCAGCCAAAGCCACTGGCACCCAAAGTACCATACCATCACAGGGGATAAATGCAGCCTTTCGGAAATTCACAGGCCTATTTTGTAGACCTAATATATCACATTTAAAAAGAAAGAAAAAAGATTGGGCAAAAATCCACACCTGTAACAATATCCAGCCAAATTCCCCCAAAGTGCCATAACTTCACAAGGGCTAAACACAGCTTTTGAAAATTCACAGGCCTATTTCGCAGACCTAATAGATTGCAAAAAATAGAAAATCGGGTAAAAATCTGCACTTGTAATGGATATCTATTATCTAGCCAATTCCCAGTGTGACCTAAAGTGCCAGTGCCAGTGTCATAACTTTGCAATGGCTGGATGCAGCCTTTCAAAAATTCACAGGAATATTTCATAGACCTAATAGATCATATTTTTAAAAAAAGAAAAAAGACTGGGCAAAATCTGCACCTGTAATGGATATCCAGCCAAATTCCCCCTAAAGTATCAAAACTTCACAAGAACTAAATGCAGCTTTTTGAAAATTGATAGGCCTAACACATAAACAGAATGTCTAGCAGTGGTTTGTTTGTCTTTGTTTCTTTCCTATCATGGATTCAAAGAGACAAACTGCTGCCCGACATGCCTTGTTGACCATTGTTTATGTGTTTCCATCTTATACTAAGGATGTTTGAGATGGCGGTTCGAACGTAGTAGTATTCAAGTTTCGTAGACCTAAAAAAAATCACCTAATAGATCATATCTTGTAATGGATATCCAGCCAAATTCCCCTACAAGTACCAAAACTTCACAGCTTTTCAAAAATTAACAAAAGGGGAAATCAAACTCCCACCCCGTGAATTTCCATATTTGCGTTAGTGAAACTTTGGGACACGAAGGTCCTGTATAATAAACGATTCTTACTTACATAAGCCTCATAACATAGGTTTTTTTTTTTCTACTACAATGACGACTATTTTGGAAAATGACAAACAGGCCGCAACGCCCATGAAAGGGGCCCAAGGTTTTTTTTTCTCTTTTTTTCATATCAACTCTACTAATATTTATTTACAGCTAGTAGACTACGAATAAACTGCCACCACTGCCATCACGACGAACCAGGGGAGAGCTTGAGGGGATGACTAATTTATTCTTTAGGTTCCAAAGCTGCAACATTCCATCGACAAATGACAGGACAACAAATGACGATGATGCGGCAATGGAGGTTTGACGCGGCTCAAATGAGCACATCGTTTGTGCCATGGTAAGTTCCTTTTTTTCCCCTTTTTTTTGTATTAATTTATTCTTTAAGTTTTAGGCTACGACATTCCATCGATGAACGATGGGACAGCATAAAAAAATGCATGCCTGAGAACTCGGATCTGCCATGCTGAAAGCAACGGCCCACTCAAACCAGTGATCTCCTACCTAATATCCTATAACTTCAGAACAGCTGGGCGCAACTTATCGAAACTTCGTAGATGTATTTTGTAGCCATATATAAACAAAATGAAAAAAAGAATTAGAGGAAACAAGTAAATATTCGTACCTGGCCCAGGAGAGATTTCCAGCCCATGATCTCCTTCCAAATATCCTATAACTTCATGATGGCTGGGTGCAGCTTTTTGAAACTTCGTAGGTTTATTTAGTAGCTATATTAGAACAAAATAAAAAAGGAATTAGAAAAAACGAGTAAATATTTGTACCTGGGGAGATTTCCAGCCCATGATCTCCTTCCGAATATCCTATAACTTCAAAATGGCTGGGCGCAACTTTTCGAAACTTCGTAGATGTATTTCGTAGCTATATATAAACAAAATAAAAAAAGAATTAGAAAAAATGAGTAAATATTCATACTAGTGCTGTTCCGGCCCGGCTTGGCCTGAAAGCCCCGGCTTTGGCTTCAAGTTGGCCTGAGGCGGCTTTGGCTTTCCCAAATGCCAGGCCATGGCTTTTATATGTAATTATGTAAAGTACTAAAAACATAATTTTTTTCAAAAAATATTCTCAGGCCCGCGGCTTAGCAGCTTGGCTTTGGCTTTGCAAAACCCCAAGCCGGGCCAAAGCCACCATGAAGCCATCTTTTTGGCCCGGCTTGGCCTGGCCTATTTGGGCCTGGCTTGGCCCGGCTCACCGCCTCAGGCCAGGTCAGGTACAGCACTAATTCATACCTGGGGAGATTTCCAGCCCATGATCTCCTACCTATTATCCCACAACTTCAGAACAGCTGGGCGCAACTTTTCAAAACTTCGTAGATGTATTTCATAGCTATATATGAACAAAATAAAAAAAGAATTAGAGGAAATGAGTAAATGTTCATACCTGGGGAGATTTCTAGCCCATGATCTCCTACCTAGTACTGAGATAGACATTTAGATCGAAAACCCAAAAGGGGAGGGAAATCAAATTCCCACCCCATGAATTTCCTTATATAAGTTGGTGAAACCTGGGACAAAAAGGTCGGTGTATAATAAATGATTCTTACTTATGTAAGCCTTGTAACAAGACGGTCTAGACCGGGAGGCAACTAGAAAAGATGGAGAGAGTCAATATTCATTATACTTTGACTGGAAAGATGTGAAAGGTGCCACTGTGCATCCATGAGTAGCTGCTGCTCGCTTATACCCTACCAAAGATTCATCGATCCCATAAGGTCTAAGAAAAAGGTAAGAAGAGATCATTGCAATTCAAGTCTACAACAAATACTGACCTATTCCAAGCCAAGCTGGCCTTGGCTCGAGATTTGAGATTGCAAGTCGTATTTGCATCAATACAGCAGAGATACTAGATTTTTTTTAAAAATGCTGATCGCCAAAAAGAACAATGCACTACTCGCCTATAGCTGGGCAGCCAACCCAATGGTATAAATTATTGTTTCTCGAGAAGGAAAAAACTAACCGTCGCTGGTCAAAAGATTTATACAAATGGAGCCGCCTTCCAAGATTAACATCAATGTGATCCTTTACAATTGATTAAGGACTGATACTATCGCCTCCCATAACATGCCCACCTCCTCCATGAACTGAAGGGTAAAAACCTCGGACTGATGATTCTAAAGAATGGTGGCGAGTTAGGGAACATAGGTGGAAACCTTATTTCCAAAATGATAGAGTTCAGTTTTCTGAAGTTAAACCAAGTTATTAGTTCGGAAGTGGATAGAATGAGGTGTATATTGTACTTTTCTTTCATATCTTTGGCGATCGGGAGTTCAGGATCCAGGGAGTGCATTTCCACAAACCACTGGTAGAGATTGTCGCCAATGAGGTCCGGAGGCATGTACCAACCAAGGTCTCTCAAATTTGGTGCTGAATCCTGTTCTTTGAGCATAGACTCGGACTGGAGCTCCCTTTGTATTGCCATACTATAGCTAGTAGAAGGTGACGATTGGATTGGAGGCGGCCACAGATTCTCGAGAATAGAAACTACCCATTCTGAGTTATGCTTCCAATCGTCTTTAGGCTTTTGAACTCGGATATTTTTTTCCGAGGAGGAAGATGCCATGGGCATAGAAAAAGGGTACATGACAACACAAGGACACTGACAACTCTGGGTGAACGAGATGGTATGATGAGGAGGAAAAAAGGTACGTATGTTTTTTTATTCATCTCGTTTCCTTACTGACACCTTCTTCTATGTATTATACTAACTATTTACAGGTAGTTTACAAGGTATGTTTTTTTGGTTTGTTTCTTTCTATTGAGTTATGTTTTATTTAACAATAACGTATAATTTTAAAATACGGTTACTAGGAGGCCGATGATGGTGAAAACGGGCCCAACAAGCCCAGCACGACCAGGTATGGAGAGGTAGCTGAGCGCCATTCGCGAAAGACATGGAAAAGTGGAGGTTTGTTCAACCCACCATTGCAATGGGTTATTGGTGGCAACCGTTGAGGCAGTCAAGTAACAGGTAAGTTCATCCTCCAGTTCAGCTTTCTTTGGGGCCGAAAGCATTGGAAGATTGTCGAATATATTGTCCAATTCCGTTTGTGGTGGAGGCTGATCAAGAATTAAAATATAGAAAATAAAAAAGATAAAAAAAAAATGCCGTTGGCTCGCCCCCAGCCATCTGCATATCCATATCCGCATATGCCCGGTTAAATTCCTTGCGTACGATGTCCTCAACTTCTTGAATCCACTCCTCTTCCCATTCGGCCAACTTAAAGTACTCGAGTTTGTGACTAGGATGTAAAACTAGAAAAGATTATTAAATTTTAGTAAGAGAAAACAGATTATTAATTCGAAATTGCGATCCGATAAAGGTCTGAATGGTCCGTCTTATTGTAGTATTTATTCAAAAGGTCTTTTCCCATTGCGAGCGCTGCTTGAATAGCAGGATTGTATTTGTTGTCGACAGCAGCCATGGCAAAGTGGTTGTCAACATGGTCAATTGCTGGAATAACCCTTGCAAGGTTAGGAGTCGAGCGCAAAAAGAAATTTGTCGCGTCTTTAAATATCTATTTAATATTAGCAGAGAATGTGTTTAATAACAATGATTTGGGTGGCATACCTTCAATACTTCAGCCAAGTCCTTGACAATCCTCCATTCTTTCCTGTTGAGCTCGTACTTCCGCATTCTCATGTCCTGATTTGCAGTTATTTGATTGTACGCATCACGGTATGTGTATGCAAAGTCGAGCATTTCGTATGTTGAATTCCATCGTGTGGCGACATCATGGGGCATTATGCGGCTCGAGAGTGGTTTGGTTTTCTTATCCTTGGCAGCCTGGGCCATCCTTTCCAGGATGGAATACCATTCTGGGAGAATAATTGTCGTCGAATTTTTAATTGCATACGCGGCTTTTCGAAGCTGACCAAAAAAAAATAATTCAACTTCCGAAAATGGTGAATAGTGAAGCGTAAGTCACAAACCTTTTGAAGGACAAGACAGACCAGTTTGACTGATGTCTCAAGCTCCCTCAATCTCTTTAACAGTCATTTTTTTGGGCACATCGGCTAGACCATTAGCAAGACCATCATCATTGTCATTTGCTACTTCTCCTCCATCATCTTTGTCATCTCCTTCTGCAAGTTCTGTTAACACTTCATCATCATCATCATTATCTCCCACAGGTTCGTCATCCAGCACATATAATTTAGCTTCCTTTTTTTTTTTGGCAGGTATAACTTCAAGTTCGTCATCATCACCTTCCATAGGTGATTCATCCAGCACATCGGATTTAACTTTCTTTTTTTTTTGGCAGGTGCATCAAATTGGCGCATAATGCATTTCGCAACAAGATTCAGAATGTGTGCGAAACAACGTGTTCGGTTAGCAGACCCGGGGAATTCTTCAAGAAGGGTGGCAAGTTGAACAATCATTGCATCGTTGGACGTCGCGTTATCGCAGGTTACACTTAGGATCTGACTGAACAGTAAGTAATTTGAATTTGTATCAATTCGAATAACTGACTTTATCTGCAATTCCAAAGTCTTCAAGAACCTGCACAAAGGCGATCGCCAGGTTAACGCCAGTATGGGAACGTGGAACCTCAACGATATCAAGTAAAAGGCAAACAGGTAAGCCTTTTTTTTCAAAATTAACAGTAACTGCAACATAAGCCTTGTTATTAGGCGATGTCCAGGCATTCGTGCTGAAGCTAAGCGCTGTATCAATTTCCTTCGAGGTAAGTGCATTAGTTCCTCAATTCTTAGTATTTGTATACAACATATTTACCTGCAGCATTTTCGAGATCTTCTTTCGTGTACTTCGAAAGACATGTTTTATATCCCAGGCCACCGTTGTTAGGGGACGCTCCGCATCGTCCGATGTCTCCTCCGATATTTCTCCGTCACCTCTGTATATTCCTCCTCATCGTCGCTAGTCCAAGACGGAGTGCACTCGAAGCT
>Ga0193743_1001613_pt1 | contig 16710 bp, 11 predicted proteins | sample L2c2metaG_FD_143038 | JGI IMG/M metagenome (GOLD analysis project Ga0193743, IMG submission 143038) | Soil microbial communities from a riparian zone of the East river system, Colorado, United States - L2c2 | ecosystem: Environmental > Terrestrial > Soil > Riparian zone | place: USA: East River...
CCGGGGCGCTCGGCCAGCTCCCGGTAGGACAGCGCGCCCCGGTCGCCCCACAGCACCGCCGGAGCGTCCGGGTTGGACCGGGCCAGCGCGAAGAACCGCTCGTGCAGCTGCCGAGGCGCGGCCGCGCTCCCGGTGGCGTTCACCCCGTCCCGCAGCTCGTGCTGGGCCCGAGGAAGCAACTCCCCGACCGGCGCTGCCCACGCCTGCGTGTCCGAGGCCAGCCGGTGGAGCAGCCCGGTGAAGGCGCCGAACATCGCGCTGACCACGCCGTCCGCGAATTCCCGCACGCGCGCGTCCCAGTTCACCAGCAAACCGCCGGACACCTCGGTGACCTGGGCGTCCAGCAGCACCTGCGGTCCCTGCGAGACGATCCACCCGGCCTCGCCGAAGGTGTCGGTGACCTCGGCGGCGAACAGCTCACCCAGGTTGAGCGCGCTGGTGAATACCACCGGCGCGAGCACCTGACGTCCGCCGGACCTGCTCAGCTCGCGCAGCACCTCCACCCCGGAGTGCTCGGCGTGCGCCGCGTCGGTGTGCAGTCGGGTCTGGATGTCCCGGACCCGATCGGCGAACCCGCGCGACTCGGTGAGGTCCACGGCCAGCAGCACGGAGCTGGTGAAATCGCCGACCAACAGGTCCACGTCGGGGTGCACCGGAGCCCGGTCGAACAGCGGCACGTTCAGCAGGAACCGCGGCTGGGCGTTCCATGCGCCGATCACCTCGGCGAACGCGGTGGCCATCGCGGCGGCCAGGGTCACCCCGTGCCGGCGCGCCGCCTCGGCCAGCGCCGCCCGCTCGGCCGCCGAGAGCAGCACGTGCTGGCGGACCACCCTGGGCTGCCCGGCCGCCGGATGGTCGTGGGCCAGCGGCAGCTCGGGTGGGCCGGGCAGCTCGCCCAGCCGGGACCGCCAGTACCCGGCGGCCCGCCGCGCTGCCTCCCGCAGGGCCTGCGGCCTGGACCCCAGGTAGTCGCGGTAGCTGTAGCCGATCGGCGTCGGTTGCCCGGGCGCGCCGGTGTAGAGCCGGGCCAGGTCGGCCAGCAGAACCCGGTAGCTGACCGCGTCGGCGGCCACCATGTCCACGTCCAGGTGGAACCGGGTGCGGCCGCCGGGCAGCAGGCTCAGCGCGGTGCCCAGCACCTCGCCCTCCTCGATGTCCAGCATCTGGTGGGAGTACTCGTCCCGGACGGCGGCCAGCGCCCGGTCCGCCTCGGCCGGCGAGGCATCCCGCAGGTCGTGCACCGCGAGCCCGCGCCAACCCGGCTCGGCGGCGATCCGCTGCCGCCCGTTGTCGCTGATCCGCACGCGCAGCATGTCGTGGCGGGCCAGCAGCCCGCGCAGCGCCGAGGCGAGCCGCTCCGGGTCGATCCCGACCCCGTCGAACTCGGTGTACAGGTGCGCCGCCACCCCACCGAGCAGCTGATCGTCACCGCGGCCCACCCAGTAGGCGTGCTGCATCAGCGCGAGATCGAACTCTTCGCTATCCGCGCGCGCCTCGGCCACCGGCTCCGCCGCCGGGCCAGTCGCCGAACCCGGCACAGTCCGGGCCAGCGCGGCGCCGACCGCCCTGACTTCGCTCCTGGCCCGCGACTGCGCCCCCGCGCGCCGCGCGACCAGCAGCCGGGCCCAGTCCGCGACGGTGGGCTGCTCGGCCAGCTCGGCGAAGTCGATCTCCACCCCGGCGCGGCGCCAGCTGGCCACCAGCTGCATCAGCGAGATCGAGTCCAGCCCCAACTCGAAGAGGTTTTCGCTGGCTGCGACGGTCGCCGGGTCCTCCTCGACGAGTTCGGCCAGCATCCCGGTCAGCTCGTCCAGCCGGGCCCCGGGCGATGTCACGGAACCACCACCGCGTCCCCCACTGGCGCCTGCTTCTCGGCCGCGACCAGGAAACGGCTGATGCTGCGCAGCTTCTCCCTGGTCTCCTCGAACTCCCGCTCCGGGGTGGACTGCTCCACCACACCCGCGCCGACCCGCAGCCAGGTCCGATCGCCCCGCTGGAAGACGGTCCGCAACACCAGGGCGGCGTCCAATGAGCCATCCGCGCCGGCCACCACGACCGCGCCGCCGTACAGGTCCCGGGGTTCGTTCTCGTAGCGGTGGATCGCCTCGCACGCCTGCGGCTTCGGCAAGCCGGACACGGTGACCGCCGGGAACAGCCCGGCCATCGCGTGCCACCTGTTGCGCGTGGCGGCCAGTTGCCCGGTCACCCGGGAGGCCAGGTGCTGCACGCTGCCCCGACGGCTTACCGACATGAACTCCTCGACCAGCACCGACCCGTCCACGCAGACCGCGCGCAGCTCTTCCTGCGCCCCGCGCACCGACACCGCGTGCTCGTAGACCTCCTTGGGGTCATTGAGCAGCTCCTCACACAGGGCGGCGTCCTCCGTGGCGGCCCCGGACAGCGCTCTGGTCCCGGCCAGCGGCTGGGTGGTCACCGTGCCGTCGCCGCGCACCTCGACCACGGTCTCCGGGCTGAACCCGGCCGCGCGCAGGTCCCCAAGGTTCAACAGGAACGACCGGGCAGGTGTGTTGCCCCGTCGCCCCGCCTGGTACGTGCTCACCAGGTCGGCGCCGCCGGGAACCGGGACGACCCGGGAGAGGATCACCTTCTGCAGCCGGTGCGCCCGGATATCCGCGACCGCCGAGGCCACCCTGCGCCGATAGCCGTCGTAGTCGACCATCTCGTCGGCCAACTCTCCGCCAACCTGCTTCGCCGGCTCCTCGCGCAGCAGGTTGACCTCGTCGCACAGCGTGCCCAGGTCGGCAATGCGCAGCGCGCGCAGCTCGGCGTTGTTGGGAGTCAGCCGCGCCTCGGCAGCGGGCACGATGAGGTGGGCCAGGGTCGCGTCGCCGGCCAACTCCGGCCTGCCGTGCAGCAGGTAACTCAGCTCGAAGCCGAACCAGCCGTAGGCCCGCCAGTCCGCGATTCCGCACCCGCCGAGCAGCTCGCCCACCTGCTGCAGCGGCTCGTCGCCGGTCGGCACCGTCTCCCAGCCGCCCTGGGCGCGGAACCGGATCTGTCGACGGTCCATCACGATCTCGGCGGCCGCGCCGAACCCGACCGAGACCTCGCCGTGCCGCTCGAAGAGCACAAACTGTCCGTCGGCGTTGCGCGCCAACCCGGCGCCGGCATCGATCGGATCGAGATCCAGTTGCGCGCTCGTCGCGGCATAGCGCAGACCGGGCCGCACCTGCGTCGTCACGCCCCCTCCCAGCTCAGGCATGGACCCGCCTCACCTCGCGGTGCTCTGATTGGGCTGGCGAACCGGCCAGCGGCTTTTCGGACATAGCTGTGCCTCCCAAAGTGCGTGGTAAAGGGCTGTCCAGCCAGGAGGTGCCCGGCCGAGGGCCGAGCCCTCGGCAAGGCGGAGCCGCCGGGCGACCGGCGGGGCTGGCGCGCCAGGGCCGACATGCTGTGCGGTCAGCCAATGCGCGGATCCGTCCACCTGGAGCGGAGTACGGCATCTCATCCTTCCGGCTGACCACGGACACGTCACTAGCCCTAGCTGAGTGTCTATTAGGCTAGGCTAACCAATACCTTCGAGACACTCTGAGGTCTGTATGGGTGGTCACAACCCAAACGGAGTCACTGCTGGTAGTCAGCCGCTCGACTGTTCGAGCAACCCGGAGGACCCATCCGATTAACCACAACAACGTGCGTCCGGCCGACCCCACCAAGTTCTTCACCTATCAGCACCCGGACGACTACTTCCCGGACTGGCGCGGCTTCTACCAGTACGCGCTGCGGCGCCGGGCGGACGTGCGGGAGGGCTTCGCGCACGAACTGGACATCAAGTACGGCAGCGACCCGCATCAACTGCTGAACGTCTACCACCCGACCGGCGTGACCGGAGCTCCGGTGATCGGCTACTTCCACGGCGGCCGCTGGCGGAAGGGTCACCCTGCTCCTGCTCGGTGGCGCCGGGGCCGGTGTGGTGTCCAGCCAGATCGGTCAGCTGACCATGGCGGTGTCGCTGTATTCCACCGGTGCGCGCACCACCGGGCTGGGCTGGGCGTCCGCGCTGGGCAGGGCCGGGTCGATCGTCGGTCCGGGGATCGCCGGCATCCTGATCGGGCTCGCGCTGCCCGGCAAGGACATCCTGCTGCTCACCGCCGTACCGGTGCTCATCGCGGCGGCCTGCGCGGTGCTGCTCCGGCGCCGATCGCGCCCGCCGGTGGACGTCGCCCGCTGACAAACGGCCCGCGAGTCGGCGCTCTCAGCACACTGTGTCGGCGTTCTGGGCACACCCGGCGATCACTGACCAGGCTTGATCCACGTCGAGGTTTGCGCCACCTTGTTGCTGCCGATCTTCAACCCGCGATGGTCGGTACGTGCCCAGCCGCTGAGGGCTTGACGTAGCGGCTCGTACCGGGGGCGGTGTGAGTCGTCCAGCAGCAGGATTCCACCGGGACGGATCTTCGGCATCGCCGCGAGGCCACACTCGACGCGCGCTCGACCGTCCACGATGACCAGGTCGAACCGTTCGTCCGGTTGCCCCGCGATCAGGCCGACGTAGTCGTCGAAGAATTTACCCGGGGTCTTGACCGAGCCGATCGCGCCTTCGGCGGATGGTTCGGACAGCAGGGTCACCGCGGTGTCGCCGAGCTCTTGGCGCAGGACCTCGAACCACTCACGGTCGTGCTCGGCGACCGTTACCCGCGCACCGAGGTCGGCCAGCCAGAGTGTGCTGCCGCCGCCGCCGAACTCGAACACGACGGGATCGGGCGGTAGCGATTTGCCGACACTGTTGATCGCGGCGAACGGCCACCACGGCAACCGGGACTCGATGGTCGACTGCCTACGTTGGCGCGCCCACTGCAGCACCTCTCCGGCGCGGTGAGGTCGCACGCTGTAGAAGACGGCGATCTTGGACAACACTGTCGCCTTGCTCATGGTCCCGTCCTTCGGATTAGACAACTAGGCTCCGCCGGCGGCCAGCGAGCTCTCCCGGCGGCGAGGTAGCGCTACCTGGACTTCGCCCCCATGCCCGTTGAGTTCCGGGCGTACCGTCGCTTTCTCTTTCTCCTTCTCCTCTGAGCCCAGGTGCATCAGGCACAGCGCGAGGGTGAACCAGGCGATCGGGATCACCATCGCGTTGGACAAGAAGCTGCAGACCAGCACGGTGCTCAACAGCAGGCCGCTGGTGGTGGTGAACCGCCGACTGGCCCCGAAGAAGAACAACAGGATCAGCGGCACCGCCATCATGCCGCCGTCCACCCACCAGCCCAGCAGCCAGTTGCTCGCGACGTTGTTCCTCGAGGTGCCGATGTAGGCGATCCGCCCGGACACACCGACCCGACCACTGGCCGAGAGGCCTAGCCCGGTCACCGGCGCCTGCGATTCCAGCTCCAGCAGCGCGGAGTTCTGCTGCTGGCGCGCCATGGCGCCGACCTCCGGCTTCGCCCCCACCGCCCCGGTCACCCGGTCTACCAATGACTCTTGCAACGTCGGGCTGGCCACCAGGGCCACGGACAGCAGTACCACCGCACCGATCGCCATCTTCAGCCCGCCGCCTCGAGCCACGATCTCCCTCGGCCGTTCCCGCTGGACGACCCGCGCCACCACCCAACCGAGCACGGCCACCAGCACGACCGCGCCCCACGCGGCCCGGGCCTGCGCCAGCACCAGCACCAGCACGTGCAGGAACACCAGGGGCATGCGCCACCGGTTGAACACGATGCGGAACGCCAACACCAGCCCGACCGCGGCAAACATGCCCAACCAGTCCGGCTCGACATAAAGCCCGATCGGGCGGTGCGTGCCCAGGAAGACCTTGTACGGCAGCACGCCGACGTACTGCGCGAGGGCTGCGAGACAGGCGATGGTGGTGATCGTCAGCAGCCCGAGCAACGCCGGGCGGATGTCTCGACGATCAGCGAACGCGATCATGCAGGCCGAGGTACCGGCCAGCAACATCAGCTGTATTGCCACCAGCTTGCTGTTCACCATCTCCCCGGTCAGCGCGGTGGTGGCCAGCAAGGCGGCGCATCCCACCACGGCCAGGGCCCATTCCGGGTGCATTCGCTGCCTGCGCTCCCGCCACACCCCGAAGACCAGCCAGAGCGCAACCGCCGGACAGAAGATATGGACGCTGGCGATCTGGGCCGTCTGCAGGCCAGCGGTGACTCCGACCACGAAGGCCAGTGGCGACCGGACGTTCTTCAGCGTGGACAGCGCGACGACAATCATCGCCAGGAGAACGAGTAGCGCGACACCAATGATGAGCAGCGGCCATTGCGAGGCGAGGTCGAATGGTCTACTCGTGTCGTACAGGACAATCGGCTCGTCGTCCACCCGCTATCCCCTCATGCGCGTCGTCGACCCCCGCGGCAAATGCGAAGGCGCTAGTGCACGGCCGAATCGCTAGAGCCCGCCTTTTTTCCGCGCGCCGAGGCGGTTGGCAGCTCGAAGCAATTACTCGAGAGCACTGTGCCATTGGCCGTAGCCACGCTCGAGGTAAAGCCGGCGGGCAGCGGCACCATGCGCTGCGGGACGTCCTCGCGCTGCGGAACTCCGTCCTCCTCGGCGCCGGACTGGGCAACCCGGTCACGGCGGCGAGCTCGTGCACCACTGACGATTTTCTCCCACATCAGCGCGACCAGAATGGTCAGCGCCGCGCCGATAATGAAGGTTCCGATCGCCGCGCCGGCGGTAATCGCAATCATCGGCTTCGGCTCGGTGGGGTCGACCACGCTCTCCAGCTTGATGTAGTTCTGCTGAGTGACGCGCAGCCCCCGCTGGCGCTCGATCAGATCCTGGCGGGCGAACTCCTGAACGCGGCGGACGATATCCGCACTACCAGCCGCTGTGGAACTTTGCCCGGTGATATAGATGAACGGTTGCACGATCTGATCACCGACGTTGGTGTTGCCCACATCCTTCACGGTGAATGTGTCGCCGCTGGGAATGAGCGCGTGCGGCGTCAGCCCGAGTTGGGTGGCAACTTCCGGGGTGTCCAGCGACTGAACCATGATGAGCGCTGTGGTACTGAGGCTGGAATCGAAGTTGAGCAGCGGATTCGCGTCGGCGGCTGTTTTGACGCCGGCCTGCCTTGGTTGCACCAGTACCGCGATGCCCGTCGAGGTGTACACCGGCGGCACCAGAGAGGCGACGATACTGGCCAGGACCAGCGATATCAGCACCCCCGGCACCGTGACGTACCACCTGACGAGCAGGGCTCGGACCGTTTCACCAAAGGTCATGCTCCATGCCCTTCCGGATTTGACGACGCTAAGTGGCCACCGTGCGCACGGCAGCTCCCGCCGGCACGACCGCCTTTGCCCCATCGCGGAGCCGCACCTCGCAATACAGCCTCCTGGATAGGCCCCTGAGGCGCCTCGTAACGACTGACGATCTTTTTCCCCGGGCTCGGTCAGTGCTCGGCGATCAGCGAGCCCGGGTGCGTGCGGCTGGGGTTTCCGTTCTCCAGGTGGCCGGTGAACCGCCGGAGGAACGCTGGGTCGTCCGGCGCCGTGAAGGTCAGGTCGTACCAGCCGTAGGCCTGGCCGAGGGCGTCCCAGTCCTCCTGGTGGCTGGCTCCGGCGGCCACCGCCAGGACCCGTGCGGGCTGGCCGCCGCCGAACGCGTCGGCCAGCCGCACCCGCGCCGGCGACCCACCGCCGTTGCTGATCATCCAGCGCAGTAGCGGCCGATCAGCGGTGCCCGCCAGCGCCAGGGTGACCTGGACCGACGCATCGCCGGGGCCGCCGAGGAACTGGCGCAGGAAGCCGTTGGGGCCGTGCACGGACACCTCGTATCCCCCGGCAACGGCCACCGGCACCGACACGGTGCCGGACCCGTCCAGCAGGTGCGAACTCGGCGCGCCGTCGGAGTACACGGCCAGCTGGACCGGACGGCTGCCGTGGTTCTCCAGGGAGACGGTCAGCGTGCCGCCGCTCAGCCCGAGGTTCGCCACCGGCTGGTACGGCAGCGCTCTGGCCGGTCGTGACCCGGCTGGCTGCACGGGCATGCGCTGCGCGTCCTGGCTCGGCACCACCGGCGGGGGCAGCGACGCCTGGCGCTGATCCACCGCGAGTTGCAGCGCGGCCGTGTCCGGCAGGGTGGGCAGCCTGGGCGCGTGGTCCTGGAAGTCGAAGGCGGCGGTGAGGTCGCCGGTTACCGCGCGCCGCCAGTCCGAGATGTTGGGCTCCATGACGCCGGTCCACCGTTCCAGGAACCGGATCACCGAGGTGTGGTCGTAGACCTCCGAGCTCACCCAGCCGCCCCGACTCCACGGGGAGATCACCGTCATCGGCACCCTCGGCCCCAGCCCGATCGGCCGGCCGCCGACGTACTCCAGCGGGGTGCCCGGCGGCGCCACCGGCGGCAGCACGTGGTCGAAGAACCCGTCGTTCTCGTCGTAGTTGAGGAACAGCGCGGTGGATTCCCACAGCGAGGAGTTGTCGAACAGCGCGCGCAGCACGGTGTCCACGTAACGGGCGCCGTCCACCGGCCGCGCCCGGGGGTGCTCGCAGTACGCGTAGGGCGCCACCACGTAGCTGACCCGGGGCAGCGTGCCTGCCCGGCAGTCGGCGACGAAGTCGGCCAGCAGGTGGTCGACGTCGTGCCCCTTGCCGGAGTTGGGCAGCCAGGCGCCGTGCACGCTGGCCCGGTCGGCAAGCTCGCGCCGCGCCGGGTCGGGCGAGGCCAGCGCGTCGTGGTAGGCCTGGAACAGCCAGAGCGGATTGTCGCCGTAGTCGCCGACGTAGCCGTCCTCGTTCTCCCCGTCACCCACCTCGTTGTTGGCGTACACCCGCCACGAGACGCCGGCCGCCTGCAGCCGCTCCGGATAGGTGGTCCAGCGGTAGACCGGCTGGTAGTCGGGCGGGTTGGCGATCGCCGGACCACCGGCGCGGCCATCCGGGTCGATGGTCCCGGTGAACAGGTGCAGCCGGTTCGGCGTGGTGGGCCCCAGCAGGGAGCAGAAGTAGTGGTCGCAGACGGTGAATGCGTCGGCGAGCGCGTAGTGGTACGGGATGTCGCTCTGCTCGAAGTGCGCCATGGTGAACTCGGTCTTCGCGGCGATCCATTCGTCGTACGCGCCGCCGGCCCAGGCCGTATGGGTGCCGTCCCAGCTGTGGTCCAGGTCCACCAGCCGCTGGCCGTCCACCTGCTGGGTGTCCACGTGGAAGGGCAGCAGCGCGCCGCCCTTCGGATTCGGCTGGTGGAACACGCTGGTCAGGGTGGCGGTGTCATTGAACCCCCGGACCCCGGGCAGGGTGCCGTAGTAGTGGTCGAACGAGCGGTTCTCCTGCATCAGGATCACCACGTGCTCGACGTCGTCGAGGCTGCCCCGGCGGCGCGGCTCGCCGAGGGAGTGGATCAGGCCGTCGGGCAGCGCGGCGTACGCGCCACCCGCCACCACTACGCCGGCCGCGACGGCGCCTCGAGCGAGGAAGCGGCGGCGGTTGAGGTCACCAGGAGGGGTCACTCTGGCTAGCTCAATCGCGGTGGGCGAACCCTGTCCCCTCGGCTGGCGAACTTCCGGTAACGAGCAGCCGTCGGCTGGTCAAACTCTCCCTCGGCGTCAGGCGGGAACCGCGGCCCCGAGCGTGGTGGCTCCCACCGGCTTGGGTACGCCCTGCTCGTAGAACGCGTCGACCTCGGTCACTGTGAACCCGGCGCCGGTCACCATGTCGACGACCGGCCGGGTGAGGTGACAGCCGCCGAAGAGCCGCTTCTGGATCGGCTCGAGGCGCCGCTGCCACCGGCGCACAGTCTCCTCCGGCGCCAGCCCATGCTCGACGAAGTGGAAGGTGCCGCCCGGCTTGAGCACCCGGCGCACCTCCCGCAGGGCGGCGGCCACATCCGGGATGGTGCACAGCGTCCAGGTGGACAGGGCGGCGTCGAAGCTCTGGTCGGGGAACGGCAGCGACTGGCCGTCCAGGCCCGAGCGGTGCACCGGCACGCCGGACCCGGCCAGCCGCTTGCCGGCCAGCTTCCAGCCGAGGTCGGCAGGCTCCACGGCGGCCACCCGCGCGATGCCCGGCGGGTAGTGCGGGACGTTGTGCCCGGACCCGAAGCCGATCTCGACCACCTCGCCGGTCAGCCCCGCACACACCCGCTGGCGCAGCGGCTGGGTCAGCTTGATCCCGCACGCCTGGTCCACGATCCGAGGGACGACGTGCTTCTCGTACCAGCCCATCCCAGCCTCCAACTCCAGCCACCCGACACCGCGTCCTCGATCACCAGCGCGAGGGTCACCCAACCACCAGGCCATGAGCTTCACCACACTGCCCGGCTCAACGGAATGGCGACATCTGGGAGGTCGCTGCTCTCAGCATGGCGAGGCGATACGGGATCCCAGGTGTATTGGGACGCCGCCGACGCGCCGCACCCGCCCGCTCCGGGTCCGCCGGGTGGGCCGCCACAACCGAGGCGCTCATCGAATTCGCAGGCCAGAGGCTTGGAGAACGAGGCGGCACGGCATGGGCAGCGGGCGTCAACGCTCATGGCGTAACTACGGATCGACGAGAGGACAGGGGCGGATGTGCTCGCGCCGGTTCGGGCACCCGAGCCGTAGGGCCCGCCGCTCTGAGGATCATCTCAAGAATCGTTAGGAACGGCGGAAGAAATATAAGGTACGGTGCGTTCACTAAGGCATCAGGCCGAGAGAGCGGAACTCGGCACCGCACGTCGATCTTGGAGGTCAGGGTGGAAGGCCCGGGGAACACCGTCACAGAAGAGAAGATCCACCTGAACGGCAACGCGCCAACGGCCACCCAGCCGCCACCCGCGCCCACCGCGCCCACCGCGCCCGCCGAACCGGCCGAGCAGACCGAACTGGCCGAACCCGGCAAGAAGAAGATGAAGCGCTCCACCCGACGGGCGCTGGCCGTCCTGGTGATTCTCGCGGTGCTCGCGGCGCTGGGCTTCGGTGGCGCCTACTTCGCCTACTCGAGCCAGTTCGTCAGCACGGACAACGCGCAGGTCGACGGCGACAAGGTCGAGATCAACGCACCGACCACCGGGACCCTGACCGGCTGGCAGGGCGAGCAGGGCAACTCGGTCACCGACAACCAGATCATGGGCCGGATCAAGATCAGCGGCAGCGGCGCGCAGCCACAGATGATAATCAAGGCCCCCGGCAACGGCACCATCGCCATCAACAACGCCGTCGAGGGCATGTGGGTGACCGCCGGCACCAACCTGGCCACCGCCTACGACTTCAACAAGATTTACGTCACCGCCCGGGTGGACGAGACCGACATCGACAGCGTGCACCTCGGCGCACCGGTGGACGTCTCGGTGGATGCCTACTCCGGCACCCCGGTCACCGGCGTGGTGACCGAGATCCAGGGGGCGGCGGCCAACCAGTTCTCCCTGTTCCCGGAGTCCAACAGCACCGGCAACTTCCAGAAGGTCACCCAGGTCATCGCGGTACGGGTGGCGTTCACCAACACGGCGGGGCTGCCGCTGGTGCCGGGTATGAACGTCACGGTGCACATCCACAAGTAGCCCCGAGCACCCGCCCGGGCCACAACCAAGATCACCGCTGATCGACCACCTGAGTTAGATACCGCCGCGGTCATCCGCGACCGCGTCGGCCCGCCAGGCCCGCGTCCACCCGGACGCGGGCCTGGTTGGCGTCACGCCCGAATCGCCTCGGCCAAGTCACCCGCCCGGCTGCCTGCCGGCGGGCTCCGGATCAGTGCACTGAACTGCTCAGACTCAGCCATCAGGGTGCCAGCTCAGACACATTTCTCCGGTCGGGCTTGCGCTACTCGCCGGTCACCATGACGGTCGAGCAGTCAGCCCCAGCCGCGGACCCCACGAGGGTCGCAGGAACACGACGTGGTGTTTCGGGCGCCATCACCTTGTTCGGGAACCGAACATGAAGGAGAGCGCGAGAATATGACCACGTCGGTACCCGTCGCGCGGCCGAAACCGTCCAGGAACCGTGCTCATCGGGTGCCATCGCGGTCGGGCGGCCTCGCCGCCACGGCGACCCACACCGCTGGGTCCAGCACCGAAGTCGCCGGCGATCTGGCCGGTTTCGACGCCCGGGCCGGGGTGGACGCCCCGCCGGCACGGCCGATCGAGCGGCGCGCCCCGCGCGAGGTCGTCCGGACGTTGTCGGACTGGTGCCAGAGCGACGAGATGAGCGCCTTCGAGACGGTGCTGTGGCGGGCCGACGCCGACCGGGCGATGCGCTCGCCGCTGCTGGCCATCGAACAGCTGGACTCCGTGCCCGACTGGGAGCGGTTGATCGAGGCGCACGAGTCGCTGGTGCGGTTCGCCCCCCGGCTGCGGCAGCGGGTCGTGGAGGCCCCGCTCGACCTCGGCACCCCCCGGTGGAGCGTGGATCCGCATTTCGACCTGCGCCTGCACGTGTGGCGGGCCCGGCTGCCCGACGGAGCGGGTTGGCCCGAGTTGCTGGAGTCCGCCGCCCGGCTGGCCATGAGCGCGTTCGACCGGACCCGCTCGCCGTGGGAGGCGGTGCTCTACGAGGGTCTGCCCGGTGGGAAGGCCGCCTACCTGCTCAAGATGCATCACTCCCTCACCGACGGGCTCGGCGCCGCCCAGCTGCTCGACCAGCTCCATTCCCGCGACCGCGAGCCCGCCCCGACGCCGGCCGGCCCGACGCCGCCCAGCCCGCCCAGCTCGTGGGCCAGCCCGCTGGGGGTGCTCGCCCATCAGGTCCGCAGCGACGTCACCTCGGTGCCGTCGCTGCTCAAGACAGCCGGGTCCGGTGCGCTGGGCGCACTGAGCAACCCGGCGGCCGCGCTGCGCTCGGCCACCCGGTACGGCTCGTCGCTGCGCCGGATGCTCAGCCCGCTGGCCGCGGACTCCTCCCCGCTGCTCGCCGAGCGCGGCCCGGCCTGGCGGTTCGCCGCGCTGGACGTGCCGCTCAAGGACCTGCGTGCCGCCGCCAAAGCCGCCGGCGGCACGCTCCACGACGCCTACCTCGCCTCGCTGCTGGGTGGCTACCGGCGCTACCACGCCGCGCTGGGCCGGCACATGGAGTCGATCCCGGTGGCGATCCCGATCTCGGTGCGCCGGCCCGGCGACCCCGGCGGTGGGAACCGGATCACCGGGGCCCGGTTCTCCGCCCCGATCGGCACGGTCGACCCGCGCGCCCGGATCGAGCAGGTCAGGGAGTTGGTGTTGGCCGCGCGCAGTGAGCCGGCGATCGACAGCATGGGCCTGGTGTTTCCCACGCTGGCCCGGCTTCCCGGCCAGCTGAGCACGCAGCTGGTGTGCTCGGTGACCAGGGCCAACGACCTGCAGGCCAGCTTCGTGCCGGGTACCCGGACGGACCGGTACCTGGCCGGGGCACACGTCGAGCGGGTCTACCCCTACGCACCGCGCCCCGGCTGCCCGGCGATGATCACCCTGGTCACCCACCGGGACATGGGCTGCATCGGGGTCAACTTCGACCCGGCCTCGTTCACCGAGCCGGAGCTGTTCATCCGCTGCCTGCTCGAGGGGTTTACCGAGGTGCTCGCGCTCGCGCCGGGCTCGGCCAGCCCGAGCGCCCGGACCTGACCTCCGCCGAGGCCGCACAGGCCTGGCCGGTGTGAGCAACGCCCCTTCAGTCGCGACAGTGGAACGAACCGCCACGCGCGGGCGTTGACCCCATCGCCGGACACGGACCGATCCTGGTCGAGTCGCCCCGGCCCCGGGCTGGAGAGTTCCGCTCCCCACGCGGTCCTCCGCCCAGGCGCGATGCGGCGCCGTCCAATCGCGCGTAACGGCCGGCATCCGCCGTGGGGCTCCTGGCCGGTGAGACGCGAACCGCCCGCACCGTCGCGGCCAGATCCGAGGGTGAGAGCAATGAGTCTGTCCATCCCGAACCCCGTACCGACCTCCGGCGAGCTCCGGATGGTCCGAGCCCGGGTCACCGAGGCGCTCACCGAGATGCGCACTCCCGTGCTGGCCGGAGTGGGCGCGGCCGACCTCGTACTGGCCGCGCTGGACGGCCTGCGCGCCACGATGTACCAGCGGTTCCTGTCCCGGATCGGGGAGGGCCGACCTGTCGGTGACGGTCCACTCAGCCGGCTCGGTACCGCCGGCTCAACCGGCGCGGTCGGATCATCCCCCGCCGGCGCAGGGCGGTCCCTCGACGACGCGCAATTCGCCGGCGGCGAAGTCGATGAGGACCGAGGCGAGCGTCTGGACCTCGTGCTCCGGGGGTAGCGCCGGGTCCGGGTGGCGACACAGACCGCCGTCGTGGTCCCGCAGCACACCCATGACCTCCGCCGCGCGCAGGTCGCCGCCTCGACCGCCCAGCTGGCCGCGCAGCGCCTCGAAGCGATCCAGGGTGTCGGGCGAGGTGGCCGGCCCGGTATCGCCCTCGGCGGCCGGGGCGGACAGGAAGTGGTTGGTGTGCAGCAGCAGGCCGTCCGGATCCGGTGCGATGTCGCCCGCGCCGCCCGGCCACAGCTCCCTGGCCACCGCGGCCTTGCCAGGGCGTCGGCCGCCGACCACGGTGAGCGAGCTGGAGGCAGACATCACGGCGGTGTCGAGCAGCGCCAATGCCTCCGGGACCGAGGCGGCCTCGTCGAGCATCCGCCGGGCCGCCACGTGCACCGGTACGCCCATCCCGACGCCGTCGACCTCGTGATGCAGGATGTTGAGCAGGCAGCCGACGCCCCGTGAGTTGATGCCGATCTTGCCGACGATCCCGTACTCGGTGAGCGTGACGGTGCGCCGCCCGTCCGGGTGCGGGATCTCCCAGACCAGCCAGCCGCCGGCCAGTCCCGCGTACCAGTCCCAGTTCTGCGCGGCCACCGGCTCGACCTCCGGCTCGCCCAGCGCCACGACCACGGAGCATTCCGTCCCGGTCCGGCCGAGCCAGGCGAGGATCTCGGTCCTGGCGTTCAGCGCCGCGAGGTCGGTCACCGGCAGCGCGGCACCCTCGGCCAGGCCGCGGATCTCCTCGCCCAGCGATGGCGCCCAGGCGTCGATCCGGTCGAGCGCCTGGCCGCCCAGCGTGGCCAGCTCGGCGGGCGAGGCACAGCGGGCTCCGGCCTCGGCCCGGCCGAAGAGCCGCCGGTAGCCGTCCACCGTCTCGGCCACTCGCTCCCGGCACGCCTCGCCGAACTCCTGCCCCCGCTTCCTGGGGTCGAGCACGCCGGAGGTGAATGTGCGTGGGCTGGTCACAGTCGGGCTCCGTCCGGCACGGGTGCTCTGGCCGCGGTCGGGTCGAGGATAAACGAGAGTTCCCGATCCCGACCTATGAGCGAGCTGTATCCCGCACTACGCCCGGGATCGGCGCGGCTAAGCGCGGTGACCGTTGGCGAACCTCGATCCACGAACGTGTCCTATTTGTTATTTTCCGCCGAGTGCGGGGGCTGTACGGCCGGTAAAATCGGCCTGAACAGCAGATTTGACAGCGCACTGGATTGCTCACTCGTCGGGCCTCCGGAGACACGATCTCGGTCGCGCGGCTGGCCCGGTCGGCCTATCCCCTTAGTACGCGTTGGGTCACGATGTCCAAGCATTTTCTCAGGGTCACCTCGCTGCTCCGAGGGACACCGACAGGCAGTTGGCCGGTGAGCCGCTCCGCGAGCTCAACAACCGTCACGGTCCGTGGCGGCCGGTCGTCACGTGGCCCAACGTGGGGCGCGAATCAGGCCGGCGGGCGCTGGGCGGCGCGCCGCCCAGCGTTCCTGGTCGGCCCGCTCCAGGGGGTACCGGTGATCTTCCGCCGGCGGGAAGTGCCCGATCTTGGGGAGCTTCTCGGAACGCCGCTTGACTCACTGCCAGTGAGTCAAGCCGGGCCTCGCCAGCGCGCTGACCGGCTCGGAAGTACCCACCGCGACCCGACGAAGACGGGCGGAGCGCCGACCACTCGTCACGGTGCGCAACCAGCCCCGCGGATCAACCTCGCCAGAAACCCCACTAAAGTGGGAGGAACAGGTTTCTACATAACGGAACGACGTACCAAAGGATACGCCGGTTCCCACGAAAGATGCGCTATAGCGGGTGAAGGAGATCAACACCACAGCATTCTCCGCGTTCTGGGGCTACTTGCATTGTTTCCGGGTGATTTCTGAACACCCCGCGAACGGGCCCCCGAGGGAGACCAATATCCTGACACGGAATGAACGCCAGCGGCATTCCTGCAACACCGCGTCCCGGGCCTCGTCGCCGACACCGCCGTCCTAGGGTGAGCGAGCCTGGAAGCGCACTCGCGCCGAGCGGGTGGCTCGTCACCGAGCTCCCCGGTCGGGGGGCACGAGCGAGGGTAGGGGGCAGGTTCACCGGTGGCTACCAGAAGGGCGGAAGGAGTGGTCGTGGCTCTGACGCTGAGCCAGGTCGAGTGTGCGGGGGGCGTTCCGCCGCGGAGGACTGATGGATAACCTGCTCGTCTACATCCCGCTGGGAATCCTGGGGTTCGTCCGGTGGCTGAGCTGGGTCTTTCGCCAGTTCCCGGCGACCTTCTACCGCCCGGTCGTCAACGACCACCGGGAACCCTTGTCTGTCGTAACTCCGGTGTACCAGGAGGATCCTGAGCTTTTCCGGGCCGCTGTGACGTCGTGGCTTGCCAACGACATCACAGAGGTCATCTGCGTCATCGACGTCACCGACACGAGGTCGATCGAGATCGCCCGCGAGCTGGGTGTCACGGTGATCGTGACCGAGGTCCCCGGCAAGCGCGACGCCCTGCGGCTGGGCTGGGAGGCCGCCTCCAGCCCACTGGTCGCGCTGGTCGACTCGGACACGGTGTGGGCCTCGGACGTGGCGGAGAAGGTGGGCATGCCG
>Ga0193743_1001614_pt1 | contig 16708 bp, 18 predicted proteins | sample L2c2metaG_FD_143038 | JGI IMG/M metagenome (GOLD analysis project Ga0193743, IMG submission 143038) | Soil microbial communities from a riparian zone of the East river system, Colorado, United States - L2c2 | ecosystem: Environmental > Terrestrial > Soil > Riparian zone | place: USA: East River...
GCGTTGGCTGGCCGACCAAGGTAAGCGTGTTTTGATCGTCGATACGGACTCCCAGGGCTCACTGGGGTACTGCCTGAATCTCAAGGCTAAGGCGTTTCTCTTTCACTTCGTGGCGCGTGGCTACTCCTTTGAGGACTGCATCGTGCAGGCCCATGAACGCATAGATGTCCTTTGCTCCAATCGGGAAACGATGCAGGCTGAGGCTTCGCTTATGGGGCAAATCGGCCGCGAACAGACCTTCGTCCACCTATTTAAGCCGATCGAATCGGCCTATGACGCAGTTCTCATCGACGTGGCTCCGAGCATTTCCCTGCTCCAGACCTGCGCGATGGTGTATTGCGAGAACGTCATTATCCCTATCAATATGGATGCGCTCTCATTCCACGGCGCTGTTGCCACACAGTCGCTCGCCGGCAGCCTGAATGATTTGGTTAACGCCAAGGTCAAAATAGCGGCTATTTTACCGACTCAAGTTATCGGCGGTCGGCAGATGACGAGCACTATTCTGGAGACCCTTCGAGGATGGACAAATAGGTTCGGGTTACATCTTCTGCCGCCTATCCGTACAGATGCAGCCGTGTCCAAGATGGTGAAACAACAGGTATTTTTGCAAGATTTGGACCCCGAGTGCCGAGCTATGAAGGATTACGAAGCCGCTTTCGCAGACCTCATGGCGCAGGTCGGAGAAGCCCATGCACAAACAACGGAAGCCTAAGCTAAAATTCGACAGTTCCGCTATCGATGTCGATTCGGTTCTCGGGTCTTCGTCCATCGAGGGCATAGACAGTGTCGTTGCGGAGATGCGTGACCGCTCACCGCTCGAACCAGCCGCCGTTTATATACTGCCTGAAAGATCAGTTACATCGCCTTCTTACCCTACCAGTGGTCAATCAGACCAGTGGTCAGGATATAGACGAGAGACCACTGATCCAGTGGTCAACCAGACCAGTGGTCAGGATACTAAGTCATTAACTCTAATCACTAACGTTTTACCATCGGTCAATCTGACCAGTGCTCATTCTGACCACTGGTCAGGATCGGATGAATCTAAACCAGTGGTCAAACAGACCACTGGTCAGGCTCCACCAGACATCTCACCCGACCCAGTGGCCAAACAGACCAGTGTTATTACTGACCAGTGGTCAGGATTGACCATTAAAGAACGGCCAGTGCTCACTCTAACCAGTGGTCTGGATCTCGGTAAATCGGCCCCAGAAATACCCTCGATTTCGACCAGTGCCCACTCTGACCAGTGGTCTGGATTGAGAACGGAGGTGCCCCGGAAGCTTAAATACCTTCCAGCGACGACCGCTCAGGCCGCGCATGACGTGTGGGAGCAAGCCGTATATGACGCACTATGGGGAATGGAATGGACCGAAGGAAATCCTCCCTATAAGGATGTGAGTGCCGGGTACAGCAAGATTAGAGCGGCAACCCGTTTTGGCGAAAAAACAATCATCCGAAACATTCGGTCCCTGAAAGAAAAGTTAGCCATTGAAGAGGTATCGAAATTCGATCGATCCACAAACAAGCCGAACGTCTATCGGGTTTATTCCTATAGAGAAATATTGAACCGGCGCAAATCAGCTGGCCTACAGTGGGTGGCCAAAAACAAGCTCGGTGTAACCCTGACCACTGGTCCGACTGGCCACTGGTCAGGACTTCCACCCACAACCCTGACCAGTGGCCAGTCGGACCAGGCTTCCGCATCCCAGCCAGTGGTTAGTCGAGTACCCAGACCAGTGGTTAGTCAGACCAGTCATATAGCTAATAGAACAGAAAAAGAAAATACGACGTCGACGTTCCTGCGGGAGCTACTGCAAGCCCAACTACCCAAATTTGACAACAAGATCATCGATCGACTCTGGATGAAGTGTCGCACTACCGTCCCGGACGTGACTGAAGAGGAAGTCTCCATCCTATTTGCCGAAAAGCTTCCAGCCGCCTTCGAGCGCGGGATCACCAACCCGAATGGCTTCCTGTTAACGGCCGTGGGAGCTAGTTGCACTCGCGCCGCGATTGATGCGATGCGAAGGAGAAGGGAAGCGGCGGACCCGGAGCCAGAACCGGAGATTGTAAAAACACGTGAGCAGCAGATAGCCGAGCTTGAGGGCATGCTCGCGGACTATCCAGATCACCCGACGGCCTCACCGTTGTGGCGGCGAAAGCTTCAAGAACTAAGGGAAGGGAACTGACCCAAGACGGACGTTGGGCGAAAGGACAAATGCGAAGAGATCTCCGTGCGCTTCTGGTGAAGGTCAATTCAGCCGAGGGAGGAGGTTCAGTTTGCCTTCGAGAAAGACTAGGGTGGTGACACAGCAATACTCTGGTGGGATGGCGCACACACATATCGGAATACTAGATGATCCATCGCCATAAAATCGAGATGTTTTCGTGCGGCATTTGCACAGCGATGTCGTTATCCTCGGCGGAAAAGCAGAAAATCAAGCGCGCCACGAAGTGGTTCATGTCATGATGCCGAGCTTCGGTTGCCCATTCGGGATTGTCCCTCAACAGAAGCAGTTTTGGGGGGCTCGCGCAATCGCTTTAAGCGTTTCGCCCACCATGCCTGATTCGCACACGGCGATATGGATGTTGTTACGCTGAAGCACGCCGCAGGACAGTCCTGTCGGCAAGAATTTTTGCGCGTGCTTGAGATCGTGAAAAGGCTGCACCCACCGGCCCATGTCCACCACTGCTTAGGTAAGCGGGCCAATCGGTATAGAACCAAAAGTTATGGCCGTGAGGTAGGCGATTGCGGAAAAGCGATTTGCGCAGGCAGATCAGGGTTCTCACTAGAAGATAAGCCTGTCTTCCGAGCCCAAGTTCAAGGGGGCCGGGCATACTTTCCGAGTCGCTGAGGAACCAGGAATTGAGGGGTGCTTCAAAATGAAGACACTGGTCGCTCCGGGCTAGTCCATTCTATTCCGGACCGCAGGCGAGCTATTCGCGTCCGACCGGTCGTCCAGGACCACGGACGGGATTCCTAGCGTGTGGGCGATGGCAGACCACCTGCCATCCGAACGAAGTATATTCGGCCAGGACGCACGCGCCAGACCCATGAATAGAATCATCCGTGTATCGCGTTGCTCGACTGCTCTTCCGGCCCAGTCCGCAGCTTCCCCCATTTCCGAGCAGCCCAGATGGAACAACAGCAATCCCATAGCCGCCCCATACTGATCTTCGGAGAGGAGTTCGTCACGCAATTCGTTAGCACGATTTGCTTCGCCGGCACATTTCAGAAGTCCCCCGAGAAGTCCCCTCGTCGTGGTACTCCAGGGCGCTAGGGAGTACGCTTTTTCTGCAGCCGTGAGGGCCTCCTTGCGCAACCCTCGTACAGCTTGGCTCAAGGACAGCAGATAGTAGGGCTGGTAAAGATTTGAGTGAAGCTCGGAAAGCTGTCGTAACTGAGCCTCCCGGCCTCCGTATTACCTCCCGCAAGAAGCGCGCCCGCATAATGGAATCCGCCCATGAAGTTTAGCGGATCGTCTTGCAGGCCAAGCATGCACTGTCGCACCGATTCCCGGGCTCGACCCATCGGTAGAAGATAGGAGAAGCTATAGTACCAGCGAACGTACGGCGGAACGGGTTCGCCAGCGATCGCCAGCCGGAACCCTCGTTCCGCCGCGTTCCAATCGCGGTTGTAAAGCGCGGCAACCATTCCAAGCACGGCCTGTGCTTCTAGTGATGCTGAATCGAGATCCAGCACCCGATTTGCGGCCGCTTGCGCCAAAGGCATGGCAGTGTGCGGACGTGATTCCGAGAAGAACGAGGGAGACCAGGGCCATGGCTAGTCCGCTGTGCGCCGGGGCAAAACCTGCGTCCATCGCAATCGCCTGCTCATAGAAATCCCTGCTCCGCGGCAGAGATTCGCGTGTGAATGCGGCCATGCAATGTCGCGCTTTGAGGTACGCCTCATAAGCCGGCAACTGAGGGATGTATTGCCTGCGTCTACCGATTAGGTGTACGCGAAGAGCTGCGGCGATCGCTTGGGCGATCTCATCCTGAACAGCGAATAGATCCGCCATCTCCCGGTCGTAGCGCTCGGACCAAAGGTGGGTTCCATCGCTAGCTGCGATTAGCTGGGCGGTTATACGGACGCGGGTGCCTGCTCTCCTTACACTGCCCTCCACGATATTGGCGACACCGAGGGCGCTGGCAATATTTCGGATATCCTCCTGCTTACCTTTGAAGGCAAATGCGGAAGTCCGCGCGATCACCTTCACCCCAGGCACGTGCGCCAGCTCGTTTATGAGCTCTTCTGCCAAGCCGTCAGAGAAATATTCGTTATCCGCACCGCCGCTCGTGTTGGCGAATGGCAGCACGGCGATTGACGCATTCTGCCGCACCTGCCCGCAAGTTGCTCCTTCCGCAAACTTCGCGGCGGCACGGGTGAAAGGGGCAACTTCCGGCTGAGATGGTGTCTCCGGCGCGACACCGGTGCGATGAAGCGGTACCCTCGTCGCGCGAGTGTTTCTATATAGCGGGGGCTTTCCGCCGAGTCCTGCAGCGAATCCCGCAGCCGCTTTATGGCCGCATTGATACTGTGCTCAAACTCGACGACCGTGTTATCGGGCCACAGCTTCTTGCGGATTTCCTCCCGCAACACTACTTCACCCGGGCGTTCCAGCAGTTCGAGGAGTATTTGAAAGGGCTGCTCCTGTAGCCGGATTTTGTGACCTTTCTTGCGCAGCTCTGCTGCTCGGAGATCGAGCATAAAATCGCCAAAACGAACAGTGGAAGGCGCGGAAGCGCTAGGGCCAGACTGAGATTGCTGTTTCAGCTGCGGGTATTGCATGTCGCGGGCCAGGACGAAAGTCTATCACGTTTCTCCGCTCTTACACGCATCACTAAGCTCCAGCTCGTCAATGACATGGCTCGTGACCAGCATGTCATCCGCCTATCATCGCCAGTGCATCGACGTATCTGCTCAATCAGCCTATCTTGGATTCGCCTGCCTCCCAAAGCCAGGACACGGGACTTCAAGTTCGAAAGGGAAATAGTTATGACGATTCTTGACAACGTAAGAAACCTGAAACGCCGCGCAAGCGGGTTGGTAATCGCTTCAGCAGTTATCGCTCTGGTAGGGGGTTGTATCTCAACCGCCAGAGCTGAAGACGAACGATCCGGATTGGCAGCGCCGATCGAAGGATCCTGGATGTTCGCGGTAACTCGCATCAATGATCTGCGGGCATCCTTTACTGCGGTTGCGTCGTTTACGGCTGGCGGCGTGTTTCTGGCAACGGGTTCAAATGACCATTTGAGTTCTCCTGGCCCCGTTTCGCCGCTGTATGGAAGCTGGAAACGGACGGAGCAGCACCTGTATATCTCAACCACTCAGTTCTTCGCTTTTAATCCCGTGACTGGTGAGGCGGTCGCGATGCTCAAAGCCTTTCAGACATTTAAGCTCACGAACCACGACGAATTGGTCGGTGTTGGCGAGACGTGGGCGTGTAATGTGCAAGGGCAAAACTGCGAGAGAACTCCGATCGCGGACATCACGATCAAGGGGACGAGAATCATTCCGCAAAATGTGACCGAACTGCTGCTGCCACCCCAGTAGGACGACAGGCGCCCACCAGTTCGGCCGCCGAGACAAAACGGGGAAGTCCGAGTCGGTCACCCCTTTCCATGCTCCACGAGCGCACCATGACTCAGTTCCAGAGCTCATTTACCCTCACCCGAATATTTGCTGTCACAGCGCGCCCTGTGCTTCCACCATCGTACTGACCGCTATGCCTGCAATCGCGCACCATCCGGAAGTAGTTCGCTTTATGTGCCGTTGAAGTAGCGTTTGCGGAAACTTGGCTATCGGAAGCGCTCGGCCTCTTCGTCTCGCGGCCAGTCTACGACAACGCTGTTTGCCATTCATGATGTTCGACCAGCCGACAATTCAAGCGAAATAGATGCTATTTATGCTTTGCCCATTGGTGCTGGACGAGCGAGTCCAAGATCTCGTCCCAAAGCGTGAGGCGTGCCAAGAGCGCGGCTTCCGCGGCGTTCGCCGCATCCGCCCAAAGTTTTTCATCATTACTGCAAAAGTCTGCCAACATCCGCAACGCAAGCGGGCCATGGTCGACGCCGTCGAGCTCAATGTGACGTTCCAGGTACCAAAGAAGTTTGCCAAATCTTTCAAGGCCATTGTTGTTCAGGTCGCGGACAAGTTTGCGGAAGATCTCGGGAATCAGGTCTTCGCGGCCGAACGTGAAGGCGGCGGCCATCGCGCTCATATTTGCGGATTGAATAACGTCAAAGGTCGCCTGGACAAAGCGGCCGGCGGCAGCAGGTACAGCCGCGAGTTCCATTAAGCTCGAAATCGGCGTATCTGGCGGCGCGACGTCGATTCGTGCCAGGAGATCGCGGACTGGGCGCGTGTCCGCACCACATTCCTCCATTGCTTCTAGATAAAGTTCAAAGTGGCTGATCGAACGACCTTTGAAGTAGTCGCTTTCTTCGCCGAGTGCGATTTCGTTGATAAAACGACGGCTATCCGGCCAGCGTGTGGGAAGCCAAGGAATTGAAACGCAAGTTAATTTCTGCCGCAGTGCAGTGAGCAAACTCATAAAATCCCACACAGCGAAGACGTGGGACTGCATAAACGTGCGGACTTGATTCTCCGTTGTGATATTTACGTAAAGTGGATGCGCGGCTAGCCGCGCACGCAATGGTGCGATACGCTCCTCAATGTGCTGTATCGAAGATGCAGAAGGTGTTATGGCCACAATCTCATTGTCCGACTGCATCTTCGAAGACTTTGTTTGATTGGTGATCTTCCACGTCAAGGTTGTTCTGGACAATTGCGCTCCGTTGAATGCACCTCTGTTGGGCGATTGCACCCATATAGGAGCCTCTAGTTCCGTGACCGGTTATCTGCTCACCCAGAGTGAACGCCAACAGATCCATTCGACGTAACGCTGTTTCACATTCGCGCGCAAAGGGAACTCCAACACACAATCCATCGAAAAGGATCTTACTGCCGTTGAAAAAATCCTCGAAGCGATGCCCAGCCATCCACAAGCTGATGAGTGGCGACAAACAATTAAGCGATTGCGCGCTTTGAAGCACGCGTAAAATGACAAACGCGTACATGGGTTCGCTCCGACAAAAACGCTCTAATTCGCGATTTCCGCGCTGTTTCTTTCGCTACAGTGAAACCAGGAGGCTGTTATGGACATGATGCCGGTTAAGCCCGAGCGTAAAGCACAGTTGGAAGACTACGCCCAGCGACACGGGCAAGATGCGGTTGCGGCTCTCGATGACGTGCTGGCCGATTATTTCGCGCAAGAACAGCAAGATTATCGGGAAGCGGTAGAAGGCATCCAGCGTGGCTACGAGGATATGAAGGACGGCCGTGTGCAGCTGATGGAGGAGTTTTTCGAAGATTTGCGCGTAGAGAATGACTTTCCGCGTTAAACCTACTGCGGCAGCCAAACAGGATGCCCGAAAAATTCTGGCGTGGTTACGCTCCCAGCAAGCAGGTGAAGCTCTGGTCTTCGTTGGTTCCGAGGCATGCAAAAAGCGATTGCATCCCTGAGCGAACTTCCGACCCGATGCGCCCTGGCTCCCGAGAATAAAGATTTCCGTTTGAAGTGCGCCAATTGCTTTATGGCAGCACACACCACCGCTATCGAATTCTTTTCACGATTGAGGACGACACGGTCACGGTTCTCCATATTCGTCACGGTCGCCGTGATTCGATTACGCACTAAGCATCCTGATCTTCCCTAAAGATCAATCTTCGGCATGCAAAATTCCGAAGGTCCTGGTTTTTAGTGAAATAGCCGGAAGGCAGTTTCTGGCTTACCGGCTTAATAGAAGAAGGCCCGCAGCGGAGAGTGGGTCAAGGATGCCGGTACGGCACCGCGTTTGCGGCGCGAAGCGTCCTTGATGCGCTCGTGAGCGTAGGGTTGCCGAGAAGGGAAGAGGGAAGGGCGGCACCAGAGCGCCTTCCCTTATTTCAAAGCTGTCGCGCGTAGCGCTTCCCTTTTTTGTGGTGAGAACCGAGAGGACCCGGTCGCCTGCAGCCGCGAACTGCCACTTGTGCTGTTTTTGACGACCATCTCGATTTACGGCCCCTCCGGCCAGGTACCAGATATACGCAATAGTCGGTGCTAAGGTTTATCGTCGCCGCCGTTTTCTGTCTTCGTGGTACTCCTGCGCAAAGACGAACTGAGAGATAGCTGTTCCATAAGTTTTGGGTAGTTGTTCCCGTGCTGTGCTGCCTGAGAAAGAAATAATGGATTCGGTAGTGAACATCCATCCATTCAGGAACGGAACAATCCTGGCAATTACCACGCTGCCTGGCTTGATCGAGGCGGTTCCTCGGTCTTCATAGACCCGATAGCGCCTCTGATCGGAAAGGTCGGCGAGGTGAACCTCTTTTGCTGGCGTGACCTTTTCTACAGCAAAGAACTCGTAGAGCGTGTGAGTCCGCCAAGATTCGTACAGCCGTTTCTCATCGGCGGAGAGCGGGGCATCGGTCACAAAGTAGGACAGAGGCGTTCTCCCGGTATGCGTGTCTTCAAACAGCACCGACTCGAACAACATGGTACAGATGTCTTTCTCGTCGTCATAAACAATCTTCTCGGGAAACAGCTTCTGGACTGCTTGCGCTATGGCCTGTTGGTAGAACGGTTGGAGCACGAGAAAGCGGGTAATCTTTTCGCACAACGCTTTTCTCCCCTCTGACGTATTGTGCGCCTGACAAAAGCGGCAGCTGGCGCAGGCTTCGTCCTCCTTTTCCTCGCATAAGCAGAGCGCATTTGCTACGAATGTTGTTGGCATGGCAAACGACTATGCTACCCAGCTCAAGTTCTGTCGGCAAGAATCCTTGCGCGGCGCTGTTGACATAGGAAGGAGTTAGTAGTAATGTCTTCCTAGATGCTGACTGAAGCCCAACTGCCCCGCTCGGAAGCTTTAGAACCACCAGCGTCCGCTAGCTTTCGCTTCTCAGTACTCAACACGCTCCATGTTCTTCCTCAGACTTCAAGCCGGTAGTCATTTTGCATGTCGGACGGAAACCGCGATCACGTTTGAATCGACGGTAGGGCCCGTTCCGTGCACGATCTATGCGTTGCTTTTCCGCTTAATCACGCGGCTCGCTGATGATTCTCACAACGCCGAAAACTTCTCTCTATTTTTGGCTTTGAACTATTGACTCGAAGCGAAATCGCCGTCACAATCGAACCATGGGAAGGTCCTCCGGATATTTTCCGGCTGTTGACTTTTAGTCGCGTGATAAAGGCTTTCCCTCCGGTACTTTAATTCGCCTGTGCAAGAAATCGCACTTGCGCATATTTGTCGCTGTTTCCCCACATTTGCCGTTGGCGCCCTATGCTCCTAGAAGACTTTATACATGAATTGCGACAACCGCTAGGCGTGATCGAATCACTCGCTTATTACCTGGAGTTAACTGCGACAGACCGAAGAAATTCGATTCATCTCGAGCGCATACGCGCGATGGTTGCCGAGACAAATTGTATTTTAGAGCGTGCTTCGCTCGTGCAACCTGAACTCGCAATTCGTACTACTCACCTGCCTGGTTCTTAATCCTAGCCCTTTTGCCTGGTGCTGTGGGTTCGGCGCGCGTTGTGCGGTTACCACATGCAAGCCACGTTATCTTACCGGTCCAATGAAGCGGACGTACTGCGCGAGATAAACGCGTTCGTTGCCACTTTGCCGCAGTGACATGAATGAAGACAAAGACCCGGGACGGTTCACAGAAGCTCTGTCCGGATGGCCGGATCCAGTTGTGTTTCTGTCTGTACCATTACTACTACTCAGCGCGGCGTTACTCGCTGTATGGCTACCGGCGCGGCGAGCAATGCGGGTTGACCCCATCTGGGCTCTCCGAACCGAATAAGTACCCAACAACGAACTGCATCTGAAGATGCCATTTCCGGAAAGCACCTACTGTTTCATCTCAACGTTGCTGTCAGGGTAACGATCGCGAAGAATTGCCTCTATCTGCCTGGGCGCTGAGATTGAGCGGATACGTTCGCCGTTCGGCGCCCTATGTTTAGCAAAGTGATTCTTGAACCCTTCCAGGTCTTTGACTTCGCAGGTTTGTCTCCTTCGACGTCCGCGCGCGTCCGCAAACACGACATCGACGACATCCAGCGTGGTCAGTTTGCCCGGCAATCTAAGTGTTCCCATATTCTCTCGATTCTTGCTCCTAGGCCTTAATCTAGCGAAGGCGGAAAAAACGGCAAAGTGAAAGGGGTTCACGATGTTATTTTCGGAGCTCGAAGCTGTCCGCACGGCTCAATAAAGTTCGCATTGTGTCCATACGGCGAACTTTTCGAGGGTCCATTCGGCTTCCCGGCGGCGGAGATGACAAAAAGGGGTGACGATGTTCGCGGTCAAGCACCTAAAGCAACTTTTCAGCCCTGGCCCGATCCTCGCCGGGGCGAATTGGGCCGTTTGGAACTGCCAACTGTTTCCACTTTGCCGAAATTCCGATTTTCGCTGGATTAAGGCCAGCTCCGGGTTCTCACGTCAAAATCCTGTTTCACTGCACTGCATCGGCGCGCCGGGCTAGTTGGGGCTGCCGCCCTCCGTTTATAGGTGATCTTCGGGCAGTAACCCAGGAGGCTCTAAATCGCAGAGACCATCAGCGTCGCGATCTGATAGGGGGGAACTGGCGTAGACACGCCTGCGAATAAAGGATTCTTCCAGTTCGTGCAGGTATATTGTGAGTGATTCCAGCTCGGGAATTGTCAACGATCCCATACCAGAATAAACACCGGAACACCGGCGATATTCCCCCAGCCGCGTCGTCACTATGTCGTCTGGTTGATACGGCCAACGTGATCGTCGAGAGTGGCCAGCTCCGCTTCGATTTCATTCACAGCTTCATGGATTCGATAATGCAAAGCACCGTTTTACCGACTGCTAGGGCTAACGCGCATTGTCACTAGCAAAATAAAGGCGAGAGTGGAAAAACAGAGATTCTCTTTTAGCCTACTCGCGGGCAGTTAATTTACCCGTGGCCACTTTACGATAACCGTGTTTTGCAGTCCCAACTTCCGGATCGCCGCTATGCGGGAGTCATCGCAGGCAAGCTTCATCAGCACGGTAACTGCGCGTCGGCGCTCCAACTCGCTCCAAGCGAAACGCCCGGGCCTCCGTCGGTCAATCACCTCCTTCCTGTAAATCCACAATCTTTCCGGGATTCAAGCGATTGTCGGGGTCGAGGGCCTTCTTTATTGTTCGCATCACTTCTACGCCGGGGCCATGCTCGTCGGCCAGATATTTCATCTTTCCAGTTCCTATGCCGTGCTCGCCGGTGCAAGTGCCTGACATTCGAAGCGCCCGCCATACAGTCCGCTCTGAAAATCGTTTGGCCTCGTCCAGTTCCGCCGAATTCTTGGGGTCGATCACACACAGGACATGGAAATTCCCATCTCCGACATGACCAACCATCGTTGCGGGAAACGAGAAATTAGCCAGATCGCTCCTGGTTTCAGCAATGCACTCAGCGAGCCTGGAGATCGGCACGCACACATCGGTCGTTAGCACTTCAGCGCCGGGACGCAGAGCGCGCGATGCGAAATAGGCGTTATGACGCGCGTTCCACAGTTCTTCCATCCCCTTCAGATTGGTCCTCCATTCGAAGCCATGTCCCCCGTGCTCTGCGGCAACAGACTGCATCAGTCCGGTCCGTTTTTCCACTTCTTGCTTGCTAAGGCCGTGAAACTCAAAGAAGAGCGTGGGTAATACGGGCAGATCAATTTTGGAATAGCGGTTGATAGCCTCGATTTGTTTGTCATCCAGAAACTCGACGCGCGCTAGGCCGGCCCCCAACTGAATGCCTTCAATGACGGTTTCAACGGCGCCGCTCACGGTTTCAAATGAGCAGACTGCGACAGACGTGGCCTCGGGTAAGGGATGGAGGCGAAGCGTCACTTCGGTCAGGATGCCCAACGTTCCCTCCGATCCCACGAAAAGGTGGGTCAGATCGTATCCGGCAGAGGATTTGCGAGCACGGCTGCCTGTATGAATCACCTGGCCGTCAGCGAGTACAACGGTAAGGGCAAGAACGTTTTCACTCATCGTTCCGTACCGCACCGCGGTGGTGCCGGAAGCGCGCGTGCTCGCCATACCGCCAATGGTGGCGTCGGCTCCTGGATCCACGAAGAAAGTGAGGCCCGTGTTCTTCAACGCTTTGACAAGTTGGATACGCGTGACGCCCGCCTCAACAGTCGCGTCAGAGTCCTGTGCGCTAATACGCAGGATCTTATTCATCTCGCGCATGTCGATCGTGATTCCGCCGTGTATGGCGTTTACATGACCTTCCACCGAAGTGCCCGCCCCGAAGGGAATCACCGGAATGCGTTGACCAGCGCTGATCCGCATAATTTCGCTGACCTCACGCGTTTCCTTGGGGAAGCAAACAATATCCGGCAATGAGGCCTTGTGGTAAGACTCGCCATGGCTATGGTGCTCGCGTTGAATCGTGGATGTCGTAACCCGAGAGCCGAGGAGGGCTTGAAGCTCCCCCAGGGCGCGTTCCAGAGACTGTGCATTTGCCGTTGAACCGAAAACAGATGGCATATCGCTATCCTACGGAACTGGCCGCGGATTCAACGGTGCTGGCCGTGCCTCCAACCTCAACCGACACGGGACCTATTTGCAAAAACGGCGCCGCTTTTTCGCGGGCTATGCCGGGTAAAAAATCATGCGACCAACGATGCCTCAACCTGGCTTGGAGGTACTGTTTTTAAGGGGGGAGACTTGCCTTTACTTTGTAACGCGATCTACCACGCACAGCGCGAAATCGTAGTTCTTCCTCTTCGCTGCACTGCTCCAATGCATGTAGTTAAAATCGTTTTCTTAGTTCGGGCGGTTCATGTGGAAGGCCAATCCTTGGAATCGGCGTGTGGCGATTTTTACTACCTAGCGGTCCGAAAGCTAATGAAAGGGCTATTACACTTCGACACTGTGCGATTGGCGAAGTGCACATACAGATAAAATGCAGCGATCTACGCTGACTCGCTTGTAAACGGTCTCATTGGCGATTCTTTTGATGCGATCGCTGTGATTCCCACCAGTGACAGGAAGGCTCAGGTGCCATATTTCCGTGCTATCGAACAGATGGCCAGGTATTACGGATCTAAGCCCATTCCTTATCCGCAGTGCAAGCAGCACAGGAGGGGTTCCTTGCGAACAACGACTGGATGCCACCACGTTCCAACCACCGACAAACGTGCAGAGCAAGACCGAGATCCTCCTGGTCGATGATGTCCTCGATAGCGGAGTAAGCGCAGCGGCTGTGATACGGGCAATCAAGCGAGTCTGGAGGGAAGTGACACCAACATTCACGATTTGCTGCCCACTTTGGATTACGCATCAGAGATAGTCCACTTGGCCGTTTGGTTGGCGCTTCGGAGGACTGCTGTTGAATTCATCACTGACGAATAGTCGGGTTCTGTCGTTCGATTCTGGTCGAATTACGCGCAAACAGGAAGTTGGCCGAAATCCGATCCGCCGCGATTGCTAACCGACGGGTCGCGGACCGTACGGGGATTATACTCATGCGGCTAAGTTGTGATTGAACACACTAACGGGTCAGCGGTTGGCCCACCTTTCAGCTTTGCTGGCGGGTACCGATTGGCAGATGCATCTTAGAAGCATCGAAATAGTGATTTTGGCCTTCGTCCTCATACTCACTCGTTACCCACAATCCAACTGCTGCGAGCTGTCTCCGATACTCCTCGGCTCCAAGGGAGCGTGATTCCAATCCCGTCATTGCATCGTTCCACACCAATGGTTCCGCAGGGGATGTGAAGAGTACCCGGCCACCCGGCACCAATATGTCGGCGATCCTTTGGATCAAGTGTCGTTGGTCTTCGGGGGACAGCAAGAAGACGAGCCCCCATGCTAAGACCCCATCGAAACTTCGATGGAAAAATGTCGAATCTTGGACAGCTTCACAAACCACCGGTGTCTTTGGGAGATTGCGTCGGAATGCCTGGACGAAGGATGGTGCTGCATCAATAGCAAAAACGTCAAGTCGTTCGGCGGCCAGCACCTCGGTGATGGGAAAGCCCGGCCCGCAGCCTAGATCAATTACTGCGGCTCCGTTTGGTAACGTGCGCGCCCAATCTCGTATCGTATGCGCGCCGACCCCGCTAGAGCGGCCACTGCCACGGCGGGCCAGAAACTCCGCAGCCACGCCTTCGTATCCATTCGACCGATCCATCCTTGACTCACACTATCAAAGCGGGTTGCCGCGCTGTACGCAGTGCTCATCATGGGATCTGTCGGGAGATCCTGCTTTGTGCAGCGAGTGTTTTTTGGCGATTGCGAACGAGTGATGCGCCGCTGCTGCTCTGAAACAATTCGAGGTTGTGCATGAAAAGTCCTAAGCATTGATCCGAACTCCTTCGGCGTTCGGCTTTTTCACCCCTCTCAACCTATGCCCGCCTCAGGAGTTCCGATCAACGCTTAGGACTTTACGAGCACAACTGCAATGTCGGCGCGGCTCGCAAGAGGAAATGTTAGTAGGCGGTGTTGCTTGCTATTCCCTAGACATCATGTTGAGAAATTCGCTCGGATCGAATTGTTGCAAACCGGCTGGCAATGGGAATACCGCCAGGGTTTCGAACACGGTATTGTTCAGGCCGCCATTCTCACGCCAACTCTCTAGATGCCCCGCCTCTAGCAAAATATTGATGAGCGTTGTTCTGGCCCAAACCGCGACCGGATCAGCCGCCTGAGACGCGCACACCTGCAAGATCGCTTCCGTAGTAAACGCCACTCCGGAATCCTTGGCATATTGTGATTGTAGGGTCCACAACCTCTGGACGTCCAGTGGGTTTACAGCAGGGATGGCTGTGTGCAGTACGGACTTGAGGTTGAGCATACTTAGGGCGTTCTTATCAGATGATCATAGCTTGGAAAAAGTCTGGCTTTGGTGACCAGGCTTTCTGTAGCACAGGGAACGGCACGTCTCCATTATGAGCTCCGAGTCTCAATGGAATGAAACGCTACATTTCGTGCACAACGGACAATCGTAAACATCTAATCAGGGTGTCTTGCGTTGTCGCCTCCAAACGGTTTTTGCAACGGCTTTGACACAATTCATCTGGCTGGACGGTTGGATAGGCCGAGCTTGGGAACATCGCCAAAGTCGTTCCATCTGATATTGCAAACAACCACGAAGGCGACATCGGCACGTTTATGCCAGTGTCGAAACTCAATCGATAGCAGTCCGCACGCCTCCATTCGCTGAACTGCGGAGTGCCGCTGCGATAAACTTCATTCCTTCAACGCCATCGTCTACTGTAGTTAACAGTTTGCTGCACTCGGGTATGCTGCGATGATCGATCATCGCGGCAATCTGCAAAGCGGCATCACGATACAGCTGCGCGAATGCTTCGAAGAATCCTTGGGGGTGTCCTGCAGGAAAACGGGTGGCATGGTCACCTGAAGAACTATGCGCTCGTCCCTTTGTTAAACGAGTCGTATTGCCGTTAAGTGGCGTGTACCAGAGAAAATCTGGGTGTTCCTGGTCGAACGAAAGAGACGCCTTTGTGCCATACATTCGCAGGCGCAGGGCGTTCCCTTCGCCGGTTGCAATCTGGCTGGTGACAAGAGTTCCGCGGGCACCTGATGGATAGCGCAGCATGACTTGAACGTGGTCGTCCAATCTACGGCCGGGGACCATTGTGACAACATCAGCAGAGAGTTCGGACGGAAGCATCCCGGACACAAAAGCCGCGATGTGATAAGCGTGCGTACCGATATCGCCCAAGCAGCCGCCGGGTCCCGAACGCTCTGGGTCAGTACGCCACTCGGCCTGTTTATTCCTGCGTTGCTCGACCGGCTCGGCGAGCCACTCTTGAACGTACTCAACGTTAATAAATCGAATCTCTCCCAGTTCGCCCGACGTCACCAATTCCCTTGCGTGGCGCACCATCGGATATCCGGAGTAGGTGTAAGTGATTGCAAGAAGCTTTCCAGTCGAGCGCGACAAGGTCTGCAACGCTAACGCTTCCTCTACTGATACGGCTAAGGGCTTATCGCAGATAACATGAATGCCCGCCTCCAAAAAAGCCGTCGCGACCGGAGCGTGGAGATGATTCGGTGTTACGATCGCCACAGCATCAATACCGTCGTCGCGCATTGCTTCCAGGCGTGCCATTTCGCGATAGTCTGAATAACTGCGTGTCGGATCAAGACGAAGCTCGCGCGCACTATCCGCCGCGCGCTGTGGATCAGAGGACAATGCGCCAGCGACAAACTCGTAGTGGTCGTCGAGTCTAGCGGCGACACGGTGCACAATACCGAAATAAGCGCCCTGACCACCACCGACCATGCCAAGCCTTAAACGTCGATCCATTTGTATTTCAGATTGATGTTTTGAGGTCATATTGTTTCTCAGTTAATACTAACCATGACATGGAACCGGAGAGGTGCCGATTTGCAGAATGGCGATTCCTTCCTAGATGCCTAGTAGACGGTATCCCCACTTCACAAGCACCAAAAAACCCTGGCGTACTCGTCGTCTGAGACGAATCACTGATTTGAAATCATGACTTATCTAATAGCAGGATAGAGTGGGTCGATGGCGTGTCCACGCCCACAGTGGTTCCGATGGTGGCTATTCCCAGCCACGAGCATCGTGCATTTTGGCGACGAGTTGTTCGTGGGTGGGGGCTTTTATACCTGGGTGACATCCATAGGCGGAGTTCGCGTCACTATG
>Ga0193743_1001615_pt1 | contig 16694 bp, 16 predicted proteins | sample L2c2metaG_FD_143038 | JGI IMG/M metagenome (GOLD analysis project Ga0193743, IMG submission 143038) | Soil microbial communities from a riparian zone of the East river system, Colorado, United States - L2c2 | ecosystem: Environmental > Terrestrial > Soil > Riparian zone | place: USA: East River...
TGAGCGGCAATGGATTCTTCGTCGTCAACCAGAATGGCGTGCAGCAGCTCACACGGGCTGGTGACTTCCAGCTCAGCCAGAGCGGTTATCTGACGACGACCGATGGCGCCAGTGTGATGGGATATCCGGCAACCAACGGTGTCGTGAACGTGAATGCCTCTCTTACTCCGATTCAGCTTCCTGTTGGAGTGACACAGGCGGCGCAGGCGACGCAGAATATCTCCATCACGGCGAACCTGAATGCCGGCGCTGATGTAGGTACTTCGTTCACCACCCCGGTTACGATCTACGACTCGCTCGGCAAGAGCCACGCCATGACGGTGACCTATACCAAGACGGCGCAGAACCAGTGGGGCTATAGCGTGGCGATGCCTTCAGGCGATGCTACGGGAACGCCGTTGAATAACACCGGCACGTTGACGTTCGATTCGAACGGAAACCTGACCGCTCCAACAGGAACGATCAGCAATATCACCTTCCCAGGGCTGACCGACGGGTCCAGTGATCTGAGCTTCGACTGGAACCTCACCAGCGGAGGCAATCCGACGATCACCCAGACGACCGCTCCTTCGACAACCGGGGCTTCCGTGCAGGATGGCTACGCCAGCGGCAACTATGCGGGATTCACTGTTGACGCGAATGGCTTGGTCACGGCGAAGTTCGACAACAATCACACGCAGGTGGTTGGGCAGGTTGCCGTTGCCTCGGTGACTAACACACAGGGCCTGGTGCGGGTGGGCCATAACGGCTTCGAGACGACAGCAGCTTCAGGCGATGCTGTCGTGGGCGCGGCAGGAACGGGAGGACGCGGAACCATCGAGGATTCCACTCTCGAGCAGTCCAATGTGGACATCTCGACGGAGTTCGCCAACCTGATTATCGCGCAGCGCTCCTTCGAGGCGAACTCGAAGACGATCACCACCTTCGATTCGGTCACCCAGGCAACACTGGGAATGATCCGGTAGTAAGAAGGTAGTACGGAAGAGGACGGCCTGCGGGTCGTCCTCTTTTTTTATTCGCACAACTCGATGGATCGTGAAAATCCGCTAATCAAGATGCCCAAGCTATGGCCGAGCGATTGCACTTAGAGCAGGCATCATGGCTACTACACCTCCTATCATTCAGGCGAAGATCACCTCGGACCCGGTGAAGATTCCAGTTCTACCGCTGCTGATTGCGGTTGTGCTCGGGGTGGTTCTCGCAACCACTGCGGTCGGCGGCGTTGTGTACTACCTGCTGCGCTCGGGCAAGGTGCCGATCCAGTCGGCGCCTGTTGCTGTTTCGGCGTCCGCCTCCGCGCCGCCACTCAAGACGCATACGGTTTCACTCGATCCCTTGCTGGTAAATCTGGCGGACGGCTCGGGGAGCGCCTTTCTGCGCGTCGGGATCACTCTGGAAGTGGCCGATGCCGCAGGAGAAGGCGGAGGGCAGGAAGGGAAGAGCGGCGAGCCCAAGCAGGTGTCGAAAGTTACCGATGCCGCCGTGCGCGATACGGCCCTTACGGTTCTGGGCCGCGAGACATCGGAGAAGCTGCTGGCTCCGGAGGGCAAAGAGGCTACGAAGACGGAACTTAAGAACGCTCTGGCGGAGCGTAACTCTGGAATCAAGATTGTGGACCTTTTCTTTACCGAGTTTCTGGTGCAGCGATAGACGAGAGGGCCGGAGGGGCAATGGCAGAGATAGAGTTGGCAAAGGTGGAATCCGATGCTTTAGCCCAGCCTCAGCTGGTCACTGCGCCGGCTGCCGAAGCTGCGCAGCCGTGGATGACGCGGATCGAAGAGCACGCTTCCTGGCCAATGTTGTCGCAGATGACGGTATCGGCGACGGCAGGAGTCCCGTTGGATGGCTTCAAGATCGGCGATCTGCTTCGGCTTGAGCCAGGACAGATTGTGGAGAGTCTGTGGCCGCATACGGAGGATATCCCGCTCAAGGCTGGTCGCGTTCAGCTGGCGTGGAGCGAGTTTGAGGTTGTGGAGCAGCGCCTGATGGTGCGGCTGACACGGTTAGCGTAACGGGTGTGCGATGGGATTCGGGATGGAAGAGACGATGAAGGCGAACACGGCAGCGAAGAGCTTCGGTCAGCAAGGTCTTGCCGGGGCGCTGCTTCAGCTATGGGCCAACCGTCGCTCTGCGAAGGCTGGACAGGTACGCGAGATGGAGCTGCTGGAGACGCTCTCGCTGGGAGGGAAGCGTCAGCTGATGCTTGTCCGCTGCGCGGGAGAACGGTTCCTGCTGGCGGGAAGCCTGGATCGCATTGAGGCAATGACAAGACTAGGAGTTGAAGGCGTGGCCTCTCAGGATCGAGAGGAGATATGCGAGTAAGGCGAACGATTGCTGCTCTTGCATTACTTTCATGCTTATTCGGCATGAGACTGTCCGCGCAGACGACACGGACAGTAGCGAGCCGAACGAATGCACCCCGGATGAGACATCAGCCTGCAAATCCGCGGGCCGCTCATGAGAGCGCGCAACGGACCTCTCCTGAAAAGACACGACCGCAGTCCGCAGCACAGTCAATCGAAGATGCAATGAAGACCGATCACAGTGTCCCCTGGTCGATTGTGCTTGGGCTTACGCTGCTGACGCTGATTCCCGCGTTGCTCTTATCGGTGACGCCGCTGGTGCGGCTTCTGGTGGTCTTTCATTTTCTGCGGCAGGCTCTGGGAACCCAGACCGCGCCCTCGAATCAGGTTCTGATGGGGCTGGCACTGATGATGACCTGGTTTTTGATGACGCCGGTTTTGCTCGAGGTGGAGCAGAAGGCAGTGACTCCGTATCGAGCGGGGACGATCTCTGGAGAGGACGCGATGAGCCGCGGAATACAGCCCGTCAAGCAATACATGCTGCGTTACGCACGTGAAAAGGATCTGGCGGTCTTTGCCTCGGCAGGGATGAGTACCCGGCCGCAGACGAAGGACGATCTTCCCGTTCAGGTTGTAGTGCCTGCGTACATTCTCAGCGAGCTGAAGGCGGGCTTTCAGATCGGGGCGGTGCTCTTTCTTCCGTTCCTTCTGGTGGATCTGGTGGTGGCGAGCATTACGACCTCGATCGGCATGATGCAGCTCCCTCCGGTGGTGATCTCGACGCCGCTGAAGATCCTGCTGTTTGTGATGGTCGATGGGTGGAATTTATTGGCGGACCAGTTGATCAAGAGTTTTTGACGCGGGGTGTGAGAGATGGGACCAGATCAAGCCGTAGAGATGATGCGACGGATGCTTGTGGAGGCGATGCTCCTGAGTTCTCCGCTGTTGCTGAGCGCCTGTCTTGTGAGCCTGCTTGTAAGCCTGGCGCAGACGCTGACGGGTGTGCAGGAGCAGACGTTGACAGCGGTGCCGCGGCTTGTCGTGGTTTTTGTGGTCGCCATGCTGACGTTGCCCTGGATGATCCACCGGATGGTGGCCTATTCGATCCACTTGTTTCAGGACTTTCACCGTTATCTGGGGTAGAGATGAGCGAGCTGACAAAGACGATTCCCGCGGACTGGCCACAGTTCCTGACGGTAGCGGTGCTGGTGATGATCCGCGTGAGCGGGTTGATGGTCTTTGCTCCATTCTTTTCCTCATCGGCGATCGCTCCGCGGATCAAAGCAGGATTCGTATTTGCAATAGCTCTGCTGATCGCCCCTGCGGTAGGTGCAGTCCCCGACGCGCGGCCAACGTTGGACATGATTTCGGTCCTGGGCGAGCTGGGAGTGGGTCTGGTCTTCGGTGTGGCTCTCATGATGCTCAATGAGGCTTTGATCTTCGCTGGAACTCTGCTGGGTATGCAGTTCAGCTTTTCTCTCGTCAATCTGCTCGATCCAAACTCGAAGATTGAGACTCCGGTGCTGGGACAGATGCTGAGCTGGCTGGGTCTTCTGGTGCTGATGGGAGCAGGGCTGGATCGAACTTTACTGGCCGCAATCGTGCGCAGCTTCCGTTCGGTCCCGGTCGGTCATGCGATGGTTCAGGGTAAGACGGGCATTGCTCTGGCCAGCATGGCAGGAGGGATCTTTCTTGCCGGGCTACAGTTGGCGGCACCGGTGATCGCCGCAGCCTTGGTAGTGGAGATTACGGTTGCGCTGATTGGCCGCATGGCTCCGCAGCTTCCTGCCATGGTGCTGGGGATTCCTTTGAAGACCCTGGCCTCCTTCACAGTGCTGGTGGCGAGCCTTGCGCTGTGGCCGGGCTGGATCGAAGGCAGATTTACCGCGCTCTTGGATGCAGCAGGAAGGCTGATCGCAAAACCATGAGCGGACAGGCGACCGAACAGGCAACACCGCAACGGAAGCGGAAGGCACGCGAGAAAGGCGATGGTGTTCGCAGTCGCGAGCTGCTCTCGGCGATGGCGATGCTGGGTGGCGTTCTGATGCTCGGAGCCACGGCGCATGGGTTCTCCGGCAGTTGGGGAAAGGTCTATCTCGAGAGCCTTCGTTCAGCAGGGATTGGCGAAGTAAACGGGGAGCGGGGGTGGATTGAGGCGGTGCAGCATATGCTTCAGCCCGCGCTGCTGCCGGTCGGCCTGGTGATGACGGCAAGCTTCGGTTGCGCGTTGATGGCCGGCGTGGCGCAGGCCGGAGGAGTCCGGATCTATCCCAATGCGGTGGAGCTGAAGTTTTCGCGCCTGAATCCGGCGACGAATCTGAAGAATCTCTTCAGCCTGCGACAGGTGATGCGGCTCGTGAAATCCCTGATCCCCGCAACCGTCATGGTGGCTCTGGGGTGGAGCACCTTGAAGAGCACCACCTTGTCGATGCCGGTGATGAGCATGGTGCGGTTGCCGGCGACCTTCGCGAGTGCATACAGTCTGGCGCTCGACGCCGCGTGGCTGATGCTGGCGTGGTCTGCGCTCGACTATGCGATCGAATGGAGAAGCTGGAACGAGCGGCTGAAGATGAGTAAGCAGGAGATCCGGGAAGAGCTGAAAGAGTCGATGGGAAATCCCGAGATCAAGGGTCGTGTCCGTCAGATCCAGAATGCGATGCGCAGGCGCAAGGTGAAAGCCGATATATCGCACGCGAGCGTCGTCATTACCAATCCGACGCACTACGCCGTTGCGCTCGAGTTCAGCTTTGAGACGATGCAGGCTCCCGTGGTGCTGGCCAAGGGGCGCGACCTGTTCGCGGCCGAGATCCGCGAGGATGCCAAGTGGGCCGGCATTCCCATCGTCGAAAACCCTCCTCTGGCGCGAAGTCTTTACAAGATGGTGGAGCCGGGACAGTCGATCCCGTTTGAACTTTACTCCGCGGTTGCCGGAATTCTTGCCTATCTGTACCGGCAAAAGGTTGAGGAGCGGATGCGAAAACAGCGGCAGACAAGTCAAGCACAGCCGATCAGAAGTTACCCCACTGCGATGGCCATGGGGATGCGTGGAGTTGGAGGTGGAATGTGAGCAAGGAAAAGAGTGCGGGCGGGTGGTCCTTCGCGAAGATGCAAGGCTTTCTTCTGCCGGTTGCGGCGATCAGCGTGGTCTTTGTGATGCTGATCCCTATCCCGAGCTTTGTACTGGATCTTTTACTGGCTGCTTCGATTACGGCATCGGTGATCGTGTTTCTGACCGCGGTGCAGGTTCGTCGCGCGGTGGACTTCTCGGTCTTTCCCACGCTGCTGTTGCTGCTCACTCTCTTTCGGCTCTCGTTGAACCTTGCTTCGAGCCGCATGATTCTGCTGCACGGACATGAGGGAACGGCTGCAGCAGGTTCGGTAATTGAGTCCTTCGGGCAGTTTGTCGTCGGTGGCAACTATGTGGTCGGCTTCGTCCTCTTCCTTGCATTGATCGCAATCCAGTTTCTTGTGGTGAGCCATGGCGCGGTAAGGACCGCCGAGGTGACGGCACGGTTCACTCTCGACGCTCTGCCGGGCAAGCAGATGGCGATTGACGCCGACATGAACGCTGGGCTGATCGACGAGCAGCAGGCGCGCAAACGTCGCCAGGCAATCGCTCGCGAAGCTGAGTTTTATGGAGCGATGGATGGTGCGGCGCGGTTCAATCAGCGCGACTCGATGGCAACCATCCTGATCACCGTGATCAATATCGTTGCCGGGCTATTAATCGGCGTGATCCAGCAGGGAGCGGATCTGGCGACTGCAGTGAAGACCTACACCATCCTGACTGTCGGTGATGGTCTGGTCACGATGATCCCCAGCCTGCTGGTCTCGGTGGCTGGAGGCATGGTGCTGACGCGTGCCTCTTCGGCAGGCGCGCTCGATCAGGAGCTGGGAACACAGCTGCTGAAGGGGCGCAACACGCTATGGATTGCATGTGGCGTTCTGGTTGCGCTCGCTTTAATTCCCGGCCTGCCGAAGCTGGCCTTCCTTCTGATGGCCTCCGGGGTAGCACTGATCGCGAGAAAACTTCCTGCTACTCAACCGCAGGCACAGGAAAGCGAGACAGAGTCCACCGTCTCTGGTAAAGCAAAGGTTGCGGATACGGCGGTTGGCGAAAACCTGGCTTCCTTGCTGAAGATTGACGAGTTGACGCTGGAGATCGGCTTTCAGCTGATTCCGCTGGTGGATGAGAAGCAGGGTGGCCAGATGCTGAACCGCGTCCGCGCTCTGCGCCGGCATCTGGCGACGGAGCTTGGCTTCATCGTTCCCTCAATCCACATCACGGACAACCTGCGACTGAAGCCACGCGAATATGTCGTAAGTCTGCGCGGCGTCGAGATTGCTCGATGGCAGACTGAGCAGAACTGCCTGCTCGCCGTCAACGCCGATCCCAGGGCACGTGCGCTTCCGGGTGTCGAGACGAGGGAGCCTGCCTTTGGCGTGAACGCGCGCTGGATTCAGCTGGGGCTTGAGGAACAGGCGCTGGCCGCGGGCTACTCGGTCGTCGATCAGACCACGGTGATCGGAACTCACCTGGGAGAGTTGATCCGCCGGCATGCGCACGAGCTGTTAGGCCGCCAGGAGGTCAAGCGCCTGCTGGACACCATGAATGAAAGTCACCCGAAGCTGGTGGAGGAGCTGGTTCCGAAGCTGATGTCGCTGGGTGAGGTGCAGCGGGTTCTGCAGCAGCTGTTGCGGGAACAGGTCTCGATCCGCGATCTCGGAGCGATTCTCGAAGCTCTGGTGGAGACGGCTCAGCAATCGAAGAATCTTGTTCATCTTGTCGAAGGCGTACGCCAGTCGCTTGGCCGGAGGCTCGTACATCCACTGCTCGACGACGATGGAGGCCTCAAGGTCCTGATGTTGGAGCAGACGATGGAGGGCGAGCTGATGGGCGCCTTCGATCCGCAGCACGCTGGCATGCTGCTCGGCGATGGCTCACGTTCTTCCGCGATGCCCACAGACTTCCTGCGCCGGCTTGTGGATTCTGTGAAACGGCTAACCGGGACAGGGTCCCAATCGGCCCTCCCCGTGCTCCTCTGTCCGAGTCCGGCGCGATATCACCTGCGGCGCTGGCTTGAGCCGTTTCTTCCCAAGGTGACTGTCCTTTCTCCGGTAGAGATTCCGCCGGAGATAAGGGTGAGAAGCATCGGGACGGTTGGCTGAACGGCAGGCAGGACAGAAGTAGCTGGTGTTGGTCAAGGAGATGGGAGACAACGATGAATGCAGAACGATCGATCCCGCTGGAGATAGCTGCAGCGAGGGGATGCGCAGGCGTGTCGCAGTTGTTCGGGGATGGAGTTGAGGAGACCGGGGGAATGTCTGCGGAAAAGCCGTTTTCGGGTCAGTTTGCTGCTACGGATAGCTCGAGCGAGAGAGATCTTTTGCTGATGGAGCACCTTCCGACGGTGCGGTACATCGCTCGCCGTATTCATGAACGTTTGCCCCAGCACGTAGACCTCGACGATCTGGTCTCGGCGGGAGTGGTTGGCCTGATCGACGCATTTTCGAAGTTCGATCACACCAAGAAGGTGCAGTTCAAGAGCTATGCGCAGTTTCGGATTCGTGGAGCGATTCTCGATTCTCTGCGGACACTCGATTGGAGCCCGCGAGAGCTGAGGCGGAAGGGCAGGGCCGTCGAGGAGGCGATTCGTGCCGTCACGCAGAGATTGCGCCGCGCTCCCTCCGAGCAGGAGATCGCCGCTGAGATGAAGCTTACGCTCGCCGAGTATCAACAGCTGCTCGGTGATCTCAAGGGGCTGGAGATTGGAAGCCTGCATATGGAGCGCTCCGAAGACTCCGGAGACGAGGAGCTTACCTACATCCCTGGCTCTCCTGAAGAAGACCCTTTGTTCCGCTGTCTTCAGGGTGAGATGAAACAGCGGCTTGTAGATGCTATCGACGAGCTGCCGGAGAAGGAACGCATGGTGTTGACGCTCTACTACTACGAAGAGCTGACGATGAAGGAGATCGGCCTCACGCTCGGCGTAGTGGAATCGCGGGTCTCGCAGATCCACTCCTCGGCGGTGCTTCGGCTGCGCACAGCGCTTGCGGGGTTGCGGAGTGCAGATGTGACCAGAGGTAAGAGAAAAGAGCGGAAGCGTCAGACTGACGCGCGCTGATCTTGCACAGAACCTGTTGAAAGAGAGTGAGAGAGAGACATGGAAAAGAATCTGGGACAGGATGATATCGATGCGTTGTTCGCGGCGGCGAATGCCTCGGCAAATCTCCCGAAGGCCGAGGTGGAGCAGGGGCCGGAGACATATGTCTTCAGCCGCGCCGGTCAGATCAGCAACGATCAGATGCGGGCGATCACGACGGTGAACGACCTGTTTGCGCGAAACCTGATGCACTCGATGGGCGCATGGCTGCGTATGCCGCTCCGCGTCAAGCTGGTTGCCGGGGAGCAGCTGCCCTTCAGTGAGTTCCTGGAGAGACTCTCGGCGATGGCCTATATCTGCTCGCTGCGGCTGGAGCCGCTGGGGGCTGTCGGGCTTCTGGAACTGGACCTGGGATTGGTTGCACCGGTGGTCGACGTATTGCTGGGAGGCGTGGGCCATGCAGCAGCGCAGAAACGTGAGCTGACCGACATTGAAGAGACCATCATGCGCTCGGTGATCGAGATGATCGTGCAGGAGCTGACGCTGGCCTGGCAGGCAGTAGGCCTGGAGTTTCACTTCGAAAAACGCGAGACCGAGGCACAGGCGGCGCGAACGATGACTCTCGGAGAGAAGACGCTCTGCGTAAGCTTCGAGGTGCGGATGCCCGAAGTACAGGGAGTTGTGAACCTGTGTCTGCCGGCGGTGGTGCTGAATGCGATCCTTCGCAGGTTGATCGCAGAGGGGGATCGTCCTCGGCGCAGATCGAAGGAGTCGGTGGCGCGGATGCGGGAGCTGATGTCGGAAGCAAAGGTGGAGGTCCTGTTACAACTTCCCGCGGCTCGCCTGCGTGCGCAGGAGGTTGCTGCCCTCGAGCCGGGAACGATCCTTCGTCTTTCCGTGCCTCGCCATGAGACCTCGGAGCTGATCGTCGGCGGATTGACGATGGGCAAGGCACGGCCCGTGCGCAGCTGGGAACACCGCGGCGCAAGAATCGAAGCTCTACATTACGCAGCGACAACACAGATGTCTTCAAATCCCGCGTTGCCCCAGCCGCGCGCGAACTAAGGAGGAGGCGAGATGGAAGAGGAAACAGGCGGCCCAGTAAGTACAGGGTCTGAGTCGAAGATGGATCTGCTGTGCGATATCGACCTGGACGCGACCTTGCGGTTCGGTGCTCGCGAGATGAGTCTGCACGAGGTGCTGGAGCTTGGTCCGGGAACCGTGGTTGAGCTCGACCGGCATGTATCGGAGCCGGTGGATCTGGTAGTCGGCGACAGAATTGTCGCGCGGGGCGAGGTCGTCGTCGTAAGCGGCAACTTTGCTTTGCGTGTCACAGAGGTGGCAACACCGCAACTGCGGCTGGAGAGCATACGATGCTTTTTCTAAATAAGAGGTCCGAAGAACATATATATCTTTCGCAGCTTTCGAAGCAGAGTCCGCAGACCTGGGACGACATCTACGTGCAACCGAAGATCGGTTCTGACCGCATAGCCGCGATGCCGGAGCGCAGGACCTGCGCCAATCTTCAATGCCCGACTACGTGGACGGCGCCCTGGCGTAACCGAAGGCGACCGATCTTTGAAGATCAGTGGGGATGCGGCGGACGCTGCGTCCTGGAGCTGGTCCGGTCAGCGATCAGGCGCGAATCGCAGGATGGAATGGTGGGTGTCGAGGCCCGGCATCGCCACCGCGTCCCTCTTGGTCTTCTGCTGCTGGCTCAGGGATGGATCACGCACTCCGAACTGCAGCATGCCCTTGCGATTCAGCGCGAGCGAGGCGGGCGCATCGGCGAGGTTCTGGTAGCCGAGTGCGGAGTGGAGCCGGACAAGATCATCCGGGGTTTGAGCCTGCAGTGGAGTTGCCCGGTCCTCGAGACCAGCGCTTTTTCTCCTCGAGCGATGGCACTGGTGCTCCCCACGGTCTTCATGGAACAGTTTGGAATGTTGCCCGTCCGGGTGGCAGGATCGCGAATTCTTTACCTCGGTTTTGAGGATCGCCTGGATGCGGCGACGGCGCTGTCGCTGGAACAGATGGTGGGACTGAAGGTCGAAAGCGGCCTGGTCAGGACGCAGGAGTATGAGTCGGCGCGGGAGGCTCTCCTCAGGTGCGAAGCGGTTCCGCTGCGGGAGGAGTTCTGCGAGGAGACGGACACCATGGCCTCCAGGGTGACCGCGATTCTCGAGCAGAAGCAGCCGATAGCTTCGAAGATCGTCCGGATCCACGGCTACTACTGGCTGCGTCTCTGGCTGGAGCCGAGAGCCGTGGGGTCACAGGGAACTCTGCCGCAGAGCGGGGAAGATATGCTCGATTATGTCTTTACCGTGAACCGTCAGACCAGCCTGTTGACACTGGGTGACAGGGTCGCTTGAGCGCCCCCCCCCGTCATTTTTGCGCACAAAGTCTTCTAGAATTTAGGGTTAAGTCTGGACCTCCCTAGCGTTCTGTCCCCCTCACGCCTTTGTGTAAGTCGAAGACCAACCGCAGGTCCTTCGACTCCACCTCTGGCGATACGACCGCCAGAGGCTCCGCTCAGGATGACACTTTGTGCGGATGGGACGGAAGTAGGGGATACCACGCTGGTCGACTTTGCCTTTTGCCCTGTCTTTAATTGTATGAGGTGGGAGGAAACTAATCGGCAGCTTCGATCTCGTTTGGTTTCAGTGGAATAAGGGGGATTCCTGCTTGACAGCTTTTGGAGGTAGGAAGAATCCTTTGATTTTGATCTTCTTACACGACTCAATCAAATAACAGGCAAATCCAAAGATGGCCCGACGCTGAAGCATCGGGCCATCTAGAAGAGTATCGGGATGATTTATAGGGTGAAAATCTAGCGCTGGGAGAGATTGGTGTCGGCAGTGTCGGTAGCTACCGTTTGGGGAGCGGACACGTTTCTCATGGATGGAGTGGAGCTGACCTGCGATGGTCCGAGACCAAGTTTGATAATGGCGCGGGAGTCGGGCATCAGCTTAGTCTGCCAGCCGTTATCGGACTGGAACTTCTGCATAGCGGTCTCGGTTGCGGCGTCCCAGTGGCCGCTTGTCCCGGTCATATAGCCGGAGTGGACAAGGGCCTGTTGAATCTGGGTGGCACGCTGGTCGTCGATCGAGCGCTGGCCGGTGCGCTTCGCAACCGGTTTCGATGAGGCAGACTTATGACTGCGGGTCTTTGCGAGACCTGGGGCGACACAGGTGGTCAATGCAGTTGCAAGAAGTAACGTGGAGCTTAGGAGTCGGCCTGGCCGCATGAAGATAGAAACCTCGCGCTTCAGTATGTGGGGCAGAGTACCGTTCGTTTCTGCCGAACTCTCAGGTAGGGTATCCCGGGGTGATTGGGGATGCAAGATAAAGGTTGCCCAAATATGCACCTGTCTCCCAAAGTGGAAACAGCTATTTATGAGGGGTGAACGGGTATGCAGAAGGCAAAGAAAGGCCACCTCCCACATACCCAATTCCTCTTTGCTTTGGTTATGGCAGCGTGCCGCCGATGTACTGGTTTCCGCCGTCTTTCCGTGTAGGGGAGTGGAGGACGAAGACGACATCATCCTTCGACTTCAGGGCAGTGACAATTGCCCGATAGGACGCCTCATCGGTCACCGGCTTTTTGTTGATCTCGGTGATGATGGCGCCTTTGGCGAGACCGATCTCGTCAGCGAAGGTGCCGGGTTTCACGGTGGTAACGATGACACCACGGCTGATTCCGGTCTTCTGGGCGACAGCGGGCGGGATGGTGGAGACGGTGATGCCGAGCTTGCTCTGTCCGGCATCGGACTCCTGCGGAGTGTTGTCGTCATCGTCGTTATTTCCGGCAATATCGGAGTAGGTCTTGGCGCGGTCTCCAATGGTGACGTTCGCGCTGTCCTGCTTTCCGTCACGGAGGAAGCCGAGCTTGACGGAGCTGCCTACCTTGCGGGCTGAGATGTCGTTGACCAGGTCATCGCCATCCTTGATGGGCCGGCCGTCGATCGAAACGATCACATCTCCAGGCTTGATTCCGGCCTTGGAGGCGCCACCGTTCGGCGTAATCGTGGAGACGATGATTCCGTTCTTGAAGCCGTAGATGCGTCCGACCGCAGAGCTAGTTGCGGCCTGGAAGCTGATGCCGATGGAGCCGCGCACTACCTTGTGATCCGGCCCAATGAGCATGTTGTAGACGTTCGCAATGATGTTCGACGGCATAGCGAAGCCGACGCCCTGCGACCCCATGGACTGGGTATAGATGGCGGTGTTCATGCCGACGACCTCTCCGGCCATATCGACCAGGGGACCGCCGGAGTTGCCGGGATTGATGGCGGCGTCGGTCTGGAGGAAGCGCTGGAACTGCGTCTGCGAGACTCCGGAGGGCGAGGGTGCCTCATCGATAGCCCGGTTCTTCGCGGAGACGATGCCGGCCGAGACGGTCTGCGAGAGACCGAAGGGGCTGCCGATCGCGAGCACCCAGTCGCCGACCTGCGCGCCGTCGGAGTTGCCGAGCTTGACGGTGGGAAGCGGCTTATCGGCGTCGATCTTGATGACGGCGATGTCGGTGTCTTTATCCACGCCGATGACCTTGGCGGAGCGGCCCGGATCGGTGGGATTGTCGGGGTCGTTGGACAGCTTTACGTAGATCTTGTCGGCCTTATCGACGACGTGATTGTTGGTGATGATGTAGCCACGGGGATCGACGATGAAGCCCGAGCCGAGGGCGCGGCGTTCGCCGCCCATTCCGCCGTCGCCGTCATCATCTCCGCCACCCGGGTTGCCGCCGAAGAAGCGGTTGAAGAAGTCCTGCATATCGCCCTGCTGATCGTCATCGCCTCCAGGAGGATTTCCCGGGACCTGGCCACGCTGCGTTCCGCGGCGGCCCTTACGATTCTGGGACTGCTTGGGGAGCGATTCGGTGTTGATGTTGACGACGGCGGGGCCGACCTCCTTGGCGATCTTGGAGAAGCCGTTGGAGAGGGTAGCCGCAGCGGGAATCACCAGCGGCTTTGCGTCGGACGTGTCGGGAGCCTGTTCCTTGCCGCTCACGCCATGGGTAATCACCGAACCGACGAGAATGCCGGCCGATAACGTGGCCAGAAGGGCAAAGGTCGTGGTGAGGCGGCGGCTGCGCATGCGGTCGAGCCAGCTCTTAAACTTGCTTGTCGGTGTATCCATCAATAAATCGATCCTCTTTTTTTGCTTCCTGTCCGCCACCGAAGGGGGAACGGGCGAAGGTTTAAGTATAGTCCCCACGGCTTGCGCTGTTAAAGGCGTCCACAGATTCTTTCGTTTGATTAGACGCTGGGCGCGGGCGAATGTGTTTCTCTTACATCGTTGCAGCCCCCATGTGCACAAAGCGCGGTCTTTAGAGTGGATGCTCCGGAATGGGCGAGGATGAAGAAAAGAGCTCTGTCAGCAGGATGCCGGCCAGAATCAGGAGGGCTCCGGTGAGCGACCGGGAGCCAAGGCGTTCGCCCAGAAAGAGAAACGAGGTCAGCCAGGCGAAGACCGGCTCGAGCGTCAGCAGAAGCGCGGTGTGAGTGGGCGGAAGGTGCTGCTGGGCCCAGCTCTGGATGGTAAAGGCTGCCGCCGTTGCCAGAACTCCTGTGACGGAGAGCGCAAGGATGAGACGCGGCGTTACCGAGAGGTAGAGGGGGCCTCCCAGCGGGAGGGTGATGGCCATGATCGACACCGCGAAAAAGATCTGCAGGGTCGCAAGCTGCGGGATGGGGACTTTTGGCGAAGTATGGGCCAATGAGAGCAGATGCCCGGCAAAGGCGATGGCGCAGATCAGGGTGAGGAGGTCGCCGAAGCCGATGGAGGTGAAGAGATTCGACCATGCTGTTCCAGGAGGCGTGGTCAGGAGCAGAAGTCCGCAGAAGGCGAGCAGAGCTCCGAGGACGGTGAGTCTTCCCGGTGCAGGCGTCGAGGAGGGGCGCAGTACGGGGATCGCAGTCAGCAGAGGAACGAAGACGACGACCAGGCCGGTGATGAAGGCGGACTTCGCTGCCGTCGTGCGCGCGAGTCCTGCTGTCTGGAACTGGTATCCAGCGGCGAGGAAGAGGCCGACCAGGGCACCGGCGGCGATGTTCTTGCGGGGAATGCGACGGAGATGGCGATGGTTGACGATAGCGAGGACAAGGGCCGCCACGATCATTCTGAGCAGGTTGAAGAGCAGTGGAGGTGCATCGCGCAAAGCATCTTTGATCAGCACGAACGTGGCTCCCCAAAGGGCGACGACGCTGAGAAGCAGAATGTGCGCGAGCGTGGATGGACTCAGTCTGGACAAGGTGTTTTCAGGAGTTTTCTGGAGGTGGAGACTCAGGCTTCAGGAGGTCGAGTGTATCGCAGCGTCGGAGTCGGCGGTGGATCGCTCCTCTGCAAGCTGCGGCGCGATCTGCGTGACGGCCAGCAATAGAAGGAGGATTCGGCGCAGAGCGATCTCGCGGCCTGCCGGATCGTACCACTCGTCCAGAGTATGAATGCTGCCGCCGATGCCTCCGGTGCCGATGGCGAGCGCGGGGATGCCGAGGGAGAGAGGAAGGTTGGCGTCGGTCGATCCCAGGCGAAGCTCGGTGCGCAGGTTGAGGTGGCGATCGACGGCGCGAAGGGACGAGAGCAACGATGAGTCGTCGGCGAGCGCGGCCGCGGGACGGTCGCCGATGGTCTCAAACAGAAGCGAGGTGGACTGAGGCAGAGTGCCGAACGGCGCTACGGTGTCGGCCAGGAGGTGGCGGATCTCGAGCGCCGCGTTGTGCAGAGGACTGGCTTCGCCGGAGCGGAGCTCGATCAGGGCATTGGCAGAGGAGGGAATGGAGTTGACCGAGGTTCCTCCCGAGATGGTGCCGACGTTGAGGGTGGTGAGGGGAGAGGAGGGGAGCGGGAGGTCGGAGATGGCAGCAAGAGCGCGGCTGAGCAGAAGGATCGGATTGGGCGCTCCGGCATCGGACCAGGAGTGTCCTCCCGGGCCGTTGACCGTGATGCGAAAGCGCAGGCTGCCCAGAGCGCGAGTCACGACTCCTGTGCCGCTGCCTTCTAGGGCAATCGCAGCGACGATCCGGCCCTGGTAGGGCCCCTTTTCGAAGAGGTGGCGCATGCCACGGAGATCGCCTTCTCCTTCTTCGCCTACATTGGCGGCAAAGAGGATGGTGGCCGAGGGGTGGATGCGCGCGTAGCGCAGCGCGGCGGCGATGGCCAGCAGAGCGGAGAGGCCGGCGGCGTTGTCGCAGACTCCCGGGCCGGAGATGCGTGAGGTATCGGTCCGCTCCAGGGGATCGCAGGGCGTGCCCGCGGGAAAGACAGTGTCGAGATGCGCGGAGAGCAGGACGATGGGAGGGGGAGAGGCTGAATCCTCCTCGGGGGCGAGTTCTGCCAGCGCGTTGCCTTCGTGGTCCAGATGAACGTTGGCAAGGCCGAGGGAGCGGAATCGCTCAAGAAACCAGGCGGCCCGGGCCTGCTCTCCAAAGGAGGGCGCGGGGATGCGGACCATCTCGAGGAGCCACTGGCGCAGCTGCGGCTGATGCAGGTGCAGCCAGTGGAAGGCACGGTGGACCGCGGTGGCAGCTGCCAGGCTGGCGATGCGCTGATGTGCGGAGGCAGACATTGCGTTCCTTGAAGCTTAGCGCGATTCGGCGTGAGACTCGTAATCGACCGCGACGAGGAAGAGTCCCTGCGGAGGGGCGGTGGGGCCAGCGGCGGAGCGTGATTGCGCGCGAAGGATCTCCGGAAGAGCCTCGGCGGGAGTGCGCCCTCGTCCCACATCCACGAAGGTCCCGACGAGGTTCCGCACCATGTGGTGCAGAAAGCCGGAGCCGGTGACGCGGTAGATCATCCGTTCGGATTCGCGATGCCAGGAGGAGGAGAAGATGGTGCGGATGGCGCTCTTCTCCTTCGCCCGGGCGGAGGATTCGTCTTCGTCATCGCGGGTAGACAGGTCAGGGTCTGTTGCGGCAAAGGAGCTAAAGTCGTGCGTGCCGATCACGTGCGCGGAGGCCTGCTGCATGGCGGCCAGATCGAGCGGCCATGTGCAGTTCCATACGAAGGGTGCTTCCGTGGGTGGACAGATGGGCTCGGTCGAGATGCGGTATTCGTAGGTCTTGCGGCGCGCACTGTGGCGGGCATGGAATCCGGGCGGGGCGGCCTCGACCGCGACGACGCGGATGCTTGGAGGCAGAAGATGGTTCAGCGCTCTCTGCAGGTTGGGGCCGGGAATAGGCGATTCGAGCGGGAAGGATGCGACCTGGCCGAGAGCGTGGACCCCTGTATCGGTGCGGCCCGATCCCTGGGGCAGGACGGTCTCCCCGGTGATGTGGCGCAGGGCCTCTGCG
>Ga0193743_1001617_pt1 | contig 16677 bp, 17 predicted proteins | sample L2c2metaG_FD_143038 | JGI IMG/M metagenome (GOLD analysis project Ga0193743, IMG submission 143038) | Soil microbial communities from a riparian zone of the East river system, Colorado, United States - L2c2 | ecosystem: Environmental > Terrestrial > Soil > Riparian zone | place: USA: East River...
GGTCGGCAGCGGGTCGGCCTCGGTGGAGACGCGGCCCGGCACGTACGGCGTACCCGAGACCGTGACGAAGGGGCGGTCGCTGCCGACGAGCGCCTCGCCCAGGGTCGCGATGGCGGCACTCTCCTCGGCGACCACCCGCGCGAGCGCGTCGGCGCTGCTGAAGTCGTTGCCGAATGCCAAGTGGATCACCCCGTCGGCCTGAGCAGCACCGGCGCGGAGGGTGTCCAGGTCGGCGAGACCTCCCCGGAGCGTCTCGGCGCCGGCCGCCTCGACGGCCAGCGCGGACGCGTCGGAGCGAGCGAGTGCCAACACGGTGTGGCCGTTACCGAGCAGCTCGGCGACGACGGCGGAGCCGATAAGGCCGGTGCCACCGGTGACGAAGACGTGCATGAAACTCTCCTGGAAAGTGATGGGACTCTTGTCTCATGACACTATCAGTACGATGGGACAGAAGTCCCATCACTTAGGATGGGCGCATGGCTCGGTGGGAACCAGGGGCGCGCGAACGACTCGTCGTGGCCGCCGTCGACCTGTTCACCGAGCAGGGGTACGACGCCACGACGGTCGCGCAGATCGCCGAGCGTGCCGGGGTCACCAAAAGCACCTTCTTCCGGCACTTTCCTGATAAGCGCGAGCTTCTGGTGGCCGGACAGGAGACGCTGAGCCGGCTGCTGGCCGAGGGGATCGCCGAGGCGCCAGAGGGCGCTAGCCCGCTCGAGGCGGTCGCTGCCGGTCTCGAGCGCGCATCGAGCGCGATGGGTCCGATGAACCGCGAGATTGGCCCCCGCCTGAAGGCGGCCGTGGCCACCAGCGCCGAACTCCAGGAGCGTGACGCCCTCAAGAGCGTCGGCCTCGCGGCCGCCATGACAACTGCCCTCGTCGCCCGCGGCGTGCCCGACCCGACCGCCCATCTCGCGGGCGAGATGGGTGTCCTCGCGTTCAAGCGAGGCTACGCCGAGTGGTCCAAGGGTGAGCGTGACCCCAAGGACGAGCTTGCGCAGTACACCGCCGCGGCCCTGGACGAACTGCGGGCAGCGAGCACCACGCTGGGCTGACCAGGCAAAGCGCGTTCTGCTCGGCAGGTCACATCGTGCGCGTCGCTGGTGTAGGTGCGCTGCTGTCTCTCCTAGGGTCGGGCCAATGGGCTCTTCATCAGTTCGTCGTCCCGCTGATCTGGACATCGTTCGCGAGTCCTATGACCGCGTCGCGGACAACTACGTGGACATGGTGGCCACGACCGGTCTCGGAGATGTCCGCACTCACCCGTGGCTACAAGCCGCGATGGACGTGTTCGCCAATGCGGTCGGCGGGCTGGGTCCGGTACTTGACATCGGGTGCGGCCCAGGCACCGTGACGGCGTATCTGGCTGATCGCGGTGTGGACGTGTCCGGCGTGGACTTGTCGCCTCGCATGATCGAGCACGCGCGCCGTCTGTACCCCAAGTGCAGCTTCAGCGTGGCCTCGTCGACCGATCTCGATCTGGCCGAGTCGTCGTTGGGTGGGGTGCTGGGGTGGTGGTCGTTGTTCAACCTGCCTCGCGACGTTCTGCCGCAGGTCTTGTCGTCGTTCGCCCGGGCCCTGGTGCCAGGCGGACAACTGATCATCGCTACTCACGTGGGGGACGGCGATGTGGCTCGTACCGAAGCCTACGGCGGTGTCGCGGTCAGCTGGACGACCTACCAGTGGCAACCGGAACAGCTCGCCGCACTGGTCGAGCAGGCAGGACTACGACCGGTAGCTGAGCTGAGGCTTCCCGCCGACGGACAAATTGGCCCGGTCGTGGTGCTCGTGGCTCAACGCGATCACTGACCGAACACGGTCCACAACAGTGGGGCGCCTCCGCTGGAGCATCCCCGCCGACCTGCGCCGTTCCCGTAGCGGGGTTCGGTTATCGGGACGGAGCGGAGGGGCGCGGTGGCTCGTGGCGTCGCGTTGGTTGCGGCTCATGATGTTGGTGCCGATGGTTCCGGTCGTGTTGAGTGCTGCGCCCATTTCGGTGTCCAGGTCCTGGTGTCTGGGTGCGCGGGCTGTGTAGCGCGAAGGTGGTTGCGTAGTGCGGTCAGGGCGGGGTGTGGGTTGTCGCTGCGCGAGATCAGGGAGTGCGGGTAGACCGGGTGTCGGGTCGTGCATGGCAAGACGACGTAGGCCGTGGTCGGCGGGCCAGACGAGGCGGGTCTGCTCGCCGACGAAGGTCGCCAGTGCTGTGGAGGGCTGCGAAAAATGGCAGTGGCTCGGCGCTTGCCAGGGTGACTGCTGCCGCCGGTTCCGACGCGGCGAGCCCGGCCAGTCAATGAGGGCGGCTTGCGGGGCCACCGCAGCGGAGGGAATCGCTCCGGCTGCCCCGTAGCCGCCCGGGCCGGGCGGGGCGGGCGTCAGAGCCGGGTGTCGAGCAGTAGTTTGCCTGTGGTGCCCCGCGACTCGATGTCGATGTGGGCCTGCTTCGCCTCGCCGAGCGGGTAGCGCCGGCTGATATCGATCTGCAGCTTCCTGGCCCGGACCTTGTCGAACAGGTCCTTCGAGTGCTCGAGCAGCAGCTCCCGGGTGTGGATGTGGTCCGAGAACACGGCGTAGGAGATCCGGATGCTTCTCGGCAGGTCGAACATCTTCACTGTGGGGATGTCGCCGATCAGCGGTCCGTACCAGACATGCGTGCCGACCCGGCGGAGCACCTCGATCGACGGCCAGAAGGTACTGGCCCCGCCGCCGTCGAAGACGGCATGGACACCCTCGCCGCCGGTCAGGTCCTTGACCCGGTCGACGAAGTCACCGCCGGAGGAGATCAGCACCTCGTCGGCACCCGCGGCCTTCGCAACCGAGACCTTCTCCTCGCGGGAGACCAGGCCGAGCACCCGGGCGCCGCGGAGCTTGAGCAGCTGGGTGAGCATCCGCCCGACGCCACCGGCGGCGGCGTGCACGAGCGCGGTCTCGCCCTCAGCCAGCGGGGCGACCTCGGTGACGAAATGGTGGGCTGTGAGGCCCTGCATCATCGTCGCGGCGGCGACGTCACTAGGGATGTCGTCCGGTACCGGGACAGCGGCCGCGGCCGGGACGACCGCGCGTTCGGCGTAGCTCCCGTAAACAAAGACCCAGGCCACCCGGTCGCCAACCTCGAACTCGGTGACACCCGTGCCGACGGCGGCGACCTGGCCAGCCGCCTCTACCCCTGGGATGAAGGGGATGCGGCCATGGATGGCGCCGCCGGTGCGGGTTGCGGTGTCCATGAAGTTGACGCCTGCGTACTCGACGTCGACGAGCAGCTCACCAGGACCCGGCACCGGGTCCGGCCACTCCTTCAGCTGCAGCATTTCCGATCCGCCAAGCTGTTCGATCACCACAGCACGCATTTGTTGCACCTCCGATTGTCAGGCACGTATAAGAAACAGCGTTGTTGACGACGATGTCGATGTGTTCGCCGAGTCGGCGGACCGCCTCGGCGGCCAGCTCGTGGCCGGCCGACGAGGTTCCGTCGAGATCGGCGCGGACGAGATCGGTGCGGCCGATGGTGCTGGTGGAGCCGGTGACGAGTGCTGTCCGCCCCTCAAGTCGTTGACCCATGGGCACGAAGGTAGGTAGATTTTTTTGGACCGGCAAGTCTGGAAATCACCATCTGTGGCGAACCCGTCGGAACGAATGCGGAACCTAACTGCACTCGAAGGTGAGCTATGCGAGAGGTCAGGGGAACCGGCCCCTTCCCCTTATTCTGGACTGCTCGTCCCATAAATTTGGTAAGCTCGAGAACGTGGCATTGACGACGAAGGGCCGGGCCACCCGGCAACGCATCATCGACGGGGCGTCCATCTACCTGCGTAGCGACGCCCCCGGGGACATGACGTTGGACGACGTTCGGGCGATCACCGGCACCAGCAAGGGGCAACTGTTTCACTACTTCCCGGGCGGCAAGGAGGAACTCCTGCTCGCCGTCGCACGGTTCGAGGCAGACAAGGTCATCACTGACCAGCAACCGCATCTTGGCGCGCTCACCTCGTGGGCAGCCTGGGAGCGCTGGCGGGACGCGGTAGTGGCGCGCTACCGCGCGGAGGGGGCGAGCTGCCCGCTCGGTAGCCTGATGAACCAGGTCGGCGCGACCCCCGGCGCAGCCGAGGTGGTGACGTCGCTACTGGGTCAGTGGCAAGGACACATCCGCTGCGGTATCACCACGATGCAGGCGAAGGGCGCCGTCGATCCCGCGCTCGACGCCGACCGCACGGCGGCGGCGTTCATAGCCGGCATCCAGGGAGGCGTGCAGATGCTCCGCTCGACCGGCAGCACTGCGCACCTCGAGGCGGTCATGGACCTTCTAATCGAGCACCTGCGTCGCTGAGATGCGGGTGGGCGGCGCTTCACATGTGGAACGACGGTAGAACGGGTCTGGCTCACTTTGCGTGAATCCCGGCAGCCCAGCGGCGGTCCTGGCTGACCCGATCGCATCTGTGGAGCGTCGGTAGATCGTCCTACCGACGCTACACACGTAACTACTGCCACGATCACGGCGTGGATGACGAGGCGAACCGGGTCGCACACTCGTCCACAAGTCTCAGTCGCTGGGTACTGCGACGATGCGCAGGGTCACCTCGACCTCCGGCCGCACCTTCAGCCCGAACATCGACGGTGGCCGCAGCCCGAAATCCCGGATGTCCAGCTGGACCTGACCGTCCACCAGCAGCTCTCCGGCCTCGCCCACCCGCAGCTCGGCGGTGCCGCGCACCGGCTGGCGTTCGCCGTGCAAGGTGAGCTGGCCGGCGGCTTCGTAGCGGCCGCCGCCCACGTCGCTCACCTTCTCCACCTCGGCGATGGCCACCGGGTACCGGCGGATCGCCAGCCGCCGGTCCAGCTCGCGGCCCAGCAGCGGGTTGTCCACCCGCAGCGCGGACATGGGCAGCTCGAACCGGGCGGTGGCCGGGTTGTCCAGGTCCAACCGGCCGTCCACCAGGGTGGCCTCCACCCAGCCGTTGAGCTGCTGGGCCAGCGCCCGCACCGGGTGCAGCGTGGAGTGTGCCGTGGCGGTGAGCTCGCAGCGCTCGGCGTCCAGCAGGAACCGGGTCACCGGGTCCCCCCGCCGGCCGGCCGGCGTCCGAAGGTCGGCGGCGCGGCTCCCCGGCCGATGGACCAGGTGCCGCCGCCGAGCTGTCCGGGCACCGGGTCGTGGCTGCGCGGCCGGTAGCCGGCGGCGAGCAGGCTGGCCGGGTCGGTGCCGGCGTTCATCGCCAGGCAGGGGGCACGGAACGCGCATCGGGCGCAGCGCCGGGATGCGGGGGTCGGGTAGCACACCAGCTCAGGGTCCACCATCTCGCGGACCTGCGCCGCCAGCCGCTCCCCGAATCCCCTCAGCTCCGCCCTGGCCCTGGGCAGCCGCACCCGGCGGAACGCCTCGGTCTGCGCCACCTCGGCCTCCGGCTCGGCGCTGGGTTCCGAGGACTCGGCCGCGGACCAGGGACGGACGTAGCTGTCGCCGCTCTGCTGGAGCCGGCCTCGGCGTTCCGGGCGGGCCGGGGCCACCGAGGGCAGCTCGGCGTCCGCGCGCAGCTCGTTGAAGACCGTGCCGGCCACCCGCATGCCCGGGTGGGCCTGCTCGAAGGCCCAGCACCAGGACAGGCAGCGTTCGTCCAGCCGGAGCAGCTCCACGGCGCGCCACGGCCCACGGGATATCCGGTGCTCCACCATCCAGTACCGGTGTTCGGCGTCGATGGCCAGCAGGTGTGGCCGGTCCCGGTAGTGCACCGCCCGCCCGTCCGGGCTGGCCAGGTCGCTCCCGGGGTTCGTCGGGTCGGGCACCCGCACGTCCAGCTCGGTGGTGACCGCGATCGGGGACATGTCGTCGATCGTCGGCGCCCAGTGGAAGTACGCCTCCAACAGGGCGAGCCCGTCGTCCCAACTGTGCCGCTGGGGCAGCGCGTCCAGGAAGGCGGTGCGCACCAGCCGCAGCACCAGCTGGGGCTGCCAGTCCCACATGCCGGGGAAGTAGTAGACGGCCAGCGCGGCGCGCACCGCGTCGGCGCCGGTGGCCGGGGCGGTCTCCCGAGGCTCGAGGTTGCCCCGCTCCCAGGCGCCCAGGTCCCAGGCGCGCCGACAACTCAGGAACGACTCGCGGTCACCGGCGGGCAGCACGTATTCCAGCCCCATGGCCGGTCGCCGCTCACCCGCCGGCGCGGTCGCGCAGCCAGCGGTACCAGTCGGTCAGGCCGTCGCCCCGGGTGGCGGAGACCTCCAGCACGGGCACCCCGGGATTGATCCGCCGGGCGGCCGCCACGCAGCGGGAGACGTCGAACGAGACATAGGGCAGCAGGTCCACCTTGTTCAGCAGCACCAGGTCGGCGGCGGCGAACATGTGTGGGTACTTGAGCGGTTTGTCGTCGCCCTCGGTGACCGAGATGATCACGATCTTGGCCGCTTCGCCGAGGTCGAACAGCGCCGGGCAGACCAGGTTGCCGACGTTCTCCACGAACAGCAGGGACCGCTCCGGCGGAGCCAGCGCGCGCAACCCCCGCGCCACCATGTCGGCGTCCAGGTGACAGCCCGAACCGGTGTTGATCTGCACCACCCGGCAGCCGGTGGCCTGGATCCGCTCGGCGTCCAGCAGCGTCTCCTGGTCGCCCTCCAGCACGGACACCGGCGGGTCGCCGGCCAGGTCGGTGATGGTGCGCTCGAGCAGCGTGGTCTTGCCGGCGCCGGGGGAGCTCATCAGGTTCAGCGCCAGGATGCCGCGCCCGGTCAGCCAGTCGCGGTTGCGCTCGGCCAGCTGGTCGTTCTTGGCCAGCACCCGCTGCTCCAGGGTGACCGTGTGGCCCCGGGGGCGCTCCTCATGCCCATGGTCGTGATCATGGTCGTGCCCAGGCCCAGGCCCAGGCCCAGGCCCAGGTCCGTGCTCGTGGTTGTGGTCGTGTTGCGGGTCGGGTACCTGGTCCGGGTCGATCACCCGCACCCCGCCGGCCGGGTCGTCGGAGCACCCGCAGGTCGCGCACACTCAGACCACCTCCACCTCTCGGATCCGCAGTTCCCGGCCGCCGAACACCTCGATGTCGGCGCTGCCGCAGTCACACAGCGCCAGGAAGTCGTCCGTGTCGAACTCCGCGGCGCAGTCCCGGCAGTGCCCTCGGCCGGGCCGGGAGACGATGTCCAGCGCGGCGCCGTCCAGCGTGGTGCCGACGGTGGCCAGCTCGAAGCAGAACTGGAGCGCGTCCGGCACCACTCCGGACAGCCGGCCCACCTCCACACACACCCGGCGGACCGGGACGTCGGCCAGCTTCTCCCGCACCGCCGCGACGATGCTCTCGGCGATCGCCAGCTCGTGCACCCCGGACCCCCGATCAGCAGATTCGTGGCAGCGGGTCGCCGACCAGCATGTCCACGATCCGGGTGCCGCCGAACGTGGTCTTGAGCAGCACCAGCCCCGGCGGGTCGTCGCCCACCCGGCCGATCACCGCCGCCCCTTCGCCGAGCGGGTGCCCGTGCAGCGCGGCCAGCGCCGCGTCGGCCTGCTCCGCCGGGACGACCGCGACCAGCCGACCCTCGCAGGCCACATACAGCGGGTCGATGCCGAGCAGCTCGCTGGCGCCGCGCACCTCCGGCCGTACCGGGACCGCCTCCTCGTCCACCACGATCGCCGTCTTCGAGGCGGTGGCCACCTCGTTCAGGATGGTGGCCACGCCACCCCGGGTGGCGTCCCGGAGCAGCCGGGTGTCCGGCGCGGCGTCCAGCAGCGCGGCGGCCAGCTCGTGCAGCGGCGCGGTGTCCGAGACCACGTCGGCGATGATGTCCAGCTCGCCCCTGGCCAACATCACCGTCACCCCGTGGTCGCCGATCGGGCCGGACACCAGCACCACGTCGCCGGGCCGGGCGTTCGCCGCGTTGAGCTCGACCGCCCGCTCCCGCACGCCGATGCCGGCGGTGTTGATGTAGCAGCCGTCGCCCTTGCCGCGCTGCACGACCTTGGTGTCACCGGTGACGATCTGTACCCCGGCGGCCTTGGCGGCGGCCGCCATCGAGGCCACCACCCGGCGCAGGTCGTCGGTCGGGAAACCCTCCTCCAGGATGAACCCGGCGGAGATCACCAACGGCCGGGCGCCGGCCATGGCCAGGTCGTTCACCGTGCCGTTGACCGCCAGCTCACCGATGTCGCCACCGGGGAAGAACAGCGGCGAGACCACGTAGGAGTCGGTGGTGAACGCCAGCCGCGCATCGCCGACCTGCACCGATGCCGCGTCCGATAGCTGCTCCAGCTCCGGGTTGCGGAACGCGTCCAGGAAGATCGCTTCGATCAGGTTGTGGGTGGCCTTGCCGCCGGCGCCGTGCGACAGGGTGATCCGCGGCTCCTTCACCCTGGCCTTGCGGGCCCGCGCCCGGTCGATCCGCTCCAGCACCTGCTGTTCGCGGGTCAGGTGCTCGGCTCCGATCCGGCCACCGGCGTGCGGGCTCTCCCGTTCGGCTTCGGCGACGGCTTCCTCGGCCCAACCGGCCTGTGTCGACCGGGTCGGAATGTTGGCCCCCAGATCTTGGGTCGTCATGCGCGGGTCGCCTCCTTGACCCGCTCCCGGGTGAACCGGCCGAAGTTGTAGTACGCCGCGCAGGCGCCCTCGGAGGACACCATGCAGGTGCCGATCGGCGTCTCCGGGGTGCAGGCGGTGCCGAACACCTTGCACTCCCACGGCTTGAGCACGCCCTTGAGCACCTCGCCGCACTGGCAGGCCTTCGGGTCGGCCACCCGGACCCCGGGCACCGAGAAGATCCGCTCGGCGTCAAAGGCCGCGTACTTCTCCCGCACCTGCAGCGCCGACTGGGAGATGAAGCCCAGCCCACGCCACTCGAACCAGGGCCGCAGCTCCATCGTCTCGCCGATCACCCGCAGCGCCTTCGGGTTGCCGTTCCACGGCACCACCCGGGCGTACTGGTTCTCCACCTCCGAGCGGCCCTCGCGCAGCTGGCGCATCAGCATGTACACCGACTGCAGGATGTCCAGCGGCTCGAACCCGGCGCAGACCAGCGGCTTCCCGTGCTCGCGGGCGATGAACTCGTACGGCCGGCAGCCGATCACGGTGGACACGTGGCCCGGCCCGATGAACCCGTCCAGGCGCAGGTCGGGGGAGTCCAGGATGGCCTTGATCGCCGGGATGATCGTCACGTGGTTGCAGAAGATGGAGAAGTTCGAAAGCCCCTCGGCGGCCGCGCGCAGCACGGTCATCGCGGTGGACGGCGCGGTGGTCTCGAAGCCGATCGCCATGAACACCACCCGCTTGTCCGGGTTCTGCCGGGCGATCTTGAGCGAGTCCAGCGGCGAGTACACCATCCGGATATCCGCGCCGGCCGCGTTGGAGTCGAAGAACGAGCCGCGCCCGCCGGGCACCCGCATCATGTCGCCGAACGACGTCATGATCACTTCGGGTTCCTCGGCGATCGCGATGGCGTCGTCCAGGCGCCCCATCGGGATCACGCAGACCGGGCAGCCGGGGCCGTGCACCAGCGACACGGTCTCCGGCAGGTAGTCCTCCAGGCCGTGTTTGTAGATGGTGTGGGTGTGCCCGCCGCACACCTCCATGAACTTGTACTGCCGGCCCGGCTCACACAGCTCCGCGATCCGGGCGGACAGCACCCGGGCCTTCTCCGCGTCCCGGAACTCATCCACGAATCTCATGGCTGGACCCCCAAGTCGGACTGGGCCAGCGCAATGAGCTCGTCGGTATAGGCCTGGCCCATGCCCTCCAACATCCGGATGGCGTGGGCGGCCTCCTCCTCGTCGATCTTGGAGAGGGCGAAGCCGACATGGATCAGGATCCAGTCGCCGGCCTTGAGCTCCTCGTCCTCCAGCAGCCCGATGTTGACCACACGTTTCACCCCGGCCACGCTGACCATCGCGAAGTCCGCGCGGTCGGCCATCAGCTCGACGATCTCGCCGGGTATGCCGAGGCACATGGCGGGCTCCCTTCCTGCAGAAGATCAGTGACAACCCGCAGCACCGCGGTCGCCGCGCGGTCCACGGACGCCTGGACCGGTTCGCTCAGCCCGATGTCGTCGGCCACCGTGGCCGGCTCGCAGCCGACCACCAGCACCCGGCGCAGCCCCGCCGTCGGGTCCATGCCGGACGCGGTGGCCAGCGAGCCGAGCAGCGCGAGCACCGTGTCCGGAGTCATGTCGTGCGCGTCGGGCACCCCGGTGGGCTGGTGGGGAGCGGACAGGTCGTGTTCCAGTAGGTACAGCTCGCCGGGGGAGCCGCCCCGGGCAGTGGCGTCGATCAGTACCAGCGCGGTGTAGCCGTCCAGCAGCTGGTAGGCCAGGTGCATGCCGCGGATGCCGACGTCGACCAGCTCGACCCCGTCCGGCAGGTCCACATCTCGCAGCCGGCGCACCACCTCCACGCCGAACCCGTCGTCGGACCGGAAGATGTTGCCCACGCCGGCGACCAGCACAGTCATCCCGGCACTGGCGCTCATTGCTCGCCTCCGCGCTCGGTCCGCTCCTCGCTCGCTGGCGCTCGCTGCGATGCTCCCTCGCTGTCGGCTTCGCATTCGACCTCGTCCGGGCGGAAGTAGCGGAACCGGCCGTGCGCGGCCTGGAACTCTGAGCCGGGGTCGTCGAGCAGGCTGACCGCCAGGTGGATGTCGCCGTCCACGTCGTGCAGCACCGCCTCCACCAGCGCGGGCCGGCCGGCCAGGAACAGGTCCTGGGCGTCGGCCCGGCCGTTCGGGCGGAGCACCACCTGGGTGCCCTTGGCCACCGGCCGGCCGCCGATCAGCACAGAGTCGGTCTCCGGGTCGACCGAGGCGTCCTGCCCCGGGTCCCACCACGGCTTGCCGCCCGTCTCGTCGGAGTAGGTAGGCACCTCGTCGAGCACCTGGCCGAAGGTGGGCGCCCCGCCGGCCACCGGCATCGACATCGAACGGATCACCCCGTGCAGCCGCTCGAAGATCTCCGGCGGCATCGAGTCCACCGCGTCCACCAGCGCCGCCGCCCTCGGATCGGTCGCCCTGGCCTCCCGTTTCTCCGCGTCGGTGAGCACCAGTGTGCGCAGCGTGAGGATCTCGTCGTTCTCGGTGCCGTCGTAGAGCTCGTTCGGGCTCTCCGGGGCGATCTCCGGGAAGTCCGGCAGGATGATCGGCGAGGACAGCACCACCGTGGGGCGGGCACCGTTGCTCGGCCCCGGCCCGGCCAGCACCGGCCAGGTGTGTTCGTTGACGCACTCCGCGGCGGCCGGGCGGGCCCACTCGGGTGGATCGGTCATGGACAGGAACTCCCCGTCGGACAGCGCCAGGATGCTGTGCGCGCCGATCAGCGAGTACCGCAGCGCGTCCTCCCGGCTCGCCTCCGGCTCATCGTCGGGCGACACACCCAGGTTCTCCACCCGCACCCGCAGCCGCAGCGCGCCGTACGGGCCGGGCACCGGTTCGGCGGCCGCGGTGATCCTCGCCCGCACCGGCCAGCTCTGCCGCACCAGCCGGCCGGCCACCGCGCCGTCGGCATCCAGCAGCGGCTCTTCGGTCTGCTCGCCGGGCAGCTCGATGTTCACCGTGCGCTCGCCGGCCAGCAGGTCGGCCACCGGCAGCACCGCGTCCACCACCTCCGGGATGCCTTCGTCCCACGGCAGGTACAGGTCCTCGCCGACGGTCAGCTCGGGCACCTCGGTGAACCCGCCGGCGGAGTCGTCGGCGGACTCGAAACAGGCCCGCTGCACCTGGCGCCGGCGCAGCCGCAGGAATCGCTGCCGGATCCGCAGGCTGATCGACTCGCCCGGTTCGAGCAGGCACTCGGTGCGCGCGTACCAGCTCTCCCCGGTCACTTCGGCCCAGTCGCGCGGGGTGAGCACGCCGAACTGCCAGCGCAGCTGGTTCTTCCGCGCCGAGGCCCGGTACGGGTAGAGCAGGTAGCCCTCGAACAGCACCGCGTCGGCCACCGCGCTGACCTCGTCCAAGGTGTGCGCCAGGTTCCCGGTCACGGCTGCTCACCGGCCCGCTTGAGCAGCTCGGCGAATGTGTCGTCCCAGCTGACCTGGCCCCGGTCGGCGCGGTAGCTGCGCAGCGCCTCCAGCGTCTCGGTGCGCAGCCGCAGCCAGGTGGAGCCGGGGAAGTGCTCGGCCATGGTCGCCCGCCAGACCTCCACCGGCAGCGGGTAGTTGACCTCCAGGTGCCAGGGCACCAGCTCGACCTGCAGCCCGGTCTCGCCCGCGTAGAACGCGGTGCCGCTGAACAGCAGCAGCAGCGGGATGTCCCCGTCGTCCAGGCCGTGGAAGTACTTCGTGGTGGCCACGTCGAGGTCGGCGGTCACCGGCACGGTCAACGGCACCTCGATCTCCTCGGCGAAGCTGGGCACCATCACGGCGATCGTGGCCAACTGCATCGGCTTGAGCGTCTCGCCCCACCGGGAGGTGTCGCCGAACAGGTCGACCAGCCGGGAGGCCTCGTTACCCGAGTAGCGGCGGCGGTGCGGCTCGATCCGCACCTGGCAGCGCAGCGCCACCGAATGCATCCGGACCCCGGTAGCCTCGGTGACCCGCAGCAGGAACTGCAGGCTGGGGCTCGCCGAGTACGGCTCCGGGCGGGCGTCGGTGCAGGAAAACGAGAGCTCCGGCATGGTCAGCCGCCTTCGGTCCGGGGCGCGATGTCACGGGCCAGCTCGGCCAGCCCGGCGAAGAACGCATCGATGCGTTCCCACGCCTCGCTGCCGCCGTCGAAGCCCTTCCAGTAGACCCGGACCAGGCCGACCAGCTCGTAACACACGTCGATCGGCACCAGCAGACACGCGGTGTCCTGGGGCCGGTCCCGGGTGCCGTGCCGGACCAGCAACGCCTCCACGTCCGGCTCCAGTTGGCTGCCCAGCGAGCTGGCTCCCAGGCCGTCGCGCCAGGCGTCCATCGGCAGCAGGCTCTCCGTGGCGCCGGCCGGGCTGGGATAGAAGGCCAGCGTCTTGTCCAGCTCGGAGTTGTGGAAGAAGAACGCCATCCGGACCGGGATCTGCAGCTCGTTCCACTGCATGTCGGTCACCCGCAGCGCGGGATCGCGCAGGTAGCGGTCCGGTACCGCGCGGTAGCGGCCCCGCGCGGCGCCCCGCTCGGTGAACAGCAGCGCGCACGGCCGGCAGGTGCACAGCAGCGATCGGTTCTCCAGGTGCACCACGTGCGAGTGCTGCTCGGCGATCGGCACCCCGCACATCTCGCACCGCTCGTGCTCCGGCTGTCCCGACCCGCCGGGGCGTAGCCGTCCGGCCGGTCGTTCCCCGGGCTGGAGTGGCCCGGGGAACGCCGGTCCGGGAAGCGGCGGCTCGGTGAACAGGGCGGGGTCGGGCAGCGTGGGGACCGGATCGGTGGCCGGCCGCGTGCGGCGCAGCCGGCGCAGCGCGTCGGCTCCGCCTCCACGACCGCGGTCGGAGGCCACCCGGCCCCCGGTCACGAGGCCATCCCGGCCGGGGTGCGGGGCAGCGCGAGCCGCCATCCTTCGCCGCGGCGGACCAGCGGCAGCGGTTCCAGGTGCAGCGCGGAGCCGTCCACCGCCCGGCCCGCGTGCCGGATGTCGTAGCCGACCGCGCAGGACGGGCAGGCCAACCGCTCGCCGACCAGCGGAGCGCCGGCCAGCTCGCCGGCGCAGGCCGGACAGTGGTCCCGGTAGGCGAGCATCCCGCCGCCGGCCAGGTCCACCGACCCGGCGGGCAGCGCCAGCAGCACCGAGTGCCCGGCCACGTCCAGGGTGGCGCACTGGCCCGGCCGCAACTCCGGGGGCGACAGATTGACCCAGCCCACCGCGACCTCCGGTGCCGAGGGTGCCGCCGCCGAGCCGATCTGGATCAGCGGCAGCGCCTTGGCTCCGGGTGGGAGCCCGCCGGCGTCACCCAGGGCGGGCGCGGACGGGTCGTTCATGCCCTCCACGTCCACCCGGACCACCTCGGGACAGATCTCCTCGATGGCCTTCTCGATGGCCATCTTCACGGTGATCGCCGAGGACGGGCAGCCGTCGCAGCTGCCCTTCAGCCGCAGCTGGACCACCTCGCCGTCCGGCTCGCTGACCACCCCGAGCAGTTCGACGCCGCCGGCGTGCGACCCCAGGTAGGGCCGCACCGACTCCAGCGCACGGGTCACCCGCGCGTGGGTGTCCTCCGGGTGCAGGTCGTGCAGCACCAGCAGGCTGGCCACCAGGTCGTCGTCCACCAGCTCGGCGAGCAGGCCCGCGCCGACCTCGCCGGCCCCGGTCAGGGTCGCCATGATCCGACCCAGGCCGGCGCCGTACATCTCCATCAGCAGCGCGGCCACCTCCTCGGCGGCCTCGCCGACCGCCGGCTCGGCGTGTCCGCCGAGCTCGGTGAGCAGGTCGGAAATGCGCTGGCCCAACTCGTTGGGGTCGATCTCAGCTGTGGGGTGAGTTTCGGTGTCCATCCCCTCAGCCCAGGTTGAGCATCGCCGGCGAGGTGGTCTTGTTGACCGTCTTGCCGTTGCCCAGGTACATGTGCACGCCGCAGGGCAGGCACGGGTCGAAGCTGCGTACCGCGCGCATGATGTCGATGCCCTTGAAGTTGTCCGGCGGGTTCTCCTCGAAGATCGGCGTGTTCTGCACCGCGTCCTCGTACGGGCCCGGTGTGCCGTAGACGTCACGCACGCTGCCGTTCCACGGCGTCGGCGGGTACGGGTGGTAGTTGGCGATCTTGCCGCCGCGGATCACCATGTGGTGGCTCAGCACGCCGCGCACCGCCTCGGTGAACCCGCAGCTGAACGCCTCGTCCGGGACCTTGAACGACTCCCAGGTCTTGGTGTGTCCGGCGCGCACCTCGGACAGCGCCTTCTCCACGAAGTGCAGCGCCAACCCGGCCGAGTACGCCTGGAAGTAGGTCCGCGCCCGGTTGCGCTCCAGCGCGTTGGACCACTGAGGGATCTTCCACTCGAAGCTGACCGCCGGCTTGATCGCGGTGCGCGGCAGGTCGATCGTCACGCTGTGCCCGGTGGACTTCACGTAAGGCGTGTCGACCAGGCCGGCCAACGCGGTCGACCAGAGCCGGGCCAGCGGTCCGCCGCCGGTGTCCAGCGCGAGGTGGTCGGTGCCATCGAACCAGCGCGGCGACATCGTCCAGCTGTACTTGTCGTCGAAGTCGCGCTTCTGCGGCGCTGGGATGGTGTGCTGGTTCCACGGGTGGTTGCGGTCCACCGGGTTGCCCAGCTCGTCCCTGGTCACGAACATCTCCTGGTCCTCCCAGGAGCGGTAGAACGAGCTGCCGAGCAGGATGCGCAGGCCCAGGTTGATCTCCACCAGGTCGGTGGTGACCAGGTTGCCGTCCACCACGACACCTGGCGTCACGTACATCTTGCGACCCCAGTTGGACATGTTCTTGTAGGTGAAGTCGCAGTGGTCCGGGTCGTTCAGCGAACCCCAACAGCCCAGCAGGGTGCGCCGGTAGCCGACCATTTCGTAGCCCGGCAACGCCTCGTAGAAGAAGTCGAACAGGTCGTCGTGCAGCGGCACGACCCGTTTCATGAACTCCACGTACCGCATCAGCCGGGTGTAGTAGTCGGTGAACAGCTGGTGGGTGGCCACCGTGCCCACACCGCCGGGGTAGAGCGTGGAGGGGTGCACGTGGCGGCCCTCCATCAGGCAGAACATCTCCCGGGTGTAGCGGCTGACCTGCAGCGCCTCCCGGTAGAACTCGCCGCTGAACGGGTTCAGCGCGCGCATGATGTCGCCGATGTACTTGTAGCCGTGCGCCTCGGCGTGCGGGCACTCGGTGCGGTTGGCCAGCTCCAGCACCCCGGGGTTGGTCTCCGCGACCATCTTCTCGCAGTAGTCCACCCCGACCAGGTTCTCCTGGAAGATGTTGTGGTCGAACATGTACTCGGCGGCCTCGCCCAGGTTGATGATCCACTCGGCGAGGTGTGGCGGGCGGACCCCGTAGGCCATGTTCTGGTTGTAGACCGAGCAGGTCGCGTGGTTGTCCCCGCAGATCCCGCAGATCCGGCTGGTGATGAAGTGCGCGTCGCGCGGGTCCTTACCCTTCATGAAGATCGAGTAGCCGCGGAAGATCGACGAGGTGCTGTGGCACTCGGCAACCTTCTTGTTCGCGAAGTCGATCTTTGTGTAGATGCCCAGGCTGCCCACGATGCGGGTGATCGGGTCCCAGGCCATCTCCACGAGGCCCTGGCTGTTGGGGGTGAACGGGCTGCTTTTGTCCTGTGTGGCGGTCATGGCGCGTCTGCTTCTTCCGCTGAAGAGGGGTCCGTGGTGGGGGAGTTCGGGAGACTGGCCGGGCGAATGCCCGGAGCTACCAGGGCTTGCGGTAGCCGGTGGTCAGCTCCCGCCCCTTCGCGCGCCACTTAGGTTCATTGTTCAGCCGCTTGGTGGTGATGTCGCGCAGCTTGCGGATGATCCCGCCGTACGCGCCGCTGGCCGCGCCGGAGACCTTGCTGCCGGGTGGGGCGTCCATGAACGGCATGAACTTGTCCGGGAAGCCGGGCATGGTGCAGCCGATGCAGATGCCGCCCACGTTGGGGCAGCCGCCCACGCCGTTGATCCAGCCGCGTTTGGGCACGTTGCACTTGACCACGGGTCCCCAGCAGCCCAGTTTCACCAGGCACTTCGGTGAGCCGTACTCGGTGGCGAACTGGCCCTGCTCGTAGTAGCCGCCCCGGTCGCAGCCCTCGTGCACCGTGGAGCCGAACAGCCACAGCGGCCGCAGCTCGTCGTCCAGCGGGATCATCGGTGCCGCGCCGGTGGCCTGGTA
>Ga0193743_1001618_pt1 | contig 16673 bp, 10 predicted proteins | sample L2c2metaG_FD_143038 | JGI IMG/M metagenome (GOLD analysis project Ga0193743, IMG submission 143038) | Soil microbial communities from a riparian zone of the East river system, Colorado, United States - L2c2 | ecosystem: Environmental > Terrestrial > Soil > Riparian zone | place: USA: East River...
GTGCGGCGAAAAGCCGACAAGATCGATCGTGTCGTCGAAAAGCCGCAAGGTTCCCGTCGCTGGCCGCGCCCCATAGAGGAGATAGGGAATCTCATCATAGCCGGAGCCGATCAGGCCGGTGAGCCCGACGACCTCGCCCTTGGCGCCGCCGAGCTCGAGATGGTCGATCGTCGCGCCGGAAAGATCCGTCACCTTGAACTGAGTGGCCGCTTCGACGGGTGGCGCGGGCGGCCGTTCCGCCATGGCAAGGCGCCGGCCGACGATTGCCTCGATAAAATCCTGCTTCGACGAACGCGCCGTCACCAGCCGCCCGGCGACCCGGCCATCGCGCAGCACGGTCGCGCGGTCGGTAATCTCCAGCACCTCATCGACATCATGCGAGACGAAGACCACGCTCGCGCCCTCGGCAACGACGGTGCGAACGACCTGGAAGAGCTGGTCGACATCGCGGCGCGGCAGGAATGGCGTCGGCTCGTCGAGAATCAGGAGCCCGTTGCCGGAGCGGGTGCCGCTCTGCATTTCCGCCGTCGCACGGACAATCGCGAGCAGAGCGCGCTGGACGGGGGAAAGATCCGACAATGTTGCACCGGGATCGAGCGACACGCCGTAGGCATCGAAACGCTCCGCCACCTCGCGTCGTTCGCGCGCCCAGTTGATGGCGAGCGATCGGCTCTGCGACAGGCGGCCTATCAGCATGTTTTCGAGTACGGTGAGCGCGGGAATCAAGCCGAGATGTTGGTGCACGAAGCTGATGCGGTGTTGGCGGAATGCACCCGGCGCGAGCGGCATCGGCACATCTTCACCGCAGATGGTGAGCCGGCCGCCCGGATCGGGCGCGTGGAAGCCGGCCAGAACCTTGATTAGCGTCGATTTGCCGGAGCCGTTCTGGCCAAGAAGACCATGGACTTCGCCCTGGGCGACCTCGAGCGAGGCATCGTCCAGGGCGCGCTGTCCGCCAAAGGTCTTGGTCAAGCCCGTCAGCAGGAGCGCCAGCGGCATACCCTGATTCAGAGGCGCGACCGAAGCCACGTCGGTCATTTCAGTTGCCAGAGATCGCGGAAACCCTGCTCGTAAGCATTGCCATAGCCCTGCGAGAGCTTCGGCGGCGTGCCGGCATCCTTCGCATTCTCCTTGGTGAACATGTAGAAGGGAATCTTCGGATCGGAGACGAGCGGCAGACCGCAGATGCGCCGCATCTCGGAATCGAGGATCGAATGGCCGATCCAGTCGAGATTTTCGCCGATATCCATTTCGACCTGGCCGGTCTGAACAAGGCCGAGCACGAAAGGCGTGCCGTTGAAGGCGTCGATCTTCACACGCTCGGACGAGCCGGTGATGGTGACGGCCGGCACGACGAACTGCGCCATGCTGTCATAAATGACGATGATGTAGTTGATCGTCGGATCAGCGAGCAGCGCGGCCTGCACGCCGGGGGTGATGCGCGTGCCCCAATCCGGCACCGTGTAGTTCAGCGTCTTGGTCTTGCAATTGTCGCAGTGCTTCAGCTCTTCCGTGATGCCTGCGACCATGGAATCGGTCGAAAGCGGACCGCTCGAGATCAGGACGAGCGCGTTCATCTTCCCCTTCGTGCTCACCACGGCCCAATCGATAAGGAGCGAACCAGCCTTGAAATAATCAACCGGGACATCGCCTTCGGCGAAGGTCTTCACCGTCGGCGTCTGCTCGACGCCGTTATAGTGCGAGGCGATGACGGGGATTTTGGCCGCCTTCGCCGCCTGAACCTGGGGCACGAGCACCCGCGGATCGGTACCAGCCAGGAGATCGATCAGATTGACCTTCTGGTTCAAGGCCGTATCCATGCCCTGCACCCACTGTGAACTTTGGCCCTGGTTTTCCCAGGTCGTGAACTTGAAACCGACCTTCTTGGCGACACCCTGCATGGCTTTTTCGATATTGGCCGTGAAGGGATTGGCGCTCGAAACCGGAATGGAAAGGATCGACTTGTCCTTCATGCAGTTCGTAGCCTCGAAGGCAGGCCCCGGCGCCACGAACGAGGGCTTGGCCCGATACGGCTCCAGTTGCTTCTCGAAATAGGAAAGATCGTCGGCCAAGGCCGGCGAATATCTGCCCATAAGAGACAGACCCGTCACAACAACGACGGTGGCCGCCAAAGCGGCCGATGCATACTTCATCGACATCTCCCACATAATCAATTCAATACTGCAGAATACATGCCAGAATGACATCATAATTGACGGCGGTGAAAGCCCGGCTCACGCCGGCCGGGCCGAGGGCCGCAAGCACGGGCATTTGCCTAGTTTGCGGTCCCGGCCCTCGGTGCCGCAGCGACGGTGCGGCTACCAGGATCGGCAATCGCTTGTTCCGGGCCCTCCGTTCTGCCGCCGTGATCAATGCCCAAGGCGGCCGTCGATCGCGAGTTCCGCTGCCAGCAGCTTGCGCGTGTAAGCGTGCTGCGGAGCCTCGAAGATCGCGTGCGTCGGGCCGTGTTCGATGATCTTTCCGAGATGCATCACCGCGACCTCGTGGGCGAGCGAACGCACTGAGTTGAGATCGTGCGTGATGAACAGGGCGGTAAGGCTGCGCCGCGCCTGAAGATCTCGGATGAGATCGATGATCTGAGCGCGAACACGAATGTCGAGCGCCGTCGTCGGCTCATCGAAAACGATAAATTCGGGATCGGTGGCCAGTGCGCGGGCGATGCCGATGCGTTTCTGCTCGCCGGCGGTCAGCTCATGAGGATAACGGCCGGCGAAGGCGGGATCGATGTGCACCGCCTCAAGCAGCCGCGCCACCCGCGCGGTGCGCTCGCATGCCGTCATCGGCTCGAGCAGCCGGAATGGTTCGGCAAGGAGGTCCGCGACCCGCCAGCGGGGATTGAGCGCCACATAAGGCTCCTGAAACACCATCTGGATGCGCCGGCGCATCGACCTGAATGCGCGCTCCGGCACATAGGTCACGTCGTCCCCGCCAAAAAAGATCCGGCCGTTCGTTGCCGTCTGCAGGCGCACGATGCACTGGCCTGCGGTGGTCTTGCCCGAACCACTCTCACCGACCAGCGCCAACGTCTGGCCGCGATGAATCGAGAAACTGATGCCGTCTACCGCGCGGATCGGCTCGGCCGTCTCGGCGCTGGTGAAATGCATGGTGAGATCGCGCACGGCAACGAGAGCGGCGGCTGCGGTGGGCTCCGCGGCGGCCTGCAGGGCGGGGCGAGCCCGGGCGGCGGCGATCATGGTACGGCTGTATTCCTTGACCGGCCGGTCGAGCAACGTCGCCACCTCGCCCTGCTCGATAAGTTCGCCGTCCCGCATCACCACAACACGGTCGCAATAGTGCCGAACAATGCCGAGGTCGTGGGTGATGAGCATCACCCCAAGCCCGCGCTCGCGCGAACGCCGCACGAGCATATCCAGTACCTGTGCCTGCACCGTGGCATCGAGGCCGAGCGTCGCATCGTCGGCCAGCAAAATCTTTGGATTGGCGATCAGCGCCATTGCGATCACCACTCGCTGCGCCATTCCGCCGGAAAGCTCGTGCGGGTAGGCGCGGGCACGGGCCGCCGGATTGGTGAGGCCGACTTCCGCCAGCAGGGCCACCGCCGCCCGGTAGGCGGCGCGCTGGCCGATCTGCTGATGCGCCCGCGCTACTCGGGCAATCTGTTTGCCGACCGGCGTCACTGGATCGAGCAGTGCTTTCGCATTGGTGCCGACGAGCGCGATGGCGCCGCCACGCAGGCGGGCCTTTTCCTTGCGATGCATAGCCGGGATCGAACGGCCGTCGAAGCGTACATCACCACCAATGATCCGTCCGCCCTCGGGCAGCAGGTCGACGATCGTCCGCGCCAACAGCGACTTGCCGGCGCCGGTTTCTCCGACGACACCCAGAATTTCGTTGGCGCGAAGCGCGCACGAGACCGATCTCAGCGCCGTCGTGCCGTCGGCAAAGCCGACCGATACCCTGTCGAGATCGAGGAGTGGGCGCTCGCTCGTGTCGCCCGGCCGGGGTCTATGCATGGCCGGACGCCCCATGCCGGGTCCGTGGATCGAAGAACGCGCGGGCGCCGTCCGCCAGCAAAGCGAAGGAGAGCACCGAAAGCACAATGGCGATGCCCGGGAAGAGCGCGATCCACCAGATGCCGAGGATCATCTGTTGCGCACCGGAGCTGACCATCAGGCCCCATTCCGGTGCCGGCATGCGCACCCCGGCGCCGATGAAGGAAAGGCCCGCCGTGAGCAGGATCGCCATGCCGATGGAGATCGAGACCTGCACGATGACCGGCGTCATGGCGTTCGGCAGGATATGGCGGAACATGATAGCGCCGTCGCCAGCTCCGCTGCAGCGCGCGGCGGCTATGAAGGGACGCTCGCGCAGCGAGAGCACCTCCGCGCGCACCAGTCGAGCAAACATCGGCACGAAAAGCAGTGCGAGGACGATCGCGACGCTCCAGATTTCCTGGCCCATGACGGCAACCATAGCCATGCCGAGGACGAAGACCGGAAACGACTGGATGAAATCGAAGAAGCGCATGGCGAGCGTGCTCGCCCAGCCGCGATAATAGCCGATGAGCACGCCGATCGGCACGCCGATGGCGATCGAGCCGAACACCGCGGTGAAGCCGATCAGAAGGTTAACGCGCGTGGCAAAGACGATGCGGGAGAAGATGTCCATGCCGAGCTCGTCGGTGCCGAGCCAGTGCACGGCGTTGGGCGGCTGCAGCGCGTCGATCGGATTCGCATCGATCGGCGAGAATGGCGCGATGAAGGGAGCGAACATGATCGCGGCGAGTTGCAGGCCGAGCAATGTCAGGCCCACGAGCACGCCGGGCCGGGAAAGAATGAAGCTGCGGGCGTCTTTCCAGCGCATCGTTTAGATCCGGATGCGGGGGTCGACGATTTCGTAGAGAATGTCGGCGATAGAGTAGACGACGAGGATGAAAGCGGAGGCGACCAGGACGAAGCCCTGCAGCGCGGCGTAGTCGCTGTTGATCACCGCTTGGACCGCATATTGGCCGAGTCCGCCCCAGGAGAAGATCGTTTCGACCAGCACGGCGGCGCCGAGCAGAAACCCAAAGATGAAGCTCGCCAGCGAGATGATCGGCGGCAGGCTGTTGCGCAGCGCGCTGCGGATGATCTGCCCCTCGGTAAGGCCGCAGGCACGCATGTTGCGCACGAATTCGGATTGGTAGATGTTGCCGAAGATGGTTTGCGCCATCTTCATCATGGCCCCGGCATTGACGATGGTGAGGGTCAGGACCGGCAGCACCAGCCGGCCGGCACTGGACCAGAATGCATGCCAGTCCCTCGCGATCAAACTGTCGATCGTGTAGAAGCCGGTCACCGTGGGGGGGGTGAGCAGCATGGGATCGATCCGGCCAAACGGCGCCGGCGCCCATCCGAGTATGTGGAAGAACAGGAAGATCAGCAACAGCGCCATCCAAAAATCGGGGATGGCGCCGGCGGCGAGGCCGTAGATGCGGCTGGCGATGTCGACCATCCCGCCGCTCTTCACCACCGCGATCACCGCAATGCCGACGCCGAGAATGAGCGTCAATGCCATGGCATAGACGATGAGTTCCAGAGTGGCTGGCGCGCGCTCGGAAAGGTCAGTGAGGATCGGGTTGGACGTGAACGGCGAGCTTCCGAGATCGCCATGCAGGACATTGGAGAGGTAGATGCCGAACTGGGTCCAGAGCGGCTGATCGAGCCCCAGCCGCTCGCGGTAGAGCGCGATCGATTGCTCGGTGGCGAAATTTCCAAGGATCAGGCGCGTCGGATCGCCCGGCAGCAGGCGGACGAGCAGGAAAGTCACCAGCGTCACGCCGAACATCTGCGGCACGATCAGCACAAGCTTCGACAGGATGATCCGGCCAAGCCGCGGGATCCGGCGCCAATAGATCAGTGCTGTCGTGGCCGTTGCTGTCATGGGCTGTCCTCGTTTCCGGCGGCAGGTCGGGCGTGGCCGAGTGCGGCAGGCGGCGCTCAGCCGCTTCGTCGAACGTATCGAGTGGTCCGGGGCCTCCGCGATCCAGATGAGGCCGGACACCGCGAGCGGCGCCCGGGTCTCGATCGGGATCGGACTAGTCCTTGTAAAAGTCGAACCAACTATTGCCGTTCGGCGTGTACCAGGAGTAGCCCTTCACATTCTGGCGGGTTGCCAACTGGTAGCCGGGATTGAACAGGAACACCCACGGCGCCTGCTCAACTACGATCTGCTGCACGCGCTTCATGTCGGCGAGCCGGGCCGCCTCGTCGGTCGCGCTCAGGTTCTTGTCGATCAAGCTATCGACCTCGGCGTTTTTGAAGCGCGAGAAATCCACCATCGACGCGCTGTTGAGCCACAGATTGGTGACGTAGGCGGCGTCGGGCACGATCGCCATGTCGCGCAGGAAGTACATCGGGATCTTGCCAGAGGAATAGCGCTCCACTAGGGTCGAACTCGGCAGCTTGCTTAGCTTCAGCTCCACGCCGGCGCGGGCGAAGGCGGTCTTCATGATGACGGCGATCTGCTCCTCCATCTCGTCGCCGGTGCGGTAGCCGAGTTCGGTCTGGAAGCCGCTCGGCAGGCCCGCTTCGGCGAGCAGTGCCTTCGCCTTGGCGACATCCTCGGTGTAGCCGAAATACTCCTCGGTATAGCCGGGGTAGATTTCCGAAACCGGGCTCTTGGTCTGGCGCGCGGTGCCGAAATACACCGCCTGCCCGATCTGGTCGCGCGGGACCAGATAGTTGAGCGCCTGGCGCACCTTCGGATTGGTGAACGGCTCGATGGTGTTGGTCAGGTCGACGCGATGGATGTAATTGCCGAAGACCTTCCAGACCTTAACGCTGGGCGCCTTGGACAGCAGGTTCAACTCGCGAGGCAGTAGCCATTCGGCGACATCGATCGATCCCGCCTGAAGCGCCGCGACGCGGTTCGCGGAGGTCGGGATCTCGCGGAAGATCACCTTCTTGAGTTTTGGCGCACCGCGATAATAGCCCTCATTGGCCTCGTAGACGATCTCGCGGCCGGGAGTGTAGGTGGTAACTCGATAGGGCGAGAACGAGGCAGTCCTGGTGGAAAGCCAGGTCTGGCCCCAAGGATCGGCATCGCTAAGATGCTTCTTCACCTCGGTAGCATCGATGATGCCGAGATCGGAATTGACCCAAATGCGCTCGATCAGCGGCGAGGGGCCGGGCAACGTCACCTTCACCGTGTTGTCGTCGATCTTGGAGAAGGCGGCGTCGAAATCCTGAATCTTCAGCATCTGGTGCATGTACCAGTAGAAAGTCGCCTTCAACTCCCATCCGCGCTTGAACGTCCACATCACGTCGTCGGCGACAAGGTTGTTGCCGGCGTGGCTCTTGGCCTGGCGCAAATGGAAAGTGATGGAGGAGCGGTCTGGCGAGACCTTCCAGTTTTCGGCGAGCGCACCGACCAGCTTGTCGAAATTCTCGACCATCACGCCGTCGGCGTTCTTGATCATCTCGTAGCTGAGGAGCCGCTCATAGACATTCTTGCGCGCCTCCTGCACGGCCTCAGTCGAAGGATAGTCCAGCTCCAGCGACTCGGGCGTGCGCGGCCCAGCGACGACCAGGATTTCCTTGGCGGTCTGCGACAAGGCGGGCACGGCGCTGCCGAACATCAAGGAGGCAGATACGAGCACAGCCGATTTGACGAATCTCATGGATAGTCCCCTCCGTATTGTATGCGTCAGAAATTACTGAATTCACTAAAGCATTCAGGCCAGATCTGGTTTGCCGTACCCTCCGCCACCTCCGGTTTCTATTATGAGGATGTCGCCCTTCTGAAGGTGGACATTGTAGAATTTTGACGGGCTCTTCAGCCCGTAGAGTTCGCCAAGTTCGGTGGTTACGCCGTCACGGCGGATCGACCAGCGATTGGGCATGCCCGCCTCGCCACCTGCCAGGCCCCAAGGCGCTACCCGGTGCCGGTCGCCGAGGCCGGAGAGGTAGTGATCCTCAAGCAGGCGATACTCATGCACGGTGCCGTGCCCGCCGCGGAATTTGCCGGCGCCCCCAGAGCCGTCACGCAGGCAGTAACGGTCCACAAGAATCTGATACTTGTGCTCCCAGACCTCGATCGGCTGGTTGTGCGAGGTCTCGCCCCAGAAGTAGACGGCGTCGTTGCCATTGGAACCCGTGGTCGCGCCCTGACCGCCCTCGTAATAATTGTACCAGACGACGTCCTCGCCGGTTTTCGGGTCCCGTGCCCGTCCGGCCAGATTGTTGCCGGAAGCGTGGCTGCCTGCGGAGACGCGTTCCGGCACGCGATCGGCGAAAGCCTTCAGGATGGTCTCGGGCACGCGCTTGGCCATCTCGAAGGTGCAGCCATAGACCGGCGCCGGCCAGACCGCGTTGACGATGGTGCGCTCGGGCGCCCACATCTCAATCAGCTCGAAGATGCCGGCATTCACCGGCGTCGCCGGATCGACGATGGCGACGATGGCCGCATAGGCCGAGGCCCGGGCCGAAGTGAAGGTCGCGTTCACGGGGGTCGGCGCCTGGGGCGCGGTGCCGTCGAAGTCGATGACAAACCCTTGCGGGCTCTTCGTCACCTTCACCTTGATCGGATAGCGGGCGTCGGTCAGCCCGTCATCCTCGATGTAGTCGACGGCCTCATAGACGCCGTCCGGCACGCCCTGCATCTTCGCGAGGAAGCGGGTGCGCGAGTAGTCGATCGCCGCGCTCATGCCGTCGATCACCGCGTCGACGCCATAGCGTTGCGCCAGCAGCTGGATGCGGCTCTCGGCAATCGCCGTCGCCGAGATCTGGCTCATTAGATCGCCCCAGTCGTCCTCCGGCAGGCGCACGTTGGCGAGGATGAAATCGCGGGTCTCCTCGACCAGTACGCCCGCCCGGTAGAGCCGCGACAGCGGGATGATCAGCCCGTCCTGAACGACATGGGTCGAGGTGCCGGCGCAGCCGCCCGCGCTCATGCCGCCAATATCGGTCCAGTGCCCGATATTGACCGCATAGCCGGCATGCCGGTCGCCGCAGAACATCGGCCGGCACACCACGACGTCGGACTGGTGGGTGGCGAGATAAGGATTGTTGGTGATGAAGATGTCGCCCGGCTGCGGCTCGGGGAATTTGGCGACGATCGCCTGCATGGCACCGACTAGCGAACCGAGATGGACGCCGACGCCACGCGACTGGATCACCATCTTCCCGGCGCAGTCGAACAGCGCGCAGGAGAAGTCGAAACCCTCCGAAAACGTCGGCGAATACGCCGTGAGCACCGTCGTCTGGATCATCTCCTCGGTGGTTGAGAACAGGTAGTTGCGGATGATCTGCTGGGTGAAAGGATCAAGCCCGGACATCGTTGCTTGGTCCCCTTTCAGCTCTGGACGATGAGATTGCGATAGGAATCGACCACACCGGTGGCGCCGGTGGGTACGTAGAAGGAGGTGTCGACCTCTTCGACCAGGCACGGCCCGGCGATGCTCATCCCCGGTGTCAGCGTGCTGCGGTCATAAACTTGGACGCTCTCCGAAACGCCAGCGAGCGTGGTGCTGCGCGCGCTGACGGCCCTCGCTCCGTCGGTCGCGGCCTCGCGGACGAGGCTGAGCGGGGGAAGCTCGGCCACCGCCGTGAGCCGGCCCGTCACGACCATCACGGCATGGCCGAGGCGCGTGCCGTAGAGCTGGAAATGGCGGTCCTCAAACGCCTCGACGATGCGCTCCATCGACCAGCCGATGTCGACCAGGACCCCGATCTCATGGGCCTGCTTCACATATTTCAGGTCGAGGCTGTATTCGAAGCGGCGCTCGCCCGCGTCGATCCCGATGGCGGTTACCGCGATCTCGGCGTGCAGATTGGCGAAGAAGGCTTCGAGATCGGCGCTCTTCAGCTCGGCGAGCGGCTTCATGATGGTGCCGGAGCGGCTGATCTTGATCGGCGCGCTGACCATGCCGAAGGCTGAGAACACGCTCGGCATGTTCGGCAGGATGATGCGCGGTATGCCGACCTCCGAGGCGAGGACGGCGGCATGCTGGCCGCCGGCCCCGCCAAAGGGCACCAGCGCAAAGTCGCGGGGGTCGATGCCTTTTTCCACTGTCATTTGCCGGATCGCCGCTGCCATCAGCGCATTGACGACGCGATAGATGCCTTCCGCCGCTTCCTCGATGGAAACGCCGAAATGGTCGGCGATCTTCTTCACGGCCGCCTCCGCCAGCGAACAGTCGAGTGGCATCAGGCCGTCCGGCTTGATCAGTCCGAGCACGAGATTAGCGTCGGTGACGGTGCATTCGGTACCGCCACGCCCGTAGCAGGCCGGGCCGGGCTCGGCACCTGCGCTCTGCGGGCCGACACGCAGCGCGCCGCCCTCGTCGATCCATACGATCGAGCCGCCGCCGGCGCCGATGGTCTTGATGTCGATGGTCGGCGTCTTGACCGGCAGGCCCCATTCGATCTCGAACGTGTTCTTCAGCTCGAAGCGTCCGTCGCGAATGACGGCGACATCGAAGCTGGTGCCGCCCATGTCGACGGTGACGAGATTGCGGTTGCCGGTCAGTTCGCCGACGAAGCTTCCGCCGAGCACGCCGCCAGCCGGGCCGGAGACGCACAGCGTGACGGGGCGCGTCGCGGCTTCTTCACCCGCCTGGATGCCGCCTTCCGAACTCAGATAATTGACGAGATTGTCGCGGCCCACGCGGTCGCGCAGCGCCGATACATAGCGACGCACGCGAGGCATCGCATAGACGTTGGCGACGGTAGTGTTGGCGCGCTCATACTCCCGGATCTCGCGGCAGATATCGGATGAGATCGATACGTGGAGGTGGGGTGCCTTCTCGCGGATAACCTCGGCCACCACCCTCTCGTGGCGCGGATCGAGATAGGCATGCATCAAGCTGACGGCGATACCCTCGACTCCCTGCTCGAGAATGCGATCGACGATTTCGGCGACGTTGTCGCGGTCTACCGGTGTCGCGATCGAGCCGTCCGCCATGATGCGTTCGTTGACTTCGAAGCACATCTCACGGGGAATCAATGGCTGAGGCTTGCGCCAGCCGAGATCATAGGGGAGCGGGCGGGTGGCGCGCATGATCTCCAGGACGTCGCGGAAGCCGCGGCTGGTGATCAGCGCGACACGTGCGCCGTCGCGCTCCAGGATCAGGTTAGTGACGATAGTCGTGCCATGGACGAGGGCACGGATGGCGCCTACCGGCACATCGACCAATTCGAGCGCACGGATGAAGCCTTCCTCCGGTGCATTGGGGGTGGAAGGCGTCTTGGAACGCCTTACCTGTCCGGTCGCCTCATCGAACACCACGATGTCCGTGAACGTGCCGCCTATATCGATTCCTACGCGCTTCATGTTCTGCCGCACGGGGTTTTTCAAATATTGGATTTGATGGCGAAATAGCGATCGAAGACGTCCACGGTCCGATCGATCTCGTCCTCGGTATGGGCGCCGGACACAAGCAGACGCTGCACCCGCCGCGGCTTGGTGTAGATGCCATTCGCGAAGAGGAAGGAGGCGAGCTCGACCGCGTCCGACATGTCGTGATGGCGCCAGATGTCGCCGAAGGAATGCAGCATGCGGTCGGTGCGGTGGATGGCGACGACCGAGCCGTAGTTGCGGGCGACCGCCTTGAAGCCGTGCCGCTCTATGGCCACCTGTAGGCCTGCGCGCATGCGGGCGCCAAGGGTCCAGATACGATCGATGACGGAACCGTCAGAGAGGCGCTCGATGGTGGCCAGCGCCGCCTGCACCGAGGCGACGTTGCCATTATAGGTGCCGGAGAAGAACGCGCGGCCGGCCGGAGCCAAATGCTCCATCAGATCGCGCCGGCCGCAGAGCGCGGCGATCGGGATGCCGTTCGATATCGCCTTGCCGAAGGCGGCGAGGTCGGGCGTGACCCCCAGCAGCGTCTGCGCGCCGCCGAGGTGATGGCGAAAGCCGGTCAGGATTTCGTCGAAGATCAGCACCGCGCCGTGCGCAGTGCACAATTCGCGCAGCTTCGCCAGAAATCCCGGCAGCGGCTCGATGATTCCGGTCATCGGCCCGTGCATGATCGGCTCGACGACCACCCCCGCTATCTGGTCGCCCTCAGTGCGGAACAACTCCTGAAGGGCGGTGATGTTGTTGTAGTCCAGCACGCGGATCGACTGCCGTGCTTCGTCCGTAATCCCGGTGGATTCGGCGATCGGCTGGTAGAGGCCACGGTTATCGGCCGGCTTTTCGTAGGAAGAGACATTGAACAGCAGGTCTTCGTACCAGCCGTGATAGGAGCCGGCGAACTTGACAAGTAGCTTGCGCCCGGTCGCCGCGCGGGCGAGACGCACGGCCATGTAGAGAATGTCCGATCCCGCATTGAGGAACACCGATTGTTCCGCGCAGGGGATGATGGCGGCGAGCTTTTCGCATAGCTCCACCTCGAGTTCGTGCGGCGCGCAATAGACGACGCCGCGCGTGCGGATCGTCTCGGCGACGGCCCTGTCGACATAGGCGTCCGCGTGGCCGAGCACGCAGGGACCGGCCCCGTTCCAGTAATCGATATATTCCTGGCCATCGGCATCCCAGACGCGGGAGCCAAGGGCCTTGCTCACGAAGTGCGGATAGGGCGCGTAATATTTTCCATCGCCTTGGGCGCCGAGCGGCGCCACGCGCCGTGCCCTTTCCCAGAGCGCCTTGGACGCCGCGGTCTGCGGTGTGGGCGTGTAATTTGAAGTCAGCATGGAGTCTACCGTCCTGTCGGTCCGGTTTCAGGTGGCGACACCGGTGTCGGAAACGAAACCCGAGCACCGGGGTAGCGGTCCTTAGAAATCTGATATGATATCAAATCATGGGACAGTTTCCGTGCAATGCCAAAATTTAGGCAGCGCTCGCCTTGAAATTAGGCTTGGCATGCAAGCCTAGGGATGCGCCGCCGGTGGGCCCAAGCGGCGCATTTATGGTGCTCACTCACGGCGTTGATGACGGCTCGTATCTTGACACGCGGGCGCGGCCGGTCGAGATGCAGATGGCGGCGGGCGCGGAGATGACATCGGCACGCTGACCAATCTTTGCGCGCGGCCGCCGGCGCTGTGCCGCGCAGAATATGGCCAGCGATGTTTTCCAAGACCGAACACGCCTACGAGATGATTCGTAAGCAGATACTTGAGGGCGGCTTCCGGCCCGGCGACCAGTTGCGCCTGACCAAGATCGCCCGGGAATTGAACCTCAGCGAGATGCCCGTTCGCGAGGCGCTGCGCCTCCTGCAGAAAGATGGGCTTGTCGTCATGAACCTGCACCGCAGCGCCGAAGTAGCGGCGCTGTCGTTCCAGCGGGCATGGGAGATCGAGGAAGTCCGGCTCCATCTCGAAGCGATGGCCTGCGCCATGTCGCTGCCCGCGCACGATGTGACCTCGATCGCCCGCTTGAGGGCATTGATCCAAGAGCTCGAACAGGACCTCGACCACCCTGTGCTGGTCGCCCGCCGCAACCGCGCCTTTCACACCGCGCTGATGGAACGCGCGCCCAACGCCTTTCTCTGCGAGCACATCCAGGAACTCTGGGATCGCACGTGGCAGTACTCTTCCGCCTCGTTCTTCGACTTCATGCCGGAACGCAAACGCGAGTTGCCGGTGGAGAACCGCCGTATCGTCGACCGGATCGACGCGCGCGATCAGGCTGGTTTGGAAAAGCTGCTGACCGTGCGGCTCGACGGCATAAAGGATGCTTGGCGTAAGGCGATCATGAGCGCCCGCGACCTCGCCGCCGAGCGGCCTGCGGTGAAACTCGGCCGGAGCGCCGATTCGGTCTGATCAGGCCGTTTCCGCTGGATGCTGCGCCCGCCAGTGCCGGGCGATGTCAGCGCGCCGACAGATCCAGACATCGGGATGGCGCGCCACATGATCGAGGAAACGCTCCAGCCCGGCGGCACGGTCCGGATGCCCGGCGATCCGCATATGCAGCCCGACCGACATCATCTTGGGCGCTGTGCGCCCTTCGCCATAGAGCAGATCGAAGGCGTCGCACAGGAGTTCGGTGAACTGTCGGCCGGTGGACATGCCGCCACGGGCGAACTTCACGTCGTTCGTGGTCAGGCTGTAGGGCACGACGAGATGCGGCTGGCCATGGACACGGGTCCAGTATGGCAGCTCGTCATTATAGGCGTCCGAATCATAGAGAAACCCGCCGTGCTCGACCAGGAGCCGTCGTGTGTTGAGGCTCGGCCCATAGCGACAATACCAGCCGAGCGGCGCGGTGCCGATGGTCACGGATAGACTGGCCACGGCCCGGCGTATGCGTTCGCGCTCCTCCGCTTCGGACAGGTCCTGGGCTCGCTCCCAGCGCCAGCCATGACAGCACACGTCATAATCCAGCTCCCGGATGGCCAATGCAATCGCGGGGTTTCGCTCCAGCGCGACTGCACAGCCGAAAACCGTGGCGGTCATGTCGCGTTCGCTCAGCAGCCGGATCAGGCGCCACACGCCGGCCCGGCTGCCGAATTCGTACATCGACTCGGTAGCCAGATCGCGCCCCTGAAACCCACCTCCGCCGCCTTCGGTCAGTGCGGTCTCGCTGAAGCCGTGCCCGTCCGGAAACGAGGGCTCGGAACCTTCCTCATAATTGAGCACGAGATTGAGAGCGAGACGCGCGCCGTTCGGCCATCGTGGATCGGGAGGATTGGCGCCGTAACCGACGAAGTCACGGTCGAGGTGGGCGTGGATCATTTCCGCAACTCCTCTGTCAGCCGCTCGACGGAAATGCCGTCCGGAAGGGCCCGCGACGACCAGACCTTCTCCGCGAAGCAGGACGAAACTCTGCGCAGGCGTGGTCTACCGGCGCGGCGTCTGGCACCACGGCCTGATCGCGCTGGGGGACGGCGCCGATGTGCGCCCGCAGGGCAACGCTTTTTACCCTGTCCTTATCGCAAATCAAATCCGGGCATATTGATGAATGCAGACCGCAAGGATCGGGCGGCAGACAATATTCCCGGCCGGGCGATGACGCTGTGTCTCGGGCGTAGTGGTGGTGAAGTCCGCCAAGGATCGATGCGTTCTGACGCTATTATACAACGAGGTTTGAGAACGCCCACAGGGCCGTTCTTCGCGAGGTTCTTTATCGGCACCATCCCTGGTTTGGTCGCCGAGTTTGCATTCATGGGACAGCCGACAAAGCTGGTTATGTCGTCTTCCGCTGCACGCTAGAAGGGTCGCAAGCAGATCGGTGGCTTGAAGTCCCGGCATGGATGTTCGACCGGGCGGCATACCCTGACCCCGGGCTTTTGGCAGCTTGTTAATCGGCCTGGGGTCCCGACGCCGATCCGCGAGCTAGACTAAGCTATTGATCTGCCAAGCGGTGAAGGGGTCACTCTTGGACGCTTATTCACAGCCAACCAAGCTAAGCGCTATTATGCCGGCGCAAAGTGTCGTTCTAATCATAGAACGTCCCCCTGATGATTTTATGCCAATCTCCATATAGCCGTGGACGTACTTTGCTCCTCGCTGCAGGCCGCCCCTACAGGTTTCTCGCGGCTCGATACGAATAGCACTTGTAGCTATCAGAGACTCTAGTGTCAGTAGTGGAACCCACCGCTGCTGTTACGGTAAAATCTTGGCGGATCTGCCGCGCCAGTTCCCGACACTTTGCTTCAGTCTCGATACCCGAAATCGTCAGAGGTCTCGAGTTAAAGAGCAGAACCGATGCCCATGCAGTCATGTCTCAGCCCTCAACCGTTGTGTGTACCGAAAACTTAAGCTGGGGCGTAGTGGTGGTGAAACCCGCCAAGGATGGCTTGTGGTTTGATGCTTCCGATTCGCTGAAGACGAGTCCAAGCTATTTCGGCGTTTAGGCGCGGCTCCTGTTTCCTCCGGGTAAGCACCGGGTAAGCGTCAGCCGCAATTTCGGTTGATGCAATGAAAGCGGGCGGTCAGACACACCGGAAATGATCCGGCGCGCCGTCCCGTCGGATTCGGGCGCTTCTGAACTGCCAAGCCTCATGCCGCGACAGCCACGGCATCACATTCCCCGCTGTAACACCAGGAAACCGATTGCTCGTGAACATGTGGCCTGCTGTGCGTCGAAAAGTAGACCTCGAGTTCCGATATCGCCAAATGCTCCCATCGCTCTGCCTCCCCTAGAAGAGAGTGCCTTTGAAGCGGACGGAAGGCCGCTGTTTGGCGGTACAGCGACGCTATCGCGCGATACCGACGTACATTTTCTAGAACCGCGTTGCTGCTCATGATCATTCCTCCCCGTCACCTGGTCCCGAGGCCGAATGTGTCGCGGACAATTTTCCAATTCGTTAGCAGGCCAGACCGAAATGCCAGATGGTTTCTAGATTGTTGAGCTTTGCGGGCGCCCGGGCAACACACGTTACTGGCCTTCCAAAGAAAGAGGCCACGCTGCCGGAATCGCAGGCCGCGATCGAGGCGCTCATATTCGTCGCCAAACTTGGCGGCCCGACGATGTTCGTACGGATCGGGCCGCAACTTCGACTTGAATGGCGAGGTCAGGACGGCCCAGAGCAACCCGATCATTCCGCCAGCTTAGGCGATTCCATCACGTCATCAACTCGAATAAGGTTTTCGGTACACACAGGCGGAAGCCGCTGCGCAACAGCATGGCTTTGACGCGCTGCCCCTAACGCTATTTACGCTACTCCAACTCTATGCGATGCACAGAGCCTGGGCGGGTGGCGGTCGCGGGCCTCGCGCGCTCCGGCCCACGCGCGTGTCATGTCTTGGCAAGGACAGCTACCGTAT
>Ga0193743_1001619_pt1 | contig 16665 bp, 8 predicted proteins | sample L2c2metaG_FD_143038 | JGI IMG/M metagenome (GOLD analysis project Ga0193743, IMG submission 143038) | Soil microbial communities from a riparian zone of the East river system, Colorado, United States - L2c2 | ecosystem: Environmental > Terrestrial > Soil > Riparian zone | place: USA: East River...
CGTCTTCACCCGGTCGCCGGCCTTCACTGGCACCAGTGTTGGCGCTACCACTTCGCACTTAACGCCCAGCTCCGCCAACTGCCAGTAGACGACATATCCGGTCGGTCCGGCCTCATAACAGACTCGCAGCTTCTCCGCCGGACCCAGCTTCTGAATCAGCTTGCGTAGCGACTCTGCGCGGTTAGGAATGGTTCCAAGGCCTCGTACCTCCCCATCCGGCTCCGCAATAGCAACGGCGATCGTCTCGGCATGGACATCCAAACCTAAAAATCGTAACTTTTCCTTCATGACCGGCTCCCTTCCGCTTGTGGCTCTGAGCTGTGCGTCCTTCTGAACTCACAGACCGTTTTCATCAAAGTGCGAAGCGCACTTACCCAAAATGCGTTCACCCTCCCAGAAAGTCTCAGAACAAAATTCGCCGAATGCTCCAGTAGCAGCGCAAGGTGGATAGATAATAGATAGAAGATTAATAGCTCAATTTTGCAACTTGCCCTGTCCTTTCTACAGTGGGTCATGGTTGCCAGTCTGGGAGGTTACCGTAAAGGTGTATGCTCGGGCGGCCAAGCTCTCTCAAATAGAGAGTCCAGCTGGCAAAGTCCAGGATGAGTTGAAAGCGATCGTCGGGGGCCACGAGACGGTTCTCATCCCGGACGATGTTTTAGCATGCCGTTTACAAGCTGCCGACCCTACAGCCTTTCCCCTCTTCTTCGATCGCTATGCCGATTTCATAAGACGTATCGCCTACGGTATCCTACGCGATCGTGCCGAAGCCGAAGATGTTACACAGACAGTTTTTTTGGATATGCACCGGGCGATCGACCGCTACGATCCAGCTAAGGGGAAACTGCGAACCTGGCTTCTGCAGTACGCCTATCATCGCACTCTGAACCACAAGAAAAGCCTGCAGCAACGCGGTTTTTACAAGACCTCGGTCCTTGATACGCTCGACGAGCAACCCCTTGCGCGGCGCTCGCTGCTCTCTGCGGAGGCGATCCATGCCGTGCGCCAGGGCCTGGCTCTCCTGAGCGAAGATCAGCGAACTACACTACAGATGATCTTTCTCGATGGTATGGAGATGAACGACGTAGCTCAGCACCTTGGTCAGAACGTCTCCAATGTGCGGCATCACTATTACCGCGGACTCCGCAAACTCCGGGACATATTGGGTCCGAAAGCCTTGTCAGAGGGAGAACTCAAGCAATCCTCCCTCTGACGATCTAACGGATAACGCTATTGCACGTGCGTTTCATACCAAGAGAGGACGTGAGTTAGCAGTGCCTCTTGATGATCGCGTTCGGCAAAGACATGCGGCTCTCGTGGAAAACGGATCATGCGTGTCTCACGACTCATGAAGCGCAGACCATTGTAGAACTCTTGCCCCTGCGAGATTGGGACGCGCTCATCAGCTTCCCCATGCACAATCAGCGCCGGTGTCGTACACGCGCTCAGATAGGATACAGGCGAGTGTTCACGGTAAAGTTCACGATGAGAAGCAAAATCTCCGAAGTATCCATCGAGAAAGCTGGGTGCAATATCCGTAATCGTTGCCATTGACACGAGGTCGGTAACTCCAGCTCCGATCACTGCAGCCTTGAAGCGGTTTGTGTGGGTGATCGTCCATGAAGTCATGAAACCGCCATAACTCCAGCCTCCAGCCACCATCTTGTCTTTGTCGGCTATGCCCTGCTCTACGATGAAGTCGGCGCCATCCATCTCATCCTGAAAATCCGCGCCACCCCAATCGCTGTAGTTCGTTTCTACGAATTGCACCCCCTGTCCATCCGAACCCCTCGGGTTCGGCAACAACACGGCATAGCCATGTGAAGCCATCATCTGCGCCCAGTCATGCCAGGAACTCAGCCAGCCCGTCTCCCACACACCCTCCGGGCCACCATGGAATTGCACTAATGTTTTATAGCGAGTGCCGGGCGTGTAACCCGCCGACAGTACCAGTACACCATAAACAGTCTTACCGTCGCGGCTGCTCTTCCACTGCACTTCTTTCACTGCTCCCAGCTTCCAGTCCCGCACCTGCGGATTGGTGTCAGTTAACTTGAGCCAGGTCGTTCCTTTTAAGCTAAAGATCTCCGCCGGAGTTGCGGTAGTGCCTGTCGCAAACGCTACGATGCTTCCATCGCGCGAGATCGAAAAGTCGCGCAAAGTGGACTCATGCTCGCTACGAAGGTTGGCGCGGCCTGTCTTGACATCAACATCCGCAACCACCCCGGTTGTACGCTCGATGCCGTTCATCATCAAGTGTTGGCCATCCCCGCTCCATTCGGAGTGCTGCCAGGTCACTGGCAGGTTTCCGCCCAGTGTTGTCTCACGCGAGGTGGTCAGGTCATACATCACCGGAAAACCAGTGATCGCCTTCTCGGTCATCTTGCTGTAAGTGAGGTTATGTCCATTGGGCGACCAGTGAACAGGAAGCGACATCGCATGCTCGGTCAACGTTTGCTGCACTTCACCAGTGGAGGCGTCGATAATTTGGATTTTGGATACGCGCCAGTAGTCATCCAGTCGCGGCGTAGGCGAGATACGCGTAATGAAACGTTTACCATCGGGTGACCAATCAAAGTCACAGAGGTTTCGATCGCCTACCGTAACGAGCGTGGCCTTGTGGGTCGCGAGGTCATAGATGTAGAGGCGATCGAAACGATAATCAAAATCGACACGCCGATCGTCGATCTTCTTTTCCTTTCGTTCGGCATCGGCTTTGGTGTCCACATCGGTCCTTACAAAGGCGATGCGCGATCCATCGGGTGACCACTTGAAGGCTTTGATCTCACCAGGAAGATTGGTTAGAGGTAGAGCCTCTCCACCGGCAAGCGGCAGTATCCACAGCTGCGCATCTTGATGTGCATCCTTCTTTGGCTTTTCCTTCAGAGCTTCCACAAGATCTGGCCGGCTCTCAATGCGCTCCACGGAGAATGGAAAAGGGCTTTCCCCATTCAGAAGAATTGGGTTTTTGCGAGTAGAGAGAAAGGCGAGCTGCTTGCCATCGGGGGACCAGCGAGGGCTGGAATCGGCTCCGTCACTGAGTGTCAGAAGACGCGCAGCGCCGGGCTGTGCGCTCGCCGTGACCCAGATACTTTGCTTCTTCGGATCGGTTGACGCCTGGGGTGTTGTTACGGAGTAGGCGATCCATGAGCCGTCCGGTGAAACCTGCGCCTCAGCTACATGCTTCAGCGTAACGACGTCGTGCGGTGTGATGACGTGGCCTTGAGCTGTTGCGGCAAGTGGCGCTCCAAACAACAGAGCCGCTATAAGACGGGAAGCATTGATTCGCATGTCTCTTCTCTCTCTATATGAGCTATGGAAAGAAGGGATGCCCACCAGAGGAGGCATCCCTTCAAAAGCGACGCTGGTCTGTTTAGAACACGTACTTCAGAGCAAATTGAACCTGACGAGCAGTTCCGAAGCCCATCGTGTTGCCGAAGGTGCTGGAGATCGTACCGAAGGTTGCAGCGGTCGGTGTCCACGAAACATTCGGGAAGCCGAAGTTTGGATGGTTCAGAATATTGAAAAACTCTGCACGGAACTGTAGAAGCTGCAGCTCTGATAGGCGAGTGTCCTTCAGCAACGAAATGTCGAGCTGATTGAACTTCGTACCGTACACGTTGTTGCGTGGAGAATTGCCGAAGGTTCCCGTGGCGGGAGTCGTCCAGGCAGACCGGTTAAGATAGGTGATGTAGCCACTGCTGTTAAGGGTGCGTGGAACGTAGAGCGATGTATTCTGCACCAGATTTGGCCGCTGATTGGTGAAGTTCAAGTTGCCGTAGCTATTGATACCCGACATCGTCACGCTGGAGGTAACGCCACTGCGGAAGATGCCAAGGCTGTTGATGCTCCAGCCCGACACGATCTTGCGCACGGCGGCGGGCGAAGTTCCGAGGAAGGAATGGCCTTCACCCATCGGCAACGCGTAGATGAGACTGAAGCTGAAGTTGTGCCGGATGTCTCCTGAGCCGTTACCGCGTTCTGCTTTGAGGTTATTCACGTCCTGCGGATCGCTGGAGTAGAGGCCCTGGTCCTGCACGTCGTCGATCACGTGACCCCACGAATAGTTACCCGTGACGTTGAACTGCTTGCCGAAGCGCTGCTTCAACTGGGCCTGGAAGCCGTTATAGTTGCTGAAGCCAGAGTTGTTCTGCAGGAAGATATTGCCAAATGTGGGATTCGGCCGGGTTGTGGTGTTCTGGAGATACAAATTTGCATTGGTTTGGCGCCAAAGGTTGACGCCGTGGTTTCCGACATAGGCCAGTTGGAGAGCTGTGCCGTGACCCATCTCCTGTGCGACGCTGAAGTTGTACTGAGAGCTATAGATGTCGGGCTTATGCGTGGGGAAACCATAGACCGTAGGTGGGGGTACCGTGCCAGCAGAAAGATAGCCGGCATAAGGGTAGCTAAGACCGGGGTTAGCGGCCTGTGTGAGGGTGAGATTGCCACTTACGTTGTTGAGCGGAACATTGTATGAACCGAAGCCCACAGAGTAGGCCTGATAGAAGATGCCGACACCGGCACGGACCACTGTGTGTTCATAAGGCGACCACGCAAATCCTACGCGCGGGCTGAAATTAGCGAAGTTGGTGTGAAAGTAGTCGCCGCCAGGCGGCATAAGCTTGCCTATCTGTGGATCGTAGGACTGGGTGGAGAACGATTTGTCGTGCGGATTGGTAGCGAAGTCCCAGCGCAAGCCATAGTTGATGACGAACGTGGGAAGCGCCTGCCAGCTGTCCTGAATAAAGGCTCCGAGTTGGGTAGCGCGCGTACCGTGGCCAGGATCGCCAGCGGTCTGCACTACCTGCTGAACGGTATTGGTCTGGAATGTTGCAACGGAAGCATAGGAGACGGTAGCTGTGGTGATGCTGGCACGGTTGAGCTGAATGCGATAGACGGACGCACCCCACTTGAGCGTATGACGTCCACGCACCAATGTCATGGTGTCGCCCCACTGGAAGCCGTTGTTGTTGGAAAGGGAATTACCACGAGAGCCGACGACCGCATCCACACCGCTGATGGAGATTTGCGGGATGTCTTCGGCAGAATCAAGGCGACTGGCCCAGCGCTGAAAGCCGATCAGAGCATCGTTGAGGAAGTGAGGTCCAAAGATGTGCTGCTCGTGAATCGCAATATTAGTAGTGCGCAGTGGTACGTTTTGACGATCGTTGATACCAAGAGCTGTGGTGGTAACACCGAAGAGTGGACCGTTGGTGGAAGAATCGTTGACATTGACACGAGCAAAGAAGGAGTCCTTCTGACTGAGCTGGTGATCGATGCGGACGCTACCGGTGTTCTCTGAGACGCGTGTGTCGGAGACGGTCGTGTAGTTGACGGTGGTCGCGGTGGTATTGCTGGCGACAGTAGGCATGGCATTGAGGATGGGCGCTAACTCAGGGTGCGCCGCCAACGCAGTTGCACGAGCTGAGTTGCTCAGGACGCTGCCGGAGCCGAGAATGCCGATGACCTGTCGCGAGCCTTCGTAGTTGAGGAAGAAGAAGGTCTTGTCGCGCCAGATGGGTCCATTCAAGTTGCCTCCAAAGTCGTTGAAGCGGAAACGCGGCTTGGTGCTGCGTGCGAAGTAGTTGCTAGCGTCAAGAGCTTCATTACGGAAGAAGTCGTAGACCTCACCGTGAAATTGGTTTGACCCAGATTTGGTGACGATGTTGACGAGTGACCCGGCGGCGCGACCGTACTCAGCCGGGTAACCGCTGGTCTGCGCACGGAACTCCTGAATCGTTTCGAGCGAACCCGTGAGCAGGCGTGCCCCGCGCTCGTAGCCGTTGGCCATGTAGGGCTGGTCAACGCGTGAGGCATCGACACCGTCGATCGAGAACTGATTGTGTACGGAGTGCAGGCCGTCGAAGCTGATATCGGAGATGTAGCGGCTGCGCGCAACAGCTCCGGGAGTGACAAGGCTGAGACGAGCATAGTCGCGGCCGTTGATCGGAAGCTCCTGAATCTGCTTTTCGTTGATGGTATCGCCAAGCGAGGTATTGGTGCGGTCGAGTTCTGGGATATCTGTGGTTACGCTGATCGTCTCATTGGCATTGCCAACGCTTAATGTGAAATCGACACCTGACGATGATGCTGCCTTCAGGGTAACCGTATCGATCACCTGAGTCTGGAATCCGGCCGACTCGACACGAATCATGTAAGTCCCTGCTTCGAGGCTCGGAAATGTGTAGAACCCGGAAGAGTTGGTGATGGTGGTACGCTCTGAGGCGTTGGCATTGTTGCGGACTGTTACCTTCGCTCCGCTGATAACACTCTTCGAGTTATCTGACACTGTGCCGGATAGGCCACTGAATGCCTGCGCGATAACGTGTGGCGAGACACACGCAAAGAGTATGGCAAGACTAAAGAAACGAAACAGGTTTTTATGCAACGTGGCTCTCCTGGGGAATACGAGGGCGCCAGCGCGAAGAGCACTGTTTAGGCGAGCGTCACTCGAAAAATATTGTTGTTATGGATGAATGCCGCTCCGATAGGCAATCTGTACCAAAACATTCACAAAAAAATATTCCTGTTGGTACAAACCAAGGCGCGGGCCGGCAATATGCCATAGAAGAAAACTTACCTATTCCGGAGGAATCTTGATCCGACGTCGCTTCTTCACTGAGACTGCATCGCTTCTCAGTCTTGTACTCCTTGCCAATGTGCTTCCTTTATCTGCACAAAGCTCCGCCAAAGAAGTCTTCGCACCAGTAGGCAGCCTGATTCCGATTGATACGCCTGCAGTACCTCTAACTTTGGAGCGGAAAGCTTCTCCATATACGGACGCTCGCGAAGCACGTTTTCAGTCCTGGAATCCGGTGAGTCGTTCTCTGCTGATTCGTACCCGGTTCGGCGATGTTCCTGGTATTCATGAGGTCGCGTCACCAATGGGCGCTCGCTCTCAACTCACGTTTCTGAATGAGCCTTCACGGGAAGCCAAATGGCAACCCAAGCTGGGCCACTACTTTGTCTATATGCGCGACACTGGCGGAGCCGAGCAGTATCAGCTCTACCGCCGCGATGCAGCAAATGGCACGACTACGCTGCTGACGGATGGCACATCGCGCAATATGTACTACGCTCTTTCTCATGACGGCCGATGGATGGCTTGGGCTTCTACACATCGAAATGGTGCAGACCTGGACCTCTGGACGGAAGATCCGGAGAATCCCGGCGGTGCGAAGCTACTCGTGCAGTGGAAGGGTGGCGGGCTGCAGGTTCAGGCTTGGTCCCCGGACAGCCACACCATAGCAGTGCTCAACTATGTGTCTGTGAATGAGTCTTCGCTCTCGCTGGTGGATGCAGCCTCCGGTGCGGTCAAAGATCTCACTACAGGGCTTGCTCCCGGAGAGAAAGTGTCCTGGTCGGAAGCACGCTTTACAACCGATGGGACTGCCGTGCTCGCGCTGTCCGACTGGAACTCAGAGTTCCATCGGCTATGGCGCATCCCGTTGCGAGGAGGCGCACCTGTTTGCCTCACACCTGATATTAAGCATGACGTTGACGTCTTCGATATCTCTCCCGATGGAAGATACCTTGCGTATAGCCTGAACGATGAAGGCATCAGCCGCCTTCACCTGATGGCTGTCTCGACCCGACATGAGATGCCGGTTCCCGCGATACCCACCGGTGTCATCGAAGACTTGCAGTTCCACCCTGTTATAGGCGAACTGGCACTTTCGCTCTCTACTCCATCGCAGCCATACGACGTCTACAGTTTCAAAACTGGTGCCACTGCGCTGACCCGCTGGACCGCGAGTGAGACTGGCGGTCTGAACATGGGAGATGAGAAACCGGCGGAGCTGATCCACTGGACTGCGCAAGACAACGTTCGCATATCGGGCTTCCTGTTCGCTCCGCCTGCCAAGTTCATTGGCAAGCGCCCAGTGATCATCGACATTCATGGGGGACCTGAGGGGCAGGCCAGACCGGACTATCTAGATGATTATCATGAGTATCACTACTTCCTTCGGGAGATGGGAGTGGCACTCATCTATCCGAACGTTCGCGGGTCCACCGGTTTCGGCAAAACATTTTCCATGCTGGACAACGGCGTCAAACGCGAGGATTCGATTACCGATATTGGTGCGCTGCTGGACTGGATCAAGACACGGCCCGACCTTGACGCCTCTCGTGTTCTGGTTGCGGGTATGAGCTATGGCGACCGTATCGCTGCTTCGATCGACACAGTTGGACTTTCCAATATCGTCACCTTCCTGCAACGCACTGCAGAGTACCGCAGGCAGTTGCGCCGCGCTGAATATGGCGACGAACGCGATCCAGCCACAAGAGCGGCTCTCGAAAAGATCGCTCCCGCCAATCTTGCCGGTAACCTGACGAAGCCGATGTTTATCCGGGCGGGTAAGATGGATCCGCGTGTACCATATGCCGAATCCGAGCAGATGGCCGCTGCGGCGCGAAAGAACCACGCCCCGGTATGGTTTCTCGGCATGAAAGATGAAGGTCACGTTTTTCAGAAGAAGACCAACATCGACTATGGTTTCTATCTGAAGATCCTTTTCGTACAGAACTATCTGCTGGAGCCACATCCCTGATGATTTGGAGCCTTGCCCCACAAGTAGAGCTTGTGGGGCAATACGACGCTCCTATAATCTGATCGTTGCGCCCCGTTGCGCAGGCTTCCAGCGGTTAGAATCTTCTTTTGTCGAACTCTATGTCCAGTCCGCACGAATACTTTGAGGAGCGCTGCAGCCTCGCCGCGGATGGCCATCTCTCTTCCGATGAGATGAGCGAATTGGAAGAACATCTTGCAGGCTGTGAGTCATGCAGCGACTTTTACCGTGACATGATCAGCCTGACGACCGGTCTGAACCTGGAAGCAGAGGCAGTCTTTGCCGACCCTCCAATGTCGGCACGTAAGGTTCCTCCTGACACAAGAGAACCAGCTGTGCTCAACATGCCTGCACCTTCGCATCGAAACCCTGTTCCAATGACGCCAGTGCCTCGCTGGACAGAGCACTACGGTCGTGTAGCCGCCGCGGCGGTATTCGGAGTTCTGTTGGGAGCAGGCGGCGTGTCGCTACAACGTTTTAACCGCAACGCTGCGTCTACAGCGACAATCGCCCCAACTGCAGCGACAGTAGCTGCAACAAGACGTGCTGCAATACCGGATGAGAATACACGAGAGGCCCTTGCTGCAGCACAGAGCCGAATCGCACTGCTCCAATTGGAGCTAGCGCATGCCGCGGCAACAGACCAGAGCTCTTCTGCGACCGTGGCGGCGGCTCCCATGTCTCAGAACGACAGGCAAAAGCAAACGGCTGCGTTGCAAAGTCGCATTGCGGAGTTAGCCGAGAAAGGTACAGTCCAGCACGATCAGATTGCGGCACTCTCCGCAGAGATCGACAAACTGCGCCAGGCGCACGATCAGGACACGCAGACACTGCAAGCTCGGGATGCTCGCATTCGCCTACTCACTACGGACCTGCTCGCAGATGATACGTCCACGCCGCCTCCCGGCGCATCAAGTAGCGTGGCCACTCCTTCTGTCGCGGACCTGTTAGGACAGCGCAATCTCCATGTAATCGACATTTATGATGAGAGTAGTCACGGCCAGCGAACCGCAGCCTTTGGCAGAGTCTTCTATGGGGAAGGCGCATCACTGCTCTTCTATGCGTTTGATCTGCCAGTGAAGCAAGGATCGGACAAGATTGTCGTTCAAGCATGGGGACAACAAGAAGGCAGTTCAAAGAATCCAGTGCAATTGGGCGTCTTCAGCCAGAGCGATCCTTCTCTGCGACGCTGGGTGTTGCGTGTCAAGAATCCTGCTCAACTGAGCAAGATCGACGCGGTTTTCGTAACCCTGGAACGGCGCGAGGAGAAGAAACCGATGGGCACACCGATGCTGTATGCCTACCTGCGACAGGCTCCAAACCATCCTTGATGTTTCGAAGGCTTGCATCTTGGTTCCTGCTGAAAGCTGGTCTGGCGTTCATACTTTGCCTTTTACTCGGCATGCCGGCTGTGGCGCAGATTCAGAGTGCCGATCTCTCCGGACGTGTTACCACGCCGGAAGGAGCTCCGATACCGAGCGCACGCATCGTCGCGGTCAATGTCTCCACCGGTGATCCGATTTACGGTCAAACGAACCGCAACGGTGTTTATCTGCTGACAGGAATGGCTGCAGGTGAATATCGGATTACAGTACAGAAATTCGGCTTCAAAGTCAGTACGCGAACCAATGTGCAACTTCATATGCAGAGCCAGGTCTCGGAGAACTTTCGGCTGGAGCTGGGCTATTCCAATGAGACCGTAAGCTCGCGCTCCACAAGCTGGTCGGCGGAAACCTCCCCCACTAGCAAATCCATACTAGGCCATAATTTCCCCGAAGACTTTCCTCTCAACGGCCGCAGTTTTGAGCCGCTATTCTGGCTTGTATCGGGTTATGTTTCGGCAGCAACTTACTTTACCAGTCCTGGACAATCTTCCTTTAACGGTAGGCGCACTACAGAGAACTACATTACCGTTGACGGCGCGTCGGTTCTGCTTGGCACGGCGCAGGGAAACGATATCACTCTTGGAGAAGGAGCCGGCGAATCGCTGCCGGCGTTAACCACTCTGGGAAGTACCAGTGGCATTGTTTCGCTCGACGAGATCCAGGAGTTCACCATTCAGTCCAACGCGTACTCTCCCCGCTTTGGACATCTTCCCGGTGCGCAGGTCTCCATCCTCACACGGACAGGATCGAACACTCTGCATGGGACAGTATTTGCATACTTCCGCAACCAATACTTGGATGCCAAGGACTGGTTTGCCGGGCACGAAGATCTGCCCAAAGCCGTGGAGACGCAAAATGATTTCGGCATCAACATGTCTGGCCCACTGTGGCGCGATCGCGTGTTTGGCTTTGGCAGCTATGAAGGCATACGTCTTGTGCAGCCGCAGACTCGAACCGAAGTGGTGCCCTCGCTTGCGGCACGTGCCGCAGCGCCAGCCGCTCTACAACCGCTCTTCAACAGTTTTCCTTTGCCGAATCGCACTGTGCCAAATGCGGACCTTGGTATCTTTGCCGCCACACCCACCGACTCAGCAACTTTGAATACAGCCAGTCTACGTCTCGACTGGATCATCTCTCCTCGCGCTTCTTTGTTTGCGCGGACTGCCTATGCTCCTTCGAGTGTGGAACAGCGCGGAGCTTTCGACTTCTATTCCATGAGTACGCTGGGGCACACGCGCGCCAACCTCAACTCGCTTACGCTTGGCGGAACATTCCGTTTCGCTCGATCAGGTGTCTACGAGCTACGCGCAAATCTAAGCAAGTACAGTTCGGGGACGTGGGTCTTCCAAGATACCTTTGGAGGTGGCACGCCAGTCCCGCTCGCTACGTTGTTCAGCAGCTATCCCGCGGCAGCCAACAGTAGCAACAACTTTACTGCGACCTTCCGCGCCGACAATAACGGACTGTATATGGGGCGTGACATCGACAACAGGCAGAGGCAGTGGCAACTGGCACAGGAGGTGCAATTCTCGCTGCATAACCACTCGATCGCTGGTGGAGTTGATATCCGACTGCTGACTCCGGTCAATGCCTTCCGTGCCTATACCGCCGTGTATAACTTTGCCGGATTCAGCGGAGCCGCTGCAGGCAGCACAACCTCCACAACGGTACAGTCTTCCTCTTCGGGACAGATTCGACTGCTCTATCAAAACTCCTCAATCTATCTTCAAGACACATGGAGACCCACCCCTGTCTGGAACATCACCTACGGTGTACGTTGGGAAGGCGACGGTCCGCCGCATGATCGCAACGGGCTTCCGCTGCGCACCGTGCGAGGCATGGACGATCCCGCTACGCTGGAATTGGCCCCTGCCGGCTCCCCTCTGTGGCCAACTGAGCGGACGAACTTCGCTCCTCGTCTCGGTATTGGCTATCAATTGCGTAGCAACCCTGGATGGGAAACACAGCTTCGCGGCAATTTGGGACTCTTCTACGGATTATCCAGCAGCGCAGCTTCCCGCGTGGCGCTAGGAGCACCTTATCTCGTTAGCCGCCCGCTAGGTGCAAGCTCTTATCCCATAGCGACAGCCCAGGCAACGCCGCCCGCATCTGAGCTGAGCGTTCCCTACAGCCTGCTCTACGCATTCCCGCAGGATTTTCATGCTCCCCGCGTGCTCGAATGGAACGCCGGTGTGGAGCAGCACCTGGGACCTCACTGGATGGGAATCGCTGAGTATGTCGGTTCAACTGGTGATCGGCTTCTTCATCGTGAATTGTTGCTGCCCTCCGAAGGCCTCAACCCACAGTTCTCAATCATCGAACTGATCAACAACCGTTCAAAGTCGAACTACAACGCGCTACAGATGCGACTAGCTCGCGCGTTCGGGAGTGGAGTGCGGATTTGGGGTACTTACACCTTCAGTCATTCACTCGATATCTCTTCCAGTCTCGCGCACCCTATGCCGTTCTATCTCACCTACAATCCGGAGCTGGATTACGGTAACTCTGACTTTGACGTAAGCCACTCTCTCGCCATCGTCGCAACCTATACCTCAAAGGCAAACTTCGACTGGACATGGCTCAGGCGCACACTAACCGATTGGTCGATTGCGAGTTCCCTCCGCGCTCGCACAGGTATGCCGATCAATGTGATGACCGGTTCCGACCTGATCGACCTGGGCTATACGAAATCCGATTACCGGCGTCCAGACCGTATTCTCGGCCAGTCTTTCTGGACCCGAGGCGCACAGTATCCTGGCGGACGCGCCCTCAATCCTGCCGCGTTCCAGGCCAACACCACTGTTCTGCAGGGAACGTTGGCAAGGAACGCCGTGCGCGGATTCGGAGTATGGCAGGAGGATCTTAGTCTTACGCGTACTCTTCCTCTGCGCGAAAACCTTCGCTTGGGGCTCCGCATGGATGTCTTCAATCTCTTCAACCATCCCAGCTTCGGCGATCCAGGAACGCAGTACACCACAACAAACCTGCTCACTTCGCCCACCTTTGGCGTCTCAAGCGCCACGCTGGCGCGGAGCCTTGGCCACGGCGGAGCGGACGGCGGCTATAACCCCGCCTATCAGATCGGCGGAGAACGCGCCATCCAATTAGCCGCACAGATCAAGTTCTAACCGAACCTGCAGCGGCTCAATCAAGAAAAGAACGAGTGGACAGCCTGCGTATCAACCGGAGCTAACTATTGGCCGTCAGGTTAGATCAATAATCAATAAACCGAAGCCTTCTTCTCGTCAGCGATCAAAGTGACTGCGTGCGGACAATCGTGCAATCGCGGTGTCGAGTATTCGATCTTACTGAGCCAACTCAAGATGATAGACTGACGGCGCCCGCCGATAGCGGATACTTTGAATGCTGAGCGCTACAACTTTTGGGATGTTTCCAGCGCCAATAGAGACTACTGGAACCCACGCCTTGCGGCGACCACTACGGCGGATTATCTGAGGCTATGAAGCAAAACGTGATGCGGCTCACCCTCTGGACGCTCCTCCAGATCTTGACCATGGCAAGTCCTTGCTCCGCCGGTACGTCGCCCCGCCGGGCCCGCGAAATCATGGTTGACGCTGCCGTCGCCACGGCCATTGACGGCTCGCCTATGCCCTACGAGATCGGGACACTCTATGTGCCTGAGAACCGCGACAAGTCCGGCAGCCGTCTGATCGGCGTCGGCTTCGCACGGGTCAGAGCAGCACACCCGACCGCCGCGCCGCCGATCTTCCTGCTGGCTGGCGGACCGGGTGTAACTATGCTCGATATTGTGCTCGACCATGACGATGCGGCCCGCCGGCGGATCAAGGTATGGCAAGCCTACGCCGAGGTCGCCGACCTGGTGGTGATTGAGCAGCGCGGCTATACCCTGCGTGGCGAGTTGCTGGAACTCGCCAGCAAGCCCCTCCCGCTAAATCGGCCGACCACTACGGTCGACGACATCGACGTCACCCTAGATCTGGCCCGACGTGCGAAGGCTGCGTATCCTCAGGCAGACCTCTCCGGCTATTCGATCGGTCAGATCGCCGACGATGTGGATGATCTCCGTCGCGCTCTCGGTTACGACAAGATCAGCCTGGTGGCTGCCAGCTTCGGTTCACAATGGGGCTTCGCTGTCATGAAAGCCCATCCAGGGACAGTGGCACGCGCAGTCATCACCTCTGCCGAACCATTGGACTATGGCTATGACATGCCCTCGCAAGTATTTGCTGTCTACCAGCGCATCGCTTGGGAAGCCGACCAGGATCCCGAGCTGAAACCCTGGCTGCCGCCAGGCGGCCTGATCGCGGCGATGTGGGCGACTCGCGAGCGCTTGATCAAGACACCCGTCACCGTGACTGTGAGGGATGAGGGCGGCGGGTCCCGCATCGTCGTGCTGGGAGCGGAAGACTATCAGGCCGCCCTTCTCGACGCCGCTCAGCACGCCGCCGGCTTCCCCCGCTTTGTGATCGAGACCTATTATGGCCATTACGATACTTGGGCGCGCGACGCGATCTCTGCCCGGGCCTCGGAGAAGCGCTCGTTGATCAATCCGCTGATCAATATCAGCCTCGACATGAGTGCCGAGCGCAAGAGCTTGCTCTGGAGCGATCCAGCTCTTCCGATGATCGGCGGTTGGAACTTCGCGGCCTATCTGGCGACCAAAGGTGCGTGGCCTACTCCCGACGCTGGCGATACCTTCAGAAAGCCGGTCCCGGACCAAACGCCCATCCTGTTCATCCAGGGAGACTGGGATCCTTCTACTCCGATCGAAAACACCTTCGCCATGCTGCCCTGGTTCTCCAACGCTCACATGGTTATCCTTCACCGTGCTCAGCATGGTGGCACCTTCCAATGGCTCCGCACGCGGCCTGATGTGGCCGCCAAGGCCTACAATTTTCTGCGGACGGGAAGTTTATTGGATATGCCAGCCGAGGTGTCGCTGGATCCGGTCACCTTCGCCTGCCCGAGCTTCGCGCCTCCGTCAGTTAGAGCCAATTGAGAGTCCCTTCCGGATCGCTACGACTCGGGAGTGGTTTACATCGAGCCGCATGCCTGTACGATCAATGCTTATGCCTCCCCAAGATGGCACGTATATAGATCTACCATTGGTCTTCAAACAGATTCTTCGCGTGACCATTCTAGGCTATATCCCAAAAACATAAATGCTACGATTTCACAGTGAGCTCATAGCTCGTACTCCGGCCACCCCCTGGATTGCGGATGAGAATACCGCGTTCTAGAAGAAACAAAATGTCCCTGAGCGCCGTATCGCTAGAACATTTTGCAAGTTTGGCGTACTTCGAAGTTGTGAGTTTGCCTTCAAAGCCGTCGAGCAAACGGTTCAGGATCATGCGCTGCCGTTCGTTGATTGCCATTCCGGCGATTCCTTCCCAGAAACGCGCCTTTGTAAGAACAGCCGCAAGTGTTGTGTGCGCGCCTTCGATGGCGCTGCCAAGACAATCGAGAAACCATGTCATCCAGGGAGTAATGTCCAGCGTCCCTTTCTGCGTCGCTTCAAGGATCTCGTAATACGCCTTGCGCTCTTGGCGGATCTGCGCGGACATACTATAGAAACGCTGCGGGCTATCTTCAGACCGCGCCAACAACATATCCGTAATAGCGCGCGCAATACGGCCATTTCCATCGTCGAACGGGTGGATGGTGACGTACCAAAGATGGGCTATGCCCGCTTTGAGAACGGGATCGTTGGTGGCGTCAGTGTTGAACCAATCGAGAAATACGTTCATCTCGCCGTCGAGTTTTCCTGCTGCCGGGGCCTGAAAATGGACGCGTTCTCGTCCCACTGGACCCGAGACAACCTGCATGGGGCCATTGCTGTCGTCACGCCATGTCCCGGTGTTGATCTTGGTCATGCCGCTGCGTCCGGTGGGAAATAAAGCCGCGTGCCATCCGAAGAGCCTGTCGGCGGTTAGAGGTTGGGCGTATCGTCCCGTCGCGTCCAGCATCATTTCGACAACACCCTCAACGTTACGGTCTGCGGGCTTTAGGGCGCCCACGTCCATGCCGAGCCGGCGGGCGATTGATGATCTGACCTGTTCCGCATCCAGTCGTTCGCCCTCGATTTCGCTGGTTTTGAGCACGTCGGCAGTCAGTGTTTGTAAGACCGCTTCCTGACGGAGGTTGAATCCGAGCGCTTCCATGTGGCCTATGAGACGGCCCTGCCTATGACGGATGGCGGCAAGAGGTTCGGCGAGATGCTTGGCATCCCACGTAAAGTGGGGCCATTCTTTGCGCTCATATATATACATTCACCGCACCTACTGCGGTGAATAATACTCCTATTCGCCGCATAAGATCAGATATTCGCCGCACATAATGCAGTGAATAATTTCTCTAATCACCGCAAAAAGCTAGCAGGCTCCCTTTTTTGGATCTGAACCGATGACTCTTTGCTATTTCGCTGATCAGATCCTGTTCCCGATTTTACGCTGAAAACAAACGGCTTGCGCATGGGAGCAATAACGGCCTCGAGGGAGCAATAAGGGAGCAATAAACGGGTCTTAGGGCGTTTTTGGGGGCCTTGTAGGCGACGGAGGCCTTCAAAAATCAATAAGTTACGTGATCGCTTAAAAATGGCATGGAAGAGGTCATCGGTTCGATCCCGATCAGGTCCACCAAACAACCTCTTACAAATCAAATAGCTACAGGAAGCAGTCTCCCTCCTTCCCTCAGCGATTTTGTCGCATCCTTGTCGCAAAATCTCTGCC
>Ga0193743_1001621_pt1 | contig 16658 bp, 11 predicted proteins | sample L2c2metaG_FD_143038 | JGI IMG/M metagenome (GOLD analysis project Ga0193743, IMG submission 143038) | Soil microbial communities from a riparian zone of the East river system, Colorado, United States - L2c2 | ecosystem: Environmental > Terrestrial > Soil > Riparian zone | place: USA: East River...
TTTCGAGCACGCGGAAAACGCCGAAGGTGAGGCCGTGCTGCCAGCTGTTTTGAGAGGAGGCGGATTTGCCGGCTTCGGTTTTGGGGCCGGTGGATTTTTGGGCGTTGGCCCGATTGGCTGCGAGTTGTTCTTCGGTTGGCATGGTGGCTCTTTGGTTGGTGATATGGAAATAAAAAACGCCGCAGATGCCATGGCAGGCACTGCGGCGGTTTGGTGGTTTCTTTGTTCAGGATAGCAGAGGGCAAAAAGCGATTTATAGGTACATCTTTTGTAATCAGTGAGTTATGACTTGTGACTCACGAATTTGGACAACCATATTGGGTTGGGCACACGTTCTTGCGGAACGCGTTACGTGCTGCCGATGCGGTGATTGACCGGGCCGAGCGCTCGTTCAATATCGCGCATTGGTATGAGGCAGCGCATGGCGGGGTCATTTCGCGGCAATGGAGCAACCGACGCTCTTTGCGGAGGACCTGCGGCGGTTCCTCAGAGCAGAGCGGTTCAGTGACCCGGTTTCACTCATCGCTCAATGCTAGCTCCCCTATTGAGAAACGGCGTCGCGCAGTTGCCATGCAGGCATCGGCGGCTTGCTGAAGCCACTAATCAGCAGAATCGCATTGAGGCGAAGGCTCCGCCGCCGCACCTCGCAAGTCAGCCCAATCCAGAAGCGCCAGAAAGACGGGACCGAGCGCCCGTCCAAGCTCGGTCAGCTCATATTCGACCTTCGGCGGAACCTGCGGGTGGACCGTTCGGGAGATGACCCCGTTCAGCTCCAGAGCGCGAAGCTGCTGGATAAGCATCTTTTGCGACACCTCCGGGATCGCACGCTGCAAGTCGGAAAAGCGCATCACGGGCTCCGAGAACAAATGGGCAAGGATCATCATCTTCCATCGCCCCTCAAGACAACGGAGCGCGTCCTGCATGTTCGCGGCGCAAAGTACCCGGTGGGGTCGCCCGCATGCCATCCGATCGTCTTTCATATGTACTTACTTTTTGGTGGGTATGTGACCTTTCGGTCCGTTCTTGTCTTTCCTATCCTGAACACCGATAATGCGCAAAGGGAAGAGAACCGCAGGAAAACCGTCTTGGACTGAAGGAAGATCACTCGATGAAAATTGGAATTGTAGGAGCAGGCTTTATCGCGAGGGCCGTCGCTACCACCGCTATCCGGCATGGCCATGATGTCATGGTCTCAAATACTCGAACGCCAGACACCTTATTTAGTCTGACGCGCACGATCGGTTGCAAAGCTGGCACACCGGAGGATGCTGCTGCATTTGGAGATATTGTCCTCATTGCGATTCCGCTGAAGAATTACCAGTCAATCCCCGTGAAACCGCTGGAGGGCAAAGTAGTGCTGGACGCCGACAACTACTATCCCGATCGAGACGGTCACATAGTCGAATTGGACAAAAATCAAGTCACGACAAGCGAGTTACTGGGGCGGCACCTCCCGAAATCGAAGGTCGTCAAGGTCTTCAACGCGATCCAAGCGGCAGACATCGAAAAGGACGGTCAGCCGGCGGGATCACCCAACCGCAGAGCACACCCGATTGCCGGTAATGATCCAGCAGCGAAACACGTTGTCAGCGAGTTGCTTGACCAGTTCGGCTTCGATGTCGTCGATGCGGGGCCACTCGTTGAAGGCTGGCGGTTCCAGAAAGATACGCCGGCTTATTGTGTTCCCTTCAATGCAGACCAATTGCGAGATGCCCTTGCTGCCGCCCAGCGGTAAAGCCGCCTTCTGAGGTGGCCGATGACAGACATGCTCGATGAATCCAAAACCGTCTCGGCGGCGCGACACCTCCGCCGCGCAACCGAAGCGGCTTCGGCCTCTCTGAGTTCGACTTTGGCCTAAAGGGTGTTTGAAAATGGCGGCTGTTGCCCCGGGAGTTTCCGGCATGGGGAACGGTCTATCATTACCACCGGACCTGGAAGAACGCGGGCGTATGGACATGCCTTCAGAAGGCGCTCTGCGAGCGCGTTCGAACACAGGCGGGATGGGCTGTGGGCCCGTCTGTTGTCATTTCCGTTGTCATCATGGATAGTGGGTATTCCGTGCCCCAACGAAGTTAGGTCACATCGACGCTAATTAGTACCGCGACCAGCACACGAAAGCGCTCAAAATGTGCAGAGCTTGGCGAGTACGTCATCACTCGCTCCGTCACACCTGCCTGACTCGTTGGGCATCGGCCTGATTTTGAATGATTTATTTGGTGAGCGCGGAAGGAATCGAACCTTCAACCTAGTGATTAAGAGTCACTTGCTCTGCCAGTTGAGCTACGCGCCCGTTTCGGGTGGGATTTGGCGGCGGATTGTTGCCGCCTTTCACACTATATCATTCGGGGCGGCAGTTACGCTGCTCCCAAAATTGCGATGGAATCCGGGGGGAGCTCGATTGCGCCGGGATGGGATTGCCAGCCGGTTTCCGAGCAGATGGGGTTGGTCGAATCCTGGCTAGCGGCGATGGTTTGGCGGTCTTGGGCCAGATTGCAGATGACTTCGATTTCGCCCCTTCTGATGGTCAGCCAGCGGGCTTGCTCATCGAAGTGAACCTCCAGGCGGTCGAGGCAGCCGTCCATCAGAGAAGACGTCGAGCGCCGCAGGGCGATCAGTTTTTTGTACCAGTCCAGCAGGGAGCGATTCGGCTCGCGTCCCAGTTCCGCCCAATTGAGTTTGGAGCGCTGGAAATTGACAGGGTCCTGCGGGTCGGGGACATTGTCCGGATGCCAGCCAAACGCGACAAATTCGCTGCGGCGGCCCGCCGAGACCAGCCCTCCCAGTTCCGCGTCTTCATGCTGCGTGAAATATAAGAACGGGCTGGAGGCGCGGAACTCTTCACCTTGAAAGAGCATGGGCACGAAAGGGGAGATGAGCACCAGAGCGGCTGCAATTTTCTGGCGGCCGGCGCTCACCAGCTGGCAGAGACGGTCGCCGTTGGCGCGGTTGCCGACCTGGTCGTGATTTTGGGAGTAGCCCAGAAAGCGGTGGCCGGAAAGACCGCGGACCGGGCGGCCGTGATTGCGGTCGCGATGGGGGGAATACCCGCCGGTGTAGACATACGCCTGGCGAAGCGCCGTGGCCAGATGCGCCAATGAACCGAAATCTTCGTAATAGCCATTGGTCTCTCCGGTGAGGACGCTATGCAGGGCGTGGTGAAAATCGTCGCTCCATTGCGCGTCAATACCGGAACCGCCGGCCGCACGGCAGGTGACAACGCGCGGATCATTGAGATCACTTTCCGCGATCAGGACAAGAGACCGGCCCACCTGGGCGGAGAGCACCTCTACTTCGGCCGCCAACTGTTCAAGGAAGGGCAAGGCAGACCGGTCATGATAGGCGTGGATGGCGTCGAGACGCAGACCGTCGAAATGATAATCGCGCAGCCACATGGCGGCATTATCCAAAAAGAAGCGGCGCACCTCATGGCTGCCGGCACGATCGAAATTGATGGCCTCGCCCCAAGGAGTTGCGTAAGCGGGGGTAAAATAAGGGCCGAAGCGGCTGAGGTAATTGCCAGAGGGACCGAGGTGATTGTAGACCACGTCGAGCAGTACGGCGAGGCCTTTGGCGTGACACAGGTTGACAAACTGCTTCAACTGAGCCGGCGCACCATAGGCGTGATGCGGCGCATAGACATCGACGCCATCATAGCCCCAGCCCCACTCGCCGGGAAATTCATTGACCGGCATGAGTTCCACATGAGTGACGCCGAGGTCGAGCAGATAGTCGAGCCGCTCAGCGGCACTTTCGAAGGTACCGGCGGGAGTGAATGTGCCGATGTGGAGCTCGTAAATGAGGGCGCTGGCTAGCGGTTTGGCCTGCCACTTTTGATCGGTCCAGCGAAATCCGGAATGATCGATCAACCGGGAGGGACCGTGCACGCCACGCGGCTGACAAGCCGAACGCGGGTCTGGAAACGGGCCTTCCCCATCGACCAGAAAAGCATAGTCGGCACCGGCTACGGCGGCCTCTATGCGCGCTTTCCACCAACCGCCATGCGCAGGCTGCATTTCATAGTAGTCGCCGTTGACGGCAATCGCTACGGTCTGGGCACGCGGCGCCCAAACGTTAAAATCATGCATAGTTTCCTATTGTTTGATGAGCAAGGCAACCGGAAAAGCGGCAAAAAGATCGCTCATTTCCAGATCGCCTCCTGAGAAATGGAGACCGGTCAATTCGTTCTTCCACTGACCGGCGGGTAGCTGAAGTTTGGTGCCGCTCCAATGGCCGTTGAGGGTGAGCACCAGACGAGGCAAAACAACCAGCGCGTTTTCTCCACGCCGATAAGCCACTGCGTGCCCTGCTTTCGGCCCGGTGGCGTACAGCGGCGTGTACACGCCGCTATCGCCGAAGCATTCCTCCTGTGCGCGGCGGGCGCGGAGGGTATGAAAAATCGTCCACATTTTGGGCAAGCCCTCGTCCATGCGGCTCATCACTTGTTTGACGTCGAGATGCGGCAGTTCAGCCAGCAAGCGGCGCCTCACCTCGTAGTCGACGGGACGGCGGTTATCCGGGTCCACCAGGCTTAGATCCCAAATTTCAGTGCCTTGATAAAAATCGGGGATACCCGGAGAGGTGAGCTTCAACAGAGTCAACGAAAGTGAATTGACACGGCCCGGTTCAATCAAGAACTGTACAAAATTCTCGAAGTCATCGAGAAAAGCATCATCGTGGTAAATCGACTCAATAAAGCCGCGCGTGGCGTTTTCGAAGGGCTCGTTGGGCGTGAGCCACGAGGTCTTCCGCTTCGCTTCCCGGGTGGCCTTTCCCATATAGAGCAAAAGGCGGTCGGGTTCGATAGGCCAGGCGCCGAGCATGGTTTGGTAGAGAAAGTATTCCGTGTTGGAATCGAAGCAATCGCAGCTTTTGTATTTGGCGTTCGCGGCGGACCAGCGGGTAAACGCCTGCTCCCATTCTTGCGGAATCTCGGAGAGCAGGGCAAGGCGGCAGCGCACATCCTCACTGCGCTTGGTGTCATGCGTGGAAGAGGCGAGCATGGCGCGCGGGTGAGTTTCGCTGACCTGCCGGCGGCTCTCATGAAACTCTTCGGGTGAAATGCCGAAGCGGCTGGGATCGCCTCCTACTTCGTTTAGCGCGATGAGCCGGTTGTAGCAATAGAACACGGTATCTTCAACGCCCTTCGCCATGGCGGGGCCGGTGAATTGCTGGAAGCGGAGGACGAACTCAGACTCCAATTCTCCGCGCACGCGAAGGAGTAACACGCTTCCAATGAAGTCAAACAAGTCGGGGTCGATTTCAGGACGGTTATTCTTAGCCGCCGCGACAGCCTCGTCGATGTAGTGTTTGTCTTCTTGCGTTATTTCGCCGCGCTCGGGCACGACGTAGGAGCGGTAAACGCTGAAGCAAGCGACCAGTTCGCGGATGGCGCGGGCGGCATCGATGCGCGTGAAGTCGCGCTGCTCCCGATGGTTCTCAAAAATGTTAGCAAGCAGAGCCGTGAGGCGATTTACGTCACTACCGAGCAGTTCCCTAAGAACCAAATGTTTTTTCTCGCGGCAGATCGCGGCGTAGTCGGTGGAATCCCCGGTAAGAGCGGTGTACAGACGGTTGAATTCTTCTTCGTTGGCGGAATCCACGAACAGCGCGCCGGCCTGATTGAGATAGTCGTAACCGGTGGTGCCGTCAATCGGCCATTCGGGCGGCAGGTTTTCACCTGACTCCAAGATTTTTTCGGCCAGAATCCAGACGTCGGGCGCCTCCGCCCGCAGGCGTTCGAAATACTGGCGCGGATCGAGAAGGCCATCCGGGTGATCGACGCGGATGCCATCGAGAACACCTTCGCGCAGCCAGCGAAAGACGAGCACGTGCGTATCGGCGAACACCTGCGGATCTTCGACGCGGAGGCCGACCAGGCTATTGACATCGAAAAAGCGGCGGTAGCCGAGATCCTGCTTGGCTGCCTGCCAGGAAGAAAGACGATAATTCTGCAGCTCGAGCAATTCGTCGAGACAGTCGGGACTTCTGTTCCTTTTCGCTATTTCCTGGTCGACGGCATCAGCGATGAAGGGGGTGTCTTTGAAGAGACGATCCAACAGATCCATGACGACGCGTTTGTTGCGGTGACGTTCGGCGACGCTGGCGCGATCAGTCAGCGTGGGACCGGGAAGACGCTCGAGCGAATCGGAGAGGAAATCCAGGTAATCCGAGCCAGTTTCGGTGGCAGCCACGGCCAGGATGGGGACCAGTGAACGGGGCGAAGCGGGGAGTTCATGATCGAAATATCGAAAGAAGAAATCGGCGCCACGGCGCAGCAGCTGAATTTCGCCGCGTTCCACGGCGCGGCCGTAGTGATCTCCCAGGATAGGCACCAGCAGTTTATTCCGGAGTTTTTCTTCGTGAGAGTTCCAATCGATATCGAAATAGATCGAATAGCGGCTGGAGGGGCCGTTTTCGAGCACATCCCACCAATACCGGTTGCGCCGGACGGAGATCGCCATGTGATTTGGGACGATGTCGAGCACCTGGCCTAAGTTGCACGCGTGCAGACTCTGAGAAAAACGTTCATGCGCTTCCGCGCCGCCCAGTTCGTCGTTGACTTTGTGATGATCGACAACGTCGTAACCGTGCTGGCTGCCGGGAGCGGCTTGCAGATAAGGGGAGCTGTAAACATGCGAGATGCCGAGCTGGTGAAGGTATTGTGCGATCTCGGCGGCAGCGTCAAAACCGAAGCCGGCATGAAGCTGCAGGCGATAGGTCGCAATAGGAATGCGGGTCATTCCCGGGTTAGAGCCTGGAGAGGAGGACAAAGTTTCGCTTTTCCGCCGCCTGCATGCGCTTCCGCCCGTTCAGCGAGGGCGTAAAGTTGTAAGTAGAACTAAATGCTATACGAAATCGAACGCCAAGCGACGGCGGAAAACGCTGTTATTTTGTTACATCCGGATGACAGCGTGGCGATTGCGCGCGTGCGGGTGGAAGTCAACCAGGAATTGGACGTCAACGGTAAGGCGGTGCTGGCGAAGGCGTTCGTCCCGGCGGGGCATAAAATAGCGGTTCGAGACATCGCCGCCGGCGCACCAGTGTACCGGTATGGCAACGTAATCGGATACGCGTCACAGGCGATCGCGGCGGGCGAACATGTACATGTCCACAACCTGGGGTTTCAGGAACTGGAGACGCTGGATGTGACGGTAACGGAGCCGCGGCCAGAGCGCGCGGCAACGGCGAAACGCGTCTATTTCCAGGGATACGAGCGCGCCGATGGACGGGTGGGAACAAGGAATTATATTGCGGTAGTGGCGGCGAGTAACTGCGCGGCACACACGGCGGAATTGATTGCGCAGAGCTTCGCGCACGAAGAGCTGCCGGCCAATGTGGATGGCGTGGTGGCGTTCCCGCATGGCGAAGGGTGCGCGCACTCGATCGGCCCCGACACGGAGCAGTTGCAACGCACGCTAGAAGGAGTGCTGGATCATCCGAACGTTTCAGCGGCGCTGATCCTGGGCTTGGGGTGCGAGGTCAATCAGATTGATCATTACCTGGGGCGGACTAACGGCGGCAATGGCGGCAGGAACCCGGCTGTCACGCTACAAGGGTTGACGCTGCAGGATTCAGGCGGGACGATGGGCGCTTTGGAAGCAGCTCGGAGACAGGTTCGCCAGTACATAGAAAGAGCCGCCGGCGAGAAGCGGACGGAAGTGCCTGCGGCAAAGCTGCAACTGGGCTTGAACTGCGGCGGGTCCGATTCGTTTTCGGGTATTACGGCGAATCCGGCGTTGGGCTATTGCTGCGACCTGCTGGTAGAGCAGGGCGGGACGGTCGTGCTGGCGGAGACGACGGAGATTTTCGGCGCGGAACATTTGCTGATCAGGCGCGCGAGGAGTAAAGAAGTAGCGCAGAAGCTGGTGGGCTATGTGGAGCAGTATAAGCGGTATTTGCGGCAGTTCGGAGGTAGTTTCAACGACAATCCATCGCCTGGAAACAAGGAAGGCGGTTTGAGCAATATCCTGGAGAAATCGCTCGGGGCGGTTGCCAAGGCGGGGACAAGCACGCTGGAGGATGCGGTGGATTATGCCGAGCGGGTTTTGGCTGCGGGGTTTGTGTTTATGAACACGCCCGGCTATGATCCGGTTTCGATCACGGGGCTGGCGGCCGGGGGCGCGAATCTGATTGCGTTTACCACGGGACGCGGCAGCGCCATTGGGTTCCCCAGCGTTCCGGTTTTGAAAATCAGCAGCAACACGAACACGTACCGGCGCATGACGGGCAACATGGACGTGAACGCGGGGCGCATTGCGGATGGCGAGGCGAGTGTTGAGCAGGTAGGGCGCGAGATTTTCGATGCGCTGTTGCGGGTGGCTTCGGGCGAGAGGACGCTGGCTGAGAAGCTGGGGCATCATGAGTTTGCGCCATGGCGCATTGGGCCGGTGCTGTAGCGCCGTGTCCGCGGCTTCCTACTTGGGAGCGATGTGGAAGAAGTAAATGGTCATGGACAGGCCGACGAGGATGACAATGCCGCGTATGGCGGCGGGCGGCATGCGGCGTGCCACGGCCGGACCGGCGAAGCCGCCCAGGATAGAGGCTACGGTCATGGCCAGTGTGGGGCGCCATGAAACCTGGTGGGCACAAATGAAGATGACAGCCGCAATGGTGTTCAGCGAACCGCCGAGGATGGCCTTGATGCCGTTCATTCCGTGAATGTCCTCCATGCCGTAGAGGCGCATGGCGGCAAGAAACATGATGCCGATGCCGCCACCGAAGTAGCCGCCATAAACCGCAACCGGAAATAGCACGATGAGCATCAGCGCCTGGCTGGAATGCAGGCGCCCGCTTAGAGCCGCGCTGATGCGGCTGCCCAGAGCGAAGAGCAGCGTGGCAAAGAGCAGCAGCCAGGGCGCCACCAGGCGGAACGTTTTGTCGGACGTGACGAGCAACAGGCCCGCGCCGACGGTGCCGCCGAGAATGCTGATCAGGAACCACGACTTCAGGCGCGGCTCATTCAGGCGCTGGATATCCCCTCGATAGGAAAAGACGGTAGCCATGGTGCCCGGCACTAGTGCCACCGTGCTAGAAGCATTGGCGATTACGGCCGGAATGCCCGCGAATACAAGTGAAGGAAACGTAAGGAAGCTGCCGCCGCCGGCGACGGCGTTGATTGCTCCCGCTGTAAAGGCAGCCGCAATAAGTAAAAGATAAACCATTGAAAGCTCCAGTGTACGGTCTCGGTTCTTTACACTGGCACTGTGAGTATTCGTTCGATTGTCTGGTTTCCGGCCCTGGCCTTGTGCACGGCCCTCATTTTTGATTTGCGGGCTTTGCATTCACAGACGAGAGGCAAGAAGCCAGTCACACTCGGCGACGCCGCGGCAGCGGTCGCGAGCGGATCTGTCACGCCCATCTGGACGCCGGATGGGTCCGCTTTCGCGTATGAGGAAAAGGACAGCCTCTACCTATACAGAGTTAACGAGCGGAAAGCAACTGAGTGGTTCCAGCCGGCGGAACTGAAGAAAGCGGCCAAGAAGCCCGAGGAACCGGCCGATTCGTCCTGGCAGAACCGGAGGGTCGATTCAGAGTCTTTTCAGTGGTTCCCGAACGGCAAAGATATGCTGGCGGCCGCGGGCGGCGACTTGTTCGTCGTTCACGGGAATGGCAGATATAAGCAGATCACCAAGACCGGGCTGGACGAAGAAGATCCGAAGCTTTCGCCGGACGGCAAACGGGTGCTGTACCGGTGGAAATCGAACCTTTATGTGCTTGACCTGGCAAGCAAGCAAACGCGGCAGTTGACGACGGACGGCACGCCGACGCTGCTGAACGGTCAGTTGGACTGGGTTTATCCGGAGGAGTTGGATCTTCACACGGCTACCTGGTGGTCGCCGGATTCGAAACAGATTGCTTATCTGCAATTCGACGTAGGGCGTGAGTTCCTCTATCCGCATGCCGATTTACTGGGTGAACGAGCAGTGGCCGAACCACAGCGGTATCCGCAAGCCGGCACCTCGAACCCGCAGGTGAAGCTGGGCGTCATAGCGGCCGATGGTGGAGCGACGAAGTGGATGGAACTGGGTGAAAACGCAAACAGCTTACTGGCGCGAGTGGCCTGGCTGCCGGACTCTTCGCAACTGAGCGTGGAGCGGCTGAATCGCGTGCAGGACCGGCTGGACCTGCTGTTCTGCAATCCGGTGAGCGGGGAGGCGCGGACGGTGATTCATGAAGAATCGAAAACGTGGATCAACATGGTGGATAATTTGACGCTGTTGAAGACGCGGCCGGAGTTTTTGTGGACCAGTGAACGCGGCAATGGATTCCGGCACATCTACCGCTACTCGAACAAAGGCGAGATGCTGGGGCAATTGACCAGCGGCGATTGGGAAGTAAAGACGATTGAGGCCGTGGATGAGGAGCGGCAGAAAGTGTACTTTACTTCGGCAGAGGCGAGTCCGCTCGAATCACAGTTGTATAGCGTTGGATTCGGTGGGGGCGAGCGCACGCGCGTTACGCAAGAAGCGGGAGTGCATCGCATTCAGGCCAACCAGGATGGCAGCGCCTACGTGGATTCATTCTCTAGTTCGAAGCGGCCTCCCGAGGTTCAGTTGCGAACGGCTTCGGGGGAAAGCGCGGTCCTGCGTCCGGCTGATTTGAAGCCGCTGGAGGAGTTTGATCTGTTACCCAGCGAGATTGTGGAAGTGAAGGCGGAAGACGGGGCGACGATGTATGGGCGGCTCACAAAACCGGCCAGCTTTCAGGCGGGAACCAAATATCCACTGATCGTGGATGTGTATGGCGGCCCAGGCATACAGGTGGTGTTGAACGAGTGGCAGGGCGTCGACCGCGCGCAGGCGTTTGCCCACAAAGGCTACGTGGTGTGGCAAATGGATAACCGCGGGTCTTCGGGGCGCGGACACGCTTTCGAAACGCCTATCTACCGGGAGCTTGGGAAGCATGAGGTGGCTGATCAGCGGCGAGGCGTAGAACGTCTAATCGCCATGGGTCTGGTGGATCCGAAGCGGGTGGGCATCACTGGTTGGAGCTACGGGGGCTTTATGACTTTGCGTTCGATGTTACTGGCTCCGGATGTTTTTAAAGTAGGCGTGGCGGGCGCGCCGGTAACCGATTGGCGGAACTACGATACGATCTATACCGAACGCTACATGGGCATGCCGGAGCAGAACCGGAAGGCTTATGAGGAGACATCGAACGTGCGGAATGCAGGCAAGCTGGAGGGCCGGCTTCTGCTTCTGCACAATATCGAAGACGACAACGTCCTATTTCAAAACACGATGCAGATGGCGAATGCGCTTGAAAAGGCGGGCAAACAGTTCTTCATGCAAATATATCCGCAGAAAACGCATGGCGTATCGGGTTCGCTGCGCAAACCATTGCTGGAGGCGATGGCGGCGTTTTTCGATAGCAATTTAAAAAATACTAACTAAAAAGTCCGCCGGCAGTCTACGTACCTAATATGTGGAACGATATTCGCTTTGCCATCCGCGCTTTGAACCGCAGCAAAGTATTTTCAGCCGTCGCGATTTGCACGCTGGCGCTGGGCGTAGCGGCAAATACAGCGATTTTCTCGTTGTTCTACCAGGTACTGCTGCGATCGCTGCCGGTGCCCGCTCCCGAGGAACTGGTACTGCTGCATTCAGAGCCGCCGAACCTTCCGGGAAACAGTTCCTCCGATAACGGCGAGACGGTGTTTTCCTACGCGATGTATACCGCCTTGCGCGATGGGGCGAGTTTGTTCCGGGGATTGGCGGCGCGATCGTCCAACATGGCGCAACTGACCCGGAAGGATGGGGCCGACCGGGCAAAAGTAGAGCTTGTCTCGGGCAATTTCTTTAGTGTTTTGGGAGTGCAGCCGCGTCTTGGCCGGTTGCTGGCGCGCGAGGATGAGCGGATCCGGAACGGAAGCCCGGCCGTGGTGCTCAGCTATGCGTATTGGGCAAAGCAATTCGGCAGCAGCGAGGCTGTGGTGGGAAAGACGGTCCGGTTGAATGACCTGCCTTTCGTCATTGTGGGAGTTGCGCCAGAGACTTTCCACGGGTTCATGAACGAAGACGAGCCCGCGCTTTACATGGCCATCACCATGCGCGACACTTTGTCACCCGGGGCTGGGTGGCTTGACAGCTCCGGCTCGCAATGGTTGAACATTTTGGGACGCATGAAGCCGGGCGTGACCGCGGAGCAAGCGCAGGCTTCTTTACGGCCCTTGTGGAGCGCTACTCTGCGGCGGCATTTGGATGAAATGAAGGTGCGCAATGAAAGCGCAAGAAAGCGGCTGCTGGCGAAGAACCTGGCTCTCCGTCCGGCGGCACAGGGCATTAACCAACTCGAGGGCGCGTGGCGAAAACCACTCACCGCGCTGTTGGCCATGGTGGGGTTACTGTTATTGATCGCGTGCGCGAACGTGGCGAACCTGCTGGTGGCGCGCGCCGTGATGAGGAACCGGGAAATTGCAGTTCGCCTGGCCATTGGCGCGAGCCGGTGGCAGGTAGCGCGGCAGAGCCTGGCCGAGAGCTTACTCCTAGCGGCGGCGGGCGGAACGATTGGGACGGCGGTTTCGTTCGGGTTGATTCGAGGGTTGCTCGTGGTGCTGCCAGAGGGCATGGCGGGAACGGCGCTTTCGGCCAAGCCGGATTTCGTGGTGCTCGGATTTAGTCTGCTGTTGGTGCTGTTGACTACTTTGCTATTTGGCGTTCTACCGGCAATGCAGTCGACCCGTGTAGACCCGATGCCGGCCTTACGAGACCAGAGCGCCACGGCCTCGGCCAGTGGTTTGCAGACACGCTGGCGGCAGGGGTTGGTGATCGGGCAGATCGGGTTGTCACTCGCGTTGCTGGTGGGGTCGGGGCTATTTGCCAAGACGCTGCTGAATCTGCTTTCGCATGATCCGGGCTTTGTGCCGGAACGGCTTTTGACGTTTTACATTGACCCGAGGCTTAGCGGATATTCGGTCGAGCGCGGGCTTGCCCTTTACCGTGCGCTGCTAGAGCGCCTGGGACATGCGCCCAATGTGGAGTCGGTGGCGCTCGCCGAGATCAGTCCTTTGTCGAATTCGGAAAGCTCTTCGAACATAACGGTGGAAGGCTTCAGCGCGAATACGGATGAGAATTCCAACACGGACCGGAATGCGGTGGGACCGTCTTACTTTAAGACGATGAAAAGCCCGCTGGTGAGCGGCAGAGAGTTTAGCCCGCGCGATTTAGTTCATTCGGCCAAGGTTGCGGTTGTGAGCGAGGCGTTTGCGCGGCGCTTCCTGGCGGGGAAGAATGCGGTAGGCAAGCGCATGGCGCTAGGCGGCGGTGGATCCGGGTTGGATATCGAGATCGTGGGAGTGGCCAAAGACGCGAACAATTTGAGCTTACGCGACGCGCCGAAGCCGATGTTATACATGCCTTTGGAACAATCCTACGCGAGCGCGAAGCAGATTCGCGCGGCGGCGTTTTTGGTGCGAAGCCGCGGAGAAGGCACGGACATGGAGCGGAGCGCGCGCGCCATCGTGCGGCAGGTTGACGCCAACCTGCCGGTGTTCGGCGTGCGGACCATGGTGGAGCGAGTGAATGAGTCCATTTACACCGATCGCCTGAGCGCCATGCTGGCGACAGCGTTCGGGGTACTGGCGATGCTGCTGGCGGCGGTGGGTTTGTATGGCGTGGTGGCGTACTCGGTGGCGCGGCGCACGGTGGAAATCGGGATACGGCTCGCGCTCGGCGCGCTGCCCGGGCAGGTGGTGAAACTGGTTATGCAGGAAGTGGCGCTGCTGGCGGGCGCGGGCGTTCTGGTGGGATTGCCGGCGGCGTATGCGCTCGGGCGACTGATGAGCGCGCAACTGTATGGAGTAAAGGCGGAGAGCGCGGATGTTGTTTGCGGCGCGACCGCGGTGATTCTGCTGGCGGCAGCGGTGGCCGGGTTTGTGCCGGCTTACCGGGCGAGCGGGGTGGATCCGAAGACGGCTTTGCGGTACGAGTAGGGCGCGATTGCGGAGGAGCTAAATTGACAGAGGCCGCTGTACACTGTTTCTGAGCCGAAATGCCCGATTCTCCTCCCGATGTACCCACTCCGCTCATCGAAAGCCGCATTTTCCTCATCCGGGGCCACAAGGTCCTGCTGGACGCCGATCTCGCTCTTCTCTACGAAGTCGAGACCAAGCGACTGAACGAGGCGGTGCGACGGAACCGGGAACGTTTTCCTGAGGATTTTTTGTTCCAGCTGACGGCCGAAGAGACGGAAGCTTTGAGGTCGCAATTTGCGACCTCAAACGAGGGCCGCGGCGGGCGGCGCTACTATCCCTATGCGTTTACCGAGCAGGGTATTGCGATGTTGAGCTCTGTCTTGCGCAGCCGGCGCGCCATCGCGGTCAACATCGTGATCATGCGGACTTTTGTGAAGCTCCGTCAACTATTGGCCACCCACAAAGACTTGGCGCATCGCTTAGACCAGTTAGAGTGGCGGATGGCCGAGCAAGACGGCCGGGTGCAGTATGTGTTCGAGACGATCCAACACTTGATCGAAGCGCCGGCGGAGCCGCAAGATAGCTAGCGCTGCGGTGGGGTTTCCTGATCGTACACGTTCATCGCTTAACGTTGTCGCCTGCACTGGCTTACTGGAATGGAGCATCGTGGGCGCTAACGCTTCCTGCTCTGATTCGGTATTCGGAGGTGTGGGTGTTGCGCCGGTTACCAAACAGAGTGGTCTTCGCAACGCGTTCTATCAGCGTTTGTCGATCAACTGGCTCAGTAGCTTACTTTTCATGCGCGAAAAGGTCGCGCCAGGAATCGTCCAGCGAAATCCAACGCTCCGAGGCTTCGTCCCAGCTAGGCGACAAGTGCGGGACATGCAGGATGCCGTGGCCTTCACTGCAGAATAATTCGGTGCCGGACCAGTCGAGCAAGAGACAACCCGGGCAGCCGATGCGGACGGGAAAGGCCAGCAGGCGCAGACACACCCGGCAGCGGGCGCGCTGATCGGCCACGGCCCAGAAGAGTACGCCCATGGCGCCGAGGATATAGAGCCAGAGCAGGAACGGTCCACCGCCCGGGTCACGGGAGCCAAGAAGCACAGCGGATTCGGAACGGCTCCACTCCAGGCAACCGATGAAGACGACCGCCAGGGCCAGGGTTACTTTAGCTGCGAAGAATATGGCACGGTGGGCGGCCGCCGCGCGGTTTTCCGGCTGCAGGGCCGCGCGCAGGTGTTTGGGGCGGAGGCGGAACACGGCAGCGGCGATAAGGCAGGCGACCAAGGCCGCCACGCCGAACATGCGGAACGGAATGAGTAAGGCGCTGTTCCAGTTTTGGTAGCGCAACTGCGATTTCAGAAAGTAGTAGCAGACGTTCTGGGCGATTTGCGTCAATTCCCGATCGAGTTGTTTCTCCTCCACGCCCGGCTTCAAACGCGCCAAAACCAAGACCTGGGCGGAAGAGGGCACGCGCTGCACCAAATACACAGTCGGCTGCCGCGACAAGAAGCGAAAGCTCGACGGCAGGACGGCGGCAACGCGATAATCTGTCTCAAATCCTTTTCCGCCGATGTGCAGTTTTGACCCGAGCACGGCTGGATCGGCATGAGTAAGCGAAAGCCAGGCGGCGTGGTCCAGCACGATAGCGTCCTCGTGCGGGATGTTCCCGGCAGCCGGCTTGACGCCGACGATGTCAAAAAACTTCGCTTCGGTGAACACCAGCAGCGGGCGGGCGTCGCGCACAACGGCAGTGGAAACGGGTTTGCGCGAGATATTGAAAAACGCCACGCCCTCAAGGAGATGGCTGTGGCTGGCCCAGGCCGGCACAAGATCGGACGGAACGCCTTTATCGCCGCCACCGATAAACGGATGGAGCCACATGTATAGCAACGTGCCACCGGTGGGCGCATGGGAGCGAGCGGAAAGCAATTCGCGCGTAGCGGGGAGTCCGGAACTCAGCAGGACGATGAGCAGCAGTGGAATGGCCAGCACGTACAGACAAGAGAACGGGGAGCGGGCGAGTTCGCGAATACGGGCACGGGTTCCCTCGGATGGGGCGGTCAGCGGAGCAGCCAGTGGAGCGAGCAACGGCGCGAGCAGCCGGGCCATCAGATAAGACGCATCCACGAAGGCGCCGAGCGAGTTGCGGAGCAGGCGCAATTTCTCGCGGCGATTCCATTCGCCGGTGTGCCGCAGGAATTGCCAGCGGTGCCAGATTTCGGCGCACCACTCCTGCTTCCACTCCGCGCGGCGTTCGCTTGGCGCCAGGAGAGCGGCGACGTAAATAAACGCATTGCTAACGCGAACAGATAAGGGCCGAGCGCGCTCCTCTGGCATGTAGCACCTCTAGCGGCGAGACTTGGGAATTAGTTTTCCTAATAAAGGATAGCGTTTTTGCGACTGCTCCAGAACCTGGGCTCCGGCGCGCGTGACGCGATAGTATTTGCGCACGGGCCGCTGCTCGGCTAGAGCTTTCTTTTCGGGTTCCCATTGCGAAGAAACGAGACCTTCGCTTTCCATCCGGCGGAGCGCCGGATAGACTGTCCCGCTGGGCAGTCCGGTTTCGTCCATGATGTCGAATCCGTAGCTGCAACCGTTATCGACGGTCTGCAAAATCAAGGCGGCAGTGTGGGAGAGTTTCGCAGTTTCGCTCATGACGGCCTATATAGCATCCTACACTTTTTCAGGCCAGCTTCAATAGCTCAAATGGCTCGGGCGGGCGTTCTTCGAAGGTGAGAAG
>Ga0193743_1001623_pt1 | contig 16633 bp, 18 predicted proteins | sample L2c2metaG_FD_143038 | JGI IMG/M metagenome (GOLD analysis project Ga0193743, IMG submission 143038) | Soil microbial communities from a riparian zone of the East river system, Colorado, United States - L2c2 | ecosystem: Environmental > Terrestrial > Soil > Riparian zone | place: USA: East River...
AAGTGTGGGATAGAGTCAGGTAGTACGTTGTCACTCGACCGGCAGATCCAGGAGAGAAATTGGTCACCCGTGACTTGAGTCAAGTAAAATGATTCTCGTTCGCGTTCATCTGTTATCGTTCATAACACTATCATTATAAAATGGACAAAACATGCTGGAGGAGGAGCATGTATAGTAACTTCTATTATAGATTATTTTAACTTATGAAATAAGTTGTAATAGGACAAAACTACAGTATGCTGGTTATATTGGAAAGTATAATAAACTATACAAAAGGGCTGTTAAAGTGATGTAACCAAACAAGGCAAGATGTTTCTCTGGAAATGGAGGTAGAGTAATCCAAACTATGACACAAGTATTCTTGATTCGGCAGGTTATATTTAAATATATCCCTAATATAAAGCACCAAATTTTTACTCTGTCTAAATTATTAGAATATTCTTGACAACTTCAAAATTTTTTTGTTGTTTTAATGAGCTATTGCCCACAGTGTTAAACCTTCACCTTAGCGGCAGAGACTGCAATGAATTTCAGTCCCCAAGAACTGGCAAGAAGCTGCTCTCATGATCCAAATCGGGTCTCTCTCCATCGCAATTGCTGGGAAGGAGAGGGGCAGGCCTTCAACGGCGCTGCCCACGCCAGAAAGCACGAGCACAGGTCGACATCGAGGAACAATCCCCATGGCCGCAGTAAGCTTATGTCGAAACATCCATGGTGTCAAGAAAAGCAAGGGAAGACGAAGAAGGAGAAGGAATTTTTTTTTTTTCACAAAGAACGAACAGTTCGTTTGGTTCCTTTCAGAAGCTGACAAGTGCCAGTGACTAGTGCTGACTGCCCAGCTAGTACATCAGAACTTTGGAGAACGTCCGATCCTCTAGGATCCTCCCCACAACTTTCGCAACGACATCGCCTGTATCCGTCTGTCCTTCGAGTACACAGCAGGTGCCAGGGAGAGAGAGGTTAGAAAATCGCATGAGCTCTGAACCCCCTACTCATTTCAGGAGGGGATTTACAATTAAATACCGCCCATATTCGTCGAATCCCACTCAACCAACCCTGATGAGAGCATTGGATCCGGGCATGGAAGTCCAGGAAGAGGTTTGCGAAGCCAGAGGTGATTCCAACAACTCTTCCGAATATGCCAAAAACCCTGAAAGTCCGTTCTTCTCAATATCAGGGATGGCGGATTTGGTCGCTTCGAAAAAAAAAAGTCCGAAATCATCCTGAATGCTGCTGTAAGACTCTAGCGTGTCTTCTTCTCGTTCTTTCTACTGGAATAAAAATAAGACCGTTTACAGTGGAAATTTGGAAAGTAAGAACTTTCTTTATGTTGGATGATCAAACAGGGAAATATGTTTGCTTTGATACTAGAGTAGCAAAATACTATCAACAGGAAAAAATAACTGCATTTCTTTCCCTGGCGTCAATGATAGGCAGCTTGTGAAGATGTTTCGACGTTGAATTCACATCCCGAGCGAAGCTATATATATAATTACAAGCCGAGACGTAACCTCCGATTTCAGCTTTCCATCATCTCTTCGGGAGCGGCTGGTGTTGAGCTTTGTTCCTGCTCTTTACGAAGGGCTTGAACAACATCATCGACACGGAGAAGCATACGAGAAGCCTGATAATATTTTGTGAGCTGGGAAAGGATATCAGAAGAATGAGAAGAAGAATTATGTTACCTCGATGGCGGTTTTAAGAGTCTGGATCTGGAAACGAATAAAAATGAGCGGTTCGAAGAAAAAGGAAAGAAGATGTTTAGTAACCTTAACGCTAGCTGATTCGTAAAGACCGTAAGTTTTCATGTCAACAACTTTGCCTGTATCCCCGTTCACACCCCACGAGTTGTCGCCATTAGCGTGTTTCGCCTAAGAAAAAGGAGGATAGGTGAAGCAAAAAAACGAAAGAATCACTGAAAGGAAAACACACGTACCCTCAGTTCCGTCAACACCCTCATCGCATTTCCCCCGCTATTCTGCACTAACGTTCTTGGAATCACCTCCATCGCATCAGCGACGGCTCTATAAGGCCACCCTTCCACGCCAACGATGCTCTTGGCCTTAGCATGAAGTCCTACACTGACAGCCATCTCTGTTGCGCCGCCACCAGGAGCAAGTATTGGGTTGAAAACCACATTCCGAGCGACAGACATGGCATCTGCAAGATTACGGTCGATCTCGTTGAGGATGTCTTTTGAAGGGCCACGTAAGAGGATGGTACATGCTTTAGGAGTTTCGCATTCCGTGAGGAAGGTGAAATATCTAGAGAGTTGAAGATTGGGAATAGACCATGGATGTCAAAAAAAAAAAAAACCAGCTTACTCATCTCCGATTTTCTCGATGTGGAACAATCCACATTCTGTACCAACATCTGCGTCGTTCAGATCTTCGATACGATTAACAATAGTACCCCCGACAGCAAGAGCGATACGATTATTATCTGATTTCCGAACTCTTCTAATGGCCGAAACATTGTTTTGTTCAAAAATATGCTGAGCGATATCTTTAAACCACAGGGTTAGCAAAAGGGATAGAAGCAGGGGGGAAACAAATACCTGAAACGCCCTTTTCCGTGATAACGAGATCGGGTTTAAACTCAAGAAGTTTGTGGCAAAGATCTTTGATCTGCTGCTCTTCAATCTCTTGAGCCCTTGACCAGTCGGCTTCCTTCGAGAACTCCATGTTGGTCTGACTCTCGCCCTTTTTGTATTCGAGTGGGCAGTCCAGCAAGATGATACGCGGGTTTTGAATGCGTCGTCGCATGTTTGGATGGGTAATATCTTTGTTAACCATGACACCTTGTAAGACTCTGCTCTGCTCGATCTCTCCTCCTGGAACCTTTTCTACCCTAGCATACCGCTTAATATCCACCGTCTTCATCCCATCTTGGTCTTGTGCCACGGTTCGGACAGCCTGCAAGGCGAGTTTACACATTAGTTCGGACCAACGGGCGACAAATTTAGTGCCGATGGATGTTTTGATAAGCGCTAGCATCTCTTCGTCGTTATTAATGTCAATAGGGATAGATATCCGTTTGATGATCTCGAGAGCTTCTTTGAGGGCTTTATTGTAGGCAGAGATGATAACAACTGGATGGATGTCGCGTTCGAGCTGTGATAACGATTGAGCAAGGATTTCTCCAGCTATGATGGAACGTGAACAAACCGTTTTTAGGATTGAAAGCGATAGATTACGAACCGAGAATAATGACACTCGTTGTTCCATCTCCACATTCTTCGTCTTGAGTTCGACTGAGCTCAATCATATTTTTTGCAGCGGGATGAGCGACATCTATTTCACGAAGAATGGCATTTCCGTCATTGGTAAGGCTGGAGAATGATGTATCAATACAATTATCCGCCTGCGAAAATGGCCATAACTCACAGAATACCACCCATGGGATCCAAGATCATCTTCAACATAGCCTTTGGGCCTAAACACGTTCGAATAACATCTGCCACAGTCTTTTTTTGTTCAAGTTATTCACATTTCGACGATGATGGGGCTCGTAGATCACCTTTGCAGCTGTGATGTTTGAGATCTGGGCTTTTCGTCCTGATTGCCGTTCAGGCGCAGTATCTAGTCAGGGGGACAAAAAGTGAGAAGATCTTGAGAAAGTCCTAGTCAACGACATACTCATCACGAAAACTGGAGTTTGAGCCATCTGAATTGACCGTTAGAAATGGATAGGAAAATGACAAGGATCTTGTCGAGGCCGACTTGAACAAAAAAAAGTATTCCCCTCAACATATTTGTAAGCATCCTAAATAGGCAGTACTAGGAGGCCTCGAGGCATTTGAACGTTTGAACCTCAGTCGAAGAAATTCAAGGTACATATGAAGGTCGTCCGCATCACATTATAAAGAGACAAGGAATGTACAGTCTGATTAATGGGGACTGACTTGATGGATAATTTGTAAACACGCCAACTGTGGACTCCAAGTTTTGAGGGCTTCTGCAGTAGAAAAGTATCGGTTCACTTCCTAATATGACCTTTCAAACTGAACTATAAACTGAACTATGAACTTGTTCCGTATTATTTTATTTTTTTTAAGGGCAATTTCTATATCAAGCTCAGGTTCTTTTCCAAAGGTCAGTTCCTGCCAACTTCAGGATCTGTACAGATGCGACGGCCGCCCGAAGCACAATTTGGAGCCGAGCGTCGTACATGTCGTAGCTGTGGATTGTCAACTCAGTTACTCACCGGCGTTTAACTGCTTCTAAGTACGCATCGTAGCCGACCCTCATCTTTCTGAGCAGAAATTGTATGAGTGAGTTGGATTTGCGAGCTTGCATCTCGAATTCAGGAAAAACGGAGCGGGCAACATCGGCACAAGAGACGCTCTGAGTGTCTCGGCCGGCAGTGGTTGGTCCTAATGTACGCTGGCACTACCGGCTCCGGGGCCATAGCCAAACACGAAGTCGTCGAGCTTGCGGCATTTGAGATGCCACGGAAAATGTGTAAGTACTTGGAAAAGAAGAGAACTTGAGTCATATTTTTTTTTTTTCAAGTTCACGTTGTCGGTCCACTTTCTCTAAATAGATTTTTCTTTTTTGTTCAGATTGGTTCATCTGAGCCAAGAAAAAATTCTACTGTCTGAGTTATCTAAATTTTAAATTATGTACAAAAACATCGCTTAGAGATTTTCAGTTAAAGACTCCCTCAGGCTAAGGGTCATTTTTTTGTAACTCGTATGCTCTTGGTATCCAAGTGCGGTCTGCGCCCTTGACTCGCCACCCGAGAGTTGTGTTGCCGCTTCCGCTCCCCTCAACCTCGCTCGACTCGGCTGGTGGCTTCCGCTCCCCTCAACCGAGAGGGAGTCCCGAACTTTCAAAATTTCAAGTTTTGAATCAGTGGTCAACCGGTCACCGGTGACTCAACGCAATTACAGGAAGAGATCCATATTAAACACGTCTCAAATACATCCTTGAGTTTGACATCATGGTTCAAGTTTTTTTCTTCGTTGACAGAGAAGGAAACGACAACACCATTGCAGAACAACCAAGTAATATCTACATATCACACCTGAAGCACTCTTCATATCTTCGTCATTTAAACACTTCATACTTTGATTAGTTATACCAGCAAATTAAAATTAAATTTACATCCAGGAATTGAACTTTGATTGAAAAAAATTTCACCCCCCGCAGTAAACCCCCATGCGATATACCATTAATGTCACGGTAACAGTAATATCCAGGCTCTACCTTTTGCATCGAAATGACCCACTGAGTGGCATCCAATCGAAGTCGATTAACGTCATTCGTATCCATACCACAACATCCGTTTCTTTAGGACAACGTAATGTTGATCTGGGTCGGAAGAGTGCATCCGGATACCACACCGGAGAAACTAATGGGGGTGGACACCTGAGAACCTCACAGCAGTTACTAGATCTTACAACCTGGATTCAATTACTCCAAATTGCCATTTATGTCCTTGTCAATGCATATAGTTTGACGCCGCCTTAACAACCACTGGCTCGAACTCGATATCAACAGTAAATCGAAGAGGTCGAACAACTCCTCAGGCTGCATGCCACTAATTTACATTAGACTTATATAGTAAGTAACGTACATAGCGGCATTGGTTTTTTTTTTTTTGCCGTAGGACAACAGACATCAGGCGGTGCTCATCTTGACATACTTGTTTGCAAACGTAGATTCCGGGAATCTAAATAAATTACATATGGACGGCTGTTAGTTGTCAGAAACCGGCGCCTCCTTTCATCCCTGTGTTTATTTTAATGGCCGGATCAATATCGAGCATGAGCCGACGATCGTCCTCACAAATCGTACACTCACGAAATTCCACAAGAGCTGAAGACGAGCCGGATATATTAGGAAATATATCCTGATACAACAGAGGTCGTAAAGCAGAACTGATACACCCGATGATCGCGAGAAGTAGAATCGTCTGCAAAAAGAACTGGGAGAAGGATGAGTACATATCAGGTTATCGGTATTCTGCACCACAATCTCCAATTGACGTGATAATTGTACGATGATTAGAGTGTTTTAAAACGGCCTCGATTGCGGAGTTGTCCTGCATCGTCAGGTGGAATCCATACACATTTTGATTTTCGTCCGGATGTTCCGAGAGGCCCAGACGTGCGCCTGTACAGAGAAAAAGAAGATAAGTTTTAAGATAGCTGGTAAAAATGCGTAGGCCTTATTACCAATGATGACAGCGCCGACAAAAGGATGATCCAACACCCAACGTGTCGCAATATTGGCAATGGTTTTCCCATGCCGATCGCCTATCATACGCAGAACAGATAGAAGCGACTGAAAGAGTTCCCATGAGCCCCACGCCTTCACAATCATGTCTAAATACTGGGCGTTGGAAAAAGAAGTGAGCGCGGCCCAGATTAATCGAAGAATCACAATGTCGCACCTTCCTCTGCGAGGGCGTGAGATTTCCCGCATACAAATCGGGTTCCGGGGCTCCCAGCCACATGTCAGCCAAAAAGCCACCGCACTGGCGTCATAAATGTCAATCAAAAACTGATCGAGAAATTTGACAGAACCCACCAGAGTCCCATACGTGAGGAGTTTCAAGCCGTGTTTCTCACAAACATCAGCCATGCCGTGAAGTGGGCGATTATCAATGATTGAGAACTACAAGGCATAGAAAAGAGGTAAATTGAATGGACACCGAGGAAAAGCAAGAGACGGCGATAAAAGATTTTCTGTACCTGGACTTGATTTGAAACGATAGCGCCAGGACCTAACTGGGTGCAGATTTCGTCTGTTCTGATTGCATCGAAGTTACAAAGGCCAATGGCAGAGATGGTGCCTTCCATCTTCAGATCACATAGGTGGTTCAAGGCGGTCAGATAACCTTTGTCAGAGTAGTCTTGCCAATGGAACTGAGTTTAAAAAAATGTTATATGGGTCGTGTGTTAGGATGAGTGTTCATACCTGCAACAGATCTACCCTGTTTGTTCCCATACGTTGCATGCGATCTTGCACAGCAGCCTGTACGACAGCCCTGGAAGGGTTTATGCGTTTGAAAACGCACCACTTTGTCGCACCTACGACCTTCTCCGATGAAGCCAAGGATTGCTGATATTGTCCCTAGACGAACAAGTATAAAGTTGGCTGATATCAATTCCCAACAAGGTGCAGGATCTCACAAAAATTATCTCTGCACTCCCATAATGATCGGCTGAAATCCCATGGGTTGAGTGGCTTAGGGATGACGTGTCAAGCACTTACCCTGACGACAGAGGTAGGAGGCTGAGCATGCATGAATGTTAAAAGTATACTAAAGATTCAAGACGTACCATGTCTAGGACATTTCAGCACAACTTGAAAGCTTGGAAAAGAAAAGACTGTTTGCAAGCTCACCAAAGGCTGTATAACCCAAAGCAACGTGACGTGCCATTCCTTGTCGGATTTTTGATACTGAAGCGCTTCCCCAAGCATTGCTAGAGAGCTGCCACAAGCCGGTCCATATACGTGGGGTGGTCAAAGGGCCCAAGCGGAAGGTTTCACGAGGAGAAGATGGCATGTCGATTGCGGTTCTATGGTTAAAAATAAAAAAAAAGAAAGGTGAGGGATTTTATAGCGGTTTGATGAATCCGGTGAATAGGAGATGTACCGTATACGTAGAGGAAGGGGTTCAGAGGTTATGCGGTTTCTCGCGTAGTTAAACTTTACGATTTTGATGCTATCTAGCCGGCTCATTTCGATTCACCCGATTTATCAAATTCCGTATGGGCTTCGAACGGCTTCTGGTCAGCGATAACTTAACTTTGGCGGTGACGAGAAAATAAGCCGGCTCACTTCCGCGGAACCATTCGAATTGATCTTTTCCAGATCTCGAAGACACCCCTGGCCCCGGATATAGAACTCATATAAATATCCCAAGAAAAATACTCAACACAATTCATTACTTCTAAACACCGTCTCACCAGGTTATCTACAATACACGCCTAATATGCCCGCTCCAGATGTCACATATCGACAAATTGACTCACGACCAGCCCTCGGCCATGTGTGAGCACACATCTCAGACACATCCATCCAAATTCTCATACTTTGAAACGACCCACTTCTAGGAACCTTATGGTTGACACTTTCATCGCCAATGCTTCAGCAGACGAGTGAGCCTCCCACAGATTCCTTTTTTTCACCTTTATTGAACCAACTTGTCTCTTATAGTCTTCGATCCATAATACGAAATCTCCTTGCGACTGGACCCCCGGGCGTCGCGCCAGCATTCACAAGTGCAGCACGTTCCCGTTTACGTCAAACAAATACCAAAACCCAGAATAGTCCCTATCTCTTCCAAAAGCAAACACGGGATAAACCTTCAGAACCAATGCCCCCCCTATACGACCTATTAACTCGGGCACGATCGCTTTATGGCGCAGGCCTCGGCTTTGCGAGCTTAGCAGTACTATCATCAATAGTGAGAGCAACGATCGGTCTGCGGTGGGAAGATGATGGTGATATGGCGGATATTCTTGCCGTCATTGATGCTGACATCGGCCAGGCCATACAGGCAAGTTTTCGTTGTCCTCGTATCATATATACAACACCCGACCTTATCAATCGCTTCCCAGAGTTCGAAAGAAGAAATCGAAGGTGGCCGTGTTGTAGACTTTACATCGGCACGAGAAGCAAAGAATGAGCTACGATGCGCTGTGAACGACAGTCTAGCTGATGTGAAATCTTGGGGAGGAGAATTTCCGTTTGAAAGAGCTGTGGCGAGTATTGAATTTTGGAAAATTTGAGTAGTGTGCACTTACTATAGAGTTATGGGTCTTACTTGTCATATTCGTTCATATTTGCTATCCTGCATGATTATTACATTCAGACGAACTCGTCGGATATATCCCACGCGCAGGAGAAAAAAAAAAAAAAAAAAAAAAAACGCATAATCCCCGGATTAATTACTATCGTGAGAGCAAAAAAAGGATTAGCAAAGAACACAGGAAGAATAAGACACGTCGATGAAACCCGGAGCTAGTCTGGTCGCATGAGAAAACAGGAAACTTCTCCCCTACCTCATTTTCCATGACTGGGTTCTGGGAGAGCCCGAGATCTGGCAACCTTCGACCACCTGGCGCGTGGCTCAAATTCGGCCACCATCTCCAGCCTGAAGTGACGGGGCGGGGGGGGGGGGCTGCCCTGAAGCATATTGGCCCTTGAGGTCCCGGAAAAACGGAGAATATGGGGAGAATAAATGGCTGGCTCGTTCCGAATTCTATGTACATAGGGCGATAAAAATTTGAAATTATCGATGTGATCAAATGTGGTTGCGATAGAGATCAGGGGTTTGGTTAAGCATGATGATGACCACCCTCACTACATTCAAAACACGATAAGCGATAATTCAGACTCACCCACCACCGAAGGAAACGCGATCGCGGAGTCTATCCAGCGCGTTGAAAACGCATCAAGAATAAAGATCTTGGTATTTCCCTGAAAGGTTGATAGGTTTTTGCAGCGAAATAATGCAGCCTTGGAGGTCGATGAGATGAAAGTTTAGGTTCACAATTGCAAATAAAGTTTGAAATTTTTAGCCCAATAATTTAGATTAATTAGTATTATAAATAAAATACGGTCAGTCACAAGTTCCGTGTTGTTTTTCAACGTCTCACAACTCCAATCTGTTAGTATCTATTCTTAAATTATTACCATTATGTCTGCATCTAAATACTGTTCAAGGTGGTAGTGTACATGTTGCTTGTGTGTTCAAGTCACAAATCATGCATAGTGAGGCAAAGGAAATTTTAGCCTCAAACAGTCAATGATTACAGACATATATCTTTTACTTTCATCCTTTTCCTACCCAACGCATATCATGTCACACCGCCAAGAGCTCGAGGGCGCCACTCTATGATTCTATTAATTCCAGAACCATGGCGCATAGATAGACCTAGGGTGACCGTGAATCAAGGAATACGACCCCGACCAGGATGGAGATCATACTATCGATGCGTAAATTCCTCGTACAATGGCATGGCAGATATCAGCAAGTCGACATTGACTTTAATTTTGAATGAATAGGAATGCTTAGGGTATATACGTAGAGGACCCCCGTCAATCAATTGTGATCATGAATAATGTTGTTCAACATCAACATCATCATCTCTTTAGCTATCAAAATGAATTCGAAACGCGGAAGAAAGATCAGGAGGATGCCTACCAATTATTGAACGTCCAAGCCTATGCTTCACTGGCTTACCCAAACGTCCTTCACAAGCCAAGGCACAGTAAGGCCCGGACTACATTAATTAGGTGAAAGAACCTGAAAGAAGTCTTTTGAACCGGTGATTTCAAGTCTATGCTATTTGATCCTTACATTACCCTAGTAATACTACGTATAGTACCATGGATTGGAGTTTCGAGAAACTTCCAGTCAATTAATTTCAAAAAATCGTTCTGACACAGTGACAGCTTCGAATTTTATCCATGTGATCTCAGGTGTAGGGGATCTCACAAAGCTTCGGCCACTCGCTCCTTGATCCTAAGTAGATGATCACAGCTGTACGCCAGCCACAGTTATTTGACAGTCTTTGTTCGGGGGGGCCAAGTTCTCGGACCAAACTGGCGATTGTGCCATCCCTCCAAACCGATGCCTAGGAAACGCCTTCAGCTGAGGAGATTTTGATCTCAAAGTTCGGTTCGGTTGCTAATAAAGTAACCGCCGGTTATCACACGGGTGTTCCAGGACGGCTACTTATGATAACTAAATTTAAAATGCTCACAACACGTTCAAGGTTCATTTAGATACCCGGGTTAATATGTTTTTCAGAGTCCTTGGATATGCAGAAAATTATTTGAAACCCGAGCGGTGGACTTCGGAAACCTCACGCGAAAACTGACTTGACATTGAACAAACACAACGCATGTACTATCGACGGTTCAGGTTTTCCGCTCTATAGAACTTCTACCTCTAAGTAACTATCGCGTCGGGAGTTGGTCTCGGGTTTCGTCTTATATCGGTATCTTTGATGAATGATCTATGATTCATGAATCGTGATATTTTTTTCCATGGTCACAAAAGCAGTTCTTTCGGTAAGCCTTCATGTGGCTTAGCCTTCGACTTCAAGTCAAAGCAGTATACATAAGAAATTTGTTGTTCTTCGAGGACATCAGCTCAACCCGTTCTTTACAATGACTTCCGAAAGAATAGCTTTCTTTCATCTATAATTGATCTGCTGAATGGTTTACCCGGGTATCTTATTCAAGGAGCTAGAGGGGGAGCACGAGGATGCAACTTTCAAGGACCTAAAATTTCAAAAGCACAGTTTGGTAAATGGGGCCGATTTAACCTTTCCAATTAACCACATATATCGCTTTGGTATGTAAAAATAGTTAAGATTTATTTTAAACAAGGACGTATGTCTTTGATTTACCTTCAATCCATCAGGCTGTCGCGAGGCGGCAGCTATTAATAAAAAAAGCGTTCAAAGCTCAGTGCTCAGCAGACAAGCAGAGATAAGCCTGGGGACAAGCCACGAGTAAAAGAATTCGAATCACTTTGGTATCTTTTTTATCAGATGAGGATCAGTTGTTTATATGGGTCATGCATCAAGATTCGGGAATCAAAGCTACTTTTCATGAGGAGGAAAGGGGGGGGTAACCAAGTGGTAATACATATGATCCAGACCATTACAGGGGACGAATATCTGGACTGCACACTTATCATTTCAGGTCCATACTTTTTTTTTTCCAACCTCCTTTAAGGAGTATGCACTTGGCAGGGGCAGCACTTGGAATTCACCTTACTTTTCAGGCCAATTTATTGAACAAAGTATTCTCTAGTACATACATAAATAGTATGAATAGTATGGAGTGTGAGTTTCACATCATTGCATTGCCCGCCGGTTGTAACTTGTCAGGTCATACTGGCAGAATTTTGTTTTCAATGCGTTCTTCAATCAATTCAGAAATATAGAGGTCAGTCACAGAGATACTCTTGGGTCTACTGGAGGGCGTAGGCAGCGGAGTCAATTCTTCCGGCAATAACTGGATAAATCACAATCTCATACTTAGTTGAGGTGATCAAACTTTGATTCAGATGATAGGGAAATAGAGACTTAGGGTCGGAGCTGGTCGGAGTCACCAGAGTGACTGCGTGACCGCAGACTTTTAACCAAACATATAACTGGATCATATCCTATCTCATCTCGCTTTGGTCAACTGTCCAAGTGCTAGCTATGCAGCTCGCAGTCGTATATGATTAACGGCCACTGTTGCCTGGCACTTAGGAATCTATGAACATCCCGCTAAAATGGTAGAAAACCGAATCAAGCGTATATTGATTGGTAGGTAGTGACTCGGAAAGAAGTGAACGAACTTGATGGAACCCAAAAAACTAGGCCAAATGATGCAGTTTTCCAGGAGTTCGTATAAGGAAAAGTCCAGAATCTCTTACACCAAGAAGATATCCCTCGTTGGACAGACTTTTTTTTTCGGAATGTGTGCGATGCCATTGGCCAACATGGGTTCTTCTACTAGACGCTACCAGATCAAACTAATTGCCGTTCGGCCGTTCTTTCTCACCATTCTTTTTCAGTATCTCATTTCCTATGGCGGTCTCGGTGGTACTAGTCATCCTGTGTATCGTAACTTTAAGTATGAGCACGGTACTGATCAGCGGCTCAGTTCGAACTGGTACTTCTCGATCTATTGTCGAACGAAGGCTCAACATTCAACGTTCAAACTGGTATCTGAAATAATCTTCCCACAAGTTTCATGCGACCTTATCAACTGTGCTCCATTGTTTTCCTCCTTGGATCTGACAATGGTCGCGAAAAAACACAACGTCATTCAAGAAATTTTCTTCCGGCTTAGGTTCCGTTCTCCATATATCTCTATGGGTTTCAAAGCGCCTTCAGTTACGATATAACACCAAGTGAACCTCTAGCGTCGCAGCAATGGGGAATTTTCGGCGTTATCCTCATGATCTTGGTCCAACCTATCAGGAATGCTCCTGCTACTTATGACGTCTTCTCTACCCTTATAAGACATCGCACCATTTTATTTGTACTGGTATGGTTTTGTTGATCTTCTTGAAGTTTCTATTTCTTTTATAAACTTGACTATCTTGGTCCCTACGCTATCTGCGCCAGCCCCATGGATCGTTCCTCCACATACTTTCTGAGGTTTTGACATTTCTGACTGCACATGTTCTTCCGCAGCATCAAAGTCGCTATATTCTAGTCCAAAAACTCTTTTCCGCACGACGCACGCTTCCTACACTTTCGATCAACACGGTCGTCATTTTTCGCAGAAATCCACGCCTGCCACTCGACCGACATGTTGGCCCACGCATGTTTTCCTTTTTGGAAAGGCCTTTGACTCACATTCGTTGATCTTTTTTCTTCGTCGCTTCCCAACGTCTCGTGCCATGACATCCATACCTCAAGGGATCTCCTTCCGTATCGCTGGTGACTGGACTCTAAGTTTTTCGTGTTCAACTCATAATAGATGGGATCTGCATGGGCTCGAAAAACTCTCTTGTTTCTCGCCAGGGCATCTTCAACCTCGGATCGATGTACAAAGAAATGGAAAAAAGTAATGGGAGAGAACCAAGTTCACATGGTGTGGCCGTTCCGTATAACTTTCGGGGCAACATGATGTTTCCATTCTGTTGTTCGTTAGGAATCCAGAAGTAACTTTCATCTCTTGATCTATCTTGAGCACATTCTGTGCCCATGTGCAAAGAAACATGGCGAAGAACTATGGGGGATCGACTTCGAGTGTTGTGTTCGTTTCCTTCCATACACATACTTATCGTCCAAACCATTTCATACATCCTCTCTCTCCTCTACATCCACTCTACATCCGATACACATACACATCTCTATCTATTCCATATTTTATACAATCCCAAGACCCTACAATGAACGTTTGAATTCTCATACGGCTCTCTATGCCTCGAAAACCCCACGACCTCCCATACGTAACTTAACTTAAAAATGTTTTTTTAGTCCTTCCTTTTAACAACATATAAATAGGTTCCATTGAAAACCACATGTGCACCCGCAACCTTTTCATCCCTTCCCTCTTCTACACCCGGTTAATATTTCGCAGCCCCATCTACGCTCCATGCCTTGAAACACACGCCTTCTCAGTGGCCCAGCCCCACTATACATATGCATATGGCTTTCAATACACGGGTCGCCTCGATAAACCCACGATCTTAACTATACGATAATCTCTTTGACTCGGATCCGAGCTCAATAGTCAGGAAGTTCCGCCACTACATCATCAGCTGACTGCAGGTTAAGAAGCGAATGTCGTAAATAAAAAAAACTTCCCAGATCAGGGAAGAGATAAGATGGGAAGGTAATAAGCGAGGGAAACTATTATGAATGTCAACCACCGTGATGGGAGTCGGGACAGAGTCTATTTCACATAGTAGTTGGGCAGGATATTTCAGTCCAATAACTTATTTTGAATAATTTTCCCATGCAGAGTGGTGCTTCTCGGATCAATACGATAATTTAATCAACTCATACTTATGTATAGATGCGAGAGCTCACAGATTCCCAATTTTCAACCTTTCGCTTGAACCTTTGGTCAACCGTCCATGCCGATGTACTCATCTTCAATGGTATTATTTATATTGCCGAAGAGGATTCCCTTCACGGTACATATGGTATGGACAATTCCTCTGGAAGCTGAATGTGGACCAATCGAACACCGTATAAACTCGCTGTTGGAATAGGACAAGCCCTCTAGCGCTAGCGTTCAATGCTACATTCTACCGTACTACCTTCTTGTGTATCGTGCCGTATCTCGTCCCGTCATCGCTTCATCCTGAACTATGATGTCTCTGCTAATGCCAACAGGATACCTCCATAGCAACTTAACTCTAATAAAATAGTGTATAATCTCAAATTAGGATATGGATATTGCATTTTTTGCCGCAATTTACAATCAAGTGATTATTGCTGAGAGATAGGAACTCCATAAGAGGCCAGTCGGGGGCCAGATGAGGAAGGGAAAACAGACTTGAGGTGATTTTTGAATATTGGTTGTCTCAACCGAGACAAGCCTCGTGCTCTGAACATCTAAGTACTGAAGTGAATTGCGAGAGAATGGATAAGGTAGATATGAGTCCTATTTATATATGGGTTCGTTCTTTTATTCTGCATCGCTTAAGTAGCCGGCAACTCCCGTAGTCTTATTTTAGACCGCCTTCTATTTCCGTCTTCGTCGGGTAGCCTTCACCTTTGTGTCCGCTGTCGGTTTGGTTCCCGGTTCTAATATTTTCAAAATTTTTGAGAACGGGGTTCAAACCAGTTCGAGAACTTTCTGTTGTTTTTTTTTGTGCTGTAATTTTCCGTGCATCACGGCGACTCTTTAAAATCGGAGTTTGAAAGTATTGATTAGTCCGGCGTCGGCCGTCGTTCAAACTTTATCATTTTTTTCAACATCAACACCACACTGGTAAGTCCTTCTCTTTAGAGTCTGTCCGGTATCCATTATTTGGTTTGAATAAGGTAGGGGACATGCATATCCCACCAACAACATGTGCAGAATGTGACAGTGTCCAAATCAGACTGATGCCTCTTAATTGAGCATTAATATTGTGTTTCAAACTTGCCACTCTATGATATGCCAAATATGGCTCCTAGATTTCGTAGTAAATGACCTGTTACACGTAAACTTGTGACCACTTGAAAAAATTCACAATTTTGAATGAGAAATAAGCTAAACAAGGGTATCATCTGCCTACATGTCAAATCTGGATGTGTTGTGCTCAACAAATACTGCTCCTGTCCAAGAATAATGGGCAGAAGAAAGTGATCTACTTTAGCAAGCATTGATAATCTGAGGAAGAGCAAGGACGAAAACCCTGCAAAGAGGCAGAATGTCATGGTCCGTGCTCGGTCACATTCTTTCCAAAGAATAATGAAAGGACGGCTCCAACGGAGCCTCCGATGATGGCCGCCTCACCATTGTTCAGTGCCACCTTTACCACCGGCCACCCTCATCAGACTTATATCGGAGCTCCGTCGGAATACTCCTCTACTCCGCTACCACCAACAAAACCTGCATTCCTATCATTGTCATTACCAACCAGCACCATGTGCTATCTACCGCAGCACAACCGGAGCCCCACCATACTCCACACATGTTCCATGTTCCAGGCCAATCATATCGCGCACACACCAGTTCTCGAGGTCATGAGTCATGGTCACCACAAGGACTTCCGAGGATTTATGTTGGCATCCTTTGGCACCCTCCGGAGTACGAGTCTCCTCGTTATATGTTCATTCTACTACCATATGCTATTCAAGTTAACTCCTTATATGTTTATGTTTTATCTCTGTAGAAATACTACAGTTTGTTGTATGTATTTCGCTAGTTTGAATATCAACTTAGCAACCTACTTCTCTTAACTTGCTCTTGCCTTTCTTAAGCTTCTTCTCGGTTCGACTCTGGACTCTCCTACTCTGTCTGGACCTCTGAAATTTGAGGCATCCATCAAGAGAGCGGCGCAACCTACAAGTTGAAGCCAACACCTCACACAACTTTGGACCTGACATCTCCGTCCGAATTCTGAGCTTAACACGGAAGCATGACCATCCCCAGCCATGACCAGGAAAAGAGAATGCAAATCTGAGCCTGTTGCCGGAAATCAAAAATTTCAAGGG
>Ga0193743_1001624_pt1 | contig 16621 bp, 17 predicted proteins | sample L2c2metaG_FD_143038 | JGI IMG/M metagenome (GOLD analysis project Ga0193743, IMG submission 143038) | Soil microbial communities from a riparian zone of the East river system, Colorado, United States - L2c2 | ecosystem: Environmental > Terrestrial > Soil > Riparian zone | place: USA: East River...
ACTTCGCCCGCAACTCCGGCGGGATGGGCGTGCCCTACACGTTCACCCTGCTCGGCATGCTCTACAGCACCGCAACGTTCGGCAACACGGCACCGACCGTCGCCTCGCTCTGGGACCCGAAACTGGCCGGGAAGATCGCCTTGCCGGACATCTCGGCCACCGCGGGTGTGCCCTTCCTCATGGCTGTGGCCCAGACCTTCGGCAGCGGGCCCCAAGACATGCAGACGGCCTTCGCCAAGCTCGCCGAGCTCAAACCGCATGTGCTGCAGTTCTACAGCAGCACCACCGAGCTGCTCAGCCTCCTGCAGCGCGGTGAGATCGTCGCCGCTCCGGGCTTGGACCTGTTCGCCTACGGGCCCATCGTGGGTGGCAGCCCGATCGGCTGGGCGCCGCTGGACACCGGCAAATTCCTGTCCTACAACGAGGCCGAGATCGTCGCGGGTAGCCCGCACGCCAAGGCGGCTGCCACGTTCATCGACTTCCTGCTCTCCGCGCAGGCACAGAGCAGGACCGCGGCGGCCTTCTTCGACAAGCCGGTCAACCGGGAGGCGACCGTGCCGGACATCGTGACGCGGGTGTCGGGTGGCGCCGCAAAGGACCCCGGTGCCGCCGGATTTGCGCCGGTCGACCTGGATTTTGTCGCCCAGCACCGGGCCGAGTGGATCGACGAGTTCGCCCGCAAGGTGTCGGGGTGACCTCGCGCGCCACGGCCCGACCCGATCCGATCCCGGTTGTCCTCGACTGCGACCCGGGCGTGGACGACGCGGTAGCGCTGTTGCTGGCCTTCCGCTCCGCCGAGCTGAGGGTGCGAGCGGTGACCACCGTCGCGGGCAACGCGGGCATCGAAGTTGTTACGGCGAACGCGGCGGCCGTGCTCGACCTGGCCGGCGCTCCGCCCGACCTGCCGCTCGCCGCCGGCGCCGCCGGCCCGCTGCGCGGTGGCGAGCGGGTACCCGACGAGCCGATCCATGGTGGCAACGCGCTCGGCGACGTCACGCTGCCGGTATCCGCCCGGTTGCCGGCCGCGCAACCGGCCGTCGAGCTGATCGCCCAGCTCGCGCTGGAGCACCCGGGCGAACTGGTTCTGATCGCCCTGGGCCCGCTGACCAACGTGGCCCGGTTGGTCACCGAGCAGCCGGCGGCGGCCGCCGCACTCCGGGAGATCGTGCACATGGGCGGGGCGGCGTTCGCCCAGGGCAACATCACCCCCGCCGCCGAGTTCAACACCTTCTGCGACCCCGAGGCGGCCCGGATCGTGCTGACCTCCGGCCTCCCGATCCGGCTCGTACCCCTCGACGTGACCCGCCGCACCGGCTTCCCGCGCGCACTCAGCGCCCGGTTGGCCAGCTCGGCGAACCCGGCCGCCGCGGCGGCGGGCGCGATGCTGCTCGGGATGACCGCGGCGCACCAGGCCCGCACCGGCGCCGCGGTGTGCCACGTACACGACGCATCGGCGGTGGCCTCGGTGCTGGCTCCGGAGGCGATGACCTGGCAGCGCGCCGCGGTCGAGGTGGAGTGCGCCGGGGAGCTCAGCCGTGGTGCGCTGGTGGTGGACGCCCTCGGCCGGACCGACTGGCCGGCCACCGTTGATATCGCGCTGAGCGCGCGCGAGGGCGTTCTGGAGGAGCTGCTGATGAGCCGGCTGGAGAGGCGACCATGATCCACGGCACGCTGCTGCTGCGCGGTGGCAACGTGGTGTCGGTCCACACCGGCGAGACCTTCCGGGCCGACGTACTCATCGACGGCGAGCGGATCCGCGCGGTCCTCACCCCGGGCACCACCGAGCTGGACGCCGACTCGGTGCTGGACGTCGACGGCCGGCTCGTCGTACCCGGCTACCTTGACGCGCACATGCACGTGGAGAGCTCCCTGGTCACGCCCGACCAGTTCGAGGTGCTCGCCCTGCCGCGCGGCACGACAACGGTGCTCGCCGACCCGCACGAGATCGTCAACGTGGCCGGGCGAGAGGCGATGGCCTGGATGGTCGAGCAAGGCCGGCGGCTGCGCATGGACATGCGGTGGGCAGTGCCCTCGTGCGTGCCCTCTCTGCACGGATTCGAGAGCTCCGGCGCCGACCTGGACGCGCCGGCGATCGCCGACATGCTCGGCTGGGACGGCGTGACCACGCTCGGCGAGGTGATGGACTACCGCGCGGTCGTCTCCGGCGACCAACGCACCCTGGCGATCATCGAGGCCGCTCGAGCCGCCGGCCTTCGCCTGGACGGACACTGCCCGCATCTGCGCGGCGCCGACCTCAACGAATACCTTTGGGCCGGGGTGGATTCGGACCACACGAAGAACTCCCCCGCCGTCACGGTGGAGAAGGCCCGGCTGGGCATGGTGATGATGCTGCAGGAGAAATGCCTCACCGAGGAGCTGGTGGCCAGCCTGCTCGCTTTGCCGGTGCTGCCCGACTTCTGCCTGGTCACCGACGACGCCGCGGCCGACGTCATCGTCGACAGGGGACATCTGGACCACATCGCCCACGTCGCCCTCGCCTGTGGCATGCCTCCGCTGGTGGTGCTGCGGGCGCTGACGCTGCACCCCGCCCGCCGGCTCGGCCTCGACGACCGCGGCGTGGTGGCGCCGGGCCGCCGCGCCGACCTGGTCGTGCTGCGCGACCTGCGCTCGTTCACCCCGGAGCTGGTCGTCTGTGCCGGTGAGCCGGTCCATGTCGAGCTGCTTGCGGGCGGCGGGAGCTCGCGGGTGCGCAATCCGTTCGCCGGCAGCGTCCGGGTCCGCCCCGACCTCGACCGGCTGCGGGACTGGCGGGTCGAACTGCCCGACGGGGAGCACCTGTTCCGCGCTCTGCGGGTCAACCCGCGCGACACCTACACCGAACCGGCGGAGATTCGCCTGCCGGTGCGCGGCGGGCTTGTCGACTGGGAGGGCCGCTGCACCACCGTGACGGTGGTGGAACGCCACTCCGGCGACGAGCGCACCCGGGTGGCCCCAGTCGTCGGCTTCGACCTTGGCACCGGCGCGTTCGCCACCACATACGCTCACGACTGCCACAACCTCACCGTGGTCGCCACCGGAGCGGACGCCCTGGTATCCGCGGCGGGCCGGGTGGTTCGCGCCGGCGGCGGGATGAGCCTGGTGCTCGAGGGCACGGACCCGGTCGACCTGCCACTGCCAGTCGGCGGGGTGATGTCCGACGCGGGCGCCCTGGCTGTCGCGGAGGCCGCGCGCTCGCTCCGCCGCGCGATTGGCACCTGGGGTTGGCGGCACGCGAACCCGTTCATGAGCCTCACCACGCTGACCTTGCCCGTCTCCCCACAGGTCAAGATCACCGACAGGGGCCTGGTGCGGGTGGCGGAGCGGGACTGGGAGCCCGCGACCGTCACCACCTGACCTCCGGTACCCGGCACCGACAACACTGCTCGTTCCCTCCCCTACTTGACACACTCGAACATATGTTCGAATATAGCAGGCATGAATCGACCCCGCCACCGTCCATCACCCATCGCGCCCAGCGGGCGCCGTGACACCCGAAGACCCTCCGGTCGGCGCGGGCCGCGCCGCGCCGACCGATCCGGGAACGATCCGGCCGACGAGGGTCCGCTCAGGCCTTGAGCCGCGCTCGCTCGCCGATCAGCGTCACCGGGCCGCGGTGACCATGATTTCCACGAGCAGCTCGGGGTGGGCCAGCCTCGCCTCGACGCACGCGCGCACCGGTGGGTTGTCAGGGTCAACCCAGTCGTTCCATGCCTCGTTGTGCTCGGTGAACATGCTCATGTCGGCCAGCCAGACCTGAGCGGTCAAGAGTCTGGACCTGTCCGTACCGCTCTCGGAGAGCAGCTCGTCGATCCGCGGCAGGACCTCCGTTGTCTGGGTCCGCACGTCGCCGAAGGTCGGGTTGGACGGGTTGCGCCAGACTTCCGGCGTGACAACGCCGCACAGGTAAACGGTTTCGGCGTGCGTGACGGCTTGACTGATGATCGGTCCACGCCGGTCGGGGGTCCCGTCTTCCTTGAGAAAGGTCCCGTATCGGGTGATTGTCATGTAGGAGAACTCCGATGCTGCTCGGGCAGGTGTCCCCGTCGTAGTGGATGACGGGAGCGGGCCGGGCGGCTCGCTAGCCGGCTCGACAAGGCGCGCCAGTGTCTGGCGGCCCCGACCGCGATTGCACCCTTATTCAGCACCGGTTGGCTGCGCCTTGCAGCCGTTTCACGGCCTGATCTGACGGCATGGAGGCGGGCTGATCATGAAACCAGGGAGTTACCGGCAGAGCGTGTCCCGTGGATCTATGCCGAGCTGCGCGGTGATCCAGGCGGATGCATCGCAAGGCGGAGGAGTGGCCGATACCGCTGTTGTATCGGCCGCGACGACAACGCCGCGAGGCGCCGCCTGGGCGCCGCGCAGCCGGCTGGATGATCCGCGGGACACGCTCTACATCCCTGACTGATGATCTAGCCCTTGAGCAGGGCCCGGGACATGACCACCCGCTGGATCTGGTTGGTGCCCTCGTAGATCTGAGTGATCTTGGCGTCTCGCATCATCCGCTCGACCGGGAAATCCTGGGTGTAGCCCGCCCCGCCGAACAGCTGGACCGCGTCCGTGGTGACCTCCATCGCCACGTCCGAGGCGTAACATTTCGCGGCGCTGGCCATGAACGTCATGTCCTTCTCGCCGCGCTCCACCTTTGCCGCGGCGACGTAGACCATCTGCCGGGCGGCCTCGACCTTCATGGCCATGTCGGCGAGCATGAACTGGATGCCCTGGAAGTCGGAGATCGGGCGGCCGAACTGCTTGCGCTCCTTGACGTAGGCCAGTGAGGCGTCCAGCGCGCCCTGCGCGATGCCCACCGCCTGGGCGCCGATAGTCGGCCGGGTGTGGTCGAACGTGCGCATCGCGGTCTTGAACCCGGTACCTGGTTCGCCGATGATCCGGTCCGCCGGGATGGTGCAGTCGCTGAAGTAGATCTCGCAGGTCGGCGAGCCCTTGATACCGAGCTTGCGCTCCTTCGGACCGACCTCGAAACCCGGGTCGTCGGCGTGCACCACGAACGCGGATATCCCGTTGGCGCGCTTCGCCGGGTCGGTCGTGGCGAACACGGTGTACCAGCTCGAGACGCCGGCGTTGGTGATCCACGCCTTGGAGCCGTTGAGCACCCAGTGGTCACCGTCCAACCGCGCCCTGGTCTTCATCGCCACCGCGTCCGATCCGGACTCCCGCTCGGACAGTGCGTAGGAGATCATCGCGTCGCCACTCGCGATGGACGGCATGATCTGCTTCTTCAGCTCCTCGGACGCGGCCAGCAGGACCGGCATGCTGCCCAGCTTGTTGATCCCGGGGATCAGCGACGAGCTGGCGCAGACCCGGGCGACTTCCTCGATCACGATGCAGCCGGCGATCGCGTCCGCGCCGTCACCGCCGTACTCCTCGGGCAGGTGGACCGCGTGGAACCCGGACGCGGTCAGCGCGGTACGCGCCTCGGTGGGGTAGCGCGGCTTGTCATCGACGTCCGCGGCATGCGGCGCGATCTCCTTCTCGGATAGCGAGCGGACCGCCGCACGCAACTCCTGGTGCTCTTCAGGGAGCTGGTAAATATTGAAATCCGGGTTCACAAATCGCGATGTTAGCTCCGCGTCCGGGGCCGGCGACAGGGGACGACACCCCTTCGGACATAGGACGACCCCCGGGCCGAATCACACTGTCAGGTAACCAACAGATGTGACCGAGCTGGACAATGGCTCGGAGCCCGGGGGTCGGGTGACTGTCGGGGATTACCGGCACCGGACCGGCTTCCATCGACCGTCAGGGTTCTCGGTGCTAGCGGACAGCCACCTCACATGTCCTGTAGCTATTCAACGCTGGACCACCTCCCTTCCCGTGTACTCGTACGCTACGACTGATTCGCCCGGTCCGGCAACGAGGTTTGCTGAGATCAAGACCACCCGGGTCGCGGGAATACCGGCCGGGCGCTGATGATCACGCCGAGACCGAGGTTCAGTCGCCCAGGGAGGCGCGCAGCGCGGCGTCCTTGGCCAGCACGAGTTTCTCCAGCTCAGCCTGGTAGGCCAACATCTTGGCGCGCAGCGACGGCTCAGCGACACCGAGCAGCCGCACCGCGAGCAGTCCGGCGTTTCGGGCGCCACCGATGGACACGCAGGCGACTGGCACGCCGGCGGGCATCTGCACGATGGACAACAACGAGTCCAGCCCATCCAGGGTGGCCAGCGGTACCGGGACCCCGATCACTGGCAGCGGCGTCGCGGAGGCGACCATCCCGGGCAGGTGCGCGGCCCCTCCGGCCCCGGCGATGATCACCCGCAGGCCACGGTCGGCGGCATCGCGGGCGTACTCCAGCATCCGGCCCGGGGTTCGGTGCGCGGACACCACAGACACCTCGTGCGGCACCCCGAATTCGGCCAGCGCCTCGGCTGCCGCCGACATCACCGGCCAGTCCGAGTCGCTGCCCATGATCACGCCGACCAGCGGCCCGTCGCCCGGTTCCATCACCACACCCTCCCATCACCGCCGCAAGCACCCCGACGCCGACGCTGTGTGCCGTCGGCGGAGGTCAGTGCACCTGCCAGCCGTCGCGCCACTGTGCCCGGGACAGCCAGTCGGCCGCCAGCGTGGCGCGCCGACGGGTCTCCTTCAGCTCCGCGCCGAGAACCGTGACGTGCCCGACCTTCCGCCCGGGCCGCTCCGCCTTGCCGTACAGGTGTGCCTTGGCGTCGGGGAAGCGGGCGAACAGGTGGTGCAGCCGCTCATCCAGGCTCATCTCCGGTGTCGGATCGCCGCCCAGCACGTTCGCCATCACGGTCACCGGCGCGGTCGGGCTGGTGTCGCCCAGCGGGTAGTCCAGCACCGCCCGCAGGTGCTGCTCGAACTGGGAGGTACGGGATCCCTCGATGGTCCAGTGGCCGGAGTTGTGCGGGCGCATGGCCAGCTCGTTGACCAACAGCCCGGTCCCGTCCGGGCCGCCCCCGGCCACTTCGAACAGCTCGACCGCGAGCAGGCCGACCACGTCGAGCTCGTCGGCGACGCGCAGCGCCAGCCGCTGGGCGGCCTCAGCACGGGCGGCGGGCAGCCCGGGGGCCGGCGCGATCACCTCGACGCAGATGCCGTTGTCCTGCACGGTCTGCACCACCGGCCAGGCCGCGCCCTGCCCGAACGGCGAGCGGGCGACCAGTGCGGCCAGCTCGCGGCGCATCCTCACCCGCTGCTCGACCAGCAACGGGGTACCCGCGCCCAGGGTTTCGTTGACGATCGGGACGGCGTGGATGGGGTCGTCCAGCATCCAGATGCCCCGCCCGTCGTAGCCGCCTCGGCGGGCCTTCAGCACCACCGGCCAGCCCTGCTCGGCGCCGAACGCGGCAACCTCGGCCATCGAGGACACCGCGCGGAACGGCGGGCACGGCACGCCCAGCGCGGACAGCCGCTCGCGCATCACCAGCTTGTCCTGCGCGTGGATCAGTGCCTTCGGCCCGGGACGCAGCGGCACCCCGCCCCCCGGCGCCGAGGCGGCCAGCGAGGCGAGCGGCTCGGTGGGGACGTTCTCGTGGTCGAAGGTGACCACGTCGCAGCCCACCAGGAATTCGGCCAGCGCGGCGGCGTCGTCCGGGGCGCCGAGCACGACGGCCGGGGACACCAGCGCGGCCGGGTCGTCGGCGGACACGGCGAGCACACGCAAGGACTGACCGAGCGCGATGGCCGCCTGATGGGTCATCCGAGCCAGTTGTCCGGCACCGACCATGCCGACGGTCGGGGTGCGGGTGCGGGAGTCCACAGGTCGGAGAGCGTAATCGCAGTTCCGGGCGGCGCCGGGAGGAGGCCGTTCGAGCCGTTCAGAGCGATTTCATGCCACACTCGGTAAGCGCCAGAGAGCCGTCTTTTAGACTGCCCGGGTGACGGTGGTCGAAACGGCACTCGGGTTCCTCCCGCAGCCATACCGTGAAGTCGCGATCCGACACCGGGAATTGCTGAAGTTCGCCATGGTCGGCGGCACCACCTGGGTGATCGACACCACCATCTTCCTGATCTTGAAAAGCACCGTGCTCGAGCCCAAGCCGGTCACCGCCAAGGTGATCTCGGTGCTGGTCGCCACGCTGGCCTCCTACGGGCTCAACCGAGCCTGGTCCTTCCGTACCCGAGGCGGCCGCGAGCGGCACCACGAAGCCGTGCTGTACATCCTGATCAGCAGCATCGGTGTGGCGGTGTACGCCGCGCCGCTGTGGATCTCCCGCTACGTGCTGGACCTGCGAGTGCCGGCGGTGCCATTGATGACCGAGCACCTGGCGGACTTCGTCAGCGGCCAGATCATCGGCGTGCTGGTCGGCATGGCGTTCCGGTGGTGGGCTTTCCGGCGCTTCGTCTTCCCGCACGAGGACGTGCGCCGCCGGCCGGTGCCGGCCGCCGAGGGCTGAGCTGGCACGACCGAAGGCGGACGACCCTTACCTGTGAGCATCCTCGACCCAGATTCCCGGCCCGCGCGGGATTCCGACCTGACGCTTGCCCTGGAACTCGCGGACACCGCCGACCGGATCACCCTGGCCCGGTTCCAGGCGGCCGACCTGCGGGTGGATCGCAAGCCGGACCGCACCCCGGTGACCGACGCGGACACCGCCACCGAGGACGCGCTGCGCGCGGTGCTCGCCACCCGCCACCCGGAAGATGCCGTGCTCGGCGAAGAACGTGGCCTGGCTCCCGGAACCCCAGCTCCCGGGAGCACGACAGCCGGGAGCCGAGAGCGGTCCTGGATCCTCGACCCGATCGACGGCACCAAGAACTTCTCCCGGGGCATGCCGGTGTGGGCCACCCTGATCGCGCTCACCGAGGGTGGCAGGCCGACCGTGGGCGTGGTCAGCGCTCCGGCGCTGGGTCGGCGGTGGTGGGCCAGCGCGGGCGGCGGCGCGTTCGCCGGCAATCCGGCCAACCCGGACCATCCGGCGGGGGCCACCCGGCGGATCTCCGTGTCGCGCGTCTCCCACCTGTCCGACGCCTGCCTGTCCACCACCGAGCTGAGCACCTGGGCCGAGCTGGGCGCGCTGCCCCGGTACCTGGACCTGGCCGGGCGGTGCTGGGTGGTGCGGGCGTTCGGCGACTTCTGGCAGCACGTGCTGGTCGCCGAGGGGGCCATCGATCTGGGCATCGACGGCGAGGCGAACGCCTGGGACCTGGCGGCCGTGCAGCTGATCGTCACCGAGGCCGGCGGCCGGTTCTCCGACCTGGCCGGGGTGGCCCGCTTCGACGGCGGCAGCGGGGTGTCCTCAAACGGCCTGCTGCACGACGCGGCGCTCGCCGTGCTGAAGGGGTGACACGATGCAGGCCATGGCGGAGCTCGCGTTCGAGGACTTCAAGGGCGGCCAGGTTTTCGAGCTGGGCACGGTGAGCATCGACGAGGACGAGATGATCGCCTTCGCTCGCCGGTTCGATCCCCAGCCGTTCCACCTGGACGCCGAGGCGGCGGCCGGCAATCCGCTGCTCGGCGGGTTGTGCGCGTCCGGTTGGTTCACCGCGTCGCTCTGGATGCGCGGCTGGGCCGAGCAGGTGCTCAACCGGTCCACCGCGCTGGGCTCCCCCGGCGGCAATTCGCTGAGCTGGCCGGCCCCGGTGTTCGCCGGCGACGTGCTGGCCGCGCGGGCCGGCATCCTGGGTGCCCGGCTGTCCCGGAGCAAGCCCGGGCTCGGCCTGGTGGACGTGCTGGCCACCATGCACCGGGCCGAGGACTGCGTCTATCGCGCCCAGTTCACCGCGTTCTTCGGGACACGCAACAGCCCGTGAGTGGTAAGTGGTCTCATAGGACCACTTACCACTCACGGGTCTGTTAGTCCTTGTTGGCGAGTTCCTTCTGGTATTTCTCGGTCATGTGGGCGACGGCCTGGTTCTGCTGCTCGGAGTGCCCGGCGCGGGTGTCCATGGCGCGCTGCTTGGCGTTGCGGGTGGGCCAGGCCTGACCCTGGAACTCCGGCATGACGTGCTGCGCGATCAGCTCGAAGGACCGCCGGGTGGCCTCCGGGTTGGCCCACTCGTGCGCCATCAGCAGCATCGCGCCGAAGCCACCGGACTGGTCGACGAGCCGCTGCACCTGCGCGCGGGCGTCGTCCGGCGTGCCGATCGCGCCGATGCCGGCCCCGTTGATGAAGTCGATCATCTCGCGGAGGTTGCCGCCGTCCACGGCCATCTGCGGGAACGCGGCGACCTTCTTGAAGTAGTTGAACCACTGCTCGATGCCGTGCTCGACGTCCCGGTAGGCCTGCTCACGGGTCTCCGCGATGTGCATCGGGCCGACCAGGCGCCACTTCTCCCGGTCCACCGTGGTGCCGAAGGTGGCCGCCCGCTCCTCCATCACGTTCCAGTGGTGGGCCAGCGCGTCGAAGCCGTCGGCGCTCAGCGTCGCCCCGATGGACAGCAGCCCGACGCCGTGCCGCCCGGCCAGCCTCGGCCCGGTCGGCGAAGCGACGGCGGCCACCGACACGTCGAAGTGCGGCACCGAGTACGGCCGCAGGTGCAGCCGGGCGTCGACCAACTTGTGCGTGCCGGTGTCGACGGTTACCGGTTCGTCGCTGGTCAGCAGCTGCATGACCACGTCGAGGTTGGCCTCCAGCAGCTCGCGGGTCTGCGTCGGGTTGAGCCCGATCATCGCCGAGTCGGTCGGCAGCGAGCCGGGGCCGACGCCGAGCATCACCCGGCCCTTGGTGAGGTGGTCCAGCAGCACCATCCGCTCGGCCACCCAGAGCGGGTTGTGATACGACAGCGAGGTCACGCCGGTGCCCAGCCGGATGTTCTTGGTGCGCTCGGCGGCGGCCGCGATGAAGATCTCCGGCGAGGCGATGATCTCGCTGCCCGCCGAGTGGTGTTCGCCGATCCAGGCCTCGTCGTAGCCGCACTCGTCCAGGTGCTGGATCAGCCGCAGGTCGCGCTGCAGCGCCAGCGTGGGGTTCTCCCCCGCCGGGTGGAACGGTGCCAGGAAGATCCCGAAACGCAGTCTGCTCATGGGCTCACGCTACGAGCCGAAAGTGAGCTGCGACACCGTTGCACAGAGGTTGCCGGCGGTCGCTCTCAACGGGGTCGGTCGGCGACCTGGTAGAGCAGTCCGTAAACCCGCTGCACGTTCGGGATGTCCTCGAAGTCCAGCGGCTCGTCGGAGGCGGATTCGACGCTCAGCGTGCCGCAACCGAGCATCCGCTCGAACACCGTCTGGCGGAAGTGCACGCTGGTGATCCGGTTCATCGGGATCTCGAAGCCGGTGCGGGTGAGCACGCCCTCGCGGACCAGCACCCGGCGGTTGGTGACCACGAAGTGGGTGCACTTCCAGCGCAGCAGCGGCGCCACGGTGAACCAGACGACCAGCACGACGGCCGCCACGGCGAGCGCCCCCCAGCCGTAGCTGTGCCAGGGCTGCTGGCTGATCAGCGCCGCGAGGTAGGCCGCCAACCCGACGGTGATCAGGAAGACCAGCGCCGGCAGCACCAGCATCTTGGGGTGCGGATGCTGGTGGGTGAGCACCCGCTCGCCGGTGACCAGCAGCTCGTCCGGATAGGCCACGGGCTCACGGTATCGCCCGGAGGTGGACCACGTCGCCAGCCGCAACCGGGCGCGTCGCCCCGGTCGCGTCGCGGATCACCAGGCGGCCGTCGGTGTCCACGTCCACCGCGGTGGCCACCGTCGAGGTTCCGCCCGGCTGCTCGATCCGCACCGGCGAGCCGATCGTCGCGCAGGCCGCCCGGTAGTCCTCCCGCAGCCCGACCGCCTCCGGGTCACCGGCCGCGGCACGCCACGCCGCCTCGTCGGCCAGCAGCCGGCGCAGTAGCGCGACGAGCAGGTCGGTGCGGCGCAGATCGGCCCCCTCGGCGAGCAACGAGGTGGCGTTCACCCCCTCGGGCAGCTCCTCCGCGCGGGTGCGCACGTTCAGCCCGATGCCGAGCACCACCGCGCCGGGCCCGGCGACCTCGGCCAACAGCCCCGCGCATTTCGCCCCGCGCGGGCCGACGAGCAGATCGTTCGGCCACTTCAACGCCGCGTCCACCGAGGTCAGCTGGCGCACCGTGCGCAGCAACGACAGACCGGCCAGCAGCGGCAACCAGCCGAGCCGGTGGGGCGGTACCTCGGTGGGGCGGAGCAGCACGCTGAAGGTCAGCCCGACCCTGGGTGGGGACGTCCACTGCCGGCCCAGCCGCCCGCGCCCGGTGTTCTGCAGCTCGGCGACGAGCACGGTGCGGTCCGGCGCGCCGGCGGCCGAGGCGGCGGTCAGATCGGCGTTGGTCGACCCGGTGGCTTCGACCACCTCGATCCCCGAGACCACCCCGTCCAACGCGGCGCGCAGCTCGGTGACGTCCAGCGCTGGGTTGTTCACCCGGCACAACTTAATGAGTCGGCTCACTGTCTGGCCGACCGCCAGCACACGATCGTTATCCTGCGCACCTATGAGCACCGCAACGCAGCCGCTCGGCGACCCACCGGCGGACGAACCGGACATCCACACCACCGCCGGCAAGCTGGCCGACCTGTACCAACGCCATGACGCGGCGGTGCACGCCGGCTCCGAGCAGGCGATCGAGCGGCAGCACGCCAAGGGCCGGCAGACCGCCAGGGAGCGCATCGACCAGCTGCTGGACCCGGGCTCGTTCGTCGAGCTGGACGCCCTCACCCGGCACCGCTCCACCAATTTCGGCATGCAGGCCAACCGCCCGTTCGGGGACGGCGTGGTAACCGGCAGCGGCACCGTCGACGGGCGGCCGGTGTGCGTGTTCAGCCAGGACGCCACGGTGTTCGGCGGCTCGCTGGGCGAGGTGTACGGCGAAAAGATCGTCAAGGTGATGGACCTGGCGACCAAGATCGGCTGCCCGATGATCGGGATCAACGACGGCGGCGGCGCCCGGATCCAGGAGGGCGTGGTCGCGCTCGGCCTGTACGGCGAGATCTTCCTGCGCAACGTGCGCAGCTCCGGGGTGATCCCGCAGATCTCGCTGATCATGGGCCCGTCGGCGGGTGGCGCGGTGTACTCCCCGGCGATCACCGACTTCACCGTGATGGTGGACAAGACCAGCCACATGTTCATCACCGGCCCCGACGTGATCAAGACGGTCACCGGCGAGACCGTGGACATGGAGGAGCTGGGCGGCGGCCGGGCGCACAACACCAAGTCCGGCGTGGCGCACTACCTGGCCGGCGACGAGGAGGACGCGCTCAACTACGTCAAGGAGCTGTTGTCCTTCCTGCCGTCCAACAACCTGTCCGAGCCACCCACGTTCGCCCCGGCCGAACCGGCGGAGGGGTCCATCGCCGACGGGCTCACCGACACCGACCTGGAGCTGGACACCCTCATCCCGGACTCGCCGAACCAGCCGTACGACATCCGCGAGGTGATCAGCCGGGTGGTCGACGACGGCGAGTTCCTCGAGGTGCACAGCCTGTTCGCGCCGAACATCGTGGTCGGGTTCGGCCGGGTGGAGGGGCAGAGCGTGGGCGTGGTGGCAAACCAGCCCACCCAGTTCGCCGGCTGCCTGGACATCGACGCCTCGGAGAAGGCGGCCCGGTTCGTGCGCACCTGCGACGCGTTCAACATCCCGATCCTGACCTTCGTCGACGTCCCCGGTTTCCTCCCAGGTACCGAGCAGGAGTGGCGCGGCATCATCCGGCGCGGCGCGAAGCTGATCTACGCCTACGCCGAGGCCACCGTCCCGAAGGTCACCGTGATCACCCGCAAGGCCTACGGCGGGGCGTACGACGTGATGGGCTCCAAGCACCTCGGCGCGGACGTCAACATCGCCTGGCCGACCGCGCAGATCGCGGTCACCGGCGCACAGGGCGCGGTGAGCATCCTGTACCGCAAGGACCTGCGCGGACTGGAGGGCGACGAGCTGGCCGCCAAGCGCGCCGAGCTGCAGGCCGACTACGAGGACACCCTGTGCAACCCCTACATCGCGGCCGACCGGGGCTACATCGACGGCGTCATCCCGCCGTCGCACACCCGGGGGCACGTGGGCCGGGCGCTGCGCATGCTGGCCACCAAGCGGGAGGCCGCGCCGGCCCGCAAGCACGGAAACATCCCGCTCTGATGGCTGACGCAACGGAACACGAGGAGCAGACCCCGGAGCAGCGGCGCGCGCTGTTCCGGGTGGTGCGCGGCGAGCCGGACGACGCCGAGCTGGCCGCGCTCGCCGTGGTCCTCGCGGCCGCCGCGAGCGCCCCCGCCACGGAGAACGCACCCAGCGCCCGGCGCAGCGCATGGGTCGACCGCGCCGCGCAACTCCGCCGCCCCCAACACCCCGGCCCAGGAGCCTGGCGGGCGTCCACCCTGCCGCGCTAGGCCGGCCGCCGAACCGAACGCCTCGCTGGTTCGATCACGGTCTGGACCAGTGGGGTGTTCAACTCGACGAAACGGCCATGCGCGCGCCCTTGTTCGGTCAGGCTTCCGGACGTGTTGGATCAGCCATTTCGTGGGTCCGAGGCCGTCCGGCTCGGCCTGGTGACCTGGAATCAGCTAGCCGGCCCGAGGTTCGGTCGACTTTTTCCGGACGTGTACGCGCCGGCGGGCGCGGATGACCTGGCATGGCGATCGAGGGCGGCGTATGTGCTGGTCCGGGCGCAGGGCGGATTGCTGGCCGGATACTCCGCCGCGCTGCTGCTGGGAGCGGACTGCGCCGTGCCAGGCGCACCGGCCGAGGTGCTGGTGCCCCGGAAGTACCGGCGCCATCGCGGCCTGGTCGTCCGGTACGGCACCGCCAGTGGGAGCGATGTAGTCGAAGTGGCGGGTTGTCGGGTCACCTCCGCGCCACGCACCGCGTGGGACCTGGCTCGACGCCTACCCTTGATCGAGGCCGTGGTCGCGGTGGACGCTCTGGCCCGCCGAGGCGGGTTCGAGCCGGCCGAACTGCTGGTCAGACGATCGCTCAAACCGGGCGCCCGGGGCTGCCGACGGCTGGACGAGGTCGTCGCGCTGGCCGACCCGCGCGCGGAGAGCCCCATGGAGACTCGCCTGCGCCTGCGTCTGGTCCTTGGCGGCCTGCCGGCACCCGAGGTGCAGTTCCGGGTCCGGGACGAGTACGCCTTCGTCGTGGCGCGGGTGGATCTCGGGTATCCGGAAGCCAAGCTGGCCATCGAGTACGACGGCGCGAGCCATTACACCCGCCGGCGCGCCGAGCTGGACCGGGCGCGGGACGCCGAACTGCTCGGCCACGGCTGGCGGACGCTGCGGCTGGGCCGCGACCAGGTCGACGCGGCGGACACCGTCCGCCGGATCCGCAATCTCCTCGCCTCGCCAACGCCGCGCCCGTCCGCACGATCTGGCTCCCCGAGTTGAACACCACGCTGGTGGCGAGACAGCCGGGGCCAGCGTGGTGTTCGGTTCGGCGCCGGACGAGCCGACCGGCCAGAGAGCCGGACCACGTAGATTCCTGTGGTGCACGCGGTATGCTGTGGCGGTGAAGCAGAACCTCACGGTGCAGCTCGACGCTGAGGTGATCCGCCGCGCCAAGGTGCTGGCGGCACGTCGCGGTACCTCGGTGAGCGGGCTCGTCGCGCAACAGCTCGAGGAGCTGACCGCCGCTGACGAGCGATACCAGCACGCCCGCGAGTCGGCCTTGGGTGCGCTGCGGGAGACCCGGGAGGAGCGCGCCCGCCTCGCGCGGGAGGCGCCAGGAGAATCCGACGAGCCCCGGTGGACCCGTGACGGGCTCTATGAAGAGCGCCTGAGCCGCTACAACTCGTGACCGTCTTCGTCGACACCAATGTCTTGGTCTATGCACACGACCCGACCGAGCGGCGGAAGTCGGCCGCGGCCGACGCCCTGCTCGTCCAGCTGTGGGAGAACGGCGCGGGCGCGCTCAGCACGCAGGTACTTCAGGAGTTCTACAACGTCGCCACCGGCAAACTCCGCCCTCAGCTGAGTCCAAGCCGAGCTCGTTCCATCGTCGGCGACTACGCGGAATGGGCGGTCGTCGAGACCACGCCGCAGCTGATCGTGTCCGCGAGCATGCTGCACGAGTGCCACGGCATCAGCTTCTGGGACGCATTGATCGTCGAGGCGGCGCTGTTGGCCGGCGCGGACACCCTGCTGACTGAAGATCTCCAGGATGGCCGGCGGTTCGGCGACCTGACGGTGCGCAATCCGTTCCTGGACACGAGACACTAGGCTGCCGAGCTGTGCGAGTGATCTTGGCTTCGGCTTCGCAGGGGCGGCTCGGGGTGTTGCGCAGCGCGGGGCTTGATCCGCTGGTCGAGGTGTCCGAGGTGGACGAGGACGCCGTGCTGGCCACCCTCCGCGGCTCCTCGCCGGCCAAGGTGGTCACCGCGCTGGCCAGCGCCAAGGCCGGCGCGGTCGCTGAGCGGATGGCCCCGGCGGTGTCGGATGCGGTGGTGCTGGGCTGCGACTCGATGCTGTCCGTCGACGGCGAGCTGGTCGGCAAGCCGGACACAGAGGACGCCGCGCGGCGCCGCTGGACGAGCATGGCCGGCCGGTCCGGGCAGCTGTTCACCGGGCACGCGGTGCTCCGGCTGGCCGCCGGCGAGGTCCGCCAGGTCGCCGTCGGGCACGCGGTGACCACCGTGCATTTCGGCCGGCCGAGCGCCGCGGAGCTGGACGCCTACCTGGCTTCCGGGGAGCCGCTGCGGGTGGCCGGCGGGTTCACCTTGGACGGGCTGGGCGGCTGGTTTGTGAACCGGATCG
>Ga0193743_1001625_pt1 | contig 16611 bp, 11 predicted proteins | sample L2c2metaG_FD_143038 | JGI IMG/M metagenome (GOLD analysis project Ga0193743, IMG submission 143038) | Soil microbial communities from a riparian zone of the East river system, Colorado, United States - L2c2 | ecosystem: Environmental > Terrestrial > Soil > Riparian zone | place: USA: East River...
AAATAAGCTAAATCCGACCTCAGATTAAAATTTTGACCATTTTTTGGTGCTCAGCATCGACAATAGCTACTTGCCGAACCGTATTTTTACGGTATACGGCCGAACCGTTACGGTACGGTACCCGTACCGTGAAAGGCTCGAACACCAAAAAGTACGGCCGACTACCTTTACGGTACGGTGCGCAGCCCTAGCCACCACCACAGTACTCGTCCCAAAAACTATATCCAATCTAGCCAACAAAGTTTGTGTATTCGTCTCTTTCGCAGAAGTGGTGTCATCACATCGACTCCCAATCAATCACGGTCGAAGTCACTTGCATACTTAATCCTTGGACGGTACAATTGTATTTATGGGCTATATATGCTCATCTCTCCGCTATATAGATATCTCTACCTTGTTGAACGCCCAATATCATTGTCTCTGCTCCCTTGGTGGACATTCCGAATTGAATTCGATGCGAAACATTAACTCTCCGTCCCAAGTATCTGAGGATGTACAGAACACAACAATTATCAAATTCTACTGACTTGGAAATGGTTTCCTTTTATCTTTGGAATCTTTCTCCAAGCCGGGGGGACACATATGTAATACAGAGTTGCTTCTCTAAAGTGACATATTCGAGTCGGTGGACCGTTTGGTGCAACTCGCAAATCAAGGCCTCGGAGACAAACCTCTAGAACTTCGCTCTTGTACGGAGCAGCATATCACGAGGCCGCGTCGGACGAGTCACACAAGCACAGAACGTGACCGATCGCGTTCTTTCCATCTTTTGTGACTCGTCCTTTTCACCAGGTCCACGACCACACCGCGCACCCGCCCAATCCACAAGCAAAACAACTAAACGAACGAAAAATGCTATTCGCTTCGTTCAAATACCACATCTCGCCCTCATTTCCAATTACCAGGATTGAAGAGTTGAAACACGTGTTGGATCATAATGGTGCTCATGAAGTTGCAGGTGAAGGGTGGTTGAAGGAAGTGAATCTAGTCGTTAGCAATTCGATGAAATTTGAGGGGTGGGAGGAGGTTAAGGAGAGGAATGAGAGTAAAGGAGAAGAAGAGGAAGTTTATGTTGTTACCGATAAATGGGTGGATCGTAGTTTGGTTCTTGGTAAAACCCAATCGTACGTTCTCTCATTCTCTACTGAAAAAATAAAATTGCGATATCTGAAAACACGAATCTTCTAGTCCACACCATTATTCCGCCGACCCATCCTTAATATTCTCTGGTATAATCGCATGCGCAACCTCTCTGCCCCCTTCCGATCTGGAAGTTCTCTCAGCAGGAATAACAGCTCTAGGTGGTCAATGGCGTACAGGTCTAACGAAAGACGTCACGCATCTGTTCGCTATGTCACCCGATTCTCAAAAATACGCAACTGCTATTCATTTTAGAGAAGAGACGGGGGTGAAGGTTGTTTTACCTCATTGGTTTGATGATGCTGTTAGGTTGGGGATGGGAGGGTTGAGTACGGATGTTTATGAGTGGCCGGATCCAGAGATGTTGAAGAACCCTTTGGGGGTTGGTGGTGGCGGAGGGCAGGAGGTGAGCGGGGTGAAGAAGAATATGTATGCTATGGCTGCGCTGTTTACAGCCCCTATGCATGATTCTTCTCTGAAATATCTGGAGGTGACTGGGGGGGTGGATATATGGAAAGGCAAAAAGATCGTTCTAAGTCGAACGTTGCAGTTATTTGATAGGAGAAGGGAAGCTGTACAGATTGGTATTGAGCGTGCTGGAGGAGTTGTGGTTAGATATGATGGGGATGAAGAGGTTGATGAAGGGTTTGGGGGTGGACAAGAGGAGATGGGTAAGAGAGAGAAGGAGAGAAGGAGGTGCGAAGCGGATAAATTATTGGAATCAGATGTGTTGGTTACTAGGTGGAGAGATGGCGCGGCTTATGTTGCTGTATGCGCCACTTCATTTCTCCTCTTTTGATTCTTGGACTGATGTTTCTGGCTAGGCCCTTGGTTCACGTAAAACGATTGGAACACTTGCATGGCTGTTTCACGTTCAATCAACAGGAACACTCACACGTCCACTCGACCAATTATTACATTATCCAGTTCCAAAGAGACCCATCGAAGCTTTCTCAAATCACGTCAGTGTAATCCTATTTCTTTTTCTTTCTAGCCCTCACTCTTTTCTTTTTTTTATAGGTCATAACTGTAACGAATTATACAGGCGAAGCACGTGAATATCTCAAGAAATTGATTATAGCTATGGGCGCCAAGTTTACTCCTAGCATGTCCGGTCAAAATACGGTTCTTATCGCCGCATAGTGAGCGCATACATTTAACGCGTCTTTCCACTATCCTTCTTCTGACCCCCCTTTCACTTCAGCATATCAGGTACAAAAGCAACAAAAGCCCAATCCTGGTCCATCCCAATCGTCAACCACACATGGTTAGAAGATTGCTTTATCCAATGGCGCAATTTAACAGTTGGTTTGGAGAAGTATATTGGGTTTCCTAGTGGCGTGGATTTCAGTAGGTTGTTGGGAGTTAGAGGTCTTGGCGCCATTGTGGAGGAAGGGTTGGAGGAGGCCGTAGATGAAGTACATGGGGTGGAAGGAGGGGCAGAGAAAGCACCTCGTGGCACAGATGCGAGTGTTAGGGAAGTTCAGGGGTTGATCGTTTCTGAAGATGTGGATATGGCTGATATGCGGGTTCGTGACGACGAGGAAGATCCTGTTGGCGCGATGATGGATATTGACCAAGACGAAGACGAAAGGACACCGGCGAAAGAAACATTTACCAAGGCTTCTACTGTTAAACAAAAGGTTAACGGTCGCGATACTTCGCCTATACCCGCTTCCACCCCGCGGATATCTCCTAGGAAAGCCGTCGAAGAACCAGAAGAGGAAGAGGACGAGGAAGCGTTCGCAATGACAAAGACGAACGGAAATCAGAAACGAAAGACGAAGAACTGGCTATCTTCTCCTGAAGACGACGAACAGGAGGCAAAACCGACCCGGATCCAAAAACAGACCCAGAAACAAAAGACGACAAAGAAGAAGAAGAACGAGTTGACTTCATCTTCTGAAGATGAAATCGAAAATGAGGACGAGGGTGAAGTATTACAAGTAGATGCGGTTTCGTCCAAGGTCGCCAAGACGAATTTCAAGAAGCAGAAACAGCAAGGCAAAATCCAGCTGCGTTCGAGAAAATCTAAAGATGAAGATGATAGCCAAGTAGAGGCGGTGTCGTCCAAGATCGCCAAAGCAGAGTTGAATACGAATGCGAATGCGAAGGGTAGGGGGAAGGGGAAAGTTACAGCACGCCAGAAGAGGTCCAAAGACGAGGACGAGGATGAGGAGGATATAGAGGTGATCGTGGAAGAAGAGGTTGTTTCGTCCGAGGTGGATTCCAAGAAGATTCACTTGAAGGAGAAATACAAAGGCCAACCCCGTTCTAACAAGTCAAAGTCAAAGTCTAGAGGTCAAGATGAGGACGATGACGATATGGATGATGACGCTGAGGAGGACGAGAACCCGAAATCGAAAGGCGTCGTCAAAACTGGCAAGAAACGGAAATTCATTGATGACGACAACGAAGATGTCGATGAGGAGGAAGTCGAAGACGAAGAAGCCCACGTTATATCCAAACCTAAAGCAAAAACCAAGACCAAGGTTACAACTCCAATCAAATACCCGAGTCCGACTAAACCTACGATTTCGAGTAAACCAGCAGCCAATGGTAAAAATAGACCCGGTACGAAACCCAAAGCTCCCGAACCAGCACCAGTAGAGTCAGAAGACGATTCAGAAAACCAACTCGCACTTTCACCTATACCTCCTAGAGCTAGGAATACAAAGTTGATTAGGAGAGTTAGTGGGGTAGTCCCAAACGTGCATCCAGATAAGCAGATGTCGTCGTCTGAAGATGAGGAGGAGGAGAAAGAGAAGCGGAAGGAAGAGCGGGAGGAGAAAGCGAAACCCCGCCTTTCACTAATGGAGAAAAATCAAGCGAAGAGAGGGGATGCGCGGACGAGGGTAAGGAAACGGAAGGTGGAGGTTGTTGAGGTTGAAGAAGATGAGGAGGAGGAGGAGGAGGAGGAGGAGGCAATGGTACTGGTGAAGTCATCTTCATCGAAAGGGAAGACTAAAGCCAAGTCCGGATCCGCGTCGGTTAAAGCCAAGGATACGCAGGGCAAGGCGAAGTCGCGCGTTCAGCACACCGCCTCCGGTTCAGAAGAAGAGGAAGACGACAAACTCCGGCCGCAAAAGAGGAAGACGAACAAGAAAACACTTAAACCCACTAAATCTGCCAAGGTCAAATCTTCATCTGAAGAGGAGCCCAGTGATAGCGATAGTGATCTACCAGCGGCTCCTTTCTTGTCGTACATCAATGGGACTAATAAAGAGAAACGCGTTTCTGGTGGGTCGACAGCAATACCAACACCGAACAAACCTGCCGTGTCTACGTCTGCACCAGCGGCCAAGTCTAAATCTGCAACCAAGTCTAAATCTAAATCTAGCGCTAAAGTCACAGCGGAAAGCGAGGATGAAGATGAAGATATTGGAGGTGTGCTTTCGACACCGAAACGAGCGATATCGGTGTTGATGCCTTCGTTCAATCTCTCGGGGAATAAGAAGTCTGCGAAAGATGTTGAAAAGAAGAACGGGAAGAAAGCCAAGTTGTCTGTATCGTCTGAAGAGGAGGGTACAGAAGAAGAATCCAGGTTACCAGTTAACCCACGTAGCCGTGCGATAACTAGGACGGAAAGTATCCGCGTCATGTCGAATCATCAAGTACAAGTTTCAGCCAAGTATTCTGGAGCTGGAGCTGCTGCGTCTGGTTCTGCAGCGGCGGTTGCGAAGAAGAAAAAGACCAACACTTTAGCTTCTCCCTCAAAGGCCGCCAAATCCAAATCCAAATCCAAACCCGAAACTACACCAATGGACATCGACTCCCCCTCTCCCTCTCCCTCTCCCCCTCCCCCTCCTCGTCCGGCAACCAAAAAACTATCATCACCCAAAAAACCTCCATCCCCACTTCTCAGACGTTCAGCGGCAACAAAAGCTACTCAAAGATTACACGATACTATCATGCCTGATCTCCTCCATTTCGAGTCGCAGATGAAACGCGCGAATGCGAAGGGAAGGAAGAGTGGTGGGCTAACTGCTTTTAAAGTTGAAGGTGATGATGTGGGTGGGAGTGTGAGTGTGAGTGTGGGGAAGAGAAGTCAGACTGGAGATGAAGATGAAGACGGAGAGGGAGAGGGAGAGGAGGTGGAGGCAAGGGTTAAGAAGAGACGGAAAGTTGATGTTAATAACGTGGGTGGGATTGTTAGTGTTAGTATTAGTTCGAAAAGCAAGGGAAAGAGAAAGGCAAAGGAGGAAGAAGAGGAAGTTGGGGCTATGAAGAGATCTTCGACGAAAGGAAAAGGAAAAGCGGCCGTTTCTGATGATGATCGGAACGCAGAGGCAGAGGACGATGACGATGGCGTCGTCGTAGTATCGTCTTCAAAAGCTGTGGGTGCCAAGACGAAAAAGGAGGTTGAGAGAGCGTACGCCCTCTTTTCCTTTTTGCTTCTTTTTCTACTGTTACTTATACCTTTCTATGATCTAGGTCCAAATCAGGCGTTGTGTTATTAACCACCCAAGTTACTTTGAGCGACGAAGTCACGCGCGTAAGCCAACCCACTCACCACCTTTCTCCCCTCATTCAAAACTAATTCCTTTCATTTTTCACCCAGGCATTAACCAAACTAGGCGTTAAAATAACATCTCGACCATCTGAATGCACTCACCTCCTCGCACCTCAATTAGTTCGCACAGAGAAATTTTTATGTGCGTTGGTAGTTGCCCCATTTATTTTGACAGAGAAATGGGCTGTTCAGAGTGCTGCTGTCAAAAAATTGTTACGTGCGCTCTTTTCTTTGTTGATTTTGTTGATTTGTTCATTCATTGCTTTCTTGTTTTTACGCCTTAAAGCCGAGAAAGGTTTCGCGTTACGTGATCTTCCGGGTGAAAACAAGTATGGTGTTGATTTGACGCAGAGTTTGCGTAGAGCGAAAGAGTTGCGTGGGAAGTTGTTAACTGGCCAGATGTTTTATGTGACGCCGAGAGTCCCTGTCGATACTAAATTGTTAAAGAGTGTGGTTAATGCTTGTGGTGGACAGGTGAGTTGACTTTTCTTTCCTTTTTTCCCCCTATCTCATATAACAATCTTGCCTCGCTCTTTATCTAGGTGACGACCCAACAACCAACCGCACGTATCATAAATGCAAGTCCTCAAAACCGTCATGTGATTTCATGTAAAGAAGATATCGCGATATGGAGGCCTATAGCTGCACAGGGTGTTCCGATATATTCGCAAGAACTACTATTGACAGGAGCGCTGAAACAGGAGATTGAGTGGGATGCCGATGGAGTTCGTATTGATATTGACTAAAGGTTTTGAGCTTTTCTCTTTTTTTGTTTTGTTTTGGGAGAGAGAAGGGACAAACCACCGTACCATTCCTACGTCAAATGTGTGATCTGATGTTAATATATCTTTTGATAATCTTTTTCATGTCATATGATTGAAAAGTTCAGCCTGGGTCATGCGTGGTGTTTGAACGTTTAGGCAGAGCTAAACTGGTTGGTGTATAGCAGGATCTACCAAATATTATTTCTTCCCTGTGTTTACTAGTACATGAATGAGCCTATGATTAAGAATAGTTTTAAGTGCGATCGTATATATATATAGTCGTTCCAACTCAATTATCTTCCTTACCCGTTATTCTATGATCAATTCTCTAATTCTGCGAAGGAAACTTTTCATACCACGGAAAGCCTCTTTTGGCATACGATCTTTCTGGTGAGCGAGCGTGACTGTAACTCCAGGAAGCATCGCTGCCAGCGGACATTTGGTTAAGATCAATTGAGAAAATTCTGATGTGCTCATATCGCCGATCTTCCCAAGAGCCCTTTTTCGTTTGGACAACAGTATTCTCATCGAAGGCCGTTGGGGAAAGGAGAAGTGAAGTTCGAAAGACATTGGTTTCCCTTGGTATAGTTTCGTTATTGCTGCGTCAAGCGCGATGCAGCCTGCGTCCAGAGCGTCTCCTGGGGACGACCGGGTGCGATCACTCATATGCATAGTGATCCTCACTTTCCCAATCCTATGCTTCGGCCGAACGGTGCTGAGAACACTATTCAAGTCGTCTAATGCTCGTCTGTCTCCGCAGACAGTGTCTAGTCGTAATGTCCGTAATTTGGGAGCGTTTTCTAGGTTCAATAGTCCAGTAACTGGAATGTAAACTTTTCCAGACGTCCTTCAGTCCGTGGAAGAAAAAAAAAAAAAAAGCACACAAATAAATAACATACCATTTGAATTATGGTGGATGAAGTTGATATGCTTCAATGATCGGGCAGTAAGTTTTATAATCCGCATCGCGCACTGTATATCTGCCGATGAATCTTGGTTGACCGCTAAACTATACAAACTTGACAAGTCGAGCAATGGAGGGGAACCAGTCTGGGGGTTTCCTAACAGAGAGGTGACTGTCTCACTGCAGTGATGAAAGTAGAGTTCGTGAAGTTTTGGGAGGGTCGTGTTATCCAACCTGTGATTCCACATTTCAATGTCGCCCAAGGTAGTACGGATTAAAGTGAGCTTCTTCAATCTAGAAGAACCGACCAATAGGCTGATGGGGACGTTTTTAACCCTGTAGAGCTTGAGCGATGTTATGAAGGGTACGATATAACGTTGGGAGAAGGATTTTTCGAATGATTGAAGATGGCTCGGAGTGATCACGCCAAATTTATCGCTTGTTAAATGCCCGTCGAAATGAAACCTTTTAAATACTGCATTTCGAGTAAGAAGATCCATGATCCATTCGAATTTTGGATTTCCAACCACCCAGGAACGATTGTCTTTGACGACCAAACGAATGTCACGCACATAACCAGCGATATGAGGGCTGCGCTGTAGTATATTGTAGAGTTCGTCAAGTCGTCTCCCGCCCGTCAGCATTTTTCCCCGCTGAATTGCACAGGATATCCTGATACCAAGGAAGATGTGCCTCTGGGATCGAGGAAGGAAGGCGCGGCAAACGAGAGCGCAGTTTCTGAGAATCTTCAAGTTTCGTGAAAGGGAACAGCCATCAACGATGGTGTCGACGATCTCCTGTGGCAATCTGGAAGTGATAGAGAGCGTCGATGTCATGACTGCGCGGTCACTTTTTCTGGCGAGTCCAAGCTGTGGAGAAGGGCAGCCCTCGCGAGCGTGTTGCGCGGGTTAGCCTTGCTCTTTATGAAACGGACCGATTCTCACGGGGGACTACCCATTTTTGACTCGATCCTACTCAGTGGTGGAGATTAGAATCGTCCATGTAGGCAGCCAGACATATGGCATACATGTTTCAATTCAAGGAACGACGTTGAAGCCAGGTAGAAGGACCTGTATGACAGTCAAGTAATCAATGATCATAATCAGATTATCAAACGCCAAGTACAACTTAAACTAAAAATGACTAATTTAGGATACAGCCTTATTTGATGGAAAAACTCGGCTAGCATCGCCCATCAAAAATAGTGTCCTCGATAACCAAAACAAAAGCACTTGATATCACTGCCATCATCAATCTACCTTTTGCACAGCTGAGGGAAATATCGAAGGCTTAGCTCCTCTGAACCTTTTGTGGCCCTAGTATTCGGGTAATTCGCAAAGTCTGTATGTTCACCGTTATATCCATGTCAGGGTACCCCAGGAACATTGTACCCGCCTGCCGCTATTTCCCATCATATTACCATCAGTCTCGTTCCCTTGATCATGACTCAACCTGTCCTCAACAGAGCATCTTGCAAGCCGATATGTTATTTGAAAACGACTGATAACAATGTACAAGTCAAATGAGGAGAATTGGTTGTAATAATTGCGAGGATACTTATTAAATAGTATCAAAGCAACAAAAAAAATAGTTTCGAACTTGAAGGCCTTGTTTATATGATTCATATGAGCCTGAGACGGGCCCGTATCAACTAGCGAAGATGTTGGATCCGTTGTTATAATGATTTACTGCCTGCGTCGGCTGCATCAACGAAATCAAGGAACAGCGCCAGAAGTCCGAGAAACGAGGTGTTCCAAGAGATAAAAAATTCAGACTGGGTCCAAACTTATTTTCCTCGAAAAAAAAAAGTTGATAGCCTGAAACTGGGCCCCCCCATTCGCAATATAATCTTCGGTCATTTGGGCTATCTTCATCGGTAAATCAAAATCATGGAATGCACGTATTAAAAAGCTTCAAATTGAGCAATACTATTTACTGCTACTTGAGGAACCCAAGGCGAGGCCTGTTTACGAGTCCCTAAAGGGGACTCGTTTCTTATAAGCGGCAACGCTTGAATGTCCGGCAAATGCCGTGATCGCACGTGATACCCACAAGTGTTTTTTTACCCCAAAATTGGCTGATATCTGATGCTCGGTATACATGTGAAGGTAATTTGAATTTATCTTTACGAGTTCTTGTCTTAGGCAAAACAACAAAAAAAACAAAATTAACATTGTTAGAATCTCGAAAATGCGAACAAAGTGATGCATAGAGAGTTTAAATATTTCACAACTAGACCTAGAACAAGGTCTCAACAGATCCTAGGTAATTATCAGTATAGTGAAGCTATGTATAACTTGAAAGGTATTGTCCACGTCCCAACCTCAGTAGAAGGACAATGATTATGTAAGAGTGATCATGATAAGATAAAGAAGAAAGATAAGACAGAAACATAGAGAGGTGATGCTGTAACACGAGTAACACGAACATGGTATATCAAGTCAAGCACTGTCGGAGAACATTCAACAGACCAGGCTCTATACACTGCTTCTTGGACTCAAAGCTCCGGCTTTGGCTTTCTCAAACCCCTGGGAGGCCAGGCCAAAACCATTGACCAGGGCTTGGCCCTGGCTTGGCTTGGCTTGGGCCCCAGCTTTTACTGGTTTAAGTGGGCCGATGCTTTCAGCACGGCAGGTCAGAGTTCCGACTGAGAGAAACAACTTAAGTTATCAACCAGCTGATCGCCATCGCCGCCCAATTTTTGGGGTAAAATATTGCAAATACGCTCTAATAAATAGTTCTGGTTTCTTGTGTTTTCATTTTCATTTTCGAAGCCACGTGATTTGATACTCCGGCCGGCAATCACCGCACAGATAAGTGCTGACCCGTTTTTTTTGCAGGGCTCAGAGCAGGTGTATAAGACCGAGTCCTCAATACTGAGAACTCGGAACCAGGGCTTGGCCCTGGATTGGGCTTGGCCTGGGCCCCAGATGTACAACATAATTTTTTCTTGCTACAGATCAGTTGGCATACAGGAGAGCAATACATAGGCCTGTCATCCCCACCATCAATCGGTCTTAGTGAAAATCGAATTGATTTGACGAAAATTCCAGAAAGTGTAGAATATAATAGTTATCTGTCGAATTCCTGCTTAAAAATCCATGTAAACGGGCCGCGTCGATGTGTCGTCGTGAACTCGGAATTCCTTTCTAACCTTCACACATATGCTTTGCACACATGGCGAGCATACATAGATGCTGACTATTCGTTGACTTCGTTTTTTCCCTCCTGCCGTTTCCCGCGGCGACGGTGACCGCCCACGCTGTCCCGGTTGACACTGGTAGATGGATCTGCGCTGGCTGCAGAGTTTAGCATATACACGACACCCCCATATATTCCGTACTAGTGACTCAATAATACATCCTCATCTGGATCAACGTCACGGATTTTTTTTGGCTTTTCGAAACCCAGGCCAGGCAAAGCCCCCATGAATCCGTCAACATGGCCCGGCTCACGGCCTCAGACCGGGCCAGGCACAGCACTATGCTGTTCTGTTGCCACATCGTGTTTCTTCATGACCCAGCTCTCCCTATAAAATTCCTAACAGCGAAGTCAGGCGCACGTTCAGCCTGTGAATTATACCACGTATAATATGACCAGTGTCTACGGCGATTTCATGTTACTCACTCGGTATGCAATCGCTATCCTTCCCACGGTCTCCACGAGGTCCTTATTTAATTCCTGGTGTCTGCACACTTTTGCTTCCGTCGCAATTGATGTCCAGCACTTATGCCTCGGGAAAAGACAATAATACTTTTCTGATTGGGATGAATGTTCAGGCTCGGACACTGAGTCAGATCAGACAGAGTGTGATTATAAGTGCACGAAAGCACACAACCTGCTAACTTCTGGTTCCCCTTTTTCCTTGAAATTACAATATATATGCCTTCTGATTTCTCAGTGCCACGCTCGTGCCTACTATATGCAATTCACTTAGATCGGTCATCTAATTAGTCAAACCACATTCCACCATCCACGTTGATCGTTTGTCCTATGTTTTGCAATGTATATCTAGTTGTTTTCGACGGTTTTAAACGACACTTACCGGTGATAAATGAAGCCTTTTCAGATACAAGGAAAGAAACAGTATCTGCGATTTCTTCTGGTCTTGCAAAACGTTTGAACTGCGTATTTGACCTCATCTATGGAATTATCAAGAGTAGTGTGAGTATAAGCCTGCACTTCTCATGTAAAGACGCACATGTTCTCGGAATTCACCCGGCTTCATACCAAGAATCTCTTGTGCCCTTTTGTCCGCCCCATGGACTACTTCAAGTCAGTTATTGAAAAGTGGAGAGAGGCAGGTTAGCGTACGCATTGGAGTATCTGTTGGTCCGGGAGCATAACCATTCACCCTGATTCCATACTGGGCCCACTCGCAAGCAGCAACTTGTGTCAACGCTCGCTGAGCGAACTTACTTGCACCGTATGATCCAAGAAGCGCCACACCTGTAGAAGGAAGATAATCGTTGAATTACAAAATAATTTTGAATTTGGATAGACAATCACTCTTTTTCCCGGATGTGGAGCAAGCCCCAACAATTCGACCTTTGATTCCGCGTTCTATCATGCTTTTGGCAGCCTCGCGATAACAAAGGAATGCCCCCGTCGAATTGACGTTGAAGACTTTTCCCCATTCCTCGAGCGATGCTGATTCCCTGTGCGTAAGTTTCCCACTTACTGCTGGAGCTAGGATCATAACATACTGTCAAGAAGTGGGGTCATAACAGTAAGCCCAGCATTAGCTACCATCTATAATATAGCAGCAAACAGGATATTAGATATTAGAGCGTAGGTGTGCGAATTTATTATTATGCAACACTGACCACATCAAGTCCTCCAAGTTTCTCCACCGTAGCTTGGACAAGTTCTTTCACCTGTTCTTCCTTACTGACATCACATTCAAAACTAATTGCTTTGCGGCCGGTTGTAGTTTTGATGTAGTCTACAACGGCATCCATGGAAGGACGCTGGTGCGGAAGGTCCACAACCACGACGTCATATCCATCAGAAGCAAGGCGAATGGCGATGGCTTTTCCAATGCCATCCGCAGCCCCGGTGATGATAGCGACCTGTTGAACGGACATGATGGAATAGAAAGATATGTGTGTACAAGGTAAGGACTAAGTACTACTTGGCACTTAGGTGTTCGGACAGTTTGTTTGGGTTCCAGCCCTGTTTAAGGCCGTGACAAGGCCGCATCGCGACGGCCTGGCTAAAACTTTCCATTGGAGTAACTCCCTACATAGGCCTTTTGGTTGTGCTAATTAATTATATTTAGAAGAGTTGACAGAGGCCGGCGCGATGCGGCCTTATCACGGCCTTAAACAAGGCTGGAACCAAACAAACGATCCGAACACCTAGCTTCGGCTTTGCTTGGCCGTTCCAGCCATCGGATTTAGCTAACCCCTGGACACCGGGCTAGGTCTTCAAAATGGCAGGCACGCCCGCGTGACGCGGGCTGGGTTAGATTGCGATTGGCCTATGTTAGTAACGTGAGATTGGTTCGGGATGGGCTGCTATGTCAGATACTTGAGTTACTAACTGTGATTTTGTCACGCCATGATAACCGAATTTTTTTTCATGTAACTAACATGTTAGTAATCTATGGAAGTAGTATCTAACAATGCTAGATACGATATATTCGTGAAATATGTATCCTGCCTCAAGGAAGCTTGCTACATTCCAATTCTCTGGGCTTTCCAATGTTTAGCTTGAATAGGAGTTGTTTCCATAGCTGATGCAACTGGTTGGCACCTGGTCCAAGCCTTATCAATGTTTGATATGAGCACCGTAAGTTTACTGACATCAAAGCTTCATGTAGTTGGAGATATCAAACTGAGTTCAATTCTCGGAGCGCTCGGCAATCAACGGCCCAGCGAATATGAGGTGTCAGTACCTTTATCGTATCTGTCGTTATCTATCCCAAATTAGTTATCCGTTACAGCGCATGAAAATCTTCGAATTCGTGTATATAATACGGTTGTAATGGATGAGATCTGAAGATCCTCTTCAGCATCCTTTTTATACTTTGATTTTCCACTGAATACACGCGCGAATTGTGTAAACATACCTGATGCTTTACTCGAGTCCTGTTACGGTCTGAAGCATGAGGTTAGTGTTGATATGTACAAGTTTCGAACGACTGAACGTTAGTAGACCCAGCACTTTTTTTCGCAACACGTGATTTTCGGCCATCACCGAAAGTGAACTTGATGAAGAATTTTCATCAACTTTGTCATCAACCTCTTGCAAGCTCTCTCAGACCATACATACACTGCGGAACTATTTCTAAAAACATTAATTATATAAATTTGTACAGTAGATATAAATTCTTAATCAAATCCTGCTTTATCAGATGAGTATTACAGTAAACAGTATAATGTAATCAAGATACAACCAAGATACCTATGCTGCACATGTTCTTCCCATCCTCCTGTCAACAGGTATAAATCCCATTTAAAGACCTGCCAACACATGTGCATCAATAAAGGCTTTTTAATTTTTGCAAGACTTGGAGTGCTGAGATCACACATCAGACCACAAAAGAAACACACTAATTATGGGTTATTGGCACCTCAGCAGGGCTTTATGTGAAATAGACACACACATGGCAGTGAGTGTTGAAATAGCAAGGCTGACGATGCCCGAACATAAACAGATATAATAACATTCACATGCCTACCGGTTCAAACCATTTGTTTCATTGTCTCTCCACTTACTACGCCACAAGAATTTAACATTGTAGTTTTATTGTTCCAAAGCTTTTTAAACCTTACTTGATTCTTTATGCTCTCGTTGAGAGCCATTTCTTTTGTTCAGCCATTTGTAGTTTAGCTCACTTTCTACTTTTCATATATGTAGTGACTCGTCGTACTGTTCTCTCTCAGTTGTTTGGCTTCGCAAACACTGAGGTGAGATTTTATCCTTCTTTTATATTCATGTCATTCACCTTGTGTTTGTAGACTACGTTATCCATTAGGTGAATATACTTACTCAGTCATTTGGCTTCGCAAATGCTGAGACTACATTATCCATTAGTGAGGGCTGTCGTTGATGAGCATGGCTGCACCCTATGCTATGCCTTTCACTTTTTTGCCATGCCTTCACCATCATTCACCTATGGGCTTGTGGTTCCACTCTTATTCACATGCATGTGAAATACATACACACACAAAATACAAGGTTTTAAAGCTATCCCCTCTCATCCCCAATTTATTTGACTTTGCACATGCATTCACCACATTCCTACCGTTCCAACGCCTATTTTCCCAGCCATATACATCTGCTACAGCATTTTCTATGTGAGTTTCAATGTTTTAGGAGAATCACATGAGCAATCATGTTATTACCATATATGGTAGCACTGTGATGAGGCTATAAGGTCTAGGCAGAGGAAATAGGAAAATACGCAGGAATGCATCAATGCACAGCCACTCGGCAAACCGGACCAAACAAAAGCGCTCATCAAATCGTGTGCTCGTCGCATTCACTGAATTTCAAAACCACTTGAAACATTCCCACTTGTCATTTCATTCAGTAAAACTTCTCAACCCTTTTCTTATTTAATAAAATTTACATATCTCCATTCCTATGAAACACTTACACTCATTTTCCATTTCTAGTACATACTAATTTCTTATAAATACCACACTGTGTACTGTAAAATGGGCAGTGAAAAAGTCACCCACAAGTCTCAGCTTAGCTGCAGTTCTCTAGCTCATTCTCACAGAAATCTTTTTATAAAGATTTCTACTGCATTTTTGTACCAACACACACCAGTTTCCGATTGCTTATCAGCTTACAAACAAGAGTCATGTGACTTTGTTTATCAACACAACCAAAATCAACAAACATGTTTGCTTGGACTAACAATGAATGGATGTTCGTTGTTGTGCCCCAAAAAACAAATAATATATTTGTTTCTACATACATAACTAATTGGTTACTTACAGCATACACGCTCGCACTACTCTCCGGCAGCCCTACAGTATCTGGTCATGCTCCCTTCATGTCAATGGGCTCACCCCACATGGCACATGCTTTCATATTACCGGACCTTTCCACTATCACCTAGCCATTGCTGTTAGGGCAACTGTGGCTGTGACTTAGTCGAGATCTAGCAGGGGATCCTAAACATATATATAAACATAAATACAACAGGAAAGTGCACCTTGCAGGGGATCCTAAAAGAAAAGGGTAAAACCCTGCTAAGGTGGGATGCATGTCTATATACCAAAAATCGGAGTTGAAATAATAAAATGATGAAAGATAATAAAATGATGAAAAAAGATGGAGAATGGTGAAAAGGTGATAGGAATGCTACATCACGTGACCATCAGACTCCACTATCAGAGCCGTGAGTGCATTCCGTCTTGGGCTAGCAACGATGAGGAGGAATATACAGAGGTGACGGAGAAATATCGGAGGAAACATCAGACAAAGCGGAGTGTCCCCTAACAGTGACCAGCCAACCTAGAGTCGTGAGAAAGTGCAACGACCTGATTATGGAGATTGGAGGTGTCCGGAACATAGATCTTGCCCTGGAAATGCAGAAGTCCATCGGTTAGGGACCACTCCACAGACTTAATGGAGTGAGCTGATGAACCTTGTAACTCTCTTGCAGCCCTCGCAACTGGCTCCTCTTTCTCCCCATCTTGTGTTCCCTTCCGGATATCCTTCAGTATTCCTTGTTCCTCTCCTGCTGCCTCCAAACCTTCCAATGCTCGGACTGCAAAGAAATTCAGAGTAAGGAGGACCATGTTGTCGTTGTCCTCCAAGCCTGTTCCGTGATCAGACCGACAGGACAGAGCATCCGTCTTTCTCATGCTCTTTCCGGGACAGTGGTGCATGATGAAGTCAAATCAGGCTAAGAGTAGGGACCACCTAGCCTGCCTCTGGTTGAGCTTCTTGGCTGCCATGAAATATTGTAGGTTTTTGTGATCCGTCCACATCTCACAGCGATGCTCAGCACCTTCTACAAAATGCCTCCACTTCTCCAATGCTCTCATGATTGCTGTTACGATTTTTATTCCTTCACACACTCTTTTTCTTTGAACTATACTTTGAACCTTATCTTATAGGAACAACGATCTCTTGATCTCTTGATCATATCTTTTGATCTTATCTTTTGATCATATCTCTTGATCATATCTCTTGATCATATCTCTTGATCATATCTTATCTGACAGATGATCTTATCTAACAGATGATCTTATGTTCCTTTACATTTCTTCAACATGTGCTAGACGCATACTTTGGATATTACTTACATGCTTTAGACATGTGTT
>Ga0193743_1001626_pt1 | contig 16585 bp, 16 predicted proteins | sample L2c2metaG_FD_143038 | JGI IMG/M metagenome (GOLD analysis project Ga0193743, IMG submission 143038) | Soil microbial communities from a riparian zone of the East river system, Colorado, United States - L2c2 | ecosystem: Environmental > Terrestrial > Soil > Riparian zone | place: USA: East River...
GGCCCGGCGATGATCGCTGGCGGCGGACTTGGCGACGTCCACCCCGACGAGGTCGGACCGATCTCGGTGCAGGCGCCGAACGGGGTGGTCGACGTCGTGGTCGCCGACGAGGCGCAGGCCGTCGCCGCGACCAAGAAGCTCATCGGCTACTTCCAGGGTCCGACGCCGCCGGGTGGCATCGCCGACCAAACCGCCTTGCGCACCATGGTTCCCGAGCGGGCGCGTCGGGCCTATTCCGTCGGGCCGATCATCGAGACGATCGCCGACGAGGACTCCGTCTCGTTCCTGCGGGAGCGGTTCGCGCCCGAGATGGTCACCGCGCTGGCCCGGATCGACGGCCGCGCCGTCGGCGTCATCGCCAACAACACGATGGTCATGGCCGGGGCGATCACCGCGGGCGCCTCGGACAAGGCGGCGCGCTTCCTGCAGCTGTGCGACGCGTTCGGGCTTCCCGTCGTCTCGCTGATCGATTGCCCCGGGTACATGGTCGGCCCTGCCGCGGAGGCCGAAGCCCTGGTCCGGCGCGGCTCGCGACTGCTGGTCGCCGGAGCCGCGTTGCGCGTGCCGCTCGTCGCGGTCATCCTGCGCCGCGGCTACGGCCTTGGCGCACAAGCGATGACGGGCGGCAGCCTGCACGAGCCGCTCCTGACCGTGGCGTGGCCGGGCGCGCACCTCGGTCCCATGGGTCTCGAAGGAGCCGTCCGGCTGGGCCTTCGCAAGGAACTCGAGGCGATCGCCGACGACGACGAGCGTGAGGAGCGGGTACGTCAGGCCACCGCCGCCGCGCAGGAGAATGCCAAGGCGCTCAACGCCGCCCAGCTGTTCGAGATCGACGACGTCATCGATCCGGCCGACACTCGCACGCTGATTGCCGCCACCCTGGCCGCCGCGGCGGCGCACCCATCCTGGTCAACGCGAACGCGTTTCGTCGACACCTGGTAGTCCGGCGAACTAATCCCTGCCGCGCAACTCCGGCAGGTTCGCCGCAGCCTGACCGACGATCTCCTGGAGAGCCTTGACGTGCCCGGTGAACGCTCGCCGTCCAGCCGGGGTCAGCTTGAACCACGTACGGGGCCGCTTGCCCAAGTGCGCTGCCGTGCTTGGACAGCACCGAGTCGCTCACGCCGCCACTGCCGCGGACGAACGCGAAATCGGCCTCGTCCGCCGTGGCGAGCAGCGCAACGATTGACAGCCGGGTCGGCGGGTGGATGGCGGCCGTCAAGTACTTACCGAAACTCGGACGGCGCCGTCGGGTGCGAGACTGACCGGGTGAGCCAAGTTCTGCAAGCAATCGCGTTTCCGCCGGCGCGGGACTTCATCCTCTCCGCTGGCTTCGCGGGCGCGGCCGCAGTGGTCGCCGCGGTCATCGTGTTGTGCGCTGTGCTGTACGGGTCTCGCCAGGCCGGTAAGCGGTCTCTCGCGGAGCGTGATCAGCGAGAACGTCACTACGAGGAAGGTCGCGAGGCTGAGCAGCGCGCGGTGGCGGTGGCGCGATGCTGGGACCAGTGGTGGCAGGTGGTGGAGACCGCCGCGCTAGAACCTGCGGCCAGCGAGGGCGCGACCCTGGGCCTTGGGCCGGAGGTGACATTGGAGCTTCTGCGGGGGCTGCTTCGTGATGCTGAGCGGCTCGGCGATGACACCCTCGCCAAGGCCGTGGCGGTCCACCAGGACCAGCTTCTGCTGGTGCTGGTGCAGCAGAGCGGACCACTTTCCACGCTTGCCGCGCCCGCGCCGGCAGCACATCGCGGGTCGGACAAGACGCCGCCACCGGACCAACAGGCATCAAGCACCGAAGGCCCCGCTCCGAGCGGGTTGGTTTCCGAGCCGAGGCGGCGGCGCGCGGCGGCGCCAGCCACCGGTGCCGCCCCAGAACCGGCGACCGGTGAAACACCCTCAGCCACGGGCGAAGAGACCGGGGGAAGGAGGCGGCGCCGGTGACAACCACGCGACAGCACATCGAGGACCTCGATGTCGACAAGTGGGCCAGGTTGACGCGACGTGCGGCGGTGGAATCGATCGAGGCGTCCAAGCGGTTGGGCTTGCGGCCAAGGCCGGAGTCGGTCGCGATAGCGGCGATGAGTGAGCGTGAACTCGTCGAGCACCGCCAACGCCACGGGCCAGCCAAGCGCCGTCCCTCGCTGGTGATGCAGCTCGTCGAGGCCGACCAACGAAGCCGTGAGGCCGAAAGCCAGGCACGCGACGCACACCAGGGTCGGCTGGACGCCGAAGCAGCGGCGTCGATGGCGCGGGGTGAAGCCGATGAGTCAGCGCTCGCAGTCACCGCAGCGCAGGAACGGATCCGCGCGGTGGAGGCCGAGTCGGCGCGTAAAGACGGTCAACGGGCACGGGAACGGGCGGCTGATCAGCAGGCAGTGCAGCTGGCGCGCGCTGAGACTGAACAGGCTCGCGCCGATGCGGCCGCCGGCGAGGCGGCAGCCCAGGAACGGGTGCGCGCTGCGGAGGCGCGTGCCGAGCAGCGCATGACAGAGCGGGCGGCGGACCGGGCGGCCGGGGAAAAGGCGTTGCAACAGCTGCAAGCCCAGCTCGACAAGGTTCGCGCCGATGCGGAGGCCGAGAAGACGGCGGCCAAGGAACGGGTGCGGGCTGCGGAGGCGCGTGCCGAGCAGCGCGTGGCAGAGCGGGCGACGGAACGGGCGGCCGGGGAGGAAGCGGTCGCTCGGGTGCGCGGCGAGTCCGAGCAGGTGCGCGCCGATGCGGCTGCGGAGGTTGCGGCGGCGGGTGGACAGGCCAATGCTGAGGTGGCTGCCGCGCGGCAGGCCGCAGAGACTGAGATTGACCTGGCGCGGCAGGCCGCGCAAGCCGAGATCGACAACGCGCATGCCTATGCCGAGGATGTGGTGCGGCAAGCACAGGCCGATGTAGCTCGGGCGACGTCGATGGCCACGTCGTCAAGATTGCTGACGATTCCCATTCCGCCGGCGGAGGTCCGCGCGGGCGAGCAGATCAGGCCTATCGAGAGCGCTGTGGACGCGCTTTACCAGATCGATTACGTGCTGGAGATCGTGATGGCCGAGGAGGTTTCGTCCCAACCCCCGCCGGATGTCGAGTTCATGCGTAATCTCACGTGGACGGTGCAGGAGCGGGCTAAGGACCTATCCCCCGAGTTTGCTCATTCGCCCGCGCAGTTCACCGATCAATATCAGATGGAGGCGGCCGCTTCCTATCTCGATGCCGCCGGCGGCGCTTTTCGCGCCTGTTTGCAGCGCATAGAGGGAGCGGCGCAGCGACTGGGAGGCCGCAACCGGAGCCCGGATGCCGAGATCATCGAGATGGTCATGGTGATGCTCGCCGATCCGTGGGTACAGGCCGTACGCCAGCACAGTTCGTGACGACACCTGGGCTCGCGGCGCTCGACGGCGAGACGGGTAGCGACTCGTCAGCCGGGTCGCCGCCAGACCAAAGTGGAGCGTGTCGTCCTGCCCTTGCGTGACGTCGAGTCGGCGCTGAGCACGAGAGTGGTGCCGTCGAGGTGCCCTTGGCGCACCTGGGTGCCGCCCAGCCAGTTGGGCAGCAGCGAGACTCCGACGTGGTGGTGCACCGCGCCCGTCGACTCATCGAGGGTGTACGGACCGCTGTAGGCAAGGTAGCCGCTAGCCGCAGCTACGGTCTGTTCGGTTGTGCCACCGTCGATGTCGGCCCTGCGATAGGCCGGACGATCGCGACGCATCAGTTGCGCGGACATGTAGCCGTCCGGGGTGTAGATGATCGTCCCGACGGGATCGGGGCCCAACGGAGTGCTCACCTCGCCGTCGACCTCCGCAGTCCAGGACACCAGCACCCAGGCGCCGAGGATGTCGGCTCGACGCAGCACGGACCGGTTGCTCATCCCGCCAGGGTAGGGCCCGGTGAGGTCGACCCAGCGGCCGCAAAACCCGTCCTCCTCCTCCTCGAAACTGCTGCCAGATCGCGTCCGCCGCGATCTTCGCGATCTGACAGCAGTGTCGGGGCGGTAGAACTGGCCCCGGTGGAAGTTGACGGGTGTCGATTTCCTATCGTGACCAGATGAGCAACGCTGCTGATACCGACCGGGTCGCGGGTCTCGCGCGACAGGTGGTCGCCGAGCACGATCCGAAATCGGTCCCCATCCCCGAGTTCCTCGCGGCCTGTTACGACGCGGGCCTGTCCTGGGTGCACTTCCCCGAGGGGCTCGGCGGGCTGGGCGTCTCGCGCGGCCTGCAGGCCGTCGCCGACCGGGTCCTGCAGGGGGCAGGCGGCCCCGTCCCTCTGGCGTTGAACCCGATGGGCTACGGGATGGCAGCGCCGACCATCCGTGAGCACGCGCAGAGCGACGACGTGAAGAGATCCTGGTTGCGCCCGCTGGCCAGCACCGAGGACCTCTGGTGTCAGTTGTTCTCCGAGCCGGGCGCCGGTTCCGACCTGGCCGGGCTGGCCACCTCGGCCGTGCGCGACGGTGACGACTGGGTGATCAACGGGCAAAAGGTGTGGACCAGCCTGGCGCACCGGGCGCGCTGGGGTCTGCTGCTCGCGCGGACCAACCCCGACGTGCCAAAGCACAAGGGGTTGTCGTACTTCGTGATCGACATGCACGGGCTGGGTGTGGAGACCCGTCCGCTGCGCCAGCTGACCGGTCAGGCCGAGTTCAACGAGGTCTACTTCACCGACGCCCGCATCCCCGACGCACACCGCCTCGGCGACGTCGGCAACGGCTGGAACGTCGCGATGACCACGCTGATGAACGAGCGCAGCGCGCTCGGCGGCAGTGGCAGCCGGCGCGGTGCCGGGACCATCGCCGACGCCGTCTCGCTGTGGGCCTCGCGCCCCGACCTGCAGACCCCGGTACTCCGTGACCGGCTGTCCCAGCTGTGGCTGCGCGCCGAGGCGCAGCGCCTCACCTCGGAACGCTCGCGGGCGGCCGCCACCGTCGGCGGCCCTGGCCCGGAGGGTTCGATCGGCAAGCTGGTCGGCGCCGAACTGAACCAGCACATCTACCAGTTCTGCATGGATCTGCTTGGGCCCGAAGGGGTTCTGTACCACGGTTACGCCCACGGTAGGGACGAGGACGAGTCCGACTGGCGGGGTCCGGTGCAGCAGCGCTTCCTGCGCAGTCGCGCCAACACCATCGAAGGCGGCACGTCCGACGTGATGCGCAACATCCTCGGCGAGCGGATCCTGGGGCTGCCCGGGGACCTGCGCGCCGACGCCGGCATGCCCTGGAAGGAGATCCCCCGTGGTTGAGGAGCTTGCGGATCAACCCCGCCATTCCGCTGAGTTCACGTTTACCGACGAGCAGGTTCAGCTGCGCACCGCGGTCCGCAAGTTCTGCGCCGAGAACTTCGACGAGCAGACGGTGCGTCGGCTGATGGAATCCGATCCCCCGTTCGACGCCAAGGTCTGGACGCGGCTGGGCACCGAGCTCGGCGTGCTCGGGCTGTCCGTCCTCGAGGCCGACGGCGGCGTCGGCGGCTCGCTGGTCGACCAGGCCGTCGCCGTCGAGGAACTCGGTGCGTCGCTGGCGTGTGGGCCGGTGTTCGGCACCGTGTTCCTGGCGATCCCGGCTTTGGTCGCCGCCTCGTCCAGTCCCGTTCGCGACGAGTTGTTGGGCGAACTCGTCGAGGGCAGGCGCACGGCGGCGTTCGCCGTCGCCGACCGGGCAGGCGCGTTCGATCCGGCCGCAGTGACGGTCACCGCATCGGGTGACACCGTCACCGGCACGGTCGAGCGCGTCGTCGATGCGGGTGCGGCCGACGTGCTCCTGGTCGCCGCGAGCGGACCGGACGGGGTGGCGCTGTACGCCGTCGAGGCCGCGGGGCCGGGCGTGGACCGCACCCCGCTGGTGACGCTCGACCTGACTCGGCCTCAGGCCACGGTTCGCTTCTCCGACGCGCCGGCCCGGTTGGTGTCCGATTCGGGCGAGGCGCAACGTGTGATCGAGCATGCGCTGCAGGTGGGTTCCGCGTTGCTGGCCGTCGAACAGGTCGGCGCCGCACAACACCTGCTCGACCTGTCGGTCGAGTACGCCAAGGCCCGGCTGCAGTTCGGCAGGCCGATCGGGTCGTTCCAGGCGGTGAAGCACCGGCTGGCGGACCTGCTTGTCGACCTCGAACATGCCCGCTCCGCCGCGTACCACGCGATCTGGGCACTAGCCGACGACCTGGATGTTGAAGACGATCCCGCGCTGGCCGCGAGCATCGCGCAGGCCACGGCGTCGGCGGCGTTCGCCCGGGTCGCGACCGACACCATCCAGGTGCACGGCGGCATCGGGTTCACCTGGGAACACCAGGCGCATCTGTACTTCAAGCGCGCGACCACCGACGCCGCGCTGCTGGGCACCCCCGAGCAACACCGCTCCCGGGTGGCCGAGCTGGTGTTGGACACCGCGTCCGCCGAGCGGGTACCGAGGGTCGCCGACGGCACTCCCGCCTGAGAGTCGCCGCGCGCCGCCAGGCCCTGCTACACAACGGCTCGGTAACGTTTTGTGATGCCTGAGGGACAAGAGTGATAATTGGGGTAATTGCTTGCATCTCCCCACTTCGGTCCAAGGAGGGACCTTGTCCTTCAGCGCCGCCGAGGTGAAGTGTCCGGCAACCCGCTTCCGTCGCGGTGCCCGCATGGTGACGGCTGCCGTCGCGCTCCTCTTCGTCGTTGCCGCGACTGTGGCCTCCCCCGTCGTGCCAACCGCGTCCGCCGCCGAGTGCCCGGACATCGAGGTGGTGTTCGCCAGGGGCACTGACGAGCCACCGGGGATCGGTCGAGTTGGGCAGGCACTGGTCGACTCGATTCGCGGTCTGGTGAAGAAGAAGTCGGTCCGCACCTATGCCGTGCAGTACCCCGCGTCGTGGGATTTCCTCGGAGTCGTGGACGGCGCCAACGATGCGAGTGCCCACGTCCAGGCCACCGCAGCGAAATGCCCGTCGACGAGGATCGTCCTCGGCGGGTACTCACAGGGCGCGGCCGTCGTGGATGTCATCACCACATCCCCGATCGCCGGTGTCGGGTTCAAGGCACCGATGCCTCCCGCGATGGCCAACCACGTCGCCGCGGTCACCGTGTTCGGCAATCCCTCGGCGCGGGTGGGCCAGCCGTTGACGATGCTCAGCCCGCTCTACGGCGCAAGGACGGCCGACATGTGCAACGCCAACGATCCAATCTGCTCGCTGGGCAAGGACTTCAACTCACACGTCCGCTATCCGGAATCCGGATTGGTCAAGCGGGCCGCACAATGGGCCGTCGACCACGTCTAACAACCGAGCCTGCGTTGAGATAGCGGCCAGGGTCGTGAATTCGCCGTTGCAGCAGCCCTCAACGCTATCTGAACGACGCGAGCGAACGCGCGCAGCGCTACCGCGTCAGTTCGGCCAGGATCGTCGCGACCCAGCCCGGCTTGGACTCCCCGACATGGGCGACCGTTGCCGCGTCACGTCCCATCGAGCAACCAACTGCGCTCTGCCACAGGCCGTTCCACCCATTGGGCGATCCGGCGGCATACCCGACTTCGGGTAGGCCCGCCAGTAGTTCCCTCTCCCCCTGTTCCATGCCAGCAGTCAACTCGCACCACCGATCGCGATGCAATCGATTTTCGCCGGTCACACAATCACCAGAGGGTGTCGTAGTTCAGCAGCGCACCGATGACGAGCACGATTCCGATGCCCAGGAACAACATTCGCACGGCAAGCGGTCCGTACCGGGTGAGCGCGCGCACGAAGTTGCGCTGCACCCGCCGGGCCCGGATGGTCCGCCGCGTCGACAGCGCCAACACGAGCAGTGACGGCACCAAGGTGAGGGCGCAGTAGCAGATGACAATCACCGGCCACGCCGACGGCAGCGGATCGCGCGCGGACAGCATCGCCAGCGCGGTCAGGTACGGGACGGCGGTGGGCGCCTGCCCGAAGCCGATGACGAGCCCGACGAGTCCGAGCAGCCACGGGTTGCGCCTGGCGACGTTCACCGCCCATAGCGGCGGCGTCGGCTTCGCCCTGGACGAGGCGATCGCAAGGGTGATGAGCACCACTCCCAGCGCCAACTGACCCCAATAGCGGATGGTCGGCGTGAGGTCGAAGTCGAAGCGATCGGTCAGGAAGTTCAGGCCGACGACGGTCAGCACGCCGAACGTCGTGATCGCGATGAACACGCCTGCCACGAAACTCAGCCCGGACGGTAGCGCTGACCTGCGGCTCAACCGGCTGTCGTACACGACCGCCGTCGTCACTCCCAGGTTGAGAACGTTGACCGAATCGAGGAGTGCGAACCCCAGGAGAGGTAGGAGGAATGCCAGCATGACGTCACCGAACCTACGGGAGCCACCACCAGGGTGCGCATTCGTCGGCGGCCCGGCAGCAACGGGCGCCTGGGCATGGAATCGGCGCGCCGGGGTATAGATGGACAGCACGGGACCCGCAACGGAAGGCCACATGACCGCAGCACGATCGCAGCTTGACCAGCGTGACATGGCCGAAGCCCAGCGCATCGTGAGCGCAGTGGCCGGCGCGTTCTCCGCCAAGGTGGTCGGCCAGAACCACCTACGGGAGTCCATGCTGCTCGGCCTCCTCGCCGGTGGCCATCTGCTCATCGAGAGCGTTCCCGGCCTGGCGAAGACCACCGCGGCCCGCGTGGTCGCCGAATCGATCCGGGGTGGATTCAGGCGCATCCAGTGCACACCCGACCTGCTGCCCAGCGACATCATCGGCACCCAGGTGTACGAGGCGGCGACCAATTCCTTCGTCACCCAACTCGGGCCGGTACACACCAACATCGTGCTTCTCGACGAGATCAACCGCTCCAGCGCAAAGACGCAGAGCGCGATGCTCGAGGCGATGGAGGAACGTCAGACCACGATCGCAGGCGTGGAGTATCCGATCCCCGAGCCGTTCCTCGTCATCGCGACCCAGAACCCGGTGGACCAGGAGGGCACGTATCCGCTCTCGGAGGCGCAGACCGACCGCTTCATGCTCAAGGAAATCGTGCATTACCCGTCCACGGACGAAGAGGTCGAGGTCATCTCGCGGATGGACGCGGGGTTGTACGAGAAGGACCATCGGACCGCGCCCGTCGTGGCCGCCACCGACATCCTGCGCGTTCAGGATCTGGTCCGGACGGTGCACATGGACCGCGCATTGATCCACTACGCCAGCCGCCTCGTCGGCGTCACCCGCGAACCCGAGCAGTACCTGCCTGCGAACACGGCCCGGCTGATCGAGTACGGCGCCAGCCCGCGAGCCACCATCGCGTTCTGCCGGACGGCCAGGGCGTTGGCGATTCTGCGCGGTCGCAGCCATGTGGTTCCCGACGACATCGCCCGGCTCGCGCATCGCGTGTTGCGACATCGCCTGATCCTCGGTTTCGAGGCGGCCAGCGCCGGCGTGACATCGGACGTCGTGGTCGACGCGGTGTTGCAAGCGGTGCGGGTGCCTTGAGGTCATGGAGTAGACGAACACTGTGGGAAAGCACCTCGACAGCGCCAAGAAGTACTTCGGCCGCGACACCAGCGGACTGCTCGAGGGCGGCCGCTACGCGCTAGTCCACACGCGAAGCCTCGAGTTCGACGACCTCCGGCCGTACGTACCCGGTGACGACGTGCGCGACATCGACTGGAAGGCGTCGGCCCGCTCGGGCCACGTTCTGATCAAACGATTCGTCTCCGAGAAGCACCACAAGATCCTGGTGGTGGCCGACGCGGGCCGGAATACGACCGCACTGGCTCCCTCCGGCGAGATCAAGCGGGACATCGCCGCACACGTCATCGGCGCCATGGGACTGATCACTCTCCGTCGTTCCGACGAGATCGGCATGGTGTTCGGCGATATCCGCGGATGCGTCGACATCCGGCTGCGGCGCGGCGAGACGCACATCGAGTACCTGCTGCACCGGTTCCAGCACCAGACCACGACGCGGCAGGCTCGCAGCGACATCATCACCCAACTGGACTGGGTGGCAAGGCATTACCGCCATCCCTTGCTGATATTCGTGGTGTCCGACGAACCCGACGTCGACGAACGGCTCGGCGACGTTCTGACCCGGCTCACCGGCAGGCACGACGTGATGTGGGCGATGGTCTCCGACATGCCCGCGGTGGGGTCGGCCGAGGACGAGCAGGACGGGTTCGACGTGACCACCGGACGCTTCGTCCTGAGCGGCGCCGCGGTAGGCCCCGGTGTGATCGCCGCGTACCAACGCGCTGAAGCGCAACGGCGGGAACGGCTTTCGGAGTTCATGACCGTGCACGGCGTACCGCACGCGATGATCGCGGGCAGCACGGACATCAGGGCCGAACTCATCGCGATGACCGGAGTGTTCGCCCGTGCCGGATGACCTGCTCCGTCACGTCATCGGTCCGACGCCCTACTCGTCCTGGTGGTTGTGGACGGCCGTGCTGCTGTTGCTCGTCCTCATCGCCTGGTACGCAGGCGTATTCGTACTGACCCTGCCGAACCGACGACTGCGCGACCTGCCCGTCGTCGGAGCGGTGCGCGGCGACATCGTGCGGCGTCGCTTCGCCAGGACGGTTCACCAGATCGGCGAGAGGTACCGCTCGGGTGATCTCGCCGCCGCGCCGGCCGGTGCTGCGATCAGCTCCGCGCTGCGTGGCTTCCTGGAACAGGTCACCGGCGTCCGCGCCCAGTACATGCAGGTCGACGAGATCGCTGCGGGTGAACTCGCGCGGGCCGCACCGGTGTTGGAGCAGCTCATCGACGCCCAGTTCAACGCGGCGTCGCAGGTGGACGTCGGAGCGGTGAGCGAATCCACCGAGGGGCTGATCCGATCGTGGACCTGACCTGGTGGGTCGTGGCGATCGCCGGCTGCGTGGCTTTGGCGATCTGCATAGCCGCCGTGGTGTTTCGACCGATGGACGCCGAGCGTCGACAGTTGCGTCCGCTGGCCAACGTCGGCCGCCTGACCACGCTGCCCGAGTACGTTCGCGCGGCACGTATCCGGTCGTCGTCGATGGTCATCGCGATGGTCCTACTCGTCATCGCCTTCGCAGGCGCGGTCGTCGCCGCTTCCCGCCCGACGGGGTTGCCCTCCGCGGCAGGCGAATCGGGCGCAGGCCAGCCGGAGGACATCATGCTCTGCGTCGACGGGCCGGTGACGGATCCCGCCGCGAGTGCGACGCTGCGCTACTTCGCCGAGCAGGTGAAGACGTTCGACACCCAGCGCATCGGGCTTACCTCGCCGAACCGGCGGGTGGTGCCGCTCACCCGCGACTACCAGTACGCCGCAGCGCAGTTGTCCACCTACGCACGACCGCGCAACGCGAACAACGGCTTCGTGGCGCCGGTGTCCTACGTGGACTACGCGGGGGGCGCCGCGGACCTGCTCGCGCTGTGCCTGGCCGGGTTCCCGTCCTTCGAACAACCGCCCGCGCAACGGCGTTCGGTGATCTACGTCGGACCCGATGCCCTCCGGGCACCGGATGAGCGTCGGTCCGCGCTGTTCACCGCCGACCGGGTGAAGGAGTTGGCCGCCACGGCGGGCGTACAGGTCAACGTTCTCGTCACGGGCTCGGACAACGACACCATGGCCTCCCTGGCCCGCGACACCGGCGGCCGCGCCTTCTCCGCAGATTCCGACGTGACCGCGGATTTGGCGGACATCAGGGACAACCCGCCCACGGCGGCGACCGCCGAAGACGGCGCCCCGGTCAAGGCGACCGAATCCCCCGACGTTCCACTGGCGGTGGCGCTCCTGGCCGTCCTGATGCTGGCCGCCTGGCCGGTGGTGCGGCGATGACCTTTCAGCCCGTGTTGCCGCCGCTGCTGCTCGCCGCCGTCGCGGCCGCGATCGTCGTGGTCCGCGTCGTCGCGCTGCGCCGATTGACTGCCGCAGGCCGGACGCGTCCCGCACCGGCGGGCAGGAGCGAAGCGACCCGGGGATCTGCACAGTGGCGATGGTGCGGGCTGACCCTGGCCGCGCTGCTCCTGCTCGCGGCGGCCACGCGACCAGTGATCGGCAGCGACGAGCAGGGCACCGTCCGCGTCGCCGGGGATGGTGATCCGAACGTGTTCCTCGTCGTCGACCGCTCGGCCGACATGCGCGTCGAAGACCTGGCCGGTGGCCGGGAGCGGATGTCCGGTGCGCGCGACGACATCGCGGCGCTCATCGACCGGTATCCCGACGCCCGCTTCGCAGTCATCGCCTTCGCGTCGCGTCCGTCGCTGGACTGGCCGTTGTCGCAGGACACCTGGAGTCTGCGGCCGGTGACGTCCGCCTTGACGCCGTATGCCTCGGCGCCCGACGCGGTGTATCAGACCAACGTCGGCGCGGCGGGCAACGTGCTGCGCTACCAGCTCATCGGGGCACGTCAACAGTACCCGCGCGCGCAGAACCTTGTCTTCTACCTCGGCGCTGGCGCCGGCGAAACCCAGGCGCCACAGCGGCAATTCGAGCTGCCCGATGGCGCGGTGGATGGCGGAGCGGTGCTCGGCTACGGCAGCGCCGATGGCGGCGCCATTCCAGGGACTGACGTCGCCCGGTCGGTCATCGACGAGCCGGCGTTGCGCGGCGTCGCCGATCAGATCGGCGTCCCGTACGTCCCCCGCGACGGCGCCACGCCGCTCACCGGAGTCCTCGCCGACGAAGGCACTGACGTCGCGCCACCCCCGCCGGTCGCAGCGCCCCCCGGCCGGGCCGAGCTGTACTGGGCGCCTGCGGTCGGCGCCGCGATCCTGATCCTGATCGAGCTCTACCTGGTGCTGCGCGAGTTCCGGCGCACCCGGCTGGCCAACGCGGACGTGGTCGTGTGAACCCGATCGGCTGGTGGCGCAGCGGACCGCCTCGGCTGCGCCTGCGGCGACGGCTGCTGGTGTTCTCCGCGCCCGTCGCGGTGCTGCTTGTCGTCGCGCTGCTGAAGCTGTGCTCGGTCGTGATCGCCGGTGGTTCGGCCGCGTCCGACTTCGCGCGGCGGGACGCCGGTGCGCTTCGGACCGAGGTCGCGACGTTGAACGTGCTCAACGTCGTCGAGCGGGCGAAGGCGTTCTTCGCCGCAGGCGACCTCGCCGTGCTCGACGGCCGGCTCGAGGATGCCGACACGCAATTCTCCGAGGCGCTGGCGCGTACCGGGCCCGCAGAGTCATGCGCCGCCAGGGTCAACCTCGAACTGGTCCGAGAAACGCTCGGCGACAAGGCAGCCGGAGTCGTCGACGTCGACTCGGCGGTCGCCCGATATCGCAGCGCACTCTCCGTCATCGAGGGCGCCCCGGCCGGATGCTTCGAGGGCAACACCGATCCCGATCCGGAGCGGCGCGTTGTCCGCGACGAGGCGGCCGCCCGGCTCAACGACAAGATCGACGCCATCCGGGTGGCGCCGCCGTTGCCGCCGCCACCCGTAGCCGAACCGCCGCCACCACCACCCGCGCCTCCGCCAGTGGGATCCGAACCAGGAGAACCTGATACGCAACTGCGACTGAACCCGGGCTCGGGCGATCCGCTGGAACGCCTGCAGCAGATCCTGCGGGATGCGGCATAGGCCTAGGGCTCTGCTGCCGGCGGGAGATGCGGCACCACGGTCGGATGAGCAGCGATCAGGGCGTTGATCACGCCCAGTTCTCCAGTGTGCGGGCAAGTAACCCGCTCGGATCGCCTCGGCGCACCGCGTCGACAAGGGCGGCTTGCGTCGGGGGCCGTTTGCCGCCCACGGCCGCGGCCGGTTGAATGCTCTGCGACCCGAGCGATTCGACCGCATCGGACAACCGCTCGACCACCGGCACCGCGGTCGGATCGGTGAGTGAGATCCGCGCCCACGGGCCGGAAACCTCGGTCGCGTCCACTGCGCCTGCACGCTCGGCGTAGCAGAACCACACCGCCGACCCGTCCGGCGCGGGTGGCCACTCGGGCGGCAGCGGTGGCGTGCGTCGAAGCTCCCAGCCCGACTCGGCGGTGGTGTCGGCCCAGGCGAAGTTCGAGGCCTGCTGGACCGCGGCGCCGCTCCGATGCAGGCTTGGACCGGACGACCCGCCGGCAACGACGTGCGTCACCCGTCTGGCCAGCGCGGCGGCCGGGGGTGAAGTGCCCAGGAGCGGCGCCACCACCAGCCACCCCCAGAGCCAACCTGGGGAGATCCCGCCTTCAGACCTTGCGGCGAAGAGGGTCAGCACCGCCTGACCCAGCCACAACGGGCCGACGTAGATCAGCGCCGCGAAACCCACCGCGACGCGGGCCTCCCAGACCATGTCCGGATCACTCTGCACCGCAAGCGGACTCACCAGGTACGCGAGCCCAACGGCGATCACGGCGCCGAGCGCCAGCGCGAGGACGTCTAGCCAGTCCACGTGTGCCTCGTCACGACGTCAGCGCTTCCTCGAGCGTCCGTGCCCGATAGAACCGCAGCGTGGCGATGTCGTCGGTGACGTCAGCGCAGGATCCGTCGGCGATGGCGGTGTAGGTGCTCACCCACGCGTCCAGCTGCCACTGCTCGACGTCGTGGACGGCCGCCCGGGAGGCATACGCCTCATCGACGGTCTGGTTCTCGAATCTGAGGTTGCGCCCGAGGACCGCGCCCGCGCGGGCAGCGACCTCGGTGAGCGTGAGTGCCTCTGGGCCGGTCAGCGTGTACGTGGCGTCGACATGGCGATCCGGGTCACGCAGCACCAGGGCGGCGATGTCGGCGACGTCGGCGCGGGCCACCGCGGCGACCCGGCCGTCTCCTGCCGGGCCGCGGATCACGCCCGACTCGTCGGCGAAGGCGGGGAGGACGTCGGCGTAGAAGTTGTCGCGGAGGATGGTGAACGCCATGCCGCTCTCGCGGATCGCCTGTTCGGCGTCGTGGTGGTCGCGGCCGAGGGTGAACGTCGCATCAGCGGCCGCCCCCGCGAACGACGTGTAGACGAGATGCCGCACGCCTGCGGACGCCGCAGCCCTGATGAACGTTCGGTGCTGCTCGCGGCGGTCGGGTGCCTCGGCCGCGGAGACCATGAACAGCACCTCGACACCGCGCAGCGCCGCCACGGCGGCGGGTTCGTAGGCGTACTCGCAGCTGCGCACCTGCAGGCCGAGGTCCGGTGAGCGAGCGGGATCGCGGACCACCAGCACCGGCGCGTAGTGCGCCAATCGGGACGCGACCAGACCGCCGACGGCGCCGGTGGAACCGGTGATGCCCAACAGCGGCTGCTTCTGCACGGTCACGCTGGTGAAATCGTTCTGCCTGGTCGTGGCGCCGCCCTCGCTCGGGTACATCCGCTCGAGCTGCGCGTCGGCGAGCGGCCACAGCAATGGCTCGGCATCGGCCTCGGTGGGCGCCGTGTCGCGCTCGACCACGCACTCGGCGAGCCCCGTGTACTTCACGTCGTGACAGACGAACCAGCCGCTGACGCGATACAGACCCACGCGTTCACCCTAAAGCGGCTCAGGACGCGCCAGCGGCACCTGCCTGCAATTTGGCCATCACCTGTTCGAGGTTGAAACTGGCCGACTTCTGCCGCTGCGGGAATTCGACGAGAGTCTGCAGCATCTGCGCGACGTAGGCCTGGGCAGGAACGAACAGGAAGAGGTGGTCGGCCACCCAGTCCCAGTACGTGTTCGACGTTCCGTCGGCCTTCTCGTAGGGGTCCGTCCGCAGGTTGAACAACTTCGGGAACCGCAGTTCGGTGAACGGCTCGGCCCAGATCGCCAGCGTGCCGGTGCATCGCTGCTCGAGGAAGACGAACTTCCAGTTGTCGAACCGCAACCCGGTCAGATCACCGTCGTCGGACACGTAGAAGAAGTGTTTCCGCGGGCCCTCATCGGTCTCACCGGTGATGTAGGCCAGCTGATCGTTCCCGTCGAGGTGCACCTTGTACGTGGTGCCGTTGAGGTCGGTGCCCTCGCGGAGTTTTTCGGCGATGTCGGGGACTCCGACGGCCGACAGCAGCGTGACGAACCAGTCGTTGTGGCTGACGATGCCGTTCAGGACCGAGCCGGCGGGGACGTGCCCCGGCCAGCGCACCAGCGCCGGAACCCGGTAGGCGCCTTCCCAGTTGGAGTTCTTCTCGTTGCGGAACGGCGTCATGCCTCCGTCGGGCCAGGTGTTCATGTGCGGGCCGTTGTCGGTGGAGTACATGACGATGGTGTTGTCGGCGATCCCGAGTTCGTCGAGCGTGTCCAGCAGATCTCCGACGATGTCGTCGTGGTCGAGCATCGTGTCGTGATACTCCGACTGCCAGCGCCCTGACCTGCCGATGCTCTCGGGCTTGGGGTGTGTGCGGAAGTGCATGTGGGTGGAGTTGAACCAGACGAAGAACGGCGTCTCCGCCTCGTGCTGTCGCTTGATGAAATCGACTGCGGCGTCGCGGAACTCGTCGTCGCAGGTCTCCATCCGCTTCTTGGTCAGCGGACCCGTGTCCTCGATGCGCTGGCTGCCGTCGGGGTTCGCCCAGGTATGAAGCACGCCGCGGGGGCCGAACTTCTCCCGGAAGGCCGGGTCCTTTGGGTAGTCGGGTTGCTCGGGTTCCTCCTCGGCATTGAGGTGATACAGGTTGCCGAAGAACTCGTCGAACCCGTGCGCAGTTGGCAGGAACTCGTCGCGGTCGCCCAGGTGGTTCTTGCCGAACTGCCCGGTGGCGTAGCCCTGCGCCTTGAGCGCGGTCGCGATGGTCGGGTCCTCGGCCTGCAGACCCAGCGGCGCACCGGGCCGTCC
>Ga0193743_1001627_pt1 | contig 16575 bp, 17 predicted proteins | sample L2c2metaG_FD_143038 | JGI IMG/M metagenome (GOLD analysis project Ga0193743, IMG submission 143038) | Soil microbial communities from a riparian zone of the East river system, Colorado, United States - L2c2 | ecosystem: Environmental > Terrestrial > Soil > Riparian zone | place: USA: East River...
CGGCTGCCAAATAATCTGTTTCAAATCCGCCGTCAACTCACATAAAAGAGAAGCATTGGCGGCGCGCTGCGCATTCTGCCCGGGCAGGCGTTCGAACTGCGCCAGCAGCACCGCCGCTTGAAAGGCTGTGAGCCGGAAGTTCGTGCCCAGGTGGGTGTGCTCGTAAAAGCTGCGGCCGGCGATCCGCCCGCAATTCGCCACGGAACGCGCGCGGACAGCCAAATCATCGTCGGAGGTAATCAGGATTCCGCCTTCGCCCGCAGTAAGCACTTTGCCATTCTGAAAACTGAAAGTGGCCGCGAGGCCGAAGCTGCCCGCCCGGCGGCCCTTCCATTCCGAGCCCTGCGCGTGCGCCGCATCCTCCAGCAGCGTGATGCCGTGCTCCCCGCAAATAGCAAGCAGCGCTTGCACGTTGCAGATCGTGCCGCCAAAATGAACTGCCATAACGGCCTTAGTCTTCGGGGTAATAGCTTCCCGGACGCGCGCCGGGTCAATGTTGTAGGAATCTTCTTCGATGTCGACGAAAACCGGCGTAGCTCCGACGCGCGAAACAGCCGTGGCCGTGGCGATAAACGAGATGGCTGGAACGATGACCTCGTCACCCACGCCGATACCCATTAGCCCCAAAAGCAGTTCCATGGCTACCGTGCCGTTGCACAGAGTGATGCCGTATTTCGAGTGCTGATAGGCTGCAAAACTCTGTTCAAATTCGGCAACAAATGGATGGAACCCTCCCCATTGAGGACTTTCCAGAACCATGCGGAGCAGGTCCGCTTCCCGCTCGTCAGCTTGTGGCCAGGAAGGAATTTGCATGAAAAGAAACCACTTCTAGTGTAGACCGCAAAGGGTGTGAGATTTTGAAAGCATGACGGTTTACCAGGAACGCAAGGACGATTTGGAGCGCTATGAGTTCATGATGGGACTCGAGCGCGGCCGCCTGGCAGTCACGCTGGATTGCATTACGGACGCGCTGGTGTTAGTCGGGCAGCACGGCGTGTATTGTCAGAGCGCGCGGCAACCTGGCAAACCGGCAATGGATATCCAGCTGATCTCAAAGAGCTTGAACGATGCGAAAGAATTGATTGGCAGCGTGCTCGAGCTAAAGAAAGCAAAGTAGAGCGTTATATTCTTCTCGCTGCGTCCAGCAAAGCTTCCCGGATTATTTCGAGGTCCGCGGCACTCGTTCGCCAGTTCGAGAAAGCGGCGCGCAACGCAGGCTTTCCGGCATAGTGCGTAGGCGTAAGAAAGGCCCGGCCGTCGGCCTCAAGATTGCGCAAAAAACGCCGGTTGGCTTCAGGTGTGGCGCGGCGCAGGGCAAAACAGACGATATTCAAACGGACCGGAGCCAGCAGTTCGAAATGCGCAGAGGCTTGTATCCAATCGCCGAGCGACTCCGCTAGAGCGCAAGTACGTTCGATAATTTCGCGGTAGCCTTCGCGGCCGTAGGCCATGAGCGTCATCCAGACCGGCAGCGCGCGGAAGCGGCGCGAGCTTTCCGGCGTCCGCTGAAACAGATCCGGCACTTCCTCGGTCGTGTTGCCCATGAGGTACACGGCGCTGGCATGAAATGTCTTCTCCAGCATCCTCAAGTGGCGGGTGAAGACGAAACCGCAATCGTACGGCACGTTGAGCCACTTGTGCGCATCGGCGGAAAGGGAATCCGCCCGTTCGAGGCCGCGGAGTAGACCCGCGTGGCGGGCGGAACACGCGGCGAACAGACCGAAGGCGGCATCCACGTGGAGCCAGGCTCCGAATTCACCGCAGAGATCCGCTACGGCGGAAAGATCGTCGAAATCGGCGGTGTTGACCGTACAGGCGCTGGCCAGAACGATACTTGGTCCTTGCTGCCTGGCAAGTGCCGCGCGCAAAGCTTGCATATCCATGGCTTCGCGCCCGGGCAAACAAGGCACGGAGCGATGCGCCGCGCGCCCCATGCCCAGCATGGCCAGTGCCTTGATTGCGCTGGCGTGCGGAGTAGCGGCGAACACTGCCATAGCCGGCGCGGCGGCCACGCCGGATTGAGAGATGTCGACGCCCTGTCGCTCGCCGCACCACTGACGGGCCGCGCCGAGTCCACAGAAGTTGGCCATGGTCGCACCTGTAACCATGCACGCTTCAAAGCCGGTCGGCAAGCCAACGAGCTGACGCAACAGATCGAGCGCTTGCAACTCCACGGCGCAGGCGCAGGAGCCGCGGGCGTGCGAGGCGTTTTGGTCATAGGCGCTGACCAGCCAGTCCGCAGCCACGGCGGCCGGAGTGCTGCCGCCGGTCACAAAGGCCAGGTAGCGAGATCCCGCTGACGCCGAGAGAAGCGGCTCAAAGTGGGCGCTGAACAGCTCGAGCGTTGCGGCAGCGCCTTGTCCCTCTCCCGGTAGAACCGCAGGCGGCAGAGCGCGCGGCGGCTGAAACACGGGCCGCCGGTCCACCTCTTCCAGGAACCGAATGGCCTGGCGCGCAGCTTGCTCAAGAATGGCCGATTCGCCAGAGAGGTCCTCAACAATCGGGGGCGGCATTCACAGCTGCCGCAGGAAAGGATTGAGTGCCTTCTCGCGTCCGATGGTAGTGCTTTCGCCGTGCCCTGGTATCACTACAGCGCTGTCGGGCAAATCGAGCAGGCGAGTTTTGATGGAGGACAGAATCACGCGCCCGTCGCCACCCGGCAAATCGGTGCGGCCGATGGAGTCTCGAAACAGTGTGTCGCCCGCCACCAGCTTATTCTCTTCCGGAATCCACAGGCATAGACTTCCCTTGGTGTGGCCGGGCGTGTGGAGAACGTGAAACGCCGCGCTGCCCAAGCCCAGCACCGTTCCGTCGACCGCAGGCGTATCGATTTCGACTTTCCCCGGCACTGGGATACCGATCCAGTTAGCCTGCAATTCGCCCATGTCCAACTGTTCCTGGTCCCGTTCGTTCATGTACACCGGCGCTTGCGTGAGCGCCTTTAGTTCAGCGGCGGCAGCAACGTGATCGATATGGCCGTGGGTGATGACGATGGCCTTGACCTTGAGCGAATGCTTTTCGAGGACTGCCGTAATTACTGAGATATCGCCGCCCGGATCGACAACGATGGCTTCGCGCGTCTGCTCATCGCCAAAAATCGAGCAGTTGCAGCGTAGCGGACCAACCGGCATGACTACGTGTATCACTACTTTTCATCCTAACCGTAAGGTGTCACGGTACTGCTCCGGCAGGCGGGCCGGACGCATCTCGCGGTTCAGCCAAAGATGGCGGGTGAATCCCTCCGCCAGCAGGCGCTCCGGCTCGGCGGAGAGAATACGATAGCCAAACTCGATGCCGCGCAGGCTCGATTTGACGACTGTGGTCTCCACAATAATTTCCTGATCGTAGCGGGCCGGAAACAGGTAGCGGCAATTGGCTTCGATGACCGAAAGAAACAGCCCCTCGGTTTCCAGAGTTTTGTACGCGAAGCCGCGCGAACGCACTAGTTCCACGCGGCCGATTTCCATCCATACCAGATAATTGGCGTGATACACGACGCCCATCTGGTCGGTTTCGGCATAGCGCACGCGGAAACGGGTTTGGTGGGACAAGCCCCGAAGTATAGCAGGGCCTGAAAGGCCAAATGTGCTCTGCTAACTTGGTCGAAGAAGTATGAATCAACTGAGAAAACTTGGAAACAGCGATTTGGAGATCACCCCGTTAGGCGTTGGCGCCTGGGCGATGGGTGGCACGGGCTGGGCGTTTTCCTGGGGAGACCAGGACGATTCAGACTCCGCCGGGGCGATTCGCGCGGCGCTGGACGCCGGAATCAACTGGATCGACACGGCGGCGGTCTACGGCTTGGGGCATTCGGAAGAAGTTGTGGGCGCGGCGGTCCACGGCATGTCGAACAAGCCCTTCATTTTCACCAAGTGTGAGCGCAACTGGGGCACCGACCGTAAGATCTATCCTTCGCTGAAAGCCGAATCCATCCGCCAGGAGTGCGAAAACAGCTTGCGGCGGCTGAAGGTAGATGTCATCGATTTGTATCAGATTCACTGGCCCGAGCCGGACGCGGATATCGAAGAAGGCTGGACGGAAATGGCGCGGCTCAAAGAAGTAGGAAAAGTCCGCTGGATTGGCGTTTCCAACTTCAACGTGGAGCAGATGAAGCGCGCCATCAAGATTGCGCCCATCACCTCGCTGCAGCCGCCCTACTCGATGCTGGTCCGCAGAATCGAACCGGAAATTCTGCCATTTGTGAAACAAAACAACATCGCCGTGATTTGCTACTCACCGATGCGGGCGGGCTTGCTCACCGGAAAAATGACCCGCGAACGGGCAATGAATCTGCCCGCGGACGATTGGCGCAGCCGCGACAAGGATTTCCAGGAACCGAACTTGAGCCGCAACTTGGGATTGGTCGAGCTGCTGCGAGAGATTGGCAGCCGCTATGGGCATACGCCGGGCGAAGTAGCCCTGGCATGGACGCTGCACAATCCGGCCATAACCGGAGCCATCGTCGGCTTGCGCAAACCGGAACAGATTCAGGGCACCATCGGAGCGCAAACGTTCCGCCTGAGTGATAACGAAGTTTCGGAGATCGAGTTTTATCTAAAAGAGAACCTGCAGCCCGTCTCAGCGTAATGTTGGAGCGCGGCTTCGCATAAACCAATAGACCGGCACACCACAGAGCACGATGAGCAATCCTGGCCATGTGGTGGCCGGGCGATAGACAAACAAGCAATACAGAATGGCCACGCCGCCTACGATATAGACCAGCGGTACCACCGGATACCCAAATGCTCGGTAAGGCCGTGGAGCGTCGGGTTTGGTGATACGCAGCCGGATGACGCCGGCAATAGTCAGTACATAGAAAATCACTGCGGCCGAAATAACGTAATCCAGCAGGTTGCTATAGAGGCTGCCGTAGGCGTGCGTCTGCACGTCAATGGTGCGCGGAAGGACCAGCGCCGCCGACCAAATTCCCTGGATCAATAGAGACCAGCCCGGCACGCGCGCGGCATTCAGGCGGCCTGCTGCTTTAGGGAACAAACCATCTTTGGCCATGGAATAGGAAACTCGCGGCCCCGACAGGATGAGGGCATTCACACAGCCGAAAGTCGAGACCATGATGGCCACAGCCATCAGCACAGCCCCCCAGCCTGGGAAGATCCTTTGCAGCATGGCGGTTGCCACGCGATCGGACGGGGAATGCTGGATAGCGTCGAGCGGCAAAACCAACAAGTAGGCCAGGTTTGCAAGAAGGTACAAGCCGCTCACGCAGATGGTGCCCAAAGCCAAAGCGCGCGGCAGTGTCTTGTGCGGCTCCTTTACTTCTCCGCCCGCAAACGTAATGTCGTGCCACGAATCGGCTGAGAACAGTGAACCGGATTGAGATACGCAGATGGCGGCGAATAAGCCGAACGTGGTGAGGGCGCTGACCGAAGCGGTGATGGGAGTTACGTCGTGCGGCGTCCAGAAATTGCCGAAGTTAGTGGCAATGGCGTCATGCTTGGCGAACACCAGGCCGGCCAGGATGAGCGCGGCCAGCGCGGCGATTTTTGCGGTAGTGAAGACGTTCTGCAGGATCTTGCCGTGGCGCACGCCCAGGCTATTCATCCAGGTCAGCGCCACGATTACGAGAATTGCGACGAACTGGCCTGTGGAAAGCGAGACGGCGTAACCGCTCGACAGGTGAATAGGTGGAATCAGATAACGGTCCTCCGCGATACCCGGCAGCAGGACGCCAATGTAGCGCGCAAAGGCAACCGCGACAGCGGCAATCGTGCCGGTCTGAATCACCGTGAAAAGCGTCCAGCCGTAGAGGAAACCGATCATGGGCGAGAAGGCTTCCCGCAGATACACATACATACCACCGGCGCGCGGCATCATGGCCGACAGTTCACCGTAGGAAAGTGCGGCGGACACAGTGAGCACGCCCGTCACCAGCCATGCCACCAGCAGCCAGCCCGGACTGCCGAGATTTCGCGCCATGTCAGCGGGCACGATGAAAATGCCGGAACCGATCATGACGCCGATCACGATCATCGCCGAATCGAACAGACCCAACTCGCGAACAAAGCCGGTTTCATGGTCAATGTGGGCACTATCCGGGTGAGACGCCGCGTCGCCGCGCGCCGGCGCAGATTTCGGTGGGGGCATGTATATTTATGTAGCGTAGCCCAGAGCGGCGTTAGAAGAGCCGGGCGATGTCCAATTGCGCCAGGTTCTCGACCAGTATGTCCGGCTGAAAGGTGCGCAGGTCCTCGCAGCTCATCACGCCGCTGGCCACGGCCACCGCCTGAAAGCCGTTGGCTTTCGCGGCTTCGATATCGTTGCGGTGGTCGCCTATATGCGAGACACGGCAGTCGTGTGTTACCAATCTTGCGTTCCGCGCACGTTCCACCGCGCACTGCACAAGGTGAGCGCGCGTACTGCCGTCCTCGGAAAACGCACCGACCGAGAAGAATTCCCGCAGGCCGGCCAGTTCCATCTTGTGCCAGGCGATCCGGCTCAAGTTGCCCGTCACCAGGCCCAACACCGCGCCACGGGCCTGCAGTCTGCAGAGCACTTCGCGCGCGCCCTGGCAAACGAAGCCGCTCAAATCCGCCGTGCAGTTCATGGTGAATACGATTTGGCACTCGGCCACAATTGCATCCATATGGTGGTCCACCGGGCCGTGATCGCGCAAGAGCAGCGAGATCAGGTTGTGGTCTAGAGTGCCGGCTGTGTCGATTCCATCGAAGCTTGCGTTGCAGCCAGTGATGCGGCGGACGCCTTCGAGCAGCGCGTCCCGATGATGCGTTCCAGCGCCTTTCAACAGCGTGCCGTCAATATCGAACAACACCAAAGTGCTGGAGGCAGCCATCACTCGGTCACCAGTTTCGGCAATAAGGCGGTTAGCAATTTTGAGAACGTGCCTGCTACAGTGCGGCCGATTTCCATTACCTCATTGTGATCGAGCTTTTCACCGCTTAGGCCCGCCGCTAGATTCGTCACGCACGAAATGCCCAGAACCTGCATGCCCAGGTGGTTTGCGGCGATGGCCTCGGCCACTGTGGACATGCCCACCAGATCCGCGCCGATGATCTTCAGAAAACGAATCTCCGCGGGCGTTTCATAATTCGGCCCCGGCAACCCGGCGTAGACACCTTCGTGCAGCGCGATGCCCAACTCCGCGGCGGTTTGTTTGGCGATGTCACGCAGCGCTGGTGCATAGGCCTCCGTCATATCGGGAAAACGCGGACCAAGGGAATCATCGTTCGGACCCGTCAAAGGATTCGCTCCCTGCAAGTTGATGTGATCGCTGATCAGCACCAGCGAGCCGCGCGGATACTCGGGATTGATTCCTCCCGCCGCATTGGTCAGCACGACTCGTTCGATGCCCAGCTCATGAAACAGCCGGATGCCGCTCGCTACCTGCTGCGCGGAGTAGCCTTCGTACAGATGGCAGCGTCCGGCCATGACGGCAACCTCCGCCGCGGCATGTCCATTTGCTCCTAACGTACCGATTACCAGTTCGCCCGCATGGCCGATAGCGGTGGAGACGGGAAAGCCGGGGAGTTCGCCATAAGGGATGCGCCGGGCGTGCAGCAGCGAATGGGCGAAGGCCCCTAGTCCACTGCCTAAAACTACGCCGATTTGGGGGCGTATGGAAGTTCGTTGTTCGACAATTTGTGCCGCACTGCGCATGTACTCTATTTTCGGTGATTGTGGCGCGAAGACAGCACATGTCATACGATCGAAGAGCCTCGATCTCTCATATAGGAGCATTTCATGTTCTTGCTAATCCTGATCGCCGTCGTTGCACTGATCGCTGGCCTCCTCGTCTTTGCCGGAACCAGGCCCGACAATTTCCACGTTGAGCGGTCGGCGAGCATCAAAGCACCGCCAGAAAAGATCTTTGCGTTGATCGACGATCTGCATAGTTGGCCGCTCTGGTCGCCTTACGAAAAGCTGGATCCAGCCATGAGGAAAACATATTCCGGCGCCGCGGCTGGCAAAGGCGCGGCCTTCTCCTGGGAAGGAAATGCGAAAGCCGGCGCCGGACGGGTGGAGATTGCCGGCTCCGTGCCGCCCTCGAAGGTGAGCATCAACCTGGACATGATCAAGCCGTTTTTAGGCCACAACAAAGTTGAATTCAGCCTGACACGCAAGGACAGCGCGACGGATGTCACGTGGGCCATGGGCGGTCAATACGCATATATTGCCAAGGTGATGGGCTTGTTTATGAACATGGATAAGATGGTCGGCGGGGAATTCGAGGAAGGGCTGGCCAGCCTGAAGAAAGTGGCGGAACAGTAGCGGGTAATGGATCTATTGACAGTCGCAGTGGTGCAAGCCGGCACCGCTTTGTTCGATTCACGCCGCACGCTGGAGAAAGTACGGGAGGCTTGCGCCGAGGCAATCAAGCAAGGAGCAGCGCTGGTGGTGTTTCCGGAAGCCTTCGTAGGCGGGTATCCAAAAGGACTTGGCTTCGGTGCTCACGTCGGATCCCGCAGCGAGGAAGGGCGCGAGGAGTTCCGGCGGTATTACGAAGCGGCTGTGGAAGAAGGCTCTAAAGAAATCGCTCTCTTGGGCAAAATCGCGGCAGAGCAGCGAATACACCTTGTCATCGGCGTAGTGGAACGGGAGGCGGGGACATTGTATTGCTCGGTCCTCTTTTTCGGTCCCGATGGACGGCTGCAAGGCAAGCACAGAAAACTCGTGCCTACCGGATCGGAGCGGCTCATTTGGGGTCAGGGGGACGGCTCCACAATGCCGGCGATTCAGACGGATTACGGAGTGATCGGCGCGGCGATCTGCTGGGAGAACTACATGCCGCTGTTTCGTACGGCGATGTACGCGAAAGGCGTCACTCTGTGGTGCGCGCCAACCGTGGATGACCGGGAGACCTGGCAGGCGACGATGCGGCACATTGCCATCGAGGGTCGCTGCTTCGTGTTGAGCGCGTGCCAATATCTGCTGCGATCAGATTGCCCAGCGGACTATCAGCCTATTCAGGGCAACAATCCGGAAACGGTGCTGATCAAAGGCGGCAGCGTCATCGTGTCGCCGATGGGTAAGATACTGGCGGGACCGCTCCGGGATGGCGAGGGAATACTCGCGGCGGAAGTAGATCTCCGGGAAGTGGCGCGCGGCAAGTTCGATCTCGACACGGTGGGCCACTATGCCCGGCCCGACGTTTTCAGTTTGAAGGTGGACGAGCGCCCAAATCGTGCGGTCCGTTTCGGAAACAGCGAATAAGGCTGCTGCGCTATTATGCCCTCGACGGTGGAATGCTCCAAGCCTGGTTTGATCGCGCTTTCGGGTTCGATTTGACCTCTCTGGGGTTACCCCAGGGAATCGTGAAGAACTGAGAATTCGTCGCGTGAGTCGCGCTGCGCGAAAGCGCAGAAATGCTCACGCAAGGCAAGAGTCGTTGGAGTGTTCCACCGGTTGTACTACGAGCTTGTTTCAGCATGCCGAACCCGCAGCTGTTGAGCGCAATTGCCAGAGCCTTTCTTGCCGGCGAACCATCGGTAGAAGAAGTAATTGTGCGCGCGAGCCGGGCACTGGGAAGAAATTGGCGCTGGCTCCGGCCGGTTGCCCGGAGATATGTGCAAAGGTATGCAGGCCAGATGCGCCCGCGACACCAGGACGTCGTTCAATTTCTGCTGCGGGACTTCGATTTCGCCCGAGCCTGCGAGAAATATCCGGACCAATTGCAAATAGCGCACCAGTTGCCCGACCAGCCGCAGTTGATGCAGCCGGTTGCCGCGGCGGAAACCTGGGCTGTTCCTGTGATCGAGTCCGTCGGGGGTTTGGCGGACTGGCTTTTTCTCAATCCGGGCGGGCTGGATTGGTTTGCCGACTTGAAAGGACTTGGGTATAGCCAGAAAGATCGTCCATTACTGCAGCACTATCATTACCGGATTTTGGCGAAGCCATCCGGCAGTATGCGATTGATCGAAGTACCCAAGCCGCGGCTGAAGGAATTGCAGCGGCAGATTCTGGCCGAGCTGCTCGAAAAGATTCCACCGCATGCGGCGGCGCATGGGTTTCGCAAAGGTCGCTCCATCCGGACGTTTGCCGCTCCTCACGTGGGTAAGCGCGTCGTCCTGCGGATGGATCTGCAGGATTTCTTTCCCTCGATCACCGGGGCGAGGATACAGACGTTGTTCCGCGCCGCGGGCTATCCCGAAGCAGTAGCCGATCGACTGGGAGGTATTTGTACGAATGCGACGCCGCGCGAGATATGGAATGAGAGCGTGGCGCTTTGGGAAACCCGCAAGTTGTATGCGCGGCCCCATTTGCCGCAAGGCGCGCCGACTTCGCCGGCGCTGGCGAATCTTTGCGCATACCGGTTCGATTGCCGTTTGGATGGCTTGGCGAAGGCGGCGGGGGCGGAGTACACACGCTATGCCGATGACCTCGCGTTCTCGGGCGATGAGGCATTTGAACGGCGCGTGGAGTGGTTCTCCGCGCGCGCCGCGGGGATATTGAGGGAAGAGGATTTTACGGTGCACCTCCGCAAGACACGCATCATGCGCCAAAGCGTACGGCAACACCTAGCGGGCCTGGTCACCAATCAACGCATAAATGTGAGGCGCACCGATTTTGATCTTCTCAAAGCAATACTTACTAATTGCATCCGGCATGGTCCCGAGAGCCAGAACCGTGGCGGACATGCCAGCTTCCGGTCTCACCTGGAGGGCCGTGTCGGATTTGTGGAGACGATTCATCCAGCCAAGGGACAGCGGCTGCGCACGATACTCGAGAGTATCCGGTGGGAGTAAAAGAGTAATCTTTTCGGCTTGGCGACGTCCTTAGAGCACGACGTGACAACAACCCTGCGCCATCTACTTGGGTTCCTGTTTCATTTGGGCTACTTCGGCCCATTTGTGATGGGATTGATGGATTCCTCGTTTTTGTTCTTGCCGTTTGGTAATGACTTACTGGTAGTGGGATTGGTGGCGCGCCATCACGAGGGCTACTGGATTTACGTGCTCAGCGCGATTTGCGGTTCCACCATGGGCGTGTTCCTGTTGGACCTGGTAGCGCGAAAAGCAGGGGAAGCGGGCGTGCAGAAGGTAGCCGGAGCACGGCGGTTCGAACAATTGAAGCGAAAAATCGGGGAGAATGGCGGAAAGGCGATTGCGGTGGGCTCCCTGGCGCCGCCGCCGTTTCCCTTCACGATGCTGGTGGCAACCACGAGCGCGCTGGGATATCCAAGAAAACAGATGCTGGCTATAGTTGCCGCGACGCGCGCGGCGCGATTTCTGCTGCTAGGCTACCTGGCGATCCGTTTCGGGCGTGCGATCCTGAAGGTGGCCGCTTCAGCACCGTTTCGCTGGACCATGATCGTCTTTGCTGTTCTCTGCGTTCTGGGCAGCATCTGGTCGATTCGCAAGTGGATCAGGCGCGGAGCTTAACCAAAACCGCTATCTCTTCCTGCAAGCGAAGCGGGGTCGCGCGTGGAACCGGCCGGAACGCGATATTCGTTGAATCGTCACAGACCCGTAATCGCGCGGCCGGATTTTCGATGTCAGGATGTATAGTACGCTCCATGGTCAAATGGATTACTTGCGGCTCAATCGCGGGCGGCGCATTTGCCAGCCAGGCAGGGGCTACTGAGTTAAACCCGCTTGATCCGGTTCAATTGAAAAAGCCTTACATCGAACTGCTTACAGAATATGCGGCGCTTCCGGGAGACATCATCAGTAGAAAAAAAGCTGCCATCGCCGGAATTTTCTGATGCGGTGGATGCCTTCGTTCTTCGCTCCTCAAAGCGCTAAGGAACGTCCGGCCGTAGGCCTGGCGGATTTGGCGGTGGGCCTCGGTACGCTTGCCCTACTCTATTTGGCGGCACGCGTCGGGGCGGAATCGCTCATTCAATTCCGGCCTCCCGACATCATTCCTTCGGTAAGCCTCGATCCTCGAAATCTTCCGAATTACGCGGCGCGCTCCACGCTACGGATGTTCGCGGCGCTGTTCTTCTCCGTCGTGTTCACTTTCGTGTACGGCTACACGGCTGCACGGAACAGGAAAGCCGCTCGAGTGCTGGTGCCGCTGCTCGATATCCTGCAATCCGTCCCGGTTTTGGGCTTCTTGTCGGTGACCGTCACGGCGTTCATCGCTCTATTCCGGGGAAGCCTGCTGGGGCTAGAAGCGGCTTCCATTTTCGCCATCTTTACCGGCCAGGCCTGGAACATGACGTTCTCGTTCTATCACTCGCTGCGCTCAGTGCCGCACGAACTCGAAGAGATGGCGACATTGTACCGGCTATCCGCATGGGAGCGCTTCACACGCCTGGAACTCCCCTCCTCGGTGATCGGTTTGGTATGGAACGGAATGATGAGCTTCGGCGGAGGCTGGTTCTTTCTTGCCGCCAGTGAGGCGATCAGTGTGTTGAACCGGCAATACACTTTGCCGGGGCTTGGATCGTATGTAGCCGCGGCGGTTGAGGCCAAGAACCTGCACGCGCTGGGCTGGGCAATTGCCACCATGATCGTACTGATCCTGTTGATCGATCAGTTTTTCTGGAAGCCGCTAGTAACGATGGCTGACCGTTACAAACTCGAACTCAGCGCCGGAGAAGAGCGCCGGTTCTGGGTGGTCGACCTGTGGCGCTCCGCCTCCTTGCCGGGATATGTGGGAAACCTTATAGCACCGCTCGTGCGTGGGGTGGATCAATTTTTCTCACGCGCCACCGCAATTTCCGTCAAAGCGCCAGAGCGGACAGCTTCAAAGGCGGTCGATATTTCCTACAACGCGGTGCTCCTCGCAATCACCGTGGGGCTGCTGGCGGCGGCCGTCCGGTTTATCCTATCCACGGTCGGCATAGGCGAAGTGGGACACGCGTCGGTACTTGGACTGGAGACAGGCGCGCGCGTCATCGTTCTATTGATCTTCAGCACGCTGGTATGGACCCCAATCGGCGTGGCCATCGGATTCAACCCGAAGCTTGCCCGCTTGTCGCAGCCGGTGATTCAGGTTCTGGCTTCGTTTCCCGCGAACTTTCTTTTTCCATTCGCCACGCTGGGCTTTATTAAATTGGGCGTGAGTTTGAACTGGGGAAGCATGCTGCTGATGGCGTTGGGAGCGCAATGGTACCTGCTGTTCAATGTGATCGGCGGTGCCCAGGGCATTCCGAACGATCTGCGGGAGATGGCGGCCAGCATCGGTCTACGGCGGACCCGCGCCTGGAAGGCACTGATCGGACCGGGCATTTTCGGATCCTGGGTGACAGGCGCAATCACGGCTTCAGGAGGCGCCTGGAATGCCAGCATCGTTTCCGAGCTAGTCTCCTGGGGCAACACGACGCTGCGGGCGGATGGTCTCGGCGCTTATATTGCCGATGCCACCGCCAAAGGCGACTGGCCACGGATTGTTTTGGGAGTCGGATTGATGAGTCTATTTGTAGTGGGATTGAACCGTCTAATATGGAGGCCGCTTTATGATTTGGCGGAGAGCAAATACCGTCTTGGGTGATTGGCGCTGACTATGGAATCAAACTCGATCCTGCTGACTGCTGAACAAGTGGTAAAGACCTTCCCTTTGCCGTCCGGCGGACAACAAACGGTGCTCGAAGAGGTCTCGTTAAACATCGCGCCGGGAGAGGTGGTTGCGTTGCTCGGACGCAGCGGATCCGGCAAAAGTACACTGTTACGAATCCTGGCCGGCCTGATCCAACCAAGCCGCGGGCGCGTGCTGGTGAAAGGAACGCCGCTCGCCGGGCCGAACCCGGAGGTAGCAATGGTGTTTCAGAGCTTTGCGCTGCTGCCGTGGCTCACCGTGCAGGAGAACGCGGAACTCGGGTTGTTTGCGCGCGGCGTGTCCAAGGATGTCTGCGAAAAAGAAGCCGTGCAGGCGCTCAGCATGGTAGGTCTCGAAGGTTTTGAGGGAGCGTATCCGAAGGAACTATCTGGCGGCATGCGGCAGCGCGTCGGGTTTGCGCGGGCGTTTGTCATGAAGCCGGACGTACTCATGATGGACGAGCCATTCAGCGCGCTCGACGTGCTTACGGCCGAAAACCTGCGCGGGGAAATCAGCGATCTTTGGGAGCGCAACGAGTTTCCGGCCAAAAGCATTCTGCTGGTCACCCATAATATTGAGGAGGCCGTACTGCTTGCGGACCGCATCGTGGTGCTGGGCGCGAATCCAGGCAGCATCCGGGGCGAAGTGCGGGTGGATATTGCCCGGCCGCGCGATAAGAAGGGGCTGCGTTTCATCGCTCTGGTGGATTACATTTATACCGTGATGACGAATCCTAGAGCACCGGTCGGAGAGCTTCCCTTCACCAAGCAGCCGGACCGCTTTCCGATGCTGCCGCACACACGCGTGGGGGGAATTAGCGGTTTGCTCGAGATCATCAACGATCGCGGCGGCCGGGAAGACTTACCGAAACTGGCCGAGAGCCTGCAGCTGGAAGTAGACGATCTGCTACCCACGGTGGACGCTTCGGTGATGCTGGGCTTCGCGGAAGTAGCCCAGGGCGATGTGACGATCACGGACGCGGGGCGCGAGTTTGCAACCGCCGATGTACATCGCAGCCACGAGATTTTCAAAGAGCAGCTACTCAAGAACGTTCGCTTCATCTCGACCGTAATGGGAGCGATGCGTCAAAAGAAGGATGGCCGGATCGGGAAGGACTTTCTGCTGGATATCCTGGATGAGCACTTTTCCGAGAGCGAATCAGAGAAACAGTTTCAAACCTTGATGGATTGGGGTCGCTATGCGCGGCTGTTCGAATATGACTCGGATGAAGAACGGCTCTACGAAGTCTAACGTGGAGCCTCTCTTCGTGAAGACGCTATAATTTCGGGCAATGGGCCTGCCCGCCGCACTGGTAGTGGGAAGCGGACCGAACGGTCTCGCCGCGGCAATTGTTCTAGCGCAAAACGGATTTGCCGTAGAAGTGCACGAAAAAGCGGCAGTAGCCGGCGGGGCGATGCGATCCGGCGAATTGACGCTGCCGGGCTTCACGCATGATCTGGGCTCGGCCGTACATCCGCTTGGAGCTGCCTCTCCCTTCTTTACAACGCTGCCACTGGCCGAACACGGGCTCCGATGGATCTGGCCCCCGGCGGCCTTGGCGCATCCTTTCGATGACGGTACCGCCGTAACGCTCGAACGCGACGTGAGTGCGACCGCGGAACAGTGCGGTGTGGATGCCTCGGCTTACCGGAAACTGTTTGCGCCGCTGACAAAAGACTGGGCGTTGCTTGTTCCCGAATTATTGCGCCCGTTGCGGTGGCCGGAACACCCCTTCCTCATGGCTCGTTTTGGAGCGTTTGCCGTTCCCTCGTGCACTTTCCTATCGCGCGCCTTGTTTTCGGGTGAACGGGCGCGGGCTTTTTTCGCGGGTATATGCGCGCACTCTACACTCAAACTCGAAGCGCCGTTGAGTTCCGGATTTGGGCTCATTCTCGGCGCAGCGGGGCACGCCGCCGGCTGGCCGATTCCGGAAGGCGGATCACAGCGCATCGCGGAAGCGCTGGTGGGCGTGCTGCAAGGGCTGGGCGGGAGCGTCGTCACCGGCTCACGAGTTGCTTCGGTCCAAGAAACAAGCGGCGCGAACTTGACGCTGTGCGACGTTACACCGCAACAGTTTCTGAGGCTGGCGGAGGGGCGTTTGCCGGGTGGATACCGGAGTAGCCTGCAACGGTACCGCTATGGGCCGGCAGTTTTCAAAGTGGACTGGGCGCTGCGGGAGCCGATTCCGTGGAAAGCCAAGGATTGCCTACGCGCGGCCACAGTCCATTTGGGCGGATCGCTGGAGGAGATGGCGGCCTCGGAACGCGCGGCGTGGGACGGTCAGAATTGCGAGCGGCCCTTTGTCATTCTGGCGCAGCCCAGCCTGTTTGACCGCACGCGCGCGCCGGCGGGGCTCCATACGGCCTGGGCGTACTGCCATGTGCCGTTCGGTTCCAAGGTCTCCATGCTGTCGCGGCTGGAAGCCCAGATTGAGCGCTTTGCTCCGGGCTTCCGGGAGTGCGTTCTAGCGAGATCCGCTCAGGGTCCCGCGGAGATGCAGGCGTGGAATGAAAACCTGGTGGGCGGCGGCATCAATGGCGGCGCCGCGACTTTACGGCAGTTCGTACTGCGCCCCACCTGGCGGCGCTACGGCACTCCTCTGAGGGGCGTCTATCTGTGCTCCTCGTCCACGCCTCCCGGCGGCGGAGTGCATGGCATGTGCGGCTATTGGGCGGCGCAACGCGCGCTGCAGGCCTAAGTTCCATGTCGTTTACTTATACCGAAACGGAGATGGGATGAGAAGGCCGGTCCTCGGCGGAAAGCGATAAGCTTTCCGAAGAACGCACTCGAAAGGTGCAAGAAAGGACCGGCTTATGAAGAAGAATATCAGGGGAAAAGAGAGTCGGAAAGGTCGCGCGAAGGGCGCGGAAGGGCCGCTCACGATCGGTTTGGATCTGGGAGACAAAACGAGCCGATACTGCGTGTTGGAGGGCCAGGGTGAAGTGAAGCAGGAAAGCCGTGTAGTCACGAGTAAGAAGGAGATGGCGGAAACCTTCGGGGCGCGGCGGCGCAGCCGGATAGCGCTTGGAGGTAGGGACGCACTCACCGTGGGTGAGCCGTTTGCTGAGCAGTTTGGGACATGAAGTAATCGTGGCGAACCCGCGGCAATTAAAG
>Ga0193743_1001628_pt1 | contig 16572 bp, 15 predicted proteins | sample L2c2metaG_FD_143038 | JGI IMG/M metagenome (GOLD analysis project Ga0193743, IMG submission 143038) | Soil microbial communities from a riparian zone of the East river system, Colorado, United States - L2c2 | ecosystem: Environmental > Terrestrial > Soil > Riparian zone | place: USA: East River...
TTTCACAATTTTGGAACGGTTATACTTTCCAGGAAACCCTTACTTCGCATTTTTACAAACTTTACTTAGTGTTGATTGGGTTGTGTGTGTGTGTTGGTTGTTAGATCACATATCACATATTTTCTCAGTTGATCCAGAGTAGTCATTTCACCGACAAGATATATGGGAGAAAACGGGACTTCCCATACAATCAGATAGAATTATGGTGATGGAATCAGCCAACAAATCCAAAGACGAAACCATGGGACTTCTTCAAAATCTCAAGATTAACATCGATATGATTTATATGTACAGGTCCAGGTGGTCAAAGATGCTCCATACAAAATGCTATTAGGAATGCCGTTCTTTACACTCACAGAAGCGATGCACAGCTATTTCAATAATGGAGATTCATGGCTTACACTAAAAGACCTGAACACTAGGGAAATAGTGACATTTCCCATGTGAGCCAGGAAGCAAGAAAGCATAACTCAGGGTTTTTAGGCATCGATGATTCATCCCAAAAGAGAGGAGATAGCCACACAGAGCCAAGCAAAGAATGTACATCTAATATCACAGCCAATATATTGATTTCACCATACTACAAAGAAGAGACTAGCAAAGAAAACAAGAAGAATACAGCCGAGCACAGCCAAGAAATATTTGCTTACAAGAAAGTAGCAAATAGAATCAAACCCATAGCAACAACATTACCCAAAGAATTTAGAATTGTACAGAAAATACCTAGTGATCTGATAGCTGAACTACCGATCTTACCAACGTTGCCACCAGAATTCGCGCCTGGGAAGCGATATACCCAAGAAAGGAAGAAAATGATGCCAGTAAACAAAGACCGGTTCCTATGGCCAGAAGAGGAAAAGCTAGTGCATTATATGATCAAAATACACAAATCAGCTTTTGCATGGACAGAAGAAGAAAAAGGAAAATTTACGGATGAATATTTCAAACCGGTTGTCATTCCAATGATCAAACACATGCCATGGGTCCTGAAAAATATTCCGATTCCCCCAGGAATTTATGATCGAGTCGTGAAAATCATCAAAGACAAGATTCAATCAGGAGTATATGAACATTCAAACTCATCATACAGATCAAGGTGGTTTTGTGTATCAAAGAAAGACAAAACGGCTTTATGGATGATGGTACATGACTTGCAGCCCCTAAACACAGTAGCCATCAAAGATAGTGTGGTACCCCCAATGATAGAGCCATATGCAGAATCATTTTGGCAGTCGAGCATGCTATGGCATGTTCAACTTATTTGTGGGATTCAATCATAGAAGCCTAGCACATCAATCCAGAGACTTGAGGACATTTCAGACACTGCTCGGCACATTTCAGCTAACATCAATTCCAATGAGATATACTAATTCAATGCAAATATCTCACGGAGATACAACTTTCCTATTACAGGAGGAAATACCACATGTCACAATTCCATTTATAGATGACATCCCAGCAAAAGGACTGACTATGTGATATCAATCAGATGACAGAAACTACGAAACAATTCCTGAAAATAAGGGAATTTGCCAGTTTATCTGGGAACATCTACAGAATGTTAATAGAGTCATACAAAGGATCAAACATGCAGGAGGGACTTTCTCAGGCCACAAGTCATTTGTTTGTGTGGAATCAGTGGTCATTGTAGGACACAAATGCACTTATGATGGGCGAATGCCAGATGACACAAGAGTTCAGAAAATACTCAATTGGCTGATTTACCAGAATCTCACAGAAGTAAGAGGTTTCTTAGGAACGCTTGGAACAGTCTGAATCTTTATCAAAAATTTTGCAGCACATGCCAAACCATTGGTTCAGCTCACACAGAAAGGAGTTGGGTTTGAATTTACAGAAGATCACCTGATGGCAATGGAAAAACTCAAAATGTTCGTGCAAAACTGCACAGCAATCAAAGCAATCAATTATACAATGGATTGAGAAGTCACATTAGCCATTGACTCCTCATAGATGGCAGTTGGGTTCATTTTGTCACAAAAAGGGGAAGATGGGAAAAGGTACCCATCAAGATATGGATCAATCACATGGAGTGAGGTAGAACAAAGATATTCTCAAGCCAAACTCGAACTATACAGCTTGTTTCAAGCACTCAAGGCAGTCAAGATAAATATTATCGGAGTTAAAAATTTTGTGGTCAAAGTCGACACAAAATATATCAAGGGAATGATCAACAATCCCGATATACAACCCAGCGTGACCATAAATAGATGGATCGCCAGAATTCTGCTCTTCAATTTCAAACTCAGACATATATCAGCAAAAGACCATGCACTGGCAGACAGGTTCATGCAGACCCAAGGCGCCAGAAGATCCCAGTGATGAGGATGATGGGGACGATTGGATAGACAATGCATATGCATTTGGCGTGGAGTGCCTGAATGGACCAATAATAGGTTCTTCCCACAACAATATCAATGACCATCTCAGCAATTGCCCATCGACCGATGATGACACCATGCTAAAAGTATTGATGCTAAATCAAGAAGTGCTAAAAATACCAATATTGGACAAATCTGTAAAAAGGGACAAACAAATAGCTGAGATCAAGCGGTTCCTTGAAGAACCGGAAAGAAGAGCAGACCTAACAGAACAAGAATTCCATCAATTTATGAATTCTTCGTAATGAATAATAAGCTGTGGAAAAAAGATAAGATGGGAAATCATAAACTGGTTATTAATGAAGAAAAGAGGCTCAAATTAATTTGCCAAGCACATGACGAGTTAGGACATAAAGGGATTTTCACGGTGCAAACAAGACTGGGCAAAAGATTCTGGTGGCTGAATATGGATGATGATGTCAGGTGGTTCATCAGAACGTGCCACGAATGTCAAGTACAAATGGTGAAGAAAATAATTATATCTCTGACAGTGCCTAAACTGGCCAGGCTATTCCAAAATGTTTACATTGACACAATGCTCATGCCGAAGGCGAACGGATACCGCTACATAATTCATGCAAGATGTTCACTTACATCATATCCGGAGTGGACAATGGTCAAAAAAATGAGAATTTCAAGACTATTGCTAAACTCATCTATGAAACACTACTGTGCCAATGGGAGACACTCAAATCTATTGTAATGGATAACACACCGCAATACATACAGGCAGCCAAATTTCTATCTCAGAAGCACCACATCAATCACATCAAACTCTCACCGTATAATTCACAAGCTCAAGGTCTGATCAAAAGAAGACATTATGATGTCAGAGAAGCATTGATTAAAGCCACAGACAGAGATGGGTCAAAATGGCCGAGCATCACACCATCAGTCTTCTGGGGATACAGAAGTCAACAGAGTATTTGCCATACTATTTAGCACACAGAGTAGAGCCTTTGTTGCCATTTGATCTGGTGGAAGCTACTTACTTGGCACTGAAAATGGATGCGATTATTTCCACCAAGGATTTAATTGCTCAAAGGGCAAAAATGCTACAGAAGCAACCCCAAGATCTGCTGCAGGTTTGCGAACAAGTGCTTAAGTCTCGTTGGGAAGCAGTCAAACAACTTGAAAAATCCATGAAAAACAAGATCCATGACTTTGATCACAAGCCAGGATTGCTTGTTATTGTTAGAAATTCCCAATTGACAAAACCCTATCAGACAAGACTAAACCCCACTATCTCAGCCCCATGGTGGTGATTAGATGCACAAAAGGCAGATCATATATTTTAGGAGAACTCGACAGTACCTTATCCAAACTTAGATTCACGGCATTTCGGATCATGTCATATCAACTGAGAAACATCAAAGCCATCCCAGTTACCAAACTACTGGAAATACCTGATGAAGAACTGGAAAAGCTTACACATGATTCTGGAAATTCACAGGATGTAGAGGATGAAGAAGAATTATGATTCTTACAACTTCAATTCACAAGAAACGAGGAAATACCGAAGGAATCAACATTTGTACAATAAAATATCTTGTTGAATTTAAGTGGTCGACGTTGAAGTATACGCATCTTCTAAGACAGTTACAAATATATGAGAGTGGTATAGAAGAGGGAGGAGCCAGTATATTGGTTCAAGTCGATGGGGATCCAGTCCCACCGACTTACTACATATATACTACAAAGCATGGCTATGCTTATCTATGCTAATATTGCCATTGGCCAGATATCCTTATCTACTCTGTGTACAACTATGTGATGTGATCGGTTTGTATCTAAAAATATTTCCAACACTTCTCCTTGAATCGTATCACGGTCGAGGTTGGTGATACCAAAGCGTGGACCAACTTCTACTACTAATATTCAAACTGCGGCGCAACGGTACTCCTCATGGTCGAAGGGCCTCCCTGAGCGGATGCTGTGGTTGGTCGAGCGGTTGTGGTTTCTTGTGCTGTGCTTGTCTGATTTGTTGCGTGTCAATTGTTGTTTTCTTCTCATCAATTCTTTGGTGTCGGCAGCAAGAGCGCCCAATGAGCTAGATTGTCGAGGTGGAATAATGGGGTCCTGCAAGTAGTTGAGGTGGTGACCCCACAGGAAGCTTGGGTTGGAGACTGGGAGGGCGCAAGAGTATCTCTGTTGCTGATCCTTTCTTGCTTTAATATTGTTAGCGACCCATTTCTTACTTGCAGCGGGGTCCTTGGTGCAACATTCTTCTTTGTTGTGACCAGTCGCATGGCATCGCTGGCATCTTCCTGTTTTCTTGGGGGTGGTAGCAGAGGCCGTGGTGTGGGAAGAGGTCGCTTTCGGGTCCATGTGTGTAGGATTTGCCTGAGCGAGTTCTTCGAGAGTCTCGAGACATTCTTCAATGGACGAGACGAGTCCTGTGAGGGCTGTTAGAGAGTTGCCTAAGTACATCTCTAGCATAGTGATTAGTCCGACGACCCAGTTGTAGATAGATCTACCCAGAATGGTAGGCTGTTCCATAAAATCGGTTCATACTTAAAAATATTTCCAACATATCTATACATCATTCATCAATTGTCAATCACAATCGGTCTTTTGGGAGTTCCAAACATGGCATATTCCATTATTTCCTGATACCATCGATCAAACCCTAACCAATCACGTTGATGATCGCTCATCATTTCACACATGTATGCAACAGCATCAGCAAGATATTTGTGCAGTGCAGGGTATTCAGTTCCCATAGTAACAGATTCCTGAACAACACTGATGTCGAGATTGTTGAGATCAAGAACAACACCAAACGATCTGGTGCACTCTGCAAGATTGCGAAGATATTTCTGGAAAGGGTCCCAAAAGCAATCAATTAAAAAAGAAGGAAAATGAAGTAAAATCACCATCTCCACCACATACTTCTGGAACTCTTTGACATCACCCGGGTGACTAATGATATTAATAGATCAAAGGCGGACATGTGATTTCTGGACGTGCCACTGATCAAAGGTCACTCATTGTAAGAGGGTGTAATGGGCATTTGTCACAAGTTTGATTATCATTGTGAGAGTGGAAATAATTGGGTAAAAACAAGGAAGGATAGTAGGAAAGATCCTGAGGATTTGGTTGACTGGGAAGTCAAAATTTATAGTTTCCTGGAGGTGTAAGGAGCATACAAATTAAGGACATAAAAACAAGCAATTTACAAAGCGCCATTCCATATTCAGCACCCTTTCAAATTTTCACACATCACACATGCACATCAAATCCCAAACAGCGCAAGCCCAAGCCACTCTGCATCAAAACCATCCAGCCATCAATTTTCATAAATCACATGGCAATTGCTGACACCCCATGACCAAAGACACAGCCACTGGATCTCAAAAAACAAAAGAAATCTAAAAAATAGATATGGAAACTGCATGCTACCCAGGGGCTTAGTCTTTTTCCTCTCTTAATTTCGCTTTTCTCACAGATCACATCTGTCATGGTCCATGCTCAGTCATGTTCTTTCTGAAGAACAATCAAAGGACGGCTCCAACAGAGTCTCTGATGATGGCCAACTCACCATTGTCCAGTGCCACCATTACCACCGGCCACCCTCGTCGGACTTATATCGGAGCTCTGTTGGAATACTTCCTCCACTCCGATACCACCAACAAACCTGCATTCCTATCATTGCCATTACCAACCAGTACCATGTGCTATCTACCACAACAACCAGAGCCCCACCATGCTCCACACACGTTCCATGTTCCAGGCCAATCATATCGCGCATGCACCAGTTCTTGAGGTCATAGGTCTTGGTCACCACAAGGACTTGCAAGGATTTGAGTCAGCACCCTTTGGCACCCTTCAGAGTACAAGTCTTTTCATTATATGTTCCATTCTACAACCATATGCTCTCCTAACTATATCCTTATATGTTCATGTCCTTATCTGTATAAATACTTGAGTTGTAGTATGTATTTTGCTAGTTCAAAAATCAACTTAGCAACCTTACTTCTCTTAACTTGCTCTTGTCTGCCTTAAGCTTCTTCTTGGCTCAACTCCAGACTCTCCTACTCCGTCCAGACCTCCGAAATTTGAGGCAACCATCAAGAGAGCAGCGCAACCTACAAGTTGAAGCCAACGCCTCACACAACTTCGGACCCGACATCTCCGTCCGAATTCTGAGCTTAACACATCCATACTCATCTGCTACAGCATTTTCTATGTGAGTTTTGATGTTTTATGCAAAGAATCACATAATTGGTCATGTTACTACTACCATATATGGTAATGCGTGTGCTTGCACTACAGTCATGGACAACCAAAGCCCACAAATCGGTTATCTGGGTGGAAAGTTAATGTATCAATGAGATTTTTTCAGAATTGAGCTTCAATTCTAAAAGATGTCGAAAAAGGCATCTCCAAAGTTTTTCCCACAAGTGGTTAGAAAGCACCAAATTTTTGGGCTTGAAAGAGCATATATTTATTCCAAAATTGATGGCAATCAATTAAGGACTGCATCCAAATGCATCATTGCAGTTCTCAAAACACTGCAGTGCCCCTTCTGCTTCTGTACTGCCCATTGAGCAGCATTGCTGGTCAGTCCCATGCAATAGGCTGACATCCACCACCACGAGTGGTGGATGAATTGCCATATCACTTCGACTGGACATAAATAGAGGGCCTCTAAGGTGATCTTTGGCTTGTTGGAAGGTATTCTTGTCTACCTGTCTGTACCAATATTTAGCCCATCCCCAATACTGTAGAAGTAGATGACATAAAATAAGTTGATTTTTTCGCATAAGGGCCACATACCAACCCTTATTTCTGTACTTTCTTGGATTCACCCCCAGTTTTTCTTCTTCAACAATCTTGTCAAGGAAGTCCTCTTCATTCTTGCTATCAATATCACCCTCTGACTCCTCATCATTCCACATTGGTTTATTGCTGTCAAATGGCAGGTTGTGTTACAACTTTGAACAATTCAGACTTTACAGTTGTGATTGTAACAGTCGGTCTTGCATCTGGGTCCTTAAAGGCTGAGCCTAAAGAGTGCTTAACTGGTTAAGGTCAAGTATTGTCTAAAGGTTTGAGAGCACAGAGCATAAAGCAGATGGCTAATACTAATAAAGATTGTCTAAAGAGTACAATCATCTATGCTAGGTATATATACTAAAGTAAACATGTAAGCAGCAAGGCGAACATGTGTAAGTCATAAGTAAAACATGCTGCAAGCATGAGATGTGCAGCATCGGAAATGAATGGCGTGTGTAAGCCATGTGTAACACATGTCTAAAGCATGTAATATCCAAAGTATGCGTCTAGCACATGTCGAAGAATATGTATGGAAACATAAGATCATCTGTTAGATAAGATCATCTGTCAGATAAGATATGATCGAGAGATAAGATCAAGAGATGTGATCAAAAGATCAGATAAGATCAAGATCAAGAGATCAAGAGATCATTGTTCCTATAAGATGAGGTTCAAGGTATGGTTCAAAGAAAAAGAGTGTGTGAAGGAATAAAAATTGTAACAGGTTGGGTGTCCACTCTTCATCATTGGCATCATTATTGATCTGAGGATCAGGTGACACCAGGGGTGCAGCAGTGTCCAAAGTACAACTTGTTTGTATGAGAAGAATCTGTCATCAACTTTGGCTGGTTCTTGAGACCAGAAATGTTGCATCTGTGTTTCTTTTTCGGAGGCATTGTGGATATGTCGGTATTCTGGGTCCAAGTTAAAAAATTTATTGTGAGCCTGCTGCCCAATGAAATTTTTTGAAACATGGTGAACATGCTCTGTCTATCGAAAGGAAGTGATTGCGCACTTTTTCAGATTTTTCCTATAACTTCTAAGGATTTTCGCCAAGTTTTCAGGGTACATTTCCTTATATGTCCATTTTCTCAAGAACGGCTTGATGAATCATATTGAAATTTTGTCACAAGCTTTGCCTAACTAGTGCGCATCAATTCCGGTAATAAAAAAATAAAAATCTATGATGGCCAAAATTATTGGTGGGCTTTGGCTGTCCATGACTATAGTCTTCAGCAATCCTACAGTATCTGACCATGCTCCTCTTGTGTCCATTGGCTTGCCCCACACTGCACATGCTTCTAGATTACCTGATAGCACCAGTATTGCCTAGCCATCACCTTTTCACCATTTCTGAACTGCCTACCATGTTATTCTGTTTGTTTTCATGCACCTGCTGACACATCACATGCATGGGCTTTCTCTTGGATCCCCCTCTCTTTTCCATTATATTTCAACCACTTACTCATTCCTGCTTAGATAACCTAGTGTTCCATGTGCCTGCCTTGCATTTCTGATGCAAACACACAGTCATATGATTTATTTTTGCATCTTATGACTACTTCTACTCCTTTCTCATTTATTTACACTTTATTCCTTTATTGTTTCCACATGTCATTCGCATTTAGAGCACATGTGATCAGTTTGATCCTGTGTCTGTTAGGGCAACTGCAGCTGTGACTTAGTCGAGATCTAGCAGGGGATCTTAAACAATATATACACATAAAATACGACAGGAAAGTGCACCTAGCAGGGGATCCTAAAAGAAAAGGATAAAGCCCTGCTAAGGTGGAGTGCATGTCTATATACCAAAAATCAGAGTTGAAATAATATAATGATGAAAAAAATGAAGAATGGTGAAAAAGTGATAGGAATGCAAAAGTAGCTATGTCATGTGTCTGTTGGACTCTGCTATCGGAGCCACAAGTGCACTCCATCTTGAGCTAGTGATGATGAGGAGGGATGTACAGAGGTGACGGAGCATTATTGGAGGAAACGTTGGACGAAGTGGAGTGTTGTCTCCTATATTCCTTTTTTTTTAGTATAAAAAGATGCATGTATCTCCTCTACAGAACAACAAGAAGGAGTATCCATCTTCACTGTCCACACTTAAGACATTGTTTTAGTCTCATTTCAATATCACATTCATTCCACTTCACTCATTGCCCTTCATCATATTATATTGCCTATTTCCATTAGCACATGCATCTCATTGTGCTTGAGCACCTTTTGCTGCCCTTCAAATAACATATCATTCTTTACCATGGTCAGACAGATTCAGCCTATTTCAGTGTCTATGCCATGCAAACCCCAGATTCACCTATTTCACACTCTAGTTGGACACTTTCAGCCTCTGCAGTCGTGCTGCAGTTTGTTGTGTGTTTTTATTCAGTGCACTGCACCCATTATAATTCCATCAGTTTATTAATGGTATATGAAGGGGAAGGAGTGGGGATGATCCTGGGGTTGGAACTAATAAGGGAAGAAAGACAAGTGGGAGGTATGGCAAAGATGGGAGTTGACAATGTAGCAGCAATCATCACAACACATGCAATCAAGCCAGAACCAAGTCACCATAAATGGGACTGATTCCATCAAAGTGTCAACATGGTGTATAACAAATACAAAATATGGACTTACTAGTGAAATGAGTGCCTGGGCATGTGAACATAGGAGGGAATGAGAAAGCAGACAAAGAGGCAAAGAAGGTGGTGCAAGAAGGTTCAAGCCCAATATGAAGGTTACCAGCACCATTGAGAAAGACCTTGCCACACAGCAAGTCCATAGTACAACAGGAATGCCATCATAAAATCAACTGACTAGCTGATGAACTCTGGGCCAAATCACCACATTACAACAAAATGAAACAAATAGATGTGACACTAACCTACAAAAAGTTCACAAAATTGACTTGCAACATAAAACACAACCATGCAAGTCTACTAATTCAACTACAGTCAGGACATGTACCCCTTAATGCAATAGTGAAAGCCGATTCACCAATTGTCCCAAGCTGCCAACAACACAAAGAAACAATAACACACTATATTTTACACTGCAAAACACACAACAATCCTAGACAAGGACTATTCCACAAAGCCAGTAGAGACACCATAAACATAAGCAAGCTACTGTCAACCCCAAGGTTGTTCCCAAATCTAGTATGGTTCATCAGACGAAGCAGACACTTGAAGACCACACCAGAGAAGACCATAATCAGGAGATAGAATTTCAAACCCAATAATAACACAACAATCATCTTATTTTAAAGCAATACATCAACATGTATTTTATTTCTTGCAGTCTATCCATTTTGAGCAGTACTATGTGTTGCACTTAGCAGTTGAGAAGCACAACACAGAAGTTGGAAATTAGAAGTAGTTACAGTATACATAGTTTATGTCTACCATATGGCTTGTGACAATGGACAATAAACATTGAGATAAAAAAATTAAAAAAAAGTTCTAGTTCACACCACCACCTTGAGCTGTTGTGTGTCAATGCTTGAGATGCTAGGTAGCAACCTCATATACCTCTGTTTTCCTAAATGGAAAGTTGAGGAGGAACCATATGAGTGGGCATAGTAATTTGAACAAAATATGATACTACAGTATATCATGACAGACCATATGCATAGAGCAGCCTCAAGCTCTCCAAATAGTATTTTAGATGGAAATGCAGGGATTGATGAAGCAATATATAAATTCTAAGAAAGGAATAAAATCAGAAAATTTTCTTTGCTATAGCCAGAAAATACTGTACTTACAGAATTCTGGAACTGTTATGACTTCGACCGATTTAGGCTTTACAGCCGTGACCAGAGCCAGTCAGTATCTGATAATGCCCAAGCATATGTCCAAGGAGCTAGCTGAGCCCATGAATATCAACTGGAAGACGTCCAACAGGTTTGAGAATGGATAAGCCAACAAGCAATATCACTATTAACAAAGTTAAAGACAAGCTAAAGAGTACAAGTAATCTAGCTACAGTTATATACTCATGTCCATGTGTTGTCCTCAAGGCAAACACATGTAAAACATATGGTAAAAGCATGTTGTACAGCAACATGTGTAGAATGCATGTTGATTGTCAATGAAAGACATGAGTCAAAGGCATGTCAAATGCATGTAAGTAATAATGTAAAGTTGATATAAAGAAACATATCTTGGATCATTATCTGATGATAAGATCAAGAGATCAAGATAAGATCGTAGATCATCGAGATAAGATTGATATGATCAAGAGATCAAGAGATCTTCATGTCTATAAGATAAGATCAAGTAAAGTTCAAGTGTTCAAAGTAAAAGTAAAAGTAAAAGTAAAAGTAAAAAGAGTGTCATAATAGGAACATTACAGTGGAGACTTCATGGTTGTCAAGCACCAATATGAACAAATGCAATCCAGTCTGCCAATGGTGCACCTTCTTTCCTCAGTTCCTGAATAGCCAGGTTGAGTGCCTTTGCCGAATCTCTGAAATCTGCCATATTCCCCAGTTTGCGGAACATGTGCTTGTAAAATGCCTTTGAAATAATTGGTCCAGCTTTGTCTGCTGTTGCCCACAAAGTCCCTACCACACTTCGGAACCCACAGAACTGCAAAGCAGCTGCTAGATGAATAGTTTCATCTGGTGTGTTGGGATCTCCTGCAGCAGTATGGCATGCTGCTAGAAATGCCAATTCTGCATTTGGAAGTCTGGCCTGTATCACATCGAGCAGAGTAAGGTGACTGTCACCATGAAGTTCAAATGATACATGGAATGGTTGGGAATTGTCTCCCATATGGCCATGGCAAGCAAAGTGAGTCCAGGAGTGTTGCTGGAGACTATGAAGGACTCTGTCACAACTTGCATCTGCACCAACCATGACATTCACAAAGCCACCAAGTTGTTGAATGTTATCAATTTCATCCTGAACATTTGACAGTGATTCACTAGGTTGGCCAATGCAAAGTAGATTGGGGATAGTGGGTTGGCCAATCATGTTAGATCTTGCACTGATTAGTGCAGATACAGTTGGAATATAAGAAGATGTATAGATGTCAGAGAGATTTCTTGTCTTGGGTTGGTATAGACCTGCAGCATGGAGGGGTAGAGCACACAATCTAGATGTTGGGCACCACCAGATACGGCTCTTCAGCAGTACTGCCAACTGAGTCAGGCAATCACACACTGGAGAGATAATATGTTTCCACAGATCATGCAATATTGGAAGAATAAGTTTTGAGGACCTGGTGACAGCCAGAGCACATGCAAGCTGCTCATCTAAGTCTATAAGATGCTTAGGTGTTGCTTTGGGCAGGGCCACAAGAATTGGAGGTTTGTTGATGTGAATGATTATGGCATCAGAGCAGTGATCACTGATATTGATGAGAATAACAGGGCCCTCCACAGCAGCCATTTGAAGGTTGAGGAATGGAACAGCTTGTAAAAAGTTGCCAAAACCCTCAATTTTTCGAATTTGTCCTATTAGCTTCTCCCATTCTTCTGAAAGGATACAATTTCTCTGCATTTGAAGCTCCAAATGAGAAAGTGATATGGGCCTCTCATGATCCAGTGGCTGAGATTCAGATGACAATACAAGATGTTCAAGCTGAACACTTAATGTCTCAAAGTCATCAGCAAGCTGCCCATTAACCTGACAAAGCTGGTCAAGTGGATATCTGTACCCCTTCATCTTTGACCAGAGTATGGCTCTGCCCTGCTCAAGTAATTCAACTGCTACCTTGAGCTCATTTGCATTGATTGCAGCAGAGGCAGCAACAGAGGCAAGTGATTTTGGTATGTGGGCAGTGGCAAGAAACCTTTGCTGGGATTCAACATTGGGATATGAAATCAAGCATCGGTCAAGAAGATGAAATGACATGGAGTAAGCATAAAAGATAGAGCCATGGTGATAACATTGTGCAACACCTGCCCAATGTATAGCAACAGCAAGCTTGTACCTGGAGCTTGCAGCCAAGTCATTTACTGCCTGTTCATACAGTGCAAAGCATTCATCAAGATATTCTGCCTGACCACATTGCTTATAACAAGTAAGAAATGCATTGGCAAGATTGTTGAGGGATCTGGAACGATTTGGATGGCCAGGAGGATGGAGGATGAGGGCTTTACAGTGATATGTGATTGTCTCTTCAAGATCATCCATTCTACCTGACTCCTGATAGCGAGTATGGATAGCAATGGCAAGGTTGTTGAGGGAATCAGAATGATTTGGATGGCCAGGAGGACGGAGTGTGAGTGCTTTGTGGTGGCATCTGATCACCTCTTCAAGATCCTCCATCCTGCCAGACTGCTCATAGCAAGCAAGAACCGCATTGGCAAGATTGTTGATGGAATCAGAACGATCTGGATGGCCAGGAGGACAGAGAATAAGTGCTTTGTGGTGGCATCTGATCGTCTCTTCGAGATCCTCCATCTTACCCAACTGGCCATAGCGAGTAAGGATAGCAGTGGCAAGGTTGTTGAGAGACAAGGAACAATTTGGATGGCCAGGAGGGTAAAGGATGAGTGCTTCGCAGTGATATGTGATCCCATCTTCAAGATCCTCCATCCTACCCAACTGCCGATAGCGAGTAAGAACTGCATTGGCAAGATTATTGAGGCAATCGGAATGATGTGCATGGCCAGGAGGACAGAGAGTGAGTGCTTCACGATTGCATCTGATCATCTCTTTGAAATCCTCCATCCTGCCAGATTGTTGATAGCAAGAAAGGAAAGCAGAGGCAAGGTTGTTGAGGGAGTCAGAAAGATCTGGATGACCGGGAGGACGGAAAGTGAGTGTTTCGTGGTAGCATCTGATCACCTCTTCAAGATCCTCCATTCTGCCAGACTGCTCATAGCAAGCAAGAACTGCATTGGCAAGATTGTTGAGAAAATCAGGATGATATGGATGGCCAGGAGGACTGAGGGTGAGTGCTTCATGGCAGTATCTGATCGTCTCTTCGAGATCCTCCATCCTACCTGACTGTCGATAGCGAGTAAGATAGCGGTGGCGAGGTTGGCAAGGGAACTGGAACGATTTGGATGGCCAGGAGCACGGAGAGTAAGTGCTTCACTGTGGTATATGATTGTCTCTTCGAGATCCTCCATCCTACCTGACTGCCGATAGCGATCAAGGATAGCAGTGGCAAGATTGTTGAGGGAATTGGAACGATTGGGATGGCCAGGAGGACGTAAAGTGAGTGTTTCGTGGTAGCATCCAATCACCTCTTCGAGATTGTCCATTGTGCCTGATTGCTGATAGCGAGTAAGAACTGCACTGGCAAGATTATTGAGAGAATCGGAACGACCCGGATGGCCAGGAGGACGGAGAGTGAGTGCTTCACTGTGGTATGTGATCACTTCTTCGAGATCCTCTATTTCACCCGACCGCTGATAACGGGTAAGGATCACATTGGCAAGATTGTTGAGAGAATTGGAACGATTGGGATGGCAAGGAGGACAGAAAGTGAGTGTTTCGTGGTAGCATCCGACCACCTCTTCGAGATCGTCCATTGTGCCCGATTGCTGATAGCGAGTAAGAACTGCACTGGCAAGATTATTGAGAGAATCGGAACGACTCGGATGGCCAGGAGGACGGAGAGTGAGTGCTTCACTGTGGTATGTGATCACCTCTTTGAGATCCTCCATCTTGCCAGACTGTTCATAGCGGGTAAGGATCGCATTGGCAAGATTGTTGAGAGAATCGGAACGATTTGGATGGCCAGGAGGACAGAGAGTGAGTGCTTCACTATGGTGTGTGATCGTCTCCTCGAGATCCTCCATCCTACCCGACTGCTGATAGCGAGTACAGATGGAAATGGCAAGATTGTTGAGGAAACTGAAACGATTTGGGTGGCCAAGAGGACACAGAGTAAGAGCCTGGCAGTGATATCTGATCGTCTCTTCAAGGTCCTCTATCCTGCCTGACTGCCGGTAGTGAGTAAGAACTGCATTGGCAAGATTGTTGAGGGAATCAGAATGATTTGGATGGCCAGGAGGGCGGAGAATGGGTGCTTCATTGTGGTATGTGATCACCTCTTCGAGATCCTCCATCCTGCCAGACTGTTCATAGTGAATAAAAACCGCAATGGCAAAATTGTGGAGGGAGTTGGATCGGTCTGGATGGCCAGGAGGATGGAGAGTCAGTGCTTCATGGTGGCATCTGGTTCCCTCTTCAAGATCCTCCATCCTGCCTGAATGCTGATAGCGAGTAAGAACTGCATTGGCAAGACTGTTGAGGGAATCAGAACGATTTGGATGGCCAGGAGGACAGAGAGTGAGTGCTTCACTGTCGTACATGATCGTCTCCTCGAGATCCTCCATTTTACCTGGCTGCCGATAGCGAGTAATGATAGCAGTGGCGAGGTTGTTAAGGGAATGAGCACGATTTGGATGGCCAGGAGGACAGAGACTGAATGCTTCGTGGTGGTATCTGATCACCTCTTCGAGATCCTCCATCTTACCCGACTGCTGATAGCGAGTGAGAACCGCAATGGCAAGATTGTTGAGGAAATCGGAATGATTCGGGTGGCCAACAAGACACAGAGTAAGAGCCTCGTGGTGGTATGTGATTGTTTCTTCAAGATCCTCCATCCTACCCAACTGTTGATAGCGATTAAGGATAGCAGTCGCAAGATTGTTGAGGGAATTGATACGATCGGGATGGCCAAAAGGACAGAAGGTGAGTGCTTCACTGTGGTATGTGATCACCTCTTCGAGATCCTCCATCTTGCCAGACTGCTCATAGCGAGTAAGAATAGCCATGGCGAGGTTGTTAAGGGAATGAGAACGGTTTGGATGGCCAGGAGGATGGAGACTGAGTGCTTCGTGGTGGCATTTGATCGCGTCTTCGAGATCCTCCATCCTACCCGACTGTTCATAGCGAGTAAGAATCGCGTTGGCAAGGTTGTTGAGGGAATTGGAACGATCTAGATGGCTGGAAGGACGGAAAGTGAGCGCTTCGTGGTGGCATTTGATCACCTCCTCGAGATCCTCCATCCTGCCTGACTGCCCATAGCGAGTAAGAACTGCATTGGCAAGATTGTTGAGGGAATAGGAATGATCTGGATGGCCAGGAGGACGTAGAGCCAGTGCTTCACAGTGATGCGTGATCGCCTCTTCCAGAACATCCATTCTGAACAACTGCTGACAGCGAGCAAGGATAGCAGTGGCAACATTGGTGAGGGAAGCGGCACGATCTGGGTTGCCAGGAGGACAGAGGCTGAGCACTTCACGGTGGTATGTGATCACCTCTTCCAGATTTCCATTTTGGCCAACTGATCTCACTTAATATTCCAGGCGGTGAGGCTAATATCTCACTGAATCTAGTAATTTATTTGATTTTGTTGTTGCCTTTGGGGGCTCGGAGGGTTTGCCAGACGTGGTTTGACCCTTTATCACCGCGTTCACAGAGGC
>Ga0193743_1001629_pt1 | contig 16572 bp, 12 predicted proteins | sample L2c2metaG_FD_143038 | JGI IMG/M metagenome (GOLD analysis project Ga0193743, IMG submission 143038) | Soil microbial communities from a riparian zone of the East river system, Colorado, United States - L2c2 | ecosystem: Environmental > Terrestrial > Soil > Riparian zone | place: USA: East River...
GTGCGCTCCGCGCCACGCTGGACGGCGAGGTCGCCTTCGACGACTACAGCCGCCACCTCTTCTCCCGCGACGCAAGCATGTACTCGATCATGCCCCTCGGGGTCGCGTTCCCACGGCACGCCGACGACGTCGCCGCGGCGGTGAAGGCCGCCGGTGAGCTCGGCGTGCCGATCGTGCCCCGGGGTGCGGGAACGAGCCTGGCCGGCCAGACGGTGGGGCCCGGTCTGGTGCTCGACCTGTCCCGGCACATGAACCGGATCGTCGGGATCGACCCGGTGGCGCGCACCGCGCTGGTGGAGGTCGGCGTCGTGCAGGATCAGCTCAACCGGGCGGCCGGCGCGCACGGGCTGATGTTCGGCCCGGACACCTCCACCAGCAACCGGGCCACGATCGGCGGGATGATCGGCAACAATTCCGCGGGAAGCGGCTCGCTGACCTACGGCATGACGCTCGACCACGTGCGGGCACTGGACGTGGTTCTCGCCGACGGCTCGCGCGCCCGGTTCGAACCCGTCGACGAGGCGGAGCGGAAACACCGGGCGACGCCCGCGACGCTGGAGGGCCGGATCTACCAGGCGCTCCCGGAACTGATCACCGCCAAAGAAGACATCATCACGGCCGGAATGCCGGCGTTCTGGCGTCGCGCCTGTGGCTACCGGCTCGACCGGCTGGTGGGCTTCGGGCGGGAGAACCCGTTCGATCTCGCCAAGTTCGTGGTGGGAGCGGAGGGCACGCTCGTCGTCGTCACGCACGCTCTGGTGGACCTGGTGCCCAAGCCCGCGCGCACGGTTTACGCCGTCGGCCACTTCACCGACACCATGAGCGCCATCTCAGCCACCACCGACGCGTTGAGCTGCGAACCGCACCAGGTCGAGATGATGGACCGCACGATCCTGGAGCTGTCCCGGCAGAAGATCGAGTACGCCGAGCTGGGGAACATCCTCGTCGGCGATCCGGGCGCACTGTTGTTCGTCTCTTTCACCGGTGACGACGAGGCGGAGCTGATCGCCAAGCTGGACCGGCTCGATGCGCTCTGGCGGCAGAACGGGCGCGGCTACCATACGCTGCGCGCGGTCAGCCCCGCCGATCAAGAAGCGTTGCTGAAGGTCCGCAAGTCCAGCCTGGGCCTGCTGATGGCCGCGGGCGAGGGCACCCGCCGCCCGCTCGCCTTCGTGGAGGACACCGCCGTGGACCCGGCCCACCTGGCCGAGTACACCAGGCGATTCAAGGAGATTCTCGATCATCACCAGCTTGAGGCGGGGTTCTACGGCCACTGCTCGGTGGGCTGCCTGCACATCCGCCCCTTCGTCGACCTGACCAAACCCGACGAGGTCGCCACGATGCGCACGGTCGCCGAAGCCGTCAAGGATCTGGTTGCCGAGTACGGCGGGGTGAACTCCAGCGAACACGGAGACGGCCTGGCCCGCAGCGAGTTCAACCGGGAGATCTTCGGCGACGACCTGTACGAGGTGATGCGCGAGGTCAAGCGCATCTTCGATCCCGGCAACGTGATGAACCCGGGCAAGATCGTCGACGCACCGTCGATGACCGAGAACCTGCGCGACCGCGACGCCCTGCCGCCCGCCCCGCCGCTGGAAACGACGCTGCGGTTCGAGGTGGTCGGCGGCATGCGCGGGGCCGCGGATAGGTGCATGAACATCGGCGCGTGCCGGAAGTCCACCGCGGGCGTCATGTGCCCGTCCTATATCGCGACCAAGAACGAGGAGCACTCCACCCGCGGCCGGGCCAACGCGCTGGTGAAGGCACTGTCCGAACCGGAACCGCACGCCGCGCTGGGCGGAGAGCGGCTGCACGAGATCCTCGATCTGTGCCTGATGTGCAAGGCGTGCAAGAGCGAGTGCCCGATGAGCGTGGACATGGGCTCGCTGAAGGCCGAGACGCTCGCGCATCACCACGAGATCCACGGAGTCCCACTGCGGTCGCGTGTCTTCGGTTCGATCCGCACGCTCAACCGGATCGGCTCGGCGACCGCCCCGCTGTCGAACTTGCCCGGCCGGATCGGATCCCTGCGCCGGATCGCCGAGCGCGTTCTCGGCATCACGGCGGCCCGCCCGCTGCCGACGTTCCAGCGGGTCAGCCTGGTCCGGTGGTTCAGCCGTCATCGGCCGTCCTCGGCCCGGATCCGGCTGCCTCTGGGCACGGTCAACTGGCTCGCCGACTCGTTCACCACCTTCACCGAGCCGCATATCGGCCAGGCCTCCATCGAGCTGCTGGAGCAGTCTGGCTGGCGGGTCGAGCTCGCGAGTGGTGGCTGCTGCGGCCGGTCGAGCCTGTCCAAAGGACTGCTGGACGACGCGAAGAAGAAGGCGTCGGCGCTAGTCAACTCGCTGACGACGGACACCGAGCCGGGCTCACCGATCGTCGGCTGTGAGCCGTCGTGCGTGTTCATGCTGCGGGACGAGCACGCCGCGCTGCTGCCCGACTCGATGTGGGTGCGTGCGGTCGCGAGCCGGGTCAGGCAAGTCGAGGAACTCCTCGTCGAGGCGATCGACGCGGGTCGGCTGACCCTGCGCGCGGACTCCTGGCTCGTCGGGCGGCGGATCGTGTACCACGGTCACTGCCACCAGAAGGCCGAAGTCGGCACGGCGGCCACGATCGCCTTGCTGCGCCGGATTCCGGGTGCGCACGTCGTGGAGATCGACGCGGGCTGCTGCGGGATGGCCGGCTCGTTCGGTTTCGAGTCGGAGCACTACGAGATGTCCATGACCGTCGGCGGGGACCGGCTGTTCCCGGCGTTGGCGGCGGAACCGGACGACACGATCGTGGCCGCAACCGGTGTGTCGTGCCGGCAGCAGATCTTCCACGGAGCAGGGCGCACCGCGTGGCATCCGGTCGAGTTGGTGCGCGAGGCGCTGGCCGGCCGGGTCCAGGAGTAGGAGACAGCATGCGCATCGTTCGCTATTGCGTCGAAGGCCGGGCCGGCCGTGGCGCCGTCGTCGGAGATCTGGTGCACCAGCTGCCTGGCGGGAATGCCGACCCGGGGCCGCCCGGCGGGGTGGTCGGGAAGCTGGCGGACCTTGCGTTGCTCCCGCCGTGCGATCCCCGCACGATCGTCTGCGCCGGCAGCAACTACGCCGGCCAGGTCGCGGAGAAGGGCCGGCCGTGGCCCACGCAGCCACCCCTGTTCCTCAAGGCTCCCAACGCGATCGTCGGCCCGGATGCGGACATACTGCGGCCGGCTGAGGTGCGGCGCCTGGAGTACGAGGGCGAGCTGGCCGTCGTCATCGGCCGCACCGCGCGGAACGTGCCGGCCAACTGCGCCACGGACGTCGTGCTCGGCTACACCTGCGCGAATGACGTCACCGCGCACGACTGGCGGGCCGATGGCCAGTGGACCCGCGCGAAGAGTGCGGACACCTTCTGCCCACTGGGCCCCTGGATCGAGACCGACGTACCCGATCCGTCCGCGCTGCGGATCACCACCCGGCTCGGCGGACAGGTTGTTCAAGAAGGATCGACCTCGGACATGATCTTCGGGGTGGGCGAACTGCTGGCCTTCGTCACGCGATGGATCACCCTCGAGCCCGGGGACGTGCTGCTCACCGGCAGCCCCGCCGGCGTAGGGCCGATGGTGCCCGGCGACGCCGTCGAGGTCGAGATCTCCGGCATCGGCACCCTCCGCAACACAGTGGTCGGCCCCGACAATGCCGACGAAACGGTGAAGGAACAGTGATGACGAGTTCGGAAATCGAGATCAGCGCCGAAGGCCATGTGCTCACGGTGACGTTCAATCGGCCGGATCAGCGCAACGCGATGACCTGGGCCATGTATGAGGCGCTCGAGCGGGCATGTGAACGCGCCGACTCCGACGACGCAGTCCGGGTCATGCTCCTGCGCGGGGCCGACAGCCGGGCGTTCATCGCCGGAACCGACATCAGCCAGTTCGCCGAGTTCTCCTCCGGGCAGCACGGGGTGGACTACGAGCGTCGGGTGACCCAGGTGCTCGACCGGCTGCAGGCCGTGTGCGTCCCCACCGTCGCTTCGATCGACGGCTACTGCGTCGGGGGCGGTCTCGGCATCGCCTGCGCGGTCGACCTCCGGATCGCGACACCTCGAGCGAAGTTCGGAGTTCCGATCGCACGCACCCTCGGGAACTGCCTCTCAGGGGCCGCCCTCGACCTGCTGGTCCGGCACTTCGGTCATTCCCGCACGACCGCCCTGTTGCTGACCGCCCAGCTGATGAGCGCTGACGAGGCTCATTCGGTGGGATTCCTCGCCGCGCTCGCGGACGATCTGGACAAGGCAACCGATACGGTCATCGAACGCATACTCGCCCAGGCACCCTTGAGCATGTGGGCCTCCAAAGAAAGCCTGCGCAGGCTTCGCCGTGACGGACGGCAAGCCGATTTCACCGATATCGTCGCCCGCGTCTACGGCTCCGCTGACTTCCAGAATGCGGTCACTGCGTTCATGGAGAAACGGGCGCCGAGCTGGAGCGGTCACCGCTCCTGGGCTACCAGCGACATCGAGAGCTCGTAGATCCCGTCCGTCGTGCAGCCAGCCCTGCTGGCACCAGAGCGTGTCCCGCGGATCATCCAGCCGGCTGCGCGGCGCCCAGGCGGCGCCTCGCGGCGTTGTCGTCGCGGCCGATACAACAGCGGTATCGGCCACTCCTCCGCCTTGCGATTGCCCGGGTGCGGGTGTCCCGCAGGGACACAGCACCTGGATCACCGCGCAGCCGGCATAGATCCACGGGAAACGCTCTAGTCGAGCTCTTCGGTGGCCAGCTCCTCGAACTCGGTGACGTTGTCCAGCTCGGTGCCCATTGCGATGTTGGTGATCCGCTCCAGGATGATTTCCACCACGACCGGCACCCGGTGCTCCGCCATCAGCCGTTGTGCCTCATCGAAGGCACCGGCGATCGCATCCGGCTCGGTGACCCGGATCGCCTTGCAGCCCAAGCCCTCGGCTACCCGGACGTGGTCCACGCCGTAGCCGCCGGTCTCGGGGGCGTTGATGTTCTCGAACGCCAGCTGCACCGCGTAGTCCATGTCGAACGCGCGCTGCGCCTGCCGGATCAGCCCGAGGTAGGCATTGTTCACCACGACGTGCAGGTAGGGCAGGTTGAACTGGGCGCCGACCGCCAACTCCTCGATCAGGAACTGGAAGTCGTAGTCGCCGGACAGCGCCACCACCGGAGTGTCCGGGTCGGCCGCGACCGCACCGAGCGCGGCCGGCAAGGTCCAGCCCAGTGGCCCGGCCTGACCACAGTTGATCCAACGCCTCGGTTCGAACACGTGCAGGAACTGCGCGGCGGCGATCTGGGAAAGCCCGATCGAGGTGACGTAGCGCACGCCGCGGCCGAAAGCCCGGTTCATCTCCTCGTACACCCGCTGCGGCTTGATCGGCTTGTTGTCGAAGTCAGTACGCCGGTGCATGGTCCGCTTGCGGTCCTGGCAGGCGGTGCGCCACGCCGACCAGTCCGGCAGCCGACCGTCGCCCTTGCGCGCATGCGCCACGTCGACCAGCAGTTCGAGCGCCGCGTGTGCGTCGGACACGATGCCGTAGTCCGGGGCGAACACCCGGCCGATCTGGGTCGGCTCGATGTCGATGTGCACGAACCGCCGGCCCTGCCGGTAGGTGTCCAGGCCACCGGTGTGCCGGTTCGCCCACCGGTTGCCGATGCCCAGCACCAGGTCCGACTCCAGCAGGGTGGCGTTGCCGTACCGGTGCGAGGTTTGCAGCCCGGCCATGCCGGCCATCAGCGGGTGGTCGTCCGGGATGGCGCCCCAACCCATCAGGGTGGGGATCACCGGCACCCCGGTGACCTCGGCCAGCGCGATCAACAGCTCGGCCGCGTCGGCGTTGATCACCCCGCCGCCGGCCACGATGACCGGACGCTCGGCGCTGGCCAGCAGGTCCATCGCCTTCTCCGCCTGAGCGCGGCTGGCAGTCGGTTTGTACACCGGCAGCGGCTGGTAGGTGTCCGGATCGAAGTCGATTTCGGACAGCTGCACGTCGATCGGGAGGTCGATGAGCACCGGGCCGGGACGGCCCGAGCGCATGAGGTGAAAGGCCTGCTGGAACGCGCCCGGCACCTGTGCCGGCTCCATCACAGTCATCGCCATCTTGGTCAGCGGCTTGGCGATAGCCGTGATGTCAACGGCCTGGAAGTCCTCCTTGTGCAGCCGTGACCTCGGCGCTTGCCCCGTGATGCACAGGATCGGGATCGAGTCGGCGGAAGCCGAGTACAACCCGGTGATCATGTCGGTGCCCGCCGGTCCCGAGGTGCCGATGCACACGCCGATGTTGCCGGCGCGCGTCCGGGTGTAGCCCTCAGCCATGTGCGAGGCAGCTTCGACGTGCCGGGCGAGCACGTGGCGGATGCCGCCGTGCGCCTTCATCGCCGAGTAGAACGGGTTGATTGCCGCGCCCGGGACGCCGAAGGTCTGGGTGGCCCCCTCGCGTTCCAGGATCGCCACGGCCGCGTCGACGGCTCGCATTCGAGGCATGTAGGAGAGTCCCTTCAGGGTGGTTACGGCTGGGGTTCAGGTGCCGGAGAGGCGCTCGACGCCGCGCAGCAGCCCCGAGTGGTCGAGGCCGCCGTCACCGACGGCGAGCGCGGACGCCATCAGTTGGGCGACCAACGCGCCCACCGGGAGTACCACGCCGGCCTCCCGGGCGGCGCTGGTCACGATGCCCATGTCCTTGTGGTGCAGCTCGATCCGGAAACCTGGCTGGAAGTTGCCGTCGAGCATGTTGCGCTTCTTCTGGTTGAGCACCGTCGAGCCGGCCAGGCCGCCACCGAGTACCTCGAGCGCGGCGTCCAGGTCGACGCCGTAGGCGCGCAGGAACACCACCGCCTCGGCCAGCGCCTGGATGTTGGTGGCTACGATCAGCTGATTGGCCGCCTTGACGGTCTGCCCGGAGCCGCTCGGGCCGACGTGCACGATCGTCTTGCCCACCACGTCGAACAGCGGCTTGGCCGCCTCGAAGTCCTCGGCGTCGCCGCCGACCATGATGGACAGCGCGGCGTTCCTGGCGCCCGCCTCGCCGCCGGACACCGGGGCATCCAGCAGCCGGAAGCCCTGCGCCCTGGCCCGCCCGGCCAGCTCGGTCGTCACATCCGGGCGGATGCTGGAGAAGTCGATGACGAGGGTGCCCGGCTTGGCGTTGGCGAACACGCCGTCCTCGCCGAGCAGCACGTCCTGCACGTCAGGGGAGTCGGGCACCATCACCGCGACGACGTCGGCGTCCCGGACCGCGTCCGGGATGGAGGTGGCGGCCCGCCCGCCCGCTTCGACCAGCGTGGCCAGCCGCTCCGCGCTCCGGTTGTAGCCGGCCACGGTGTATCCGGCGTTGGCCAGGTGGACGGACATCGGGCTGCCCATGATCCCTAGCCCGATGAATCCGACGGTGGTCATGAGTATTCCTTTCAGTGGTCGAGCGCCAGGCGGCTCAGTGGTTCAGGCCGCTCGGTCGCCGGGCGTCAGGCCGCGCGGCGGTCCCGGGGCAGCCAGCGCAGGCCGTCCTCTGTACCGGCGGCTGGCTTGTACTCCAGACCAACCCAGCCGTCGTATCCCTGCGCCGCCAGCTCGCCCAGGTACCGATCCAGGTCGAGGTCGCCGGTGCCCGGTTCACCCCGTCCGGGGGCGTCGGCGATCTGCACGTGGGCTACCCGGTCGCCGTATTCGCTGATCACCTTGTCCAGGTCTTCGCCATTGACCGCGAGGTGGTACAGGTCGCACAGAAAGCCCAGGTTGCGTACCCCGGTCTGCTCGCCGACCCGGTCGATCACCGCGATCACGTCCGCCGTCGTGCGAAGCGGGTAGCGGGGCGCCCCGCTGACGGGTTCGATGAGCACGGTGCCGCCGATCCGGGCGGCGGCCTGGCCGGCCAGCGCAAGGTTCGCCACAGCGAGCTCGTCCTGCTCGTCCGGGCTGACGCCGTCCACCCGGTTGCCGTAGAGCGCGTTGAACGCCCGGCAGCCCAGCCGCTCGCCGATGCCGATGGTGACCTCGATGTTGTCCCGGAACTCGGTGCTGCGTGCCGGCCAGGACACCGCGCCCCGGTCACCGCCGGGCATGTCGCCGGCGAAGAAGTTCAGCCCGGCCAGCTGGACGCCCGCGTCGGTGACCGCCGTGACGAACGAGTCGATGTCCGGATCGAGCGGCACGGCCGCTGGGAACGGCCACCAGAACTCCACGGCGGTGAAGCCGGCGGCGGCCGCGGCGGCTGGCCGTTGCACCAACGGCAGCTCGGTGAAGAGCATCGACAGGTTGGCCTCGTAACGAGGTGACACGCCGAACCTCCGTAACCAATTCCGTATCGTGGAATATAACTTCTGCACATTGAAACTAGCTGGCCGGCGGGGCTGCCGTCAACGTTCCCTGGTAGCGGCCTCAGTTCGGTTACCGGTCGCGCGCCGCAGGTGGGAGATGTCAGCCGACTTTTGGAACCTGACACGATCGCCCGGTATGGAGCAATGCGCCGTATTTGTCGACTGTGTCCGCAAGGCGGCCGAGCCGTAGCGCGTGCCAGACCATCGCTTGGTTACTTGTGATGATTGGTCGCCCCAGCTCAGCCTCCAGCGGCGCGATGATCTCTGCTGAGCGCAGCGCGGTGCAGCTGACCAGGTAGCTGTCCGCCTCCGGGTGTTGGTGACGTACCACGAAGTCGAACAGCTCGGTGGGGTGCAGTGCTGCCATCTCGGCGTTCGTGTCGATGCCCAGGGCGGCGTCCGCGATGACGTGGAACCCGTGCCACCTGAGGAACTCGACCTCCCGCTGATGGGGAGCCGGCAGGTACGGCGAGAGCAAGACGATCCTTTGCGCACTGAGTGCGCGTAACGCGGCGACCAGCGCGTCGGCTGTGCTCGTCGCCGGGATCCCCGTCGCCGCTGTCATCCGGGCGGCGATGCTGCCGCCGAGGGTGGGTGAGGAGGTGGTGACGGCCGTGCAGTGGAACACCAACAGGTCCACCTGCGCATCGGCGAGCAGCCCGGTGGCGGCGTCCAGCCCGTCGAGCATCGCGCTGAGTTCCGCCTCCGAGCTGCCCCGCAAGGGCAGCCGGGTGAAGTAGGGCGCGACGCCGGCTGGCAGCATGGCGGTGATCTGGGGTTCCGCGATCACGTTGCCGGACGGCACGATAACGCCCAGTCGGAGGCGCTCTCCGTAGTCGATGTCCTCGCCGACCGAGCGGCGAGCGCGGGTATCGGGGATCACCCAGACACTCCGAGGTCAGCGTGCGCCTTGTTCAGGTAGGTGCGGTTGATGTAGTCCGCGGCCGTGCTCCTCGCCCGGTTCGGCAGCGCGCGGATCAGCGCGCTGATCTCGATGAGTGCCTTCACCGCCGCGTCACTGGCGTCGCCGTCCCTGGGGAAGATCTCGGCCCGGGTGTACTCATCCCAGGCCCGAGCCGCTTTGGAGCGGCTCACACCGGTCTCGGCGACTGCGATATCGGTGGCGGCGTCGCGGTTGTCGTAGAACCACCGGTGGGCCCGGACGAAGGCGCGCAGGAACCGGACGACGAGCTCGGAGTTCGCCCGGGCCCAGCCCGCGTCGACGTTGAGCGAGGTGAACTGGAAGTCGGGGAACTGCTCGCGCGGCGACGCGAGCGCCGTGTAGCCCTCGTCGAGCGCGACGAGGTTGAGTGGCACTCCCTGCAGCCCGGCGTCGATCTCGCCGGACTGGAGCATCTGCCAGCGCGTCAGGATCGGCCCGACCGCGACGATCCGGTAGTCGCGTGGATGGTGCAGGCCGTGGGCGGCGAACAGCTCCATCACCAGCGAGGAGCTCCCGGCGTCGAGCGAGGAGACACCGACCGTTCGGCCCCGCATGTCCTCGAAGCCGCGGATCTCCGGCCGCGCGATCAGGTCGAAGGGCAGCCGGTTGACGTTGCCGGCGATGATCTCCAATTTGCCGCCCTGCTCGCTGTCCAGGACGACCTGCTCGGTGACACCGCAGGCGAGCTGAACACGGCCGTCCTTCAGGCGTTCGGTCACCTCGTCGATCGGCTCGTGCAACTCGAGCGAGACGTCCAGTTGCTCGGCGGCGAACTGGCCGGCGTGCATGCCCACCCAGAGCGGCATGTTGAAGTAGTTCCGGGAGACCGCGGCGACTCTCACCTGGTCCATATGGGCCTCACTCTCGATGCTGGGGTCGATGTCCGGTCACGGTCCGACATCGACGGCCTCGGCGCCGGCGCGGGACGCCGGAGCTGTGGTCGACGGATCGATCGGCTGTCGGGTCAGCGCCAGGACGAGCGCCGTACCGATGAGCAGCAGCAGCCCGGCGATGGCGAACGCCACGGAGAACGTGCCCGTGGCGGCGACCGCATATCCCGTGATGATCGGCGCGACCAGGCCGAACGTGTTTCCGCCGAAGATCAGGATGCTCACCGCGACGCCGCTGTGCTCGCCGTTGCTCAGTAGGTCGTTGGTCAGCGCGATGTTCATCGCCATCGCGGTCGAGACGCAGGTCAGCGAGATGCTGAACAGGACGAGGATCAGCCAGGTCGCGGAGACGAACGGTGTCAGAAGGATCACCGACGAGAGCAGCATGCATCCGGAGACGATCGAGCGGCGGCTGCCTCTGGCCAGCTGTCCGCGACGCAGGATCCGGTCGCTGACCCGGCCCAGCAGCAACCCGAGCACGGCGGCGGCCGCGTAGGGGACCGCCGTGAACGTGGCCGACTTGAGCACGTCCAGGCCCCGGGTGGTGACCAGGTAGGTCGGGAGCCAGCTCATGAACAGGTACAGGGTGTAGCCGGCGCAGCCCTGGGTGAGGGCAAGCCCCCACATCGTCCTGCTGCGCAGCAGCACACGCAGCGTGTCCGCCGGTCGGGCCGAGGTGCGCTGCTGCGCGGGTGTCGAATCCCTCTCGGCGAGGATCAGTGCTCGTTCCTGCTCACCGAGCCAGCCGGCGCGCTCGGGCGCGCGGTAGAGCGCGTACCACATCAGGGCGATCACGGCGCCGATACCGCCGGTCAGCAGGAAGGACTCCCGCCATCCGATCTCGGTGACGATCCACCCGACCAGGATCGCGCCGAGCGCGGGGCCGGCGTAGGCGCCGCCGTTGAGCCAGGCGGCTGCCATCCCGCGTTCCGATCTCGGCGCCCAGTCCCGGATGACCCGTCCACCCGCGGGGTAGCTCGCGGCCTCACCCGCGCCGAGAATCAGGCGGCTGCCCAGCAGGCTTGCGAACCCCGTGACGACTCCCGTCAGAGCGCCGCCCACCGACCACAGCGCCAAGCTCCCGGCCGTCACCCGCCGGGCTCCCCAGCGATCGACCAGGATCCCTACCGGGACCAGCAAGACCAGGTACGACCACAGGTACGCCGAGAGCAGGTAGCCGATCGCGATCGTGTTCAGTCCGTAGGCCTTGGCGATCGGGCCGGCCGCGACCGAGAGGTTCACGCGGTCGAGGTAGCTGACGAACATCATGACGAACATGCCGCCGTAGACGAGGTAGCGCTTCCGGTCTCGCAACATCGTTGTTGGGGCTCCTCGGGTTCGCCCGGCCCTCGGCTCGGTGTCGGCCAGGGTAAGCACGCAGCACTCATGCAGCCCAGTGCACAATTGTCATATCGCAATGAATCAAATTCATGGAGGTTGTCACCACCGTGAACCTGAGGTCCATCGATCTGAACCTGCTGGTGACCTTCGAGGCGGTCATGTCGGAACGGAGCGTGTCGGCCGCCGCGAAGCGTCTCGGGCTGACCCAGTCCGCGGTCAGTCATGCGCTTCGCCGGCTCCGGACAACCTTCGGAGACCCGCTGCTCGTCAGGGGCGCCGAGGGGATGGAGCCCACGCCTCGAGCCCTGCGGATCGCCACCGTGGTCAGCGACGCGCTCGGGCAGATCGAGCAGGTGGTGGACGAAGCGGTGGCCTTCGATCCGCGGCGTTCCGAGCGTCGTTTCACCGTGCGGGTGTCCGAGTATGTCGCGCCGTTCCTGCTGCCCGCGCTGTGCGCGACCGTGCGGCGGGAGGCGCCCGGGATCACCCTGCAGGTGGCCCATTTCGACGCACGGGAGACCGACCAGCGAATCGGGCCCGATGAGATTCATGTCCGGGCGACCTCGCTCACCCCACCGCCGGCGGCGAGCGCCGGGCTCCGGCTGATCGAGGACGTGTTCGTCGTGCTGATGAGCCGGACACATCCGCAGACCCGGCGATCGATGACCTTGGAGCGCTACATCGAACTGGCCCATCTGAAGGTCGCGGCGGCCGCGCTGGGAACGAACATGATCGACGATGCGCTGGCCAGCCGGAGACTACGCAGGAACGTGATGCTGACCGTACCGAGCTGGTTCGAGATGCGCGGAGTTATCGCGACCACCGACCTGGTCGCCGCGATCCCCAGGCGGTGGGCCGGTGATCCGATCTTCTCCGCCGGCTGTGTATCGCAGCGCCTTCCTCTCGAAGAGGTGATCTTCGCGGTAGACCTGCGCTGGCGGCTCAGGGATGCACGCGATCCCGGCCACCGCTGGCTCAGGAGCCTCATCGAGCGGGCGTTGCCCCCGGATACGGCGGAGTCTTCCGGGGGACCGAGGCAATGCTGAGCGTTCGGCTCAGCGTTCCAGCGGAACTCTGAGCATCAAGATGATCCAGTGCCAGCCGGTAGACCGCTGGCAGGACAGGTGCAACCGGCCCGGCGCAACAATGGCGCAACCTGCGGTTACATATCCTTAGCAAGCTTGCCCTTGACTCTCCGTTGTGCGCGAATGAAGGTGGGCGTACCTAATGACGGCACATTGTGCCGTGAAACGGCACGAGGCCAGGCGGCAACAATCGGCCCACGCTCCCCAGTGCCCCGAGGTAACTCCGTGGAGATTGTATGCGCGTATTCAGGTCGGCCTCGGCGAGGTCGCTGCTGATAGGCGCTATGGCGCTCGCCTTGATAATGTCCCTCTCAGCTTGTGCCGGGGGATCGTCGACAACAAAGCCGTCGGCTGATGGAACTACTAATGTCAACCTCGTCGAGGCGGTACACAACCTCGGTTACATCGACCTGTATGTCGCGCAACATCAAGGATTCTTCACGCAGCAGGGCATTGACTTGCACCTCAGCGCGTCCGGTGGCGATTCCCAAGCATTCGCCGCGATCCTGGGTGGCTCAGCACAGTTCGCCCTGGGCGATCCTACCCTGGCCGAGATTTCGCGCGAAAAGCATGGCGATGGCGTCGTCTTGGGCGAGATGGTGTCCCGGGCACAGTACTTCGCGGTCTCAAAGAACATCACCACGCCATTCACCAGTCCCACGCAGTTCAAGGGCCACTCATTCGTGACATCGCCGCCTCCGAACACCAACTACAACGTGCTGTCGAATAGTGTGAAGCAGGTTGGGCTGGATCCGACGAAGGATGTCAAGATCGTGACCGTGACTCCGGGTACCGAGATTGGGCCGGTCGTAGCGGGTGCCGCGGATGTTGCGGTGGCACAGGAGCCTGGCGTGGACACGGCTGTAATCCAGGATGGTGCGCATGTGCTGTATGGCTGGCCCGACGCTATCGGTGAGTTCACCAATACCGGCTTGCAGTCGAGGTCAAGTTATGTGAAGGCCAATCCGGCTGTGGCACAGAAGATGCTCAACGCCCTGCAGATGGGGGCCATGTACACCTATGCCCACCCGGATCAGGCTAAGGCGGTCGCCCGCATGGAGTTTCCTTCACTGGCGCCGCAAATCATTGATGCGGCCATCCAGCGTGAGATCGATAACCACATTCCGTCGAACACCCTGGTGGTCCAGCAAGAGGGCTGGAACAAGCTCATGCACTTCGGCCAGCAGCTCGGTAACTGTAGCTGCGACGTTCCCTTCAATGAGATCATCGACAACTCGTTCGCGCAAAAGGCTGCGGGCGACGTACACACGAGCTGACGGAGACCGGGTATGAGTAATACAGACTCAGGCCTGGCGGCCGCGCCGCCGGCAGCCCGAGACTCAGTTGCCGAACATGCTGACGTCGTCGTGTCGCTGAGAAACATCTCCATGAGGTTCGGGGACTACACCGCGGTAGAGGATGTCTCGTTCGAGGTCACGACCGGAAAATTCTTGTCGATCGTCGGCCCCAGTGGATGTGGAAAGTCAACTCTGCTCAATCTTGTCTCAGGATTGAGTAGCGCGACAACCGGTTCGGTCCGCAATCTCATATTGGAGCGGGGCGAGCGGATGGGGTACATGTTTCAGCGGGACCTCCTGCTGGACTGGCGGACCGTCGTGCAGAACGTCGCTGTCGGGCTCGAAGCCCAGGGCGTGCCGCGGCGAGTGGCACGCCAGAACGCGCGGGATCTGCTGCCCGTCTACGGCCTGGAGGCGTTCGAATCCTATTACCCGTGCCAGCTGTCCGGCGGAATGCGTCAGCGCGTCGCGTTCGCCCGCACCATGAGTCCCAATCCACCGTTGCTGCTGCTGGACGAGCCTTTCTCCGCGCTGGACTACCAGACGAAACTCAAGCTCGAAGCCGAACTGCTCCAGCCTTTTCGCCGCTCAGGCGGGACCGCGATCATGGTGACGCACGACATCGACGAGGCCATCGCGGTCTCCGACGTGGTCCTGGTGATGACCGGTCGGCCGGGGCGGGTCGCGGCAACGCATGAGGTGCCCTTCGCCGCCATGGGGCTGGCGCCGTTCGAGGTCCGGGATGCCGAGGGCTTCGGGCACTACGTCCGCGACATCTGGCGGGAGATCGAGTCATGAGAATCGCGGCGGCGGGCGCGGTCAGATCCACACCAAAGGCAGGTGGAACATGAGCACCGAGCAGGACTTGCCGGGAGTGGCGCCGATAGCGCCGCCGGCCATCGCAACGGTGCCGAAGGCGCCGGGGCCGAGGAAGGACGCCGCGGGTCGCCGGCATCGTTCCCTGGGCGTGGCCATCGTGTTGGATCTGGTCGTCGTCGTGATCGGTCTGGCCGCATGGCAGTACGCGGTGGACAGCGACCAGGCCGGCGGCCTGCTCTATGGCAGCCCCGTGGCGATCGGCCAGGCGCTGGTGTCGGGTGTGCACTCCGGGGAGCTGATCACGAACGCGCTGACCACCGCGGTGGAGGCGTTGTTGGGCTTCGTCGTCGGCAACGTCATCGGCGCGGCGGCCGGCGTGATGCTGTGGTACTCCCGGCTGGTCGAGCAGATGTTGCGGCCGGCGATCGCGTTCCTCGGCGCCACCCCGATCGCGGCGCTGGCCCCCATCATCATCGTCTGGGTGGGCACCGGCATCACCTCGAAGGTGGTGATGTCCGCATCCTCAGTGGTGATCACGGCGCTGGTGCTGGCCTTTGACGGCGCCCGAGGCACCGACCCGTTGCAGATCCGGTTGCTGCGCTCGCTCGGCTCGCCCACGTCGAGGATCTTCCGCCTGCTCGTCCTGCCCTCCTCCTTGGTGCAGATCTGCGGTGGCTTGCGGTTGACCGCGGGGCTCGCCCTGGTCGGTGCCATCATCGGCGAGTTCGTCTCCTCCTCGGCCGGGCTCGGCCACGCCATCCTGACCGCCGGCAGCCTCTACGACGTCTCCACGGTGCTGGCGAACCTGCTGATCGTCGGACTGATGTCGCTGCTCTTGCTGGGTGCCATCAGCCGAGCGGAACGCCGGGTCCTGCGTTGGCGCTTCCTGGCACTCTCCGCGTGATCTGACACCCGGGCAGCCGGCTGACCCATTGGCAGAGGAGTGAACATGAGCGTTCTAAGCCACCAGTTGCGGCGGATCGCCGCACAGGACCTCCGTTTCCGCGCCTTCGCCTGTGTGGGCACCGAGGACGGGGTGGCCGAAGACCTGGCCGACCAGGTCCTGCTCGGGGTGAAGGACCTCTTCGACGTGGCCGGCCTGCCGACCGCGTTGGGTACCGTTGCCGTGCCGGCGCGCAAGGCCACCGAGACGGCGAGCGCGGTCGCCGCGCTCCAGCGTTGGGGTGCGGTGGTGGTGGGCAAGACGGTCACCTCCGAGTTCGCCTACTACGGGGCGAACATGACCCGGAATCCGTGGAACCTGGCGTACAGCCCGGGTGGATCCTCCACCGGCTCGGCCGCGGCGGTGGCCGCCGGAGAGGTCCAGCTGGCCATCGGCACCCAGACCAACGGCTCGGTGATCAGGCCGGCGTCCTTCTGCGGCGTGGTGGGCGTCAAGCCCAGCTACGGGGCCATCCCGGTGGACGGGGTGTTCCCGTTCGCCCCGTCCTTCGACACCGTGGGCAGCTTCGCGCGCTCGGTTCGGCTCGCCGGAGTCGCCGCCGATGTCATGGCCGAGGGGCGGCTCGGCTACCGGGACATCGCCGAACAGGCCGCACCGGCCGTCCGAGGGGCCCGGCTCGGCTTGGTGCGGACCGGGGACTGGTCCATGGTGAGCGAACCCATGCAAGACCTGTTTGCCAGCACCGCGGATTTGTTGGACGGCTGGGGCGCGAAGTGCGAAGAAATGGTCACCGCGCTGTGCGGTGAGGAAGCGCTGGCGCTGCACAAGACCATCTCTGAGTTCGAGGGCTATCGCAGCTTGTTGCGGCTGGGCATGCAACGACTGGACCTGCTCGGTGACAAGGTGGCCGAGTTCATCCAGGAGGCGGCCCTGGTCGGCGCGGGGGAGTACGAGTCAGCGCTGACCCGGCGCGGTGCGCTGCTGGCCCAG
>Ga0193743_1001630_pt1 | contig 16569 bp, 18 predicted proteins | sample L2c2metaG_FD_143038 | JGI IMG/M metagenome (GOLD analysis project Ga0193743, IMG submission 143038) | Soil microbial communities from a riparian zone of the East river system, Colorado, United States - L2c2 | ecosystem: Environmental > Terrestrial > Soil > Riparian zone | place: USA: East River...
CAACATCATCCCCTGCTCTTCGCTCAACAACACTGGCCGCTTCTTCATAGAAGAAGCTCAACAACCACTCCTCCTCATGCGTAAGTCCCTCGCTTGAGGCCGAACCTATTTATAAAACCAGTTCTAGACAAAAAAGGGAAAGTCGTCTACGGTCCGGCTCATATGACTGGTCTCTAGGTGTCAACTCAGTGTGTGCTGATTACAATCAATTCCGCCACTCGGTACAGTGTTATGCCGCCACCCCGGTGCAACGTTATGCCGCCGTCGATTTGATCGAAGGCCGAAGCTGACCAAAGTCTCATCCGCGCCGGAAGCGTGCGCGGGAAATTCGAACTTGCTGAAAATCCCGTTTATGATGCAGGCAGAAATAACATCTGAGAACTCATCGAGGAGAGCTTTACCGTCCCCATCCCAATCGTTCTCTGCATAAAGAAGCAATCGAGTTTGGTCCCACTCACAACGCACGTTCTGGTGCCATTGCCGATGAGTGAACTCCTCGCTGATGTCGATTGCTGCTGCTGGGCCGAGTTCTGGCGGCACACCCTCACAGGCGAGAACTAATCGGTACATAGCACTCCTCATCTACAAGTGTGCGGATTGATAGCTTTCACCACGTCACTTACTCTAGACGCACCGAGACGGCTCGATACGCCGCATGATGCGAAGCCCTTGATGCAGGTGGAGAAGAACAATGCTCTTGCGCGAGAGGTGAGGAAGCGCCCGGAATTTCTCTACCAACGACGAGAGCGGAATCTGCTTGTTTTGTTCTCAAACCCGTTGACTGGGTTGCATGAACGGTTCATTGTTATTGTGTGTAACGTCAGGCAGTCTTAGCGAGTTGTTTATGGACACCGAGATTAGCTTCATGCTGAATGGGAGATCGCGGACCATCACCACCGATCACGATCGGCCATTACTCGAAGTACTGCGCGAAGATTTGCAATTGACAGGGTCGAAGTTTGGTTGTGGTGAAGGGCAATGTCGCGCATGCACGGTGATGATCAATGGACAGAGCACACCGTCTTGCATTACCCCTGTGGGCGACGTAGGCGAGCAGAGCGTGCTGACAATTGAAGGCCTGGCTACTGACGGCAAGCTGCATCCCGTACAACAGGCATTTCTGGACGAAGGCGCGTTCCAGTGTGGTTATTGCACAGCAGGCATGATCATGGGTGTCACAGCAGTAATAAAGAACAATCCCAAAGCCACCGAAGCGGAGGTTCTTTCAGAACTTGAAAGACATATCTGTCGTTGCTGTAGCTATGCCGGGTATCGGAAGGCAGTTCGCCGGGTGTTGGCTGTGGCACAAGCGGAAAAGGCACGCATATGAAGCCTTACTCAATCGAAATTTCGTTGCCTGAGGATGAAGCAATTGATTTCAATGAGCTGTTGGAGTACGCGGATTATGATTTTGGACTGAGCCGCCGCTCGTTCGTGAAAGGACTGGGGGCTGGACTGCTGCTTGCTGTTTCTTATCCCGCGCTAACTCAAGAGAGCGGAAGGCGTAGCCAGGGAGGCTTTCTTGGCAGTGGGGCGCGCAATGTGGCGGCGCGCATCCACATCGGCAGCGATGGCAGGATTACGGTGATGGCGGGCAAGGTCGAGGGGGGCCAGGGCGCGCGGGCGGAGTTGGCGCAAGCAGCGGCGGAAGAATTAGGGGTGCCGGTTAGCCAGGTGCATATGATATTGGCCGATACGGGCCTGGTTCCCGATGATGGCATGACCGCAGGCAGCGGCAGCACGCCACGCACTGTTCCGGCAGTCCGACAAGGAGCGGCGGCTGCGAGAAATCTGCTGATCGACTGTGCCTGCGGGCAATGGAAGGTTGAACGAACCACACTTAAGATGCGAGATGGCAAGGTCTTCGACGCGGCTGGCAGGCGTTCTTTTACTTATGCCGATCTCGCCAACGATGCAGAGGCCGCGAAGCTATTCCAGCAAGCCATTCCATCCGATATCGAGCTGGCCTCGGTGAGTGAGTGGAAGGTGCTCGGGACGCCGGTTCTCCGGCCAAATGCGGGGAGCATCGTCACGGGCACGCACATATATCCGTCGGACGTCGTTCGGCCTGGAATGCTCTATGGGAAGATTCTGCGCGCACCAGCCTATGGTGCGAAGCTGGCCTCCGTTGATCTTGCTGCGGTGAAGGCAATGAAGGATGTGACTGTCGTTCAGGATGGTTCTTTTATCGGTGTAGCTGCGCCAAATAGTTTCCGCGCGAAGGCTGCGCTGGTGGCTATCTCCGGTGCGGCGAAGTGGGAGGCCGCACCGCCACAGCCTTCGAGCAAGGATCTCTTCGATCACCTCAGGAAAAACGTCGAGGGCGGTGTGCCGCGAAATCCTTTTGCAGATGAAGTTGCTAAGGGAAAGACGATTCGCCAAACGTACCGCGTGCCTTACATTCAACACGCGCCTCTGGAACCGAGGGCAGCGGTGGCTGAGTGGAGCGAGGGGAGGCTTACCGTCTGGACGGGCTCGCAAAATCCTTTTGGAGTACGCAGCGAACTGGTGCGCACATTTCGTTTGCCTGAGGAACACGTGCGTGTTGTGATTCCCGACTTTGGCGGCGCGTTCGGGGGCAAACACACCGGAGAATATGCAGTGGAGGCGGCCCGTCTGGCCCGAGCTGCGAACAAACCCGTCTCGTTGCGCTGGACACGCGAAGAAGAGTTTACATGGGCTTATTTTCGTCCTGCGGCGGTCATTGATACGGAAGCCAGTCTGAATGCTCAGGGCAAAATCGCCACTTGGCATTTCATTAACATCAACTCCGGTCCGAATGCGGTAGAGACACCTTATGTTGTTGGGAAAACACATTGCCAGTATTTGCCGTCCAAGCCGCCGTTGCGCCATGGTTCGTATCGCGGATTGGCCGCCACTGCTAACAATTTTGCGCGTGAAGTCTTCATGGATGAACTCGCCGCGGCTGCCGGGGCCGACCCGCTCGAATTCCGGTTAGGTCATCTGGAAAATCCCCGGTTGCGCGCTGTACTTGAAAAAGCCGCTACTGAGTTTCATTGGCAGGAACGGGCGAAGACGAAAGCTCCAGACGTTGGCATCGGCATGGCGTGCGGGACAGAAAAAGGTTCGTTTGTGGCGGCTTGTGTCGAAGTTGAGCTGGATCGAGCTCAGAAGAGGCTCAAGGTTCGCCATGTTTGTGAAGCATTCGAGTGCGGTGCGATTATAAACCCCGCTAATTTGCATGCCCAGGTTGAGGGAGCGATCATCATGGGGTTGGGCGCGGCCTTGCGTGAAGAGATGCAGTTTGAGGATGGGAAGATACTCAATGCCTCTTTCGGAAGATATCGCGTGCCGCGATTTGAGGATATGCCTGAGTTGAATATTCATTTGATAAATCGCCTGGATCTGGCTTCTGCCGGTGCGGGGGAGACGCCGATCATTGTTATTGCTCCGGCGATTGCCAATGCGGTTTTTCGGGCGACTGGCAGGAGCGTTCAGGCCATGCCCGTTAGCATTGCTGAAACGTAGCACTCTTATTAGGCGGAAGCCTAAAATTGTTGCGAATCGGCTGTGGCCTCACGACTGGATCTTGCAAAGTCACGATGGTCCCTCCAAATTCTTATTTTCGAACCGTAAGGCCGTCCGAAAACTGGCAGCATCGACTTCTCCGACTGACCCCAACCGACACAGAGCCACGAACGGCTCACTCAAAGTGCGAATAGAAACCTGGCGGCAGCACGGCCATGCAACGCTTGGCGAAGCACAAGGTGGACGACGCTGGCAGACGGTAGCCGCAGGGTTTCGCCAGCCCGCGCACTGAGTTCACCGCCGCCGTCCGCAGACGAACGATCAGGTTGCGGGCACGGATCAAGGTCAGAGCTTCCTGTTGAGCAACCGTGCGATGAGAGATCGGTCGCAGGATCTTCGCATCGAGCCGAGCGTAGCGAGCGATCTTCTCGGCGTCCACTGTGTCGCTCTTCCGATCACTGTGCGAGATCGCCCGCAGCTCCCTCACGTTCGCCACGATCACCTCGTGGCCCATCTCCTGAAGCTGTTCGCTGACCCAGATCGAGTGCGTTCCCGCCTCCATTGCGATCCGGGCCTTAGGCAAATCGGTAAACCACTTCTCGACCCCCGAGGGTGTCGTTCGAAACCGCCCCCGGTCAACCACTTCTCCATCTTCGTTGAGCGTGCAGTAATGGCTCCAGACATCCCCAAGATCGATCCCGATCGTCATCCCAACCTTGGTGATGCTGCGTGGAACTTCCGCGATGAAGTGCTGCGCTGGTTTTTTCATGGGCATAGTCTCTCCGATTCGAAGGACCTGCTCATCCCATTTTTCGGCAACTTCGAGCGACCGGCCTGCTGAGGCGAAGTTTCCGACAGTGAGGTATCTTGCTGCCCCTTGGATCGGGTACAGGTTCAAGACCTCTTCGCTCCAGTGGCGGGATAATTGTGCAGTGCTTCGTCGCCTAGTGGCGGCATAACGTTGCAGCGGGTGGAGGCATAACATTGCAGCCAGCAGTGTGTGAAGAATCTACATGGCACCGCCCTGAGCTGCGGCGATCGGGCTCTAACGAGACGATGAGAGTGACTGCTTTGTTTGCAGACTCTCTTGTTCGCACGATCACTCGGCCACAGAACACATGGCAGTCCGTACACTTCCGCACAAACACTGAAGCCGGCCCTTTGCGGACCGGCTTCGCTTCCTGCTCACCGAGGAGCAGGGGGAGTTGATCGTCAACGTCTACATCGACGGGTTCAATCTGTACTATGGAGCTCTAAAGCGGACGCCATACAAGTGGCTGGATTTGGGGAAGTTAGACATTGTTGCCAACCGATACGGTTCAGGAGATCCACTATTTCACGGCACGCGTCAGTTCCAGACCCTACAACCCCACCTCGGCTCACGACCAAGGGGCTGTACATCCGAACCCTCAAGACTGTTCCGAACCTGCAGATCAAGTACGGGCGCTTCCTGGCTGACTCCGTTCCGATGTACCTCACCAATGTGACACCCGCGCAGAAGCTTTCGCGAAGCGATCATAAAGAGTCGCCGTCGCTGCTGCGCAACGCCGAAATCAGATGCCCTTAGCAGAACCGTGGAACACGTATAGCCTGCGTCAGTGAGCGTATGTCTCAGCGAGTCCCAATACTTCGCATGAGCGCCGGAAGTGACAGCAGGAACATTCTCCGCCACAAAGAAGGCCGGGTTTAGGGCAACCGCGATTCTCCCCGCGGCTAACAGCAGCCCATTCCTTTTGTCGTCGACTCGACGCTTTCCTATGGTCGAGAAGCCTTGGCAAGGTGAGCCTGCTACGACCACCATGGGGCGGGTTGCCTGCTTATCCGGCAACTGGCCATTACTCAGGTCCCATTGGAAAGTGGGCGTTCCTAGGTTTTCGGAATGGGTTTGAATTGCAGTGTAATCATTATCAAAGGCCCCCAAGCAGCGAAAGCCCGCTTGCTGAAAACCAAGGTCAAGGCCGCCGCAGCCTGAGAACAAGCTGATGAAAGACATTTCTTGGTGAGGCTTCGAACGGGTCTTCCTGGGCATCCTGCTCAATCTGCGTAGTCCTGATGCTTCAGGATACCGGATATAATGACTTTCGGGGAAGAGTCTTCGGTGAGGACGGTTCTCCCTGCCTTCAGCCACTTACGCTCTTCAGGCGCCTACCTCCGCGGGCCGTTCCCGCCCGCAATGCCCACCCTTTAGATCCTGCGCGCTGATGCGCGCGAATACGGAAGTGCTAAGTACGCTCGTGGGCTCTGCCCCCCGCGCGCGTCAAGGGGTCTCCCCAGTCTTCCGCGCTTCGCTTGTGCAGACCTCCGTTGCGCTTCGCCCTTTCCACTCTCGCTATCGCTTCGTTCCAAGGATGAGAGATGCCCCTCCCCTTGACGCTTGCTACCCCCGCCTTCGCCAGGTGGCGTTCGGCATGTACATGCCGCGTTTCAACGCGGAAGTGCAAAGGCCAGAACCCAAGGAGGAAGCACCGATGAACACCACCACCAGCACGGTTACCCACATCAAGGAAACCCCAAAACAGCCGCCGCAACGGCAGACCGCCAAAGACATCATTGCCGCCAACGTCAAGAGTCTCATCGAGCAGTTAGAGGCGGGACACTCCGATGCGCTCACCGCCTACCTCGACGCGATGAGTCGGTTTCACAACTACAGCTTCGGGAACATTCTGGAGATTGCACGGCAGCGGCCAACCGCAACCCACGTTGCTGGCCTGTACGCATGGAATCAGCTAGGCCGGAAGGTGAAGAAGGGCGAAAAGGGTATGTCCCACAACAGGGGAGCAGCCTAGTCGCTTCTCGTTCCCCTGGCGAACAGGCCGAGTCCCAGAGCTCGACAGAGAAACGCGCCCCAGAGGTGAATATCGACTCCGCAACGGGCCAGCCCTATGTCATCTACGAGGGCGTTACCATTGATACCGTTCTTATGAACCGTCTCGACGGCGACGCTGTCGGCCCGGTCAAAGTGCTCGTTTCCAATCCCGTGTACTCGCATGACCATCAGCATGTGCTCATCCCGGAGGGAACAATTGTTCTAGGCGAGGCTAAAAAGATTGGCTCAGCTGGCTTCGGCCAACAACGTCGAATGGCCGTCGTTTTTCACCGCATGATTATGCCGGATGGGTACAGCGTTGACCTCGACCAGTTCAACGGTCTCGATCAGATAGGCGAAGAGGGTCTTAAGGATAAGGTAAACAACCACTATCTCCAGATCTTCGGAGCTTCCATCGTCCTCGGCGTCATCGCAGGTGCGGCACAGATTAGCAGCGGCGGCGGAGCCCTCACGGGTTCCGGGCCGCAAGTCTTCACCAATGGCGCGTCGGCATCGGTGTCACAGTCAGCGACGACCATTCTTGACCGCTTTATGCAGATTCCACCGACTATCACCATCCGCGAAGGCCATCGCGTGAAGGTGTACATCACCCAAGACATGCTTTTGCCCGCTTACGAAAACCACACCATTCCCCAATCGTTCTAGGAGTCCCATGAAATACCTACTCACGATCTCCGTTATCGCCTGTCTTGCACTCGCCGGCTGCGAGAGCAAGCAGGTCAAAGTCAATAAACTCCAGGCCGACTACAAGGTGGCAAGCAAAAAGTACTACGACGATTGTGTCGCCCCCAACTATGGCGGAACCGACACGTACTTCAAAGGCGAAGCTCCGAAGACGGTAACACCGCAGCAGGAAGCGCAGCACCAACAGAAGTGTGCTCAGGAAGCCAAGGCGAACAGCGAGCTTGAGCACCAGATAGAGGCTGCTTCGAAGTAGAGTCAGTCTTCACCAAAATTTGATTCACCCAATACTCAGCCATAGGAGGCAGAGCCATGAAGCATCGCTTTCTTAAAATCACGCTTATTGCGTCCATTGCGGCCCCAACCGTTGCTCACGCTCAGTTCGGTTCCGGCATCGTCTACGACCCCACTCAGTCTGCCCATGCTTTACAGCAGATTGAGCAGGGGCAAAACATCTTTACCAACTCAGTGAAGTTGGCGGACAACGCCATTTCCACATACAACCTCGCTCACCAGATGGCGATGTCTCCGGACAGTCTCTATCGGCCCTTCACGTCATACTCGACGTATTGGATGGCTCTCAATCAGGCTGCAAACACCTATGGCAACTCGCAGAGGTGGGTGAACTCCGCGAACAACGGGGTCGGCGCGCAGTACGCATATCAACAGGCGTCGATTCCCAAGACGGCGCAGATGACCGGTTACAACAACCTCAGTCTCTCCGGTCAGCAGCAGATAGCAGCACAGGGAGCGACGGCGGACCTCAACGATGCTGTCACCGCCAGCAATCTCCAGACGCTCGGCACCATCCGTACCAACTCACAACAACGACAATCAGATATCAACGCACTTCAGTCGGCTACCCAGTCCACCGATCCCGCGCAACACAGCGAACTCGCCACCTTACAGCGGATCAATCAGGCACTCATATTGCAGTTGATGGCGCAGCAGGAAGCTAACCAGATCAGTCAGGCAAATGCGCTACAGCAGATCGTGGCGCAGAAGCAGCAGCAGGACGCGCTCAAGATGCACTTCCAGCAATCGAATCAGTTCCAATCCGGCTACACCTCCGTCGCCCCTTCGTACAGCGGCGCGGCTGCGGCAATGCGGTATTAAACCAAGACGAGAGCGAGGTGGTCTATGGATCTCCTAAGTTGGATAACGCAAGCGTGCAATTCACTGTCGAGCACCGTGTCTCCGTCAGTGGATTCAATAGGAGTGCACATCTGCATCGCTCTCGCCACCATTATGCTCGTCTGGTTTGGAGTGCAAGAGGCTTTGGCCTCCGCCCAGGGCGGCGCGGGTTTCAGCGTTGGCAAGTTTCTGAACTTCTTTATGCTTATCACTTTCGCTTACGCGATGGTGAAATTCTACGACTCTTCCATACCGGGCATTGGCTATTCGATTAAGGGCTTTATCAACGGGGGTGCCCAGCACCTTGTTGACCTCATCGGAACTGACAGTGCCATCTCGATTCTCAACACATTGAAGCAGGCTGAATCGAACGAAGGACCAGGAATGATGTCTTCGATGACTAGTCCCTATAACGCCATTATCTTTGCGCTGATTCAAGTGCTTATCGCCGGACTTTCCGCTCTCATCAGCGTCATAATCGCCTACGGCGCAATCGCAAGTACCATCGTCGGCTTGTTGGGGCCCGTCTTCATCCCATTCCTCGTCTTCGACAAGCTGGACTTCCTCTTCTGGGGCTGGCTTCGAGCCTTCCTGGGCTTCTCATTTTACAAAGTGGTCGCGGCGGCAACACTCAGCATTCTCTCGCAGTTACTCGCGCACTACTACGCGATGATGGGTGGTTTCGTTGACCCCGGAACGATGGTCAAGCAGCTACCGGTTCTCATTCTTTTGGTGCTCGTAAACGGCTTCATCCTTCTCAAAATTCCTGCGATGACGGCGACCATCTTTTCCGGCCACACCAGCGGCCACGACGCTGGCACGGGAATCATCACAGGCATTGCAACGACAGCCATGATGGGCTGAGGAGCACGACATGACGAAAACGATGAAGGCATCTCCTGAGATCACACGAGCGGCGGAACGCTACCTGGAACAATATGGCGATCCGATGGTCATGAACACCTACCTGAAGGTCGCGATTCTTGCGCTGATTGTTGTCTGTCTCGCGCTTGCAGCGCTGGTCTTCCGCTGTCAAACGGCTCTCGCTTCGATGCACCCGCTGATTGTCCGTATCAACGATGTAGGGCGTGCCGAAGCGATCGACTACCGAAACTTTCAGTATCGACCGCAGGAGGCAGAGAACAAGTATTATCTGACTCGTTGGGCGGAGCTTTACTTCGCTCGCAATCGCTTCACGATTGAGCGCGACCAAACCAACGCGCTCTACTTCCTTAATGGGGACGTTCAACGAGCCGTGATCGAGCAGGAGCGCAGGGACAACATCATCCAGGGCTACGTTAAAGACAGCACCCTTCCGTATGTGGATGTGGAAGTCAAAACCGTTGTGCTCGATGACCTCCGGCAGTCGCCCTATTCAGCACGAATCGAGTTCGAAAAGGTCTACACAAATCCGGCGGATCATACGGAGCTAAAGCGAGAGCGGTGGGTTGCCAGCGTTACCTATGTCTTCCGCGAGACAGTGAAGAACCAAGAGCTGGCCGTCAATCCGCTGGGGCTGACTATCGTGCGCTTCCGCGCAGACCAGGCTTTCAACTAGAGAACCGAACACCATCCCAGAGACTTTCCATGTCCCGATATGCCGCCAATTCGGCTGCTTTACCCCAATCGGCGCCAAACTCGCTTTGGACGGCGATTGCGGGGTCAGAAACACACGAGTTCGGGTGCGATATGCCGTATCTTTCCGTCGCCCCTGCGACCGAGAGAAGAGTTGCAATTGGCTCGAACTTCCAAGCCGGGGACTCTGAGGAAGCCTTTGGTCCACCGGGGTTTCAGCCATTTCGTATCCCGCCCGTTTCTCGGTCACTGCTTCGGGGCCTATCCTGCGCCCTGCGGCAGCTCGCTCTTCTGCTTCGGCTACGCCGCCCTTCGAGTTACGGCTTCCGTTCCGGAGCCTCCGTAAATGCAGAGCTTCGGCACTTGGGAGCCGGTCCCACTTCGCTAATTTTGTGACCCGAGCAAGTTCGGGAAATTCAACGAAACGGAGAATCATCATGTACCAGAACAAAGTCACCCTCATCGGCTTCCTCGGCGGCGACGCAGAAGTTCGCACCAACGACAGTCGCAGCTTTACAACCCTCTCACTCGCAACCAATTCTTCCTACAAGAAAGACGGCAAGTACATCTCGCATACCGAATGGCATCGTTGCGTTGTCTTCGGGAAGCTTTCGCAGTTCGCCAGCACTCTCAAAAAGGGCGCTCATCTCCAGATCGAAGGCGGACTCCGCAGCCGGGAGTACGACAGCAATAAGACTGGGACAAAGCAGACCATCTGGGAGATCCGGGTGGACTCGATTCTCAAGCTGGACCGGGCCGAGAAGGCCGGCTCGGAAGAGCGGGAACACGAGGATGTCCCAGCAGAGGAAGTGGCCGGTTAGGCCACTTCCTTCTTATAAACCCCAGTCGAGATCGGCACATGCCAATGAAACAGTTTCATTCCAATTCGCAAAGCGTCACTGACTGCATAGAGTTCGGTGCCGGCGAAGTGCAGTTCGTAAGCGAGGAACACGATCGTTTCCGGCATGATGAACAAGGGCCGGATTTGTCGCTGACCGAATCGATTCGAAGCAATCAATTCAAAGTCCACCAAGGTTCCGAGGAGATAACGCGTGACTCGTTCCACCATGCTCTCCGACCAGGGCTTTTCCAAAGCACCGCGGCTGACCGCTCGGTCGATGAAATCGCGAGCATCCTGCTTGGTCACTTCACCGGGCCGGGAGGAGTATTTGAGCCAGAATACCTCGGTGATGAAGTCGTGGAGAATGAGGTTGGCGCGGGCGGTGTAAATCAGGGTCAACTGGCGAAGCAGCCCACGAGGCACCCGCTTCAAAAGCAGATAGCGCAACCACTGCGCCGGCTTACCCCCGTCGATGAGATACCTCTGGGCGAATGCCCGCCCCACCAAGTCGTCAACCCGCACTTGGGTAGCTTTGCCTAGGGCACCCATGGCGCGCACCCGGGACTTGAGTTCGCCCACTGTCATACCTGGTTCCCAAAGCTCCAAAAGCTCGAACGTCTCAGTGACCATGCCCTGAGCCTTTGAGAGATTGGTGGTGTAGTGCAGGGCTGTCGTCATTTTCTTACGTTCGCAAAATAGGGCAGGCACTGGATTTCCTGCCGGAAGGCCGCGAAATAGTGTTTCGCCAGTTCGCTGAGGCCCGCTTCGGTGAAGGCGTCCCCGAGGTTCCCGATCTGGACGGGGCCGGCATCAACCGAAATAACCTCTCGACTCTCGGCTTCGAGCACCTTCAAGGCGTCGTCGCGACGGAGCACCGGATCGAGCAACGCGCGTTTGTTGGGCTGGATAGTCCGTTGGATCAACACTTCATCGGCCAAAGCGAGGCGGAAGAGATGAACGCACCGTCGTTTGCCGATGCGCTCGTCGTGCAGGCGCTTGGCGGCAGCGGTGGTGGCGTTCAGGGCCGCATAACCAGCGGCACGCGGGAAATTGTATTGAGCGACGGCGAGACCGTTGGGTGAAAGAAAGGAACTCGACCACCAACTGGACGATTTGGCTTGCCCCAAAAAACCGACGGCCATCCTGACCGTAGCGAAGCGGTGTGGCAGTTCGAGCATGTTAGTGGTGTGTTTAAGAATACTCAACGTATAGCGGCCCACCAATTTTGGAGAGAACAATGATTCTAACTGGACCGCGACGCAGACCGCAACTGCACTTATATTTTCATACAAGGTCAGTCATTGATGAGCGTACCGCTCATAAGAGTGGATGAAAAGGGAAAGGTCGTAGGCACAACCTAGGGGCGGAATGCGCCTGAACGAAGGTCGTTTCGGTAAGTTATCCTGATCAGCCCGCAATTCCAAGGTTCCGCTGGCCGGATCATAGCCACCGGCAGCTCCATAGAGGAGAAAAGCGCGGGTTGCAGGGGCGGCCGCGGGGGCGACTGCTTCCGCGTGAAGCAGGAGGGGACGGGCAAGGGCGGCGCGTTCGGGAAGAGTGAGGAGGGGACCTGGTATTGATGAGCCTGTGTAGCAAGGAGGACTACAAGAAGTCTTGATGCCGAAGTAGCGACGAACATATCTCTTCACTCCGGGGTATCTCATCATACCTTCCGATCCCTCAAAAGGGGTTCTGTATAGAATTCGCCGAACTCGCCAGATTGCCAATGCGGGCGCCGCGGCTTCTTAGCCTCCCCTGCCATGAGCTCACAGCTATATAGTGCATCAATCTTCAGAGATGCTTCTGCACGCGAAAGAAGTTCATGAACATGTAACGGATCTCGCAGGTTCCCTAGCAGTTCTAATTGGAGAATCGTAGCGCGATCGTCTGTAGCGGACGCTTCCTGCTCTACTGCGGCATACAACTCTGTTCCTGGACGGAGTATGCGAGATTCAACGTGCCTTACGGCGTCTTCCAGTGTCGCCATTCCAAGCACATCTAGATCCATATGCTCTATACGTCCAGACAGTTGCCAGCCTCCCTTGGTCGGGTAGATGGATATTTGGCCAAACTGCGGGAGCGGACAGGCGTAACCACCGTCATCGGTATGAAACCACTTCAATGAAGATCCACGTAGTGTCTCCGCTGTCCAGTCGATGCAAGGGTTTCGATCAGGAAGCCGGATTGTCTCCGCATCCCCCGGCGGAAGTAGTGCCAGGTCGTTTGTGTCTAGCGTTTTCTGATGCAGACACCTGGCATCAAGCTCTTTTTCGGCTGCGTCAATAATTCTGTCGAGAGCCTGTTGACGGGTGATTCCTTCATGGTGAGTGCCCATTCCTGCTTCCTGCATCATCTTCAACTGGGTGGGAGTAGCGTCCTGCCCTAGCTTACGCTCTTCAACCAAAACTTTCGCGAGCAGATCACGGGCAATGTAGTGAAACATTTTTTCTGCATGCCCGCTTGCCTCAGCAAATGAAGTGCTTGTGAACGGTGAAATTGTTTGCTTTTCAATCTTTCCGGTGACAGTCCAAACGCCCGACCAAGCAATCTTGATGAATCCATCGTCCGGAAGAATTCGAACGAACCCATCCTCTCGTCGGAACCAGAGCGATATGGTCTGATATACCTGATCAGAGTGCCATTGCGGAGCAAACAGATCGATATATTCACTTACCACCTTGATAGCCGAAGCACTTTCTACAACGCCTCTAACGGGCTGAGAGTCTTCAGCACAGATTTTCAAGATCGATGAGAAGCTTTTTCCATCCATTCGGATATCAGGATCGAGATCGAACGCCAAGGGAATGGTCATGAGCCGGTGTTTCGTCGTGTTATCCGTAACGTCAATGACGATACAATCCGGTTTCATCAAAAGACGGTTTCGGCGAAGAGCCTCCTTGAGATTATGCAGACCAGGTTCAAGCCTCGTTCCCCTCCCTATCATCTGTACAAACAGAGGCTGACTCATAGTTGGCCGGGCGAGGACAATACAGCTAATCCGAGGGTCGTCATAGCCCTCGATCAAGACCCCGCAGTTGGTTAGAACGGTGATATCCCCACGCCGATGGCGCTCAAGCTTTTCTTTCCGATTTGGGTCGGCACCCCAAATGCACTCCGCGGCAACATTTTCTCGTTGGAACACCGCCGATAAGTCACGAGCGTGCTGAATGTCGACACAGAATACGATGGTTGAACGTTTTTCTGCATGCTCATACCAACTACGCACAACGAGTTCATTTCGGGCTCGAGTGTTGACGGTCGTTTCCAATTGGGGTGTATTGAAATCGTTTGCTTGTACGGCAACGCCATCAAGAGACACCCCGCTTCTGACGCGATACGCCCGGAGATCGCATAGCCAGCCTTCCTCGATAGCCTCATTCATTGGCATATGAAAAACCGACTTCTGAAAGACGGAGCCGAGTTGATCGCCATTGCGCCGGTAAGGAGTAGCCGTTACGCCAAGAAGCAGAATCTTATTTGAACCGTCGTAGAGGCCGAAATGTTGAAAGATTCTTTGATAGGTCTCAGCGGTGGCGTGGTGTGCCTCGTCACAGACAATCGCACCAAATGTCTCGGGGTGAAACATACCCAATCGACCGATGTCCTTACGTCCGAGCGTCGGCACGCTACCGATCACGATTTCGTCGCGCATCGACGCGTACTCAGCGGCCTTCTCTACGCCGATACGGACATTGTTGTGGCGTCTTAGCTTCTCCAAAGCCTGGCGCGCGAGCTCTTCAGTATGAACAAGAACGAGCATCCGCTTCTCTATTTGGTGATGCTCACGTAGGTGAGAAAAGATGACAGTTTTCCCTGTTCCTGTTGGCAGCGCCATGATCTGTCGGGTCACACCCTCGTCATAGTGACACTTGCTTGCCTGAAGAGCGGCAAGCTGATACGGGCGTAGAGCAGATAAAGACATGTTCCAGCGAACCTCAAAACGTCCAGCGGTGTTGTCACGCGACTCTATCAGATCCGAAAAACCGTTAGAAGGTAATACCACTTCTCGTTGATCTTTGACTGGAGGCTCCAATCCAGAAAAGCAACGGTCCAACTCCGATGCGAGGGCCAATCTGCCGAACAGGTGCTGGCAGTCTCGACGTATCCGCTCCCCGGGACGCATATTTGCTCCGCAAGGCGAGGATCTTGTTCTCGATCCTCTCCGGCGTTACGTGGGAGCAACTGTGAAGGCTGCTGCTTAGGTTTAGGAGACCGGATTCGCCATGCCACCGCGGAGAGCAGGATTTGGCAATCGAGACCGCTTCGAATTAAATGGCAAGATTGGATTGCACTAGGCCGGTATCCCATAGGCCGTGACACTCCGAATTCACCTGCAGGCGTTGATCCACGATCCGACTCTCTTTCGAGGGCATTACCGCATCATCGTGCGTAAGACCAAAGCTGAGGAACCATCAGGGTTCCTCTTCGCTGGAAGGCATGTCTCTGGTCTGTTTTGTAACGCAAGTGCTAAGTACGCTCACACCCTCCACCCCTCCCTACTGCGCGGGGTTCGTCGCCATTCGATTCGTAGGGCGATCCCACATGGCTTCAAAACGAGTTTCGAACAGCGCTGCCAGTTTCGTATCAATTTCGTAATGTACATCATTGTCCTGGTGCTTGAGGCCAGTCGGCGACCAGTTGGCCGACCCTGTACGCAGTAGAGCGCCGTCAATGACATAGCTCTTGAAGTGCATCAGGTCCTGCGAAGCTTTCACACGGACCTCGACCCCACCCGCCAGCAGCGTTGCCGTGGTGGAAGAGCCGCGCTGGTTCTCCTGCATTGATTCTCTCGAATCACGGTAGACACGCACCCGTACTCCAGAGCGTGCCAGGCGAACCAGTTCCGTAGCTAGCTCACGGTCCGTGAAGCTGTACATCGCCACATCGACAGAGACCTTCGCCGTCCTAAGCGTCTCTATCTCACTTCGTTCCAGGTTCGACTCCGGCGCATAGAGAACGACTGCATGGGCTGTTGGGGCGCAGAGAGTGGAACTACTTTGACCCGCCGCCGAGATCCCGGTGATTGCAGGAAGAAGAAGCACTAGACAGACGAACATTCGCCGAACAGACTTTGAAGACAGCATGATCCCAAGTCTACGGACTGACAGAAGGTTCTCAGCAGATTCCTCAGCTTTAATCAGTCTCGGCGTGCCAAAACGGACATCACTCTTCGCGCTTCGCCTCATTCCGCGACACACACCACAGTCATAAGCTCAAGCCCCTACCAGAATGGGGGGGAAGGCTCCTCCCAGCCTGCAGCCGGCTAGCAAGCCACCGTCTTCCGGCACCCTCCTCAGCGGGCCTTTCCCGCCCGCAACGCCCACCCGAAGAACAAAGCATCTTTCTGCGCTCCGCGCAAAGCAAGGAAACCAAGCTTTCCTGAGGGACTCCGTCCCTGGCGCGCGCAAGAGGCACCCTAATCTTCCGCGCTGCGCTTGTGCAGACCTCCGCTGCGCTACGCCCCCTCCACTCCGCTCCCGCTCTGTTCCGAGGGTAGGGAACCCTCCTCTTGCACTTGCCGCCCCTGCTGGCGTGGGCCAGGGCCAAGGCGTGTTTGTTAGCAAACACAGCACGGCCATTCAAAAACGGAGGAAGCACCCATGAGCAGCATCGCCACCACGAAGGTCTCAACCCTTCCCTCTACTCCCAAGGCGCAGACCGCTAAGGAAGTGATCGCCGCCAACGTAAAGCTCCTCATCGAGCAGCTTGAGGCAGGACACAGCGAAGGACTCACCGCCTACCTCACCGCAATGGGTAAATTCCATACCTATTCCTTCGGGAACATCCTCGAAATCGCCCGACAAATGTCGTCCGCATCGAGAGTGGCCGGGATGTATGCGTGGAACCAGCTTGGACGCAGGGTGAAGAAGGGAGAGAAGGGCATCCGCATTCTGGCCCCCATGCTCGGCACCAAGCGCAAGAAGGATTCGGAAGTCGAGAGAGACATCACCAAACAGAATCAGCCCGTGTTGGTCGGATTCCGCGCCGTGTACGTGTTCGACAGATTATCTCGTGATTTGTG